>Ga0307475_10001271_pt1 | contig 15113 bp, 5 predicted proteins | sample atmos_gasesECM1C_FD_203317 | JGI IMG/M metagenome (GOLD analysis project Ga0307475, IMG submission 203317) | Hardwood forest soil microbial communities from Morgan-Monroe State Forest, Indiana, United States - atmos_gasesECM1C_515 | ecosystem: Environmental > Terrestrial > Soil > Temperate... | reverse complement strand
CTCTCTGGGTTGTCGCTCAACTGCTGCCCCAGAACCAGAATGCTATTCAACGGGGTGCGCAGCTCATGTGACATGTTGGCCAGGAATTCCGATTTGTACTTGGAAGTGAGCGCCAGTTCCTTGGCCTTTTCTTCTAGTGCGCGGCGCGCTTGCTCGATTTCCTGGTTTTTGCGTTCGACCTCAACGTTTTGTTCCGCGAGTTGCTGCGCTTTCTGTGCCAGTTGCTCGTTGGTCTGCTGCAATTCCTTCTGCTGCGTTTGCAGTTCAGTTGCTAATTGCTGCGATTGTTTCAGCAAGCCTTCCGTCTGCATTGTGGCTTCAATACTGTTCAGCACGATGCCGATGCTGGCCGTCAATTGCTCCAGGAAAGCCAGGTGTGACGCAGTAAAAGCGCTAAGTGAAGCCAATTCGATGACCGCTTTCACTCGATCTTCAAACAAAACCGGCAGCACAATCACATTTTTTGGCACCGCTTCAAATAATCCAGATCGCACCGGCACGGCATTCCTCGGCACGTCCGAAATCAACATCCGCCGCTTCTCCGCGGCGCACTGTCCCACCAGTCCTTCGCCAACGCGCAGATGCTGCCGGTGTCCACTCTCGCCATCGTCCGCGAACGCCGACAGCAGCACCATGCCCGCCGAATTTTCTGTCTCCATCTGGTAAATCACGCCTTGCTGCGCATTCACCAGCGGTGCCAACTCCGAAAGCATCATGCGTCCCACTGACGTCAAATCGCGTTGCCCCTGCAACATGCCCGTAAACCTGGCCAGGTTCGTCTTCAGCCAGTCCTGCTCGGCGTTGCGGTCCGTGGTCAAGCGCAGGTTGTCGATCATGGTGTTGATGTTGTCTTTTAGTTCGGCGACCTCGCCGCTCGCCTCCACCTGAATCGAACGCGTCAAGTCGCCCTTGGTCACCGCCGTCGCCACTTCCGCGATGGCGCGCACCTGGTTGGTCAAATTGTCCGCCAGCAGGTTTACGTTACCGGTCAAGTCCTTCCACGTTCCGGCCGCTCCAGGCACGTTAGCTTGTCCACCCAAGCGCCCTTCCACGCCAACTTCGCGCGCCACCGTCGTCACCTGATCGGCGAACGTCGCCAGCGTATCCGTCATGTTGTTGATTGTTTCAGCGAGCGCGGCAACTTCGCCCTTCGCATTTACTGTCAGCTTCTGCGTCAATTCTCCATTGGCGACTGCAGTCACGACTTTCACGATACCGCGCACCTGTTCGGTCAAGTTGCTGGCCATGAAGTTCACGTTGTCGGTCAAATCCTTCCACGTGCCCGCTACTCCAGGCACTTTGGCTTGGCCTCCCAATTTTCCTTCGGTGCCCACGTCGCGAGCCACGCGCGTCACTTCGCCGGCGAACGCGTTCAACTGGTCTACCATGGTGTTAATGGTGTTCTTCAACTCTAGAATTTCGCCCTTCACATCCACCGTGATCTTGCGCGACAAGTCGCCGCGCGCCACGGCGGTAGTCACTTCCGCGATGTTTCGCACCTGGCCGGTCAAGTTTCCGGCCATGGAGTTCACCGAGTCCGTCAAATCCTTCCACGTACCCGCCACTCCCGGCACGTTCGCCTGTCCGCCCAAACGCCCTTCGCTGCCGACTTCGCGCGCCACGCGTGTGACTTCCGCGGCGAACGATCGCAGTTGCTCCACCATCGTGTTCAGCGTTTCTTTCAACTGCAAAATTTCGCCGCGCACGTCCACCGTGATCTTGCGGGAAAGGTCGCCACTCGCAATAGCCGTCGCCACTTCCGCAATGTTGCGCACCTGACCGGTCAAGTTGCTGGCCATGAAGTTCACGTTGTCGGTCAAATCTTTCCACGTGCCGCCGACTCCAGGAACCTGCGCCTGCCCTCCCAGCTTTCCTTCCGTGCCAACTTCGCGCGCCACGCGTGTCACTTCGCCGGCGAACGCGTTCAGTTGGTCCACCATGGTGTTGATGGTGTTCTTCAACTCCAAAATTTCACCTTTCACGTCTACCGTGATCTTGCGCGACAGGTCGCCGCGGGCCACAGCGGTCGTAACTTCCGCGATGTTTCTGACCTGGCCGGTCAAATTCCCGGCCATGGAGTTCACCGAGTCCGTCAAATCCTTCCACGTCCCCGCCACTCCCGGCACGTTCGCCTGCCCTCCCAAACGCCCTTCGCTGCCAACCTCACGCGCCACGCGCGTCACTTCGCCGGCGAACGCGTTGAGTTGGTCCACCATGGTGTTGATGGTGTCTTTCAGCAGCAGGATTTCGCCGCTGACGTTTACCGTGATTTTCTTCGAAAGGTCGCCGCTCGCAATCGCCGTGGCCACTTCCGCGATGTTGCGCACCTGGCCCGTCAAGTTGCTGGCCATGGAGTTGACCGAGTCCGTCAAATCCTTCCATGTTCCCGCCACATCCGGCACCAATGCCTGTCCGCCCAGCTTCCCGTCCGTTCCAACTTCGCGCGCCACACGCGTGACTTCCGAAGCGAACGACCTCAATTGATCCACCATCGTATTGATGGTGTCTTTCAACTCCAAAATTTCGCCTTTCACATCCACCGTAATCTTGCGCGACAAATCACCGCGAGCCACCGCCGTCGAGACCTCCGCGATGTTTCGCACCTGGCCCGTCAAGTTGCTGGCCATGAAGTTCACGTTGTCGGTCAAATCCTTCCACGTACCAGCCACGCCAGGCACCTGCGCCTGTCCTCCAAGTTTTCCTTCCGTACCAACTTCGCGTGCCACGCGGGTCACCTCGCCCGCGAACGCATTCAACTGGTCCACCATGGTATTAATGGTGTTCTTCAACTCCAGAATTTCACCCCTCACGTCCACTGTGATCTTGCGCGACAAATCGCCACGAGCCACGGCGGTAGTCACTTCCGCGATGTTTCGCACCTGACCGGTCAAGTTCCCGGCCATGGAGTTCACCGAGTCCGTCAAATCCTTCCACGTTCCCGCGACTCCAGGCACGTTGGCCTGTCCACCCAAGCGTCCTTCGCTGCCGACCTCGCGAGCCACGCGAGTTACTTCGCCGGCGAACCGATTGAGTTGGTCCACCATGGTGTTGAGCGTCTCTTTCAACTGTAAAATTTCGCCGCGCACGTCCACGGTGATCTTGCGCGACAGGTCGCCGCTGGCAATAGCCGTGGCTACTTCCGCGATGTTACGCACCTGCCCAGTCAGGTTACTGGCCATGAAGTTCACGTTGTCGGTCAAATCCTTCCACGTGCCGCCGACGCCAGGCACCTGTGCTTGCCCTCCAAGCTTTCCTTCAGTTCCAACTTCGCGAGCCACGCGCGTTACTTCGCCCGCGAACGCGTTCAACTGGTCCACCATCGTGTTGATGGTGTCTTTCAACTCCAAAATTTCACCCTTCACGTCCACCGTGATCTTGCGTGACAAGTCGCCGCGCGCCACCGCAGTGGTCACCTCAGCGATGTTGCGAACCTGCGCGGTTAAATTTCCGGCCATCGCGTTTACCGAGTCCGTCAAGTCCTTCCACGTTCCCGCAACGCCCGGCACTACCGCCTGCCCGCCCAACTTTCCGTCGGTTCCAACTTCGCGCGCCACACGCGTAACTTCCGATGCGAAGGACCGCAATTGGTCCACCATCGTGTTGATGGCTTCTTTGAGCTGCAAAATTTCCCCGCGAACGTCCACGGTGATTTTGCGCGACAGGTCGCCGCTGGCCACCGCCGTCGCCACTTCCGCGATGTTGCGCACCTGACCAGTCAGGTTGCTGGCCATGGAGTTCACAGAATCGGTCAAATCTTTCCATGTTCCCGCCACGCCCGGAACCTGCGCTTGTCCTCCCAGCTTTCCGTCCGTGCCCACTTCGCGCGCCACGCGCGTCACTTCCGCGGTGAACACCCCCAACTGTTGAATCATGGTGTTCACGATCGTCGCCGACCGCAGAAACTCGCCTTCCAATGGCCGCCCATCTACGTCCAACCGCACCGTCTGCGTCAAATTCCCTTGCGCCACTGCCGCGATCGCGCGCGTCACTTCCGTCGTGGGTCGCAGCAGGTCCTCCACCAGCGTGTTAACCGACCCCTCCATCTCGCCCCACGCGCCCTTCGATTCATGAAAGCGCGTCCGCTCTCTGGTTCGCCCTTCTTTACCGACCACTTGCCCCACGCGCTTAAGTTCATTGGCCATGTGCTGATTGGCCGCTACGATTTCGTTAAACGTGTCTGCAATCTTCCCCTGCAAACCGGTCCACGCCCCAGGTAGCCTCACAGAGAAATCACCGTCGCGCATCGTCTGCAAACTTGCGAGTATCGCCGCCAACTCTCCAGACCCGTTAGCATGCGAAGTGTTGCCCTTGCCATTCCCAAGATGCGCGCCGGCTTTTGCAGTCGGAAGTGCACCACCCTTGGTGTTTGCGCCGCTCTTCAGGCTGCCAACAAGCTTCGCGTTTGTCCCGCTAGTCCCACTATTTTTAGTGGAGGCACCCTTTTCAGTGGCGGTACCTGACTCCAGGGTGCCTGTTTTCGTGGGACCCAAATCTTGCGTGGTTCGCTTCATTCTGATTCTCCTAGCCCTTTGTTCCAGTCCAATCCCGTAGTCGACCTATGCGCTATGCACCTGGCCTCCCTCGCAACACCGCCAAGCGCGCCTTCTACCAAAATGACCTTAGTTTCACTCCGAAGAAACCACTTAGTTATCTCTAATAATTAACACGGGTGTGGTGCCCGCGTGCCTACGGTATTCACTGTAGAGACGCGTCGGAGTTAAGTCACTACGGTAGGGTTAGACAGTATTGTCGAACGTCGAACCACGTCGCGGTATCGTTTTTGGACAAACTCGTACCTCTACTGCAAGCCTCTATTCTGAACTCGCCATTATTCAAACCGCTACGCTAACAGTCGCACTACTCAACGGCAGAAGCACCGTAAAATTTGATCCGACGCCCGGCGTGCTCTTACATTCAATCGAGCCTCCTAACACCTCCACGATGGCACTGGCAATCGCCAAGCCCAGTCCTCCACTCTGATGCGGACCTCCATTACTCGACGACGAGTTCGCGCGGTAAAATCGCTCAAAAATAAATGGCAAGTCTTTGGTGGATATCCCGATGCCCTTATCTTCAAAATGAAGTTTGATTACACGATCGTCCTTTTCCAAACGCACCCTGATGGACGTGCCACTTCCCGAATACTTGATCGCGTTATCCAGAAAAATCAAAAAAAGCTGGCGCATGAAGGCTTCATCGCCCACATACGGTACGTCCGGCCTTAGGTCTCGAACGAGAGTAATATTCTTTGCATCCGCGCGCGATTTCACCAGCGCGCACGCTTCCTCCAGCACTTCGTCCAGATACAGCGGCTCCTTCGCCAAACGCAACTGCCCGGCATCCGCCACCGACAGCGTAAATAATCCTTCCACGATATGCGTGAGCTTCTTGAACTCTTCATCAAATTCGCAGAGCGTTTTTCGATACTCTTCGGCGCTGCGCGGCTTGGAGAGCAGCAATTGCGTTTCACCGTGAAGAACAGAGAGTGGAGTGCGCAATTCATGCGATGCGTCGGTAACAAACTGTCGCAGTGGGCGAACCGAGGAATCCACCCGTTCCAGCAGTTGATTAATAGTCTGGGCCAGCAGGCTTAGCTCGTCCTGGCGGGACGACACCGGCAAGGGCGTCCAGAAACCCTCGCGGTTTGTGACCCGTTTGGCCATCAACGCCGCGTGATTCGTTAGCGCCGTGATTGGGGCGAGACTCTTGCTTACATAGAAAGTGGAAATACCCGCGGTCAATAACAAGCTCAATGGAAATATCAGCAAGGCGACACTGCCAAAATTTTCCAGCGTGCTGCCAAACCGCGAGGTTCGAATGGCCACCGCCAGAACCCGCGGCTCATTAGCCAGTTGAAATGGAATCAGCGCCAACCGCACGTGGTGCCCGTTATCCAAGCTCCCCGTCCCGAAGGTCGGTTCGCTGGCACGGGGATTTATTCCTTTTAAATTAACGGGCGACGACAGATTTTTCGAGCGCTGCAGAACCACCCCGTCAGCATTCAGTAGCTCAAAGAATTCATCGGGAATGTTGAGATTATTCACGTCCTCAACATTAGGTTCGGAAATTAAATCGGCAATTACCGGACGGGCGGTTTCCTGCAACTGGCGGTTAAGTTGGGCACCCACTTCGCGATTCAACAACGCCCAGAACGCAAGATAGGAAACCGCCAGAAGCCCCGCCACTACGGAGCAAAACAAAATAATCATGCGAAAACGTAAAGTTTTCGCCTTCATTATGTCCAAAAGTCCCAAGCGATGCCTCGCGCGCTCTCGACCATTATATAAGCTCATTTATATAAGGATGAACAACGTCCCAAAAAAAGAAGAGACATGACTCCGGACCTGGCCGACTTAACGGAGAGACAGTCCCGGCGCATTGCGCTCCGGCATCGAGGTTCTAGCGGGCTCGGCAGCAGTCTTCGGCTGCAAGTAGTAATTAATGGCCGGCGTAAACACCAGCGACAGCACCATCGAACTCAACAAACCACCCACTACCCCGATAGCCAAAGGTTGCAACATTTGCGAACCGGCCCCAATAGCAAAAGCCAGCGGCAGCATGCCCGCAATCGTCGCCAGCGCGGTCATCACAATCGGTCGCAGCCGCCGTCGCCCGGACTGAATCATGGCGTCCCTCGCCGAAAATCCTAATTGCTGAAAATGATGATCGGCGTCGAGTAACAAAATACCGTTTTTCGCGACAATGCCAATCACCATGATCATGCCCATAAACGAAGCCACATTGAATGTGGTGCGCGTAACCAGCAGCGCAAGAAAGCCGCCAAACGTTGACAGCAACGCGGAAGAAAGAATCGCGATAGGCGCGGAAAAAGTTCGAAACTCAAACAACAACACCACAAACAAAAGCAAAAGCGCCAAAAACAATACCATCAGCAGATCATGAAAAGATTTTTGCTGTTCTTCATAAATGCCCCCGTACTCCACTCGTATGGAGTTGGGTAGATGCATGTCCGAAACCGCTTTTTTTACCGCCGTGATTCCCGATCCTAGGTCTATTCCTTCAAATCGCCCGGTAACTTCCACTAGTCGCTGAAGATTCTCGCGCCGGATTTCCGTCTGCCCGGCTTCCTGCACTACCGTCGCCAGCGATCCCAGCGTGGCCGTGTGCCCCGCTGAACTTGCCACTAACGTGTTGCTCATGCTTTCCAATGAAGACCGGCTGGATTCCGGAAAACGTACCCGAATCGTATACGGCCGGTCATTCAAAATAACCGGCAGCGCCGCCGGCTCACCCTCCAGAATCGCGGAGGCATCCATGGCTACCTCTTCAGGCGTAAATCCGGCACGAGCGGCAACCGTCGGATTCACTTGATACGTGACCGCCGGTCCGCTGATGGTATTTTCAATCCCGTTGAGAACATCTACGACGCCGTGAATCTTGGTGATCGTATCCGCAACTTTCGGCGCGGTCTCTTCTAACAACTTGGCGTCTTCGGAAAAGAGTTTGATGACCACCGGTTCGGGTTGGCTGGTCAAATCGCCAATCATATCCTGCAACTTCTGAATGAATTCCACCTTGGCTGCGGGTTCGGTTTCCTCCACTTGTCCGCGGATGTCGGAGATAACTTCATCGATGGCGCGCTTACGGTCGTTCTTCAGCTTCACCGTAAAGTCGCCGCGATTCGCCTCCGTGACTGCAGCTATCCCTAGTTCAAGCCCTGTGCGCCGCGAAGTATTTTCTACCTCCGGCGTGGCATGCAGAATGGCCTCAATGCGCTGTAAAATGGCATTCGATTCGGCGAGCGAACTCCCTGGTGGAGTGAAGTAATCCAGGCTAAATCCGCCTTCGTCCATCTCGGGCAGCAGGTCGGTGCCCAAAAAATTGTAGCAAAGCGCAGAAAGACCGACGATCAATACAGCGCTGATTACTAGGATCAAAGGCCGACCGAGGACCGATTCCATCACCCTTCCATAAACTTTTACGATCCTCCCAAAAAAACCGGAGAGATGAGCCTCTTCCGCGGCCAGCAGGGACGCAACATCGTCCCCTTGCTCAGGACCGCTTGGCGCATTCCCTGAATCCTTGCGCCTCACCAAATATTGGCTCAGTGTCGGAGTCCAGGTGAGCGCGAGAAGCAGTGACGTGAAGAGTGATACGGTCATGGTGACCGCCAACGCGCGAAAGAAGCTTCCAGTGACACCTGTAATTGAAATTAGCGGCAGAAATACGACGATAGGAGTGATCGTCGAACCGATAAGTGGAATGGTCAGTTCACGAAGAGCGCTGGCTATCGCTTGGAAGCGTCCTTGTCCGGCGTCTCGATGAAGGACAATGTTCTCGAGGACCACGATCGCATCGTCGATAACGAGGCCAACCGCGGCAGCAAGGCCGCCGAGGGTCATGAGGTTAAAGCTCTGACCGGTCAGTTTTAAAACGATAAAAGTAATTAGCAACGTGGCGGGGATAACCAAACCAGCGACCAGCGAGGTGCCCCAATCACGCAGAAATAGCACCAAAATGATAGAGGACAGCACCAATCCCAGCAGTACAGCATCGCGCACGCTGGCGATCGAGTCGTGCACGATGGTGGACTGATCGTAAAACGGCTCTACATGCACCCCAGGTGGCAGCGACGGCAACAGATCACTAATCTGTTTGTGGACTTCGTTCGCCACATCCATCGTGTTGCTTTGCGGTTGCCGGTTTATGCTCAGCAGCACGGCCGGTTTGCCGTTCGCGGTCACAACGGTATACACCGGTGCTTCGGAGGGCGACACGGTGGCAATGTCCCCGATACGGATTGGTACTCCGGCAGCGGAAGTCTTTATCACGATCTGCCCAATTTCTTCGGGACTACGCACCTGTCCGCTGACCAGACCAAGGACTAACTGGTGGTTGCTTTCCAACAATCCGGGAGAATCGATCAGATTGGTACGTTTAAGGGCATCCAATATTTCCGGCACTGTTACGGTTGCCGCGAGCAGACGTGCCGGATCGGGCATGACTTGAAACTCGGGCACCCTCCCGCCTTGCACAAGAACCGAAGCCACACCATCGAGCCGGTTGATGCGCGGCTTCAAATCGTACGTAGCAATCTCCCACAGTTTTTTCTGCGGCACGGTATCCGATGTCAGGCTGTAACCGATGATCGGAAAGCTCGCAAACGTCATTCGGTGCGTATCCACCTTTGCTGTGGTCGGAAGTTCCGCTTGTAACCTCGCCACCACCGCGTCCACACGCTGTAGTGTCAGAACCATGTCCGAATTCCAGTCGAAAAACAGATCGACTTCCGCCGACCCTCGGCTGGTAATGGATGTCACCTTGAGCAATCCGGGTACGCTGTTTACCGCTTCCTCAATGGGGCGCGTGATGGTGACCAGCATCTGGTCGATGGGCATCACGCCGTTATCGATGCCCACTACAATGCGTGGAAAATCCGTCTCGGGAAATACGGCGACAGGAATTGTAAACGCGTAATAAACGCCCACCAAAGCCAGGCTAACAATCAGGAAAAGGATCGGTCGAGACAGCCGGTGAAACCAGGGTTGTTGCTCCTGCTCAGCCAACTGTTCGCCTCGCGGTGACGATGTCCGAAGATCCATGCGAGGCTACTCCCTTTCCTTATCAGTTTTTGCCGCTGCGCCGCCTTTTTTGACGTCTTTCTTATCGCCGCTATTCTTTTTATTCTTGTCGGCGGGGTCGTCCGCATCGTTCTTATCCGCTTTATCCGCGCCTGCCTTATCCCCTTCCGCTTTTTCCGGCGCTTCCGGTTTTTCAACTTTGATTTTCGTTCCGTCCGGCACGGCGTAACCACCGGAAGTAATCACGGGGTCTCCAGGGTTTATGCCGCTGGCAATCTGTGCGTCTTCGCCGTTCCGGATCCCCAGTTGAACCGGTTTCACATGAGCCTTTTCATCCGTTCCCGCCACAAGAACGTAGTTGCCATTGCCCTCCGGGTTTTTGTATACCGCAGCCGCAGGCACCACCACTGCGTCTTTTACCGTCTTCGCGGTCATCGCTACTTGAACAGTTATGCCCGGCCGCAACGCCGGATTCGGTTTTTTAGCTTCTACCCATACTTCAATAGTCGTGCTTCCCGGATCCAGCGCCGGGCTAACCAAAGTGATTTTCCCTTCAATCGGATCATCCATGCCCGGCACCTTCAATTGCGCCGGATTTCCGACTTTCAGTTGCGCCGCTTCCGATTGCGGAATATGCCCCTTGGCGATCAATTTCGAAATATTCATCACCGTCAAAAGCGGTTGGTTCGCCGTCGCCAAATCTCCCACGTTAAGCGGCCGGTCCGTCACCACTCCATCGATGGGGCTCTTAATCAGCGAATAGCTTAGTTGCGCCGCCGCACCGTGATACTTCCCCAGCGCCGACTCCTTTTGACCTTCCGCCGACTTAAGCGCCTGTTCCTTTCCTACGCGTTGCAAGTCCGCGAGCTGTTTTTGCGCTTGCTCGTTTTGACTTCGCGCCGCCACTAAAGCCACTTCCGCCGCGTCAAGCTCGCGGCGAGGAAGTGCCCCTTGCTGAAACAAATCTTTGCGGCTGTTGTAAACCTTTTCAGCCGCATCGAATGCGGACTTTGCCGACGCCGCATCCAGCTGGGCTTTCTGAATCTGCTGCGGCAAGCTCGATGCTACTGTGGTCGTGTACGCCGCTTCGGCCTGATCATATTCCCCGCGGCTGGATTCCGCAGCCGCAGACAGATCGGCATTTTCCAGCACTGCCATTAATTGCCCCTTCTTCACTTTGCTGCCGCGCTGCACCAGAAACTGGTTAATGGTGGAAGTAATCTTGGGCGACACGGTCGCCTGTTGCAGCGGAAAAATCACTGCTTCCTCGTTCACTATCTGTGAAATATCTTCTTTCTCCGCTGGCGTGGTTTGCACACTTACTTCGGGCTCTTTTTCCTTCTCCGCCTTGGCGCAACCCCACGCAAAGCCAAATACCACAGCGATACCAGCGGCCAACGTCGCGTGTCTGAAAAATTTTAGCGTGCCGTACGATGATTTAATTTTCATGGATTCGTGGATACACCCGTTAAAGTTTGCAAGCTTGCCAGCGCCACGCGGTAGCGCAGCGCCCCATCGTGATAAGCGGCATTTGCGCTGGTAAAAGTCGTCTGTGCGTCCACCACTTCTAGCACTGTGGATTCGCCGTTTTGATAACGCAGCGTAACCAGCCTGAGGCTTTCCGACGCCAGTTCACCAGATCGCTTCAGATCTTCCAGCTCGCTCAATGCGGTGCTAGCCTCCGCATACAGCGATTGAATTTCCGCGATCAGTTTTCTCTGTGCCAACGAAAATTCCCGCTTCGCCTGAGCCTGCTTTAATTCCGCCTGCTTGACTTTGCTTTGCGTGGTTCCCCAGTTCCAGATGGGAATATTCAGCGTGGCCAGCCACGAATAACCGACGTTGGAATACTGCCTGCCGTTCCCCAATTCCGCGTTCACCGCGAAGCGCGGGGCATCAATACCGTAAAAATAATCGAAACTTAGCGACGGCAGGTAACCCGCTCGCGCGCCAAATACGTCGTATCGCGACTGCCGCACAGCCTCCAGCGCTGCGAGTAAATCAGGATTATCTTTGGTCCCCTGCTGCTGTATCTCTTCAATGCTCGGCAAGGGAGCGACCGCATGTATATCGTCCGCTACCTCAAAGTTGTCGTTGAAATTTGGAAAGATCAAAACCGCCAGATCAAGCCGCGCATTCAGCAACGCCAGCTGTGCCTCTTGAAGCTGCCGGCGCCGATCCCGCATCTGCAACTCCGCCTTAATGACATCCGCGTGCGCCACTTCGCCGCCGCCCTCCAGCTTTTGCGTAAGCTGGAAAAATTTATCGCCTTCGCCCGCGGCAAGCCTTGCGGTTTCCAATTTTTGTTGCGCCGCTCCCACCTTGTAATAATTCTGGGCCACGGTAACTACTAAACCGCGCTTCGCGATTTCCATCTGCGCTCGTGCCACCGCCGCTGCCGCCGAAGCACGCCGCCAATTCGACAACGCCGACATATCGATTGATTCGTGTATATCTGCCTGGCTGGTGTACTCGTGCGGCGCATTGTTCGCAATATAGATCACCGGTGGCGCTGCCACTACCTCCGCAGTGCCTGGGGTTCTTGGCACCACCGCACCTGGGATGCTTTGTGTGTACAACGCGGAATTGTTGTATGTCACCGTCGGCAACAGCGCGTTGCGCGCCTGCTTCGAGTCTTCGTGGAGTACGCCGGCGTTCACCACCACCGCCTGGAATTGCGTGCTGTTTTTTCGCGCCAGATCCAGCGCCTGTTGAAATGTCAAATGCAGCAACTCTCCGTTCGGTGGCGGTGCTGCTTGCCGAGTTGCCGCTGTAGCATCCGTTGGCGGCGGCGGTGGCTGAATGTCCGAACCGGGAGTTTGCGCCGCAGGAGTTTGTATAACAGGAGTTTGTGCCGTAGGACTTTGTGAAGGAGAATTTTGCGGGTGCTGCTCCTGACCTTGTTGCGCTTGCGCCGACCCATGCTGGCGCGCCAGGCTCACGTCAGATTTATCCTGCGTCCAGGCAGGCGTGCTCATTGCCAACATGATCAACGCGACCGCAACTTTATTTACGAATTTTGCGCAAGAAAATCCCATGAACTCCATCCGTATATACGATGACTTCATCGTTACTTTAGGTCCCTGATCAGACTCTCGACGTGCGGCTTATTCTTGGCATCAATCGTGACGACGAACCCAGCGGTTTCGCTGTCCGCATAATACTTCCAGGGGCGGTTAATTCTAAATTAAGTTTCTTTTAGGTCGAGCCGATACTAAAGCTCTTACGACGTCGTTTCAGCCTCTTGCGGTGACAGCGTCTTGCGGAAAAAATCCTTGCCTTTGCGTTCCGGCCCTAGCGCAAACACAATCACCAGCGCCACAATCGTGCACCCTTCGAAAATCGTCAACGCCCACTGATACCCAACCCGGTCACGTAACGCGTATTCGATCGTGTTCGTCGGTGAACCGAACAGTACTCCTAACTGATAGATGAAACCTGGAAACAAACTGCGCACCGCGTCCGGCGATAGTTCATTCAAGTGCGCCGGAATTACTCCCCACGCGCCTTGCACTCCTACCTGCATTAAAAAAGCGCCGATAGCCAAAATCGCCAGCGAATGTCCGAAAGCCCATGGCGGAATGACCAGCGCGCATATCCCCAACGACCCAATGATGCTCATGCGCCTTCCCAGCCGCTCGGAAATGGCCCCCACGGAAATTGTTCCGAGCAGCGCTCCTACGTTATAAAACATCGCAAGGTAAGCCACCACGTTAGGCGAAATATGGTGTGCGGTTTTCAAAAAATCCGGATAAAGATCCTGAGTCCCATGCGATAAGCAAATCATCAACGTCAGCGTCAGCACCAGGTACGCGAAGCCCTTACGATGTTCCCACATCACTCGCAAAATTCCGCTCATACTGGGAACCTGGTGTTGTTTCCACGCCGCTGATTCCGGCGATAGATACGCAACAAACATCGTAATCGCCCCTGGAATCAGCCCTGCCCAGAACATCGCGCGCCATCCCCATGCCGGCAAAATCAAACGAGCCGCCACTGCCGCCAATAAATATCCCAGCGGGTATCCGCCCTGTAGCAATCCAGAAAGCAAACCTCGCCAGCGCCTTGGCGCGCTTTCGAGCGTCAGCGACGCGCCCACGCCCCAAAATCCGCCCATGCCAATTCCATACAGCAGCCGCAAAATTAGAAACATCGGATAGTTCAGCGCCAGCCCACTTAAAACTTCGATCACCGAAAAATACGCCACCGCCGCCATCAGCGGTTTTCGCCGCCCGTAACGGTCCGCCATCATCCCAAATAACAATGCACCCACCGGGCGCATTGCTAACGTGGCGCCCAGCGTCAGCACGATGGAGCTCTTCCCCACCTGAAAGTGCGTTGCCAGCGTATCAACCAGGAAAACCACGACAAAAAAATCAAACGCATCCAGCGTCCAACCCAATATTCCGGACGCCACCGCATACCCGCGCCCTTTTTGCGGGACATCGCTATCTCGCTGCGTGCTTACTTCGTTGAACATGCCCACCTTTTAAGTCGGTAAAGACTGTCCCCGCGTCTCTTGCGCAAACGGGATGATCAGCAGTCCGACTCCGAACGCGATCGCCGTATAGGCGACCGGCCTGCCTATCGTTCCCGCGTTGCGCACCATGGCGCCAATCATGAAATTGACGCCCGCTCCGATGAACCGTCCAAAAGAAGTTGCAAACGCAAACGCCGTGGCTCGAACGGATGTCTCGTATTGCTCGGGAAGCCACAGACTGAACAAAGTAAAATTCCCGCCAAAAAATCCCAAGAAAAATAAACATCCGACAAACGTCGTCAACCCATTCTCCAGATAAAACGCCCAACCAAAACTCAACCAGATGAACACGCTCATGCCCAAAAAATAAATGGCCAGAGCGCGCTTTCTTCCCAGGCGCTCCGCGAGTATCGGCACCATCAAACAACCTAATATAGTTCCGATGGAAAGGATGGCCGTCCCGATCGAAGCCGCCTTCGATGCTTGAGCCACCGACATACCGGCCTTTTTCGCGAGGGTGATAATTGCGGTCGGTTCGTACACTGCGCCGGCCCACAGACCAATAATCGCAACCGTCAGCAGCGCCGCGTTGACAATGGTTTTCCGTCGATACTTCGCGCCAAAAATCTCCGCGAGTGACAATCCCCAGCCCCGTGGCTGGCCTGCCTTTAGCAGGCCCATCCGTTCCTTCCACCGCTCCGGCTCTTTCACGCGCGCCAGAATAAGCACAGAAATAATCACCGGCGACAAGCCGCACAGAAACATCGCTCGCCATCCAAAGCGCACCCCCACCGTGTAATTCAGCGCCGCAGCCAGAAAAAAACCAAAGTAGTAACCGGTCTGCAAAAACCCAGCGCCCATTTTTCGCCGGTCCTCCGGCCACGCTTCCGCGACGTAGGTTCCGGCCAGTGCCCATTCGCCTCCTATGCCAACACCTGCCAGCAATCGAAACAACCCCAATTGCCACACATTCACAGCCAGCGCCGCAGCGCCCGTAAATACCGCATAGGCCAAAATGGTGGCCGCCAGGACGCGCGTGCGCCCAAAACGATCGGCGATCGGCCCCCACATAAACGAAAGGCCCCAACCAA
>Ga0307475_10001270_pt1 | contig 15114 bp, 15 predicted proteins | sample atmos_gasesECM1C_FD_203317 | JGI IMG/M metagenome (GOLD analysis project Ga0307475, IMG submission 203317) | Hardwood forest soil microbial communities from Morgan-Monroe State Forest, Indiana, United States - atmos_gasesECM1C_515 | ecosystem: Environmental > Terrestrial > Soil > Temperate... | reverse complement strand
AGGAGTATTGCGGCCAAGGCCGACAACGGAATGAACCTTGCCAGAGGCGCTGCGAAAACCACGATGCCCAGGAGTGTCAGCGCATGAATCATTCCCGACACGGGAGTTTTCGCCCCCGAACGGATGTTGGTGGCCGTTCTCGCGATAGCGCCTGTCGCGGGCAGCCCTCCGAACAGTGGAGAGAGAATATTTGCGACCCCCTGCCCCACAAGTTCAACATTCGGGTTGTGCTTATCGTTGCTCATGCGATCGGAAACGACCGCAGACATCAGCGATTCGATCGCGCCCAGCATGGCGACCGTGATTGCCGGCGAAATCAACGGCCGGATTAGGTCCAAGCGAAAGTGGGGAACCTTAAGGGTCGGAAGTCCGGACGGAATGCCGCCAAAGCGGCTGCCAATGGTCTCGACAGGCAACTTGAACAACACCACGGCTGCCGTGCCGATGAACAGCGCCACGATGTAGCCCGGCACCCGCTTTACGTAACGCATGAATACGATAATCACAGCCAGCGCTGCGACCGCCAGACTGGTCTCAATAGGCGAGAACGAAGAAAAGTTGTGCGCGATGGTCTGAAGCCGACCGACAAGATCTCCGGGAACCTTCTCGATTTTTAGCCCAAAGAAATCCTTGATCTGCGTGCTGGCGATAATCACGGCGATACCGTTCGTAAAGCCGACGACGACCGGGCGCGGTATGAACTTCACCGCCGTGCCCAAGCCCGTAGCGCCAAGTATCAACAGAAGGACACCGGCCATCATGGTGCACATGAAGAGCCCATCCACTCCGTGTCTGGCGACGATGGCAAAAACGACGACAACGAACGCGCCGGTTGGCCCTCCAATCTGAGTCTTGGACCCGCCCAAGGCGGAAATTAGAAAGCCGGCAACGATCGCGCAGTATAAACCGTCCTGCGGCGGAACGCCCGAAGCGATCGCGAAGGCCATCGCCAGAGGCAGGGCGACGAGCCCAACGGTTATGCCTGACATGAGATCGGCCACGAAGAGGCGCTTCGTATACGACTTCAGACATAGGATGGATTTAGGTAACCAATTCTTCATTATGTTTTGTATTTCCATTCTTTCAGATTCCATATGATTTGCTGCTCGGTGACACAGATTCTGTCACAAGCAGAGTCACCAGTTGCAGTGCGCTTCCTGTTTTCTCCGTATACTGGATCGCGAACCCCGAATCCTCGTAGTTTGCACAGACGACGCCAAGCAAGCTCAGGCCGTTTGGTCTTTCCACAGACGAACGACAACGGGACTCCCTACACGCAAGTGGCGATCTCTAACAAATATGCCCTTTTGTACGGGCAATGGCGTATTCGGAGGGAACGATCAGTCCCTTCATCCTTCTAAGTCCTCGCCCCATTCTCTTCGTTTCCGGAGTGTGGCCCCTTTGCCCTCGCGCCCACGTCCCGGCGCACCAGAAAGTGAGGGGCCTCTCCTCCGGCCTCGACAACTGGAACCGCTGTACGATTCCAGGCCCACCGGTTCTCGCCGAATCTGCGCGTTTGTCCCTCTCGGCTGGTTCTGTTTGCCCGCCGGATGCGGGCCTCACATTAATGGCAGTAGGTATTTTCGATCCGATTGCGAAAAGATTCCGTAAGTAACCTTCAAGCCGAGGCTGAGTTCGCGATAGCTTAGACCCACCACGAGGGATTCCTGATTGAAGGTCACGAGGTATCCGTCATCTCCGTGGATCAGACGCGTGTTCCGCGAATGAAAGAGCTCAACAACCTCCCCGCGCAAGCCTTCGCTTTGCCTCAGTTCGCGGACTTTGATGCGCCTGTTCATGGAGCCTCCACCTGACGAATCGCTCCGGGTATTTCCAGCACTTCGGTTGATTCAAGTGCGTCATCCCCTTCCTCGGTTTGTGCTTCGACCGGGATCAAAAACAGATGCCTTGGCTTGCCAAGGTCAAATTCGAGAGCCCCCGCAATGACTTCGTTGAGCGCAGAGTCCACCATCTGTGCTGTATTTGTGTCTGCGTTTCCTCCCATCATGAGTTGCCGCGTTCGCTGCGAAACCAAGGCGCACAGGAGAAACGGGTTGGAGATCTGCTTACCCGCTTCCGCAAGGAGCCTCGATCGTTCGCTCATGTTTCTATTCCTTGCCCAGCTCTGGGCAATTCGATGAACAACAAATCCTTGGCTCCCAGCCGCTGAAACCCGTGCGCCAGCAGATTCTCAGCGGCTCGCGATAGCGCGTGGCCTCTCCGAAGGGCGATGCCTAATCCTTTGGCGTGTTGGCATGCGCAACCCGGCGCTCTTCCACTTTTGCGAAAGCTTCCACCAAATCTATTTTGTTCTTGTTTGCACTGCGAACGGCAACACGCAGTCGATAAGCCTGCTGTGAGGAAAGAAACAATCTTCCATTCTTTATTGTGGGTTCGAGAAGCCCTTTTCTCTTGGAGTTCCTTGATGCGCGCCTCGGAGATCCCCAACGTCTGGGTTAGTTGCTGAAAATTGTAATAGTCCGCCATCGCTCGTGATCTCCTGCTTCGCCTTTGCACCCCTGCGAATATTTGCAGGTGCATGCTGTTAAGGAACCGTCTCGATCTGCTGCAGCATATCTCTCACGCCCACTAAATGGTTATTGAAGATATCTTTCGCCACATCCAGGAGGCGGAACAGTGTTGCATCCGAAACCGAGTAATACACGTTGCTACCGGCTTTGCGCCCCACCACGATGTTCCGGACGCGCAGAATCGCAAGCTGCTGAGAAACGTTTGCCGGTTCAATTTTCAGAATTTCGCTGAGTTCGTTGACGCCCTTCTCGCCATCACGGAGAGAATCCAAGATCCGTATGCGGATCGGGTGCGCGAGGGCCTTGAAGAACTCGGACTTGAAGTTGGCAAGCTGCTGTGGCATGCTGATCCTTGTATACACGCATACTGTAGTCTGCGAAGTTTGCTATGTCAAGTGCTGCAACCTCCATTGGGGACGCCATCCCTCAGCTGTTTAGCAGGAGGCACGGATGACCGGCGGACCCAAGCTCTTTAAGTTTCGCACTTGGGCGATACCTCCATCTGCGCAGGGCACAAATGGCGACAAGGTCCATTCGCTCTCGAAGCCGGATGAACGCGAACGGCAGACTACCTTCAAGGTCGCCCAGTTCTTCATAGTGTCCGCGTTGTTGTTGGTGCTAGCCGAGTATCTTGGCCGGGTTCAGGACCGAACGGGAGCAAACCTCGGCCCGGATTCAACGTCACGAGTGCAATTGAATCTGTTCCCCGCGGAAAGATCCGGAAACGGTTCCGGGTTCACGGTGCGGTTCCGGTTAAGCAACAATGGGAGCCATTCGGTCTTCTATCCAACCGGCGCCACGACAAAGCCCGTTGGCGAACTCGTCGCCCGCGCGTCATCGACGTCGGATTGGATGAGCTTCTCCGCCACCTCGAAACAGCCAGTTCCTCCCGCGGAAGGGTTTGGAGACACGAAACTCAATTGGATTGAGATGCCCCCAGGCGGATGGGTGGATGGTGAATTTTAGGATGTCGGCAAATCTACGGAAGAGCACGCCTATGAGATCTACGTGAAAGTTGCGAGGGATGGGAAGGGAATCAGGATAATTTCTCAGCCCTATTTCTCTCCTGCAAACCAGTGAAGCGATCGCTCTCCTCGGCTCCTCGAGAAATAGATATCTTTCTCAACCGTGAGGCTTTCGAGTCTTGCACTGTAGAGAGGGGTGCGACGACGACGGAAAATGTAGGACGAAGTTATTCGAAAGTTCTATGATCGGGTAGTTGCCAGCAGGTCTCATGAACACGTTTCCGGTTGCCACAATTTTCGCGCTTAGTCTCGCGGCCTACTCGGCCGGCGCTCTTCTAAGTCTCGCGACTTGGCGAAGGCCGGCGCTGTGCCGCTACGTGTGCTGTAGCAGCGCGTTGGCGGGTGCCGTCTTCGGCGGCCTTGCCGCTGTACTCGGAATTCTTCAAAGAACACCGGTCCACTGGTCGGTGTCTTCAGGAATTCCGCTGTTTGCCTACAGCTTCAACTACGACGCTTTGGCTGGTTTCTTCAACTTGACCCTGGCGATCCTGGCCGCTGCAGTTTCCATCTACTCATTCAGCTATCTAAAGGAATTCGAGGGAAAAAGGAACATCGGCTTCTTCGGATTCTTATTCCATCTATTGCTTCTCAGCTTGACAGTCGTATTTACCGCCGCCAGCGCCTTCTTCTTCTTGATCGGGTGGGAGGTAATGGCGCTTGTTGCCTACGGACTCGTCACGTTTTACCACGAAGATCGAGAGACCCGACGAGCGGGGCTGCTTTACATCGTCATGGCCCATGTGGATGCGGGGTGCCTGCTCCTCGGTTTCGCGCTCTTGATGCATGTCAGTGGCAGCGCAGACTTCGCGAGCTTCCCCACCGCCGCGCCACAATTGTCCAGCACCCAGCAAGCCGCCGCCTTTGCCCTGTTCTTTCTCGGCTTTGGTATTAAGGCGGGCATCATTCCGTTCCACATCTGGCTTCCGGCAGCGCACCCGGTTGCACCCAGCAACATCTCGGCGCTGCTTTCCGGAATCGTGCTCAAGGCCGGTATCTATGGAATGGTGCGCATTTTCCTGGATGGACTTGGCGTGCTGCCTTCCTGGGCTGGGTTGTTGGTACTCGTCGTGGGCGTGGCTTCCGCCGTTCTGGGTGTCTTGTACGCCCTGATGGAACACGACCTTAAGCGACTGTTGGCCTACCACAGTATCGAGAATATCGGAATCATCCTTATCGGCCTCGGCGCCGCTTTGGTGTTCCGCGTTGCGGGGCATCCGCAACTGGCTGCGGTCGCGCTGATTGCCGCGCTATTTCACACTTTGAATCACGCGATCTTTAAGTGTCTCTTGTTCCTCGGAGCTGGTTCGGTACTCCATTCGACCGGGACGCGAAATATGGAGGAACTGGGCGGGCTGATTCGTCCGATGCCAGTCACCGCTTTCTGTTTTCTGATCGGAGCGGTCGCGATTTCGGGGTTACCTCCACTTAACGGATTTGTCAGCGAGTGGCTGACCTACCAGAGTCTTCTTGCCGGATTTGGAGCCACCGGAGGGCTGACGCGAATCCTGTTTCCCCTTGCTGGATCCATGCTCGCGTTGACAGGCGCCCTGGCCGCCGCTTGCTTTGTAAAGGCATTCGCGATTACGTTTCTTGCCCTCCCTCGCAGCGCGGAGTCCGGGAACGCTCACGAAGTCCCGCGCTCCATGCTGATCGGCATGGGTTGGCTGGCGATGGCTTGTGCGGCTCTCGGTCTGGGGGCCTCCTGGTTTCTCCCGGTCTTCGGTCCATTGACCGAGCAAGTCCTCGGACAAAGCTTCGGTGCTAATCTCATTACCGGAAGGGGATTTGTCGTTTCTACGGGCCTCGGTCAGGGAGGTACGGTATCCACTGCCGTCATTGGAATTGGCCTGTTGGTGTTTGTGATTCCTGCTGTTCTCCTCGTTTCGATAGCGGGGAAGCGTTTCTCGCCAAGGCGGGGGCCAACGTGGGATTGCGGGTTGCCCGGGCTCTCGGCTGAGAATGAGTACACGGCAACCGCGTTCACCAAGCCACTACGGATGATCTTTTCCGTGTTGTATCAGCCTCGCCGTGAGATTCAAAGTGTTTTTGATGTGTCTCCCTATTTTCCGAAGGAGATCCGTTTCGAGAGTGAGATCGAACCGACATTTGAAAAACGCCTGTACGTCCCCTTGAAAGATTTCCTGTTGCGCGTAGCAATAAAAATGCGAGCGATTCAGGCCGGAAGCATTCATGCGTATCTGGCCTACATCTTTATAACTCTCGTCTTGTTATTGCTCTTTGGGGTTCGCCGGTGATCGGGCTCTTAGCCAAAACAGGTCTGCAGTTGGCGCTGTTATTGCTGATTGCTCCGCTCCTCGGCGGCATCATGAAGACCCTGAAAGCCCGGCTGCAGACACGTCGCGGCCCGGGCGTCCTTCAATCCTACCGGGACCTCTTCAAGTTGTTTCGCAAGGGAATGGTGATTCCCGAGGCGGCGTCGTGGATTTTTTCCGCGACTCCTTACATCGTCTTTGTGACGGCTGCTCTCGTCGGGCTCATGATCCCAATGACCGCGACGGATGCCCCGCTCAGCCTATTCGGCGGTGTCCTTGCGGTCGTTTATCTCCTGGCGCTGGGGCGCTTTTTCCTGGCCCTTGGCGGGCTTGACGCCGGCAGCTCATTTGGAGGCCTCGGCAGCAGCCGGGAAATGACGATTTCGGCCATCGCCGAGCCGGCCATGATGCTCGCGATTTTCACGGTGGCTCTGGCAGCCAATTCTACAAACTTAAGTGAGATGGCTAATGTCGCGGTGAGTCAAAGCTGGAAATTTCTCGCGCCGTCGCAAATGCTCGCATTCGCGGCACTGTTTATCGTACTGATCGCGGAAACGGGCCGCATCCCGGTTGACAATCCGGCGACGCATCTCGAACTGACCATGATTCACGAAGCGATGATCCTGGAGTATTCCGGACCCTATCTCGCTTTGATCGAATACGGCGCTTCCCTTAAACAACTGGTTCTCATGACCTTGGTGGTCAATACGTTCTTCCCGTTTGGACTGAGCTCCAATTGGACACTCCACGGTCTTCTTCTTGGCCTGCTTTTTTACCTGGCCAAGATGCTTTTGCTCGCGTGCCTTATCGTTTTGGTGGAAACCAGCAACGCGAAATTGCGCCTTTTCCGAGTGCCGGAACTCCTTATGGTTTCCTTTATCTTGGGAGCGCTCGCGCTCATTTCCACGTTTCTTTTTTGAGGTTGTATGCACTTGCTCCAAGATGCGGCGTTCGGCGATAGAATCATCACTCTGATGGCGGCGCTGGTCCTTGTCCTGCAGATCGCCGCCGTCGGCCAGCGCTGGATTGTTTCCAGCATTCGCATCTTCGCGGTCCAGTCGTTTTTGCTAGCAGCAATCGCCGGCATCATCGCCTACTTCAACCATGCCAACCATATCTACGTTGCCGCCTTCTTGACGCTCGTTATTAAAGCTGGCCTGCTTCCGTGGCTGCTCGAGGGACTAGTCGAAAAAATCCGAATCCGGCGCGAGATCGAGCCGCTCATTAACGCCCCACTTTCGATTCTTATCTCGGGCTGCCTTACTCTGGTCGGCTACGTTGTCGCCTCGTCCTTCTATCATCCGGAAGAGACTGCGGGCAGGGCTGCACTGGGTCATAACACTCTCGCAGTAGCGGTGGCACTCTTCCTGATTGGTTTTTTCACCATGTTGAATCGCCGCAAAGCCTTAACGCAGGTCCTCGGGCTGCTTTCTTTAGAGAATGGACTCTTCCTGGCTGCGATCTCTTTGACCTACGGAATGCCGTTGGTCGTGGAACTCGGTATCTTTTTTGATGTCCTTGTTGGCGTCCTGGTTCTCGGCATTCTCGTCTTCCGCATCCGCGAGGCGTTCGATTCGATGGACGTTAGTAAGCTTCGGAAGTTGCGGGAGTAAGCAAACCTATGGTCTTGCTCTGGCTTCTTATCGTTCCACTTGTCGCCAGCCCTCTGGCCTTCTTTTTGCGAAGACGGGCTGTCATGGAGAGGGTCAATCTCGTGGCCTTCGCCGTTCTTTCGTGCCTTGCCGCCATTCTTACGGTTCAGGTGCTTCGGAGGGTCTCCGTTTCCTTCTGGAATGGATTCTTTTACGCGGACGCCCTGAGCGCGCTCGTCGTCCTTTTAACGAGCTTCGTCTCGTTGGTTTGTTCCATCTATGCCGTCGGCTATTTCCGTCAGGACGAAAAAAGTGGGGTTTTTCAAGAGAAGAGCGAACTACAGCCTCTTCTTGTCGTGCCCAAATTGCGAGAATACTACTCCCTGACGCCCTTGTTTGTTTTCTCCATGGTTCTCGTGGCTCTTGCCAACAATCTCGGAATCCTTTGGGTGGCGATCGAGGGGACCACACTCGCATCGGTGTTCTTGGTCATGTTTTACGGCCGCGAAACATCTCTCGAAGCTGCGTGGAAATATGCCATCATCGGGGGCGTGGGCCTCTCCATGGCTCTGTTCGGTACGCTTCTAACCTATTATTCAGCTCATCGCGTTATCGGAACCGACACGCTCTCAGGTTTAAACTGGTCGGTCTTGGTCGGAAATGCGGTCCAGTTCGATAAGCCGACCATGCGCTTAGCCTTCATCCTGATTCTGCTGGGATACGGAACCAAGGCCGGCATCGCTCCCATGCATACCTGGAAGCCGGATGCTTACAGTGAAGCGCCGATCCCCGCGGCGGCAATGCTCGCAGCAGGAGTCCTCAACTGCGCCCTCTACGGTCTGGTGCGATTCTACATTTTGACCTCAAGGTGTCTGGGGCCAGAATTTGCTTCTCACCTTCTGATTCTATTTGGACTGCTTTCCATGGCAGTCGCGGTTCCTTTCATTCTTGTCCAGAAAAACTTCCGGCGCATGCTGGCCTATTCCAGCATCGATCACAGCGGGATCATGGTGCTTGCTCTCGGCTTCGGCGGACCCTTGGGCGTTCTCGGCATGCTTCTTCATATGACATTTCATTCGATTACCAAGCCCCTGCTTTTCTTTTGCGCCGGAAATGTCCAGCAGCACCTGAAGACCGAGCTATTCCGCGAAGCCAAAGGGGGGCTCGTCCATTCGATGCCTTTGACGGGTGCCGCCTTTCTCATGGTGACCGTTGCGGTCACCGGAGCGCCTCCGTTCAGTTTGTTTCTCAGCGAATTCACCATTCTCCGGGCAGGCTTCAGTGGAGGTCATTTCGCTTTGGCCATTCTCTTCGTAACATTTCTTGTGGCGATTTTTTCTGGATTCCTCATCCACATTGCCAATTTAGTCCTTGGGTCTGATCCCGGTCTTCCGCCCGGCGAGACCTGCCGATGGAAGAAGTTCTCTATCGTAGGCTTGGCCTCGATGATTATTCTCATAGGTTTCTGGATACCCGCTCCGTTGTTCCGGCTCATTCAAGACGCAGCGGACCTGGTGACGGGCGCACGATGAGACGACCAATGGCTCAGTTCTTCGAAACTCTTCAACAACGATTCGGCGCGCAGATTCAATCGATCTCTGCGGAACGCGAAGAGGAAATCTATATCTTTGTGAGTGAATCGGACATCCGGACTCTGATCGAATACCTGCGAAATGAGTTTACGGCCAGGTTGGCTGCGGTCTTCGCGGAGGACCGGCGTTGCGCAGACGGTGTCTTCTTCAACTACTACGTACTTGAGGTAAAGGGCGACCCTCGCTATCTGCTTGTGCGGACACCAGTCCGTGCCGACCATGCCGAGTTTCTATCGCTCTCAGCTGAATTGCCCGCCGTGAACTGGCAGGAGCGCGAAATCCAGGATTGGTTTGGCCTGAAGGCTACCGGACATCCCAATCCTCGCAGGGTTGCCCTGCACGACAACTGGCCGGACGTTCATCCGTTGCGCAAGGATTTTCCGTTGGAGACCGTACTACCACCGTTTGAGGGGGAACGCCATATCTACCGGCCCGCTTTGGGTGAAGGTGTATTTCAAGTGCCTGTAGGGCCGGTTCATGCAGGCATCATCGAGCCCGGGCATTTTAATTTCGCGGTAGCAGGTGAGCCGATTCTCTATTTGCAGCTTCGCATGTTCTATACCCATAAGGGCACCGAAAAGCTTTTCGAGAAACTGCCCATACCTAAGGCCGTGTTTCTCGCGGAGAGCATCTCCGGGGATTCGAGTTTTTCCCATGGCACAGCTTTCTGTCAGGCCATCGAACGCGCGGCTCAGATCGAAGTTCCGTTGCGGGCTTTGATCATGCGAACCATCCTTCTGGAGCTCGAACGAATCTGCAATCATGTTGCCGACATCGGTGCGATCGCGACCGATGTCGGCTTCGTCGTCGCCAATGCGCACGCCACCCGGTTGAAGGAGATGCTGGTCAGCCTGAACGAGAGGTTGACGGGCAATCGTCTCTTGCGGGGCATGGTATGCATCGGTGGGGTGCGAAGAGGCTGGGATGCCGTGCAACTGGGCTCGCTCCGTGCCACAATCGCCGGTTTTGCAAGTGAATTTCGGGATCTCGTCGCGCTGATTGACTCCTCCGAATCCACTCGCGACCGCTTGGAGCAGACCGGAGTTCTCCGCCCGGAAAAGGCAAAGGATTTGGGAATCGTGGGTGTTGCCGGACGCGCCTCAGGGATGAATCCAGACGCTCGGCGCGATCATCCTTATGCAGCCTATGGCCGCTACAGCTTCCGCGTACCCGTTTATCAAGTTGGCGACGTGAGCCACCGAATGCAGGTCCGGGTCGACGAGGTGAACGAATCTCTCGGCATTCTCCGAAGCGCTACGGAAGAGAGTCTGCACGGAGAATGCAGTGCGCAAGTCCCGCCCATTCCTGCGGACCGCTGCGCGCTGAGCACCGTCGAGGGATGGCGTGGCGAAATCATTCATTGGATTCGTACCGGGCCCGACAATCACCTCGAACGTTGCAAGATCAAAGATCCCTCCCTCAATAACTGGCCAGCCTTGGTCGAGGCAGTCCAAGGAAACATCATTGCGGACTTTCCGGTCATCAATAAGAGTTTCAATCTTTCCTACTCTGGAACGGATCGCTAGCCCATGTTCAAGATCCTCCAGAAAACGATTGCGACCGGGATTGTAACGACAAAGTATCCCAGCGAACCGGCACAAATCTCCGATCGCTTTCGGGGGCGGCCGAGCTTCGACTTCGAGAAATGGACCGATGCCCGACCCGCTGAAGAAGTCTGCCCGACGGGAGCAATTCTCGTCTGCGATGACGGTGACTCACGACGAGTCACCGTCGATTACGGCCTCTGTGTCTTCTGCGGCTTATGTGCGGAAGCCTCCGCCGATCGGGCCGTGCGAATCACGCAAGAATTCGAACTAGCGAGTGCACACCGCCGTAACCTCATCCTGACGGCTGAATATTTGTTGAGTACCGACGGTACCCACCGCGAGTTGCGCGGTGTACATCAGCGCTTAGTCGATCTCGAAGCAGACGCCGACCAGGTTGGGCAGCAAGCGCGCGAAAGGATTCAGAAACTCCTGAAGCGTTCTCTTGCCATTCGAGAAGTGGATGCAGGTTCTTGCAATGGATGCGAACTCGAAATCGTTGCCCTGAACAATCCTGTCTACGACCTTGAGCGCTTCGGCGTTCACTTCGTTGCCTCTCCGCGTCACGCCGACATGCTCTTGGTTACCGGGCCTGTCACCCGGAATATGGAGCTGGCCCTGTTGAAGACCTACCAGGCTATGCCAGAACCGAAAGTTGTGGTCGCTGTTGGCGCCTGCGGCATCAGCGGTGGCATCTTTGGCAAAAACTACGCCTCTCTGGGTGGTGTCGACAACGTTGTACCCGTCGACGTGTACATTCCGGGATGTCCGCCTCGACCGCAAGCTCTCCTCCACGGAATCCTACTCGCCGTCGGACGGCTCGGAGAGAAAATGTATATGGACTCGTCCGCCTGAATAGCCGAACGCGCAAACAAGTTACGCGTCTGCTCACGGAGCAATCGCGACTCAATGTCGAGGAGATTCGTTGCGAGTAAGGTGCCCAACGAGCCGAGACATGGAGCCGATCTGAGCTGGCCGCTGCGACCTGGATCAAAGGGATCTCAACACCAAGATGCAGGGAACGAAGTCTCGAAGATGTCCACATCGAGCGGCGACTTGTGCAGCGAAGGGGTACACGTTGTAATGCGGCTGTCGCGCGATTCTTAGGGGGCGATCGCTGAAAGAGGTCGCCCCCTTTCCATGTTGTGCCGAGCATGTTTCGACAGCTAGGAGGTGTAAGTCCTCTTCACAACGTGATGGACGTGAAGTGATAGCGAAGCGCAAGGGCGAAATAACACTCGCCGCGAGGCGGGCCTGAAAGAAGCGCGGAGCAAAGATGCGAGCCGATGAACAAGAACCGGATAAGAGGCCTACGGGGGCGGGCGAGCGAGCATGTGATTGCGAAGCCCATATCCATCAAGCTCACTGGTGGTAAATCCGGCGGTTGCGCGTCGAAGGCGGTCGAACTTACCTCGGGAGATCTGTGGCATGTCACGGATTCGTGACTATGGGTGAAGCAATTCACCTTGACCGTGTCGCAGAAGTCAGCAAAGGGCAAAGTAGGTTCTGGCGTCGGCAAGTTGAAGAAAAGCTTCCCGAAGGGACAGTCAAGCTGTGTTGCGACCACTGCGAGACGTTCGGCGTTTTCGATTTGCGGCAGCTTCGACCGGCGTCTGTGAAGCTTCTCCTCCCAAGTACGCTGTAGAGACGACGTTCAGGACCGTGCGGTGGAATTTTGTTGCCGGTAGTGCCGACAGGAAAAGGTTTATTGTCTCCGGAGATTAGTCTTGCTTGGGAAGCCAACCGCCGCATCCGTTCACTAGCACATTGAAGTGCTTTGCACGGAAGTACCATTGACTCTCAATCTCTGACGGGACAGTATGATCGCATTGTTGGACCGCCCGGCCCAGCATACTCCAAGACAGCAATAGGGACCCATTTGGCGAGTGAAACTCCTCCACGCCGAACTGAAAGTCGGATCCCGAAAAGAATACTTGTGAGGCTCTCGTATCCTGAAAATGGACAATTTGAAATAGCTCCCACGGTCGATATCAGCGGTCACGGTGCACGTGTCGTCAGTAAGACATTCTGGCAGCCCAATATACGCCTTTCAGTTCAGTCGATCTGCGGCGATCTCTACTCCCGCGCTCGCGTGGTTCATTCTAAGGCTCTCGCGAATACCTCATATGTGATCGGGCTGGAGCTGTTTCACCCATCTGGAGATTGGACAAAACTCAGCGAGGTTCCACGACGATCAGGAAGAAGGCCACATTAGGACTCACAATGCTCCGGCGGTGACGGCAGGGAAGGTGTGTCGCCATGCGCGACGGAACAATGTAGCACGTCGCGCTCCCCTCCGTGCCAACATCTCTGAGACAGGTTTAGTACTCTTAATTAATGAGCAGAAGGGCGAGAAAGAAGCGATCAGAGATGAACGGGAATTCTCTTGGTGTTGTTCTTTCCCCTGGGGGTTTGGCTGCCGCGGAACGGAGCGGAGGCTCGCCTCCTGGCGAGCCGCAGCGGAGTGCGTACGTTGAACATGAATGATCGATTGAGGGTGCAAGTCCCTTACAGAGCCTGTTGGAGGCAACTGTGAGTCAAAGGCAACTGCGTGTTAAATGTGAAGGGATGTTCCCGTGAGGGCGCGTGGAAAGGAAGCCGGAGACAAACTGCAGCACCTAACGCAAGTGAATCCCCGTAAGGCTGGTCTGATCGAGGCGAGCGTGCACACCAATGCGACGCCCGATATCCAACCGCAATCAGAGCAGTATTGGGGAAGGCGGCGGCAGGACATTGATCATTCTTACTTCAAGAGAGCTCCGCAAGTCCGCCTCGGCGGTAAGGTCGGAGAAGGAAACGACGACGACCTGATGCTTGCGGAGAAGTCGGATCTCCTCATACGAGCGGTGAAGCTGGCGAAAGTCAGTGGAGCAAAGGGGGAGATGGATTGAAAAGCGCAGGATCACGGCAACTGGCCCTCGCATTCGCCGACAGCCCGACAGGGGGCAGGGACCGCGGAACTCAGGATGAATCCCGAGGGAAACGGCACCTGCTGCATACGGCGAAGGTCAACAACCACAAAGATCCGGCCACTTCCACGGCCGCCGCGAATAGCGAGCGGGCGATGGAGTCGGTAGCGTCGGCACATAATTTAGCGCAGGCGCTGCTGAACGTATTACGAAATAAAGGAGCACCTGGCGTCGACGATCAAACGGTAGAGGAGGTGGTCGAACAGGCCCCGAGTCTACTGCCCAAGCTACAAACTGCACTCCTTCAGGGCACATACCAACCGGGAGACATCCGGCGGGTATGGATTGAAAAACCAGGAGGTGGGCAGAGAGGTTTGGGAATTCCGAATGTGATGGACCGTTGGGTTCAACAGGCCGTGCTGCAAATACTGGAGCCGATCTTTGAACCAACCTTCCACGCAAGCAGTCACGGATTTCGTCCGAACCGGGGCGCTCATACCGCAATTGCTGAAGCAAGAGAACACCTCAAGGCAGGATACCGAGTTTTGGTAGACCTCGACTTATCGAAATTTTTCGACCGGGTTCATCATCAACGCCTGCTCGAACGATTGAGACAGCGAGTGCACGACTCGCGGGTTCTGGACTTGGTGAAACGAATGCTGACAGCAAAAGTGGTTATGCCTGACGGCACAAAGGTAGCCACGATGCAAGGAACGCCGCAAGGCGGTCCGCTTTCCCCGCTGCTATCCAACATCGTCTTGGACGAATGGGATCGGGAGTTGGGGCGTCGTGGTCTCCGGTTCGTACGCTACGCCGACGATTGTAATATTTTCGTCCGTAGTCGGCGAGCTGGGCGGAGGGTGATGGAATCGACTCGGCGATTTTTGGAGACGAAGTTACGGCTTCAGATCAACGAGGAGAAAAGCTCCGTCACCACACCGGGAAGGGTCCACTTCTTGGGTTTTCGTTTTAAACTCCAAAGCAACAATCGGGTTGCGGTCCTGATGTCGGCCAAGACCAAAGCGAAACTGCTCGCCAAGATCCGGGAGTTAACACCGCGATCTTGGGGGCAATCGCTACGTAACTGCTTTGAGAAAATAAACGGATATTTCCGAGGATGGGTCGGGCACTTTCGAATCTGCACTGAAGAAGGAGCGTCCGAATTCCGGAGGTACGATGCACACCTGCAGCGCCGACTGCGGGCCATCATCATTCACCAAAAGAAACGGGCGCGCTTTCTATACCGTCATCTCCTGCAACGGGGGGCTAACCCTCGACAAGCTGCCGGCACCGCCTACAGTCGGCGGGGCATCTGGCATCGCAGTAACCGGAAGGGGATCAATGTGGCGTACTCGAATGCGTGGTTCGCTACCCAGTGGACTCCGTCTTACGACCTCTGGTGCATTGCGAACCCTCCAGCAGAAGTCTCGGACCAGCTTAGTCTGGCGTTTTGAGTCAACAATCCAAAGAGCCGGATGCGAGGCCCGCAAGTCCGGTTCTGTGAGAGGCGCGGCGGGGCAACCCGCCGTGCCTACTCGACAGCGGCAGCCAAAGCGGGCGCCGATCCGGTGCCGGCTTCGCGGCCGGATCCCGAAGTAGTTGCCAAAGCGAAGCGGCGGACCTACACAGCGGAGTACAAACAACGCAT
>Ga0307475_10001269_pt1 | contig 15115 bp, 11 predicted proteins | sample atmos_gasesECM1C_FD_203317 | JGI IMG/M metagenome (GOLD analysis project Ga0307475, IMG submission 203317) | Hardwood forest soil microbial communities from Morgan-Monroe State Forest, Indiana, United States - atmos_gasesECM1C_515 | ecosystem: Environmental > Terrestrial > Soil > Temperate... | reverse complement strand
ACCCGGCCGCAGTCATCGTGGGAGACCCTGGCTACGCCAATGAACAGACCGTGCTCCACGATTCCAGGCATATCACTCTAGCTTGCGAGCGAGTGACGGCGGATCGGAGATCCCGTCAAATATTTCGACCTGGTGCCGCTCGAACAATATGCTTCAGGCAACTTGCGTCGCAACCCGGAAATCTTCCTTGTCCGAGGCGCTCGGGTTACGCCAGCCGCCAGGTGGCGCCACAACCTCGTCGACCTGAGTCGGGCCCCAAGTGCCCTTCTCATATTCGCATACCGGGGTGTCGGCTTTCAGAATGGGATCAACGATTCGCCAGGCTTCTTCAACGTAATCCTCGCGCGCAAAATTTGTGCGGTCGCCCGACAACGCGTCGCCTAAAATGCGCTCGTAGGCCTCCATCTCTTCAGGAGATGGACGACGGCTAGCGATCATTTCGACCTTCTGGCCTTTCATGTCATCGCTTTCGCCCAGCACGGTCGCGCCTACGGCAATGGTCATTTCTGGACTGATGCGAAACCGCACGTGGTTTTGCAAAAGAGCGCACTCCGGAATAAAGGCGGGCGGCTTGCGCAATCTTGCCAGGACTTCCGTGGAGGTCACCGGTAAGTTCTTGCCCGCGCGGATGTAGAAGGGCACGCCTTTCCAGCGCCACGAATCGATCTCAAGTCTAAGAGCAGCAAATGTTTCCGTTTTGGAATCCGGCGCCACCCCCTTTTCCTGCCGATAACCGCGGTACTGCCCGCGTAGGAGGTTCTTCGCTTGAATCGAAGGAGCTGCTTTCAGCACCTTAACCTTTTCGTCGCGGACGGTTTCACTGTCGTTGCGGACCGGCGGTTCCATGGCCAGATTCGACAGGATTTGGAAAAGATGGTTTTGCATCACGTCGCGAATGGCCCCGGTTTGATCGTAGAAGGCGCCTCTCCCTTCGATGCCGAAATTTTCCGCCATGGTGATCTGAACGCTTTCGATATGGTTTCGGTTCCAGAACGGTTCCGTGAAGGCGTTTGCAAACCGGAAAACGACCAGGTTGTTCACCGGCCGCTTACCGAGGTAGTGGTCAATCCGAAAAATCGCTGACTCCGGGAATACCGAATGCAGTGTGCGGTTGAGTTCTTGTGCTGATGCGAGGTCCCTGCCGAATGGTTTTTCAATAATGACGCGAGCACCTCGGGAACAGCCAGACTTCGCCGATTCTTCCACGACCTTTCCAAACAAGATTGGCGGGATAGCCAGGTAATATGCCGGGCTTCGCGCTCCGCTAAGCTGCTCGCAAATCTTCTGGAACGTGGCGGGATCGCTATAGTCGCCGGCCACACAGCGCAGCAGGCTACTGAGCCTTGCAAAAGCCGCCGGATCGACTCCGTCGCTGTGGGTCTTGATGCTTGCATTCGCGGTCGCTCGGAGCTGCTCGTGATTCCAATCCCCTCTGGCCACTGCGATGACCGGAACATTCAGGCGGCCGCGTTTCACCATCGCGTGCAGCGCGGGGAAGATCTTTTTGAAGGCCAAATCTCCCTTGGCGCCGAACAAGACCAAAGCATCCGAATGGAATTGACTCATCCCAGCCTCCCGTGTGGCCTCATGAAGTTCCTCGCCAAAGGTGAGAAACATTCACTTGAGTTTCCGATACCGGCGAATCAGGTTGTTCGTCGAACTATCATGGCCAAGCGAGGGCTCTGTGCGGCTCTCAACTTCAGGGATAATGCGCTGAGCCAGAACCTTGCCGAGCTCCACGCCCCACTGGTCAAACGAATTGATTTGCCAGATGGCGCCCTGGGTGAAAACGGAATGCTCGTAGAGCGCGACGAGCTTGCCCAGAATCTCGGGCGTAAGCCGCGTTGCAAGAATGGTGTTCGACGGGCGATTGCCTTGGAACACTCGATGAGGAACGAGCCAGTCCGGAGTGCCTTCGTCTTTCACTTGCTCCGGCGTTTTTCCGAAAGCCAGCGCTTCAGTCTGTGCGAACACGTTTGCCATAAGCATGTCATGGTGCCGGCCAAGCGGGTTTAACGGCTGCGCAAATGCGATGAAGTCGCAGGGAATCAGCCTCGTTCCTTGGTGGATCAGCTGATAGAACGAGTGCTGGCCGTTGGTCCCCGGCTCGCCCCAGTAAATCGGTCCGGTCGCATAGTTAACCTTAGAGCCGTCGAAGGTGACCTGCTTTCCGTTGCTCTCCATCGTCAGCTGCTGCAGATAAGCCGGAAACCGCTTGAGGTATTGCTCGTACGGCAACACCGCAACCGTCTGCGCGCCGAAGAAATCGGTGTACCAGATGCCCAGAAGGCCCATGAGCACCGGCAGGTTTTGCGCAAAAGGTGCGGTATGAAAATGTTCGTCCATTTCGTGGAATCCGTGCAACATGGAACGAAAATGGTCCGGCCCGATGGCCAGCATGGTCGAAAGGCCGATCGCTGAATCCATCGAGTACCGTCCGCCAACCCAATCCCAGAAACCAAACATGTTGGCCGTATCAATGCCGAACTTCGTCACTTCCGCCGCATTTGTGGAGACGGCCACGAAGTGCTTCGCCACCGACTGTTCATCGCCGCCCAAAGCTGCGACCGACCAAGCCCTGGCCGAGTGCGCGTTGGTCATCGTTTCCAGTGTCGTGAACGTCTTCGAGGAGACGATAAACAGCGTTTCCGCGGCGTCCAGATCGCGCGCAGCTTCAGCGAGATCCGTGCCGTCCACATTGGAAACAAAGCGGAAAGTCAGGTCACGCTCCGTGTAATGTTTTAGCGCCTCGTACGCCATCACCGGCCCTAGGTCGGACCCGCCAATGCCGATATTGACGATATTGCGAATGCGCTTGCCCGAGTGACCCTTCCATGCGCCGCTGCGTACGCGATTCGAAAATTCCGTCATTTTGTCGAGGACCGCATGCACGTCGGCAACGACGTTTTGGCCATCGACCAGAATAGATGTGCCTCTCGGGGCGCGCAGGGCTACGTGCAGGACCGCACGCTTCTCCGTAAAGTTGATTTTCTCCCCTCGAAACATCGCGTCTATGTTCGAGCGAAGGCCCGACTCTTCCGCGAGCTGGATGAGGAGCTGGACGGTTCTGTCGGTGATTCGATTTTTCGAGTAATCCAGGAAGATACCGACAGCTTCGGCGGTCAGCCGCTCGCCGCGCTGCGGGTCCTCTGCAAATAGCTTCTTGAGGTGCTGGGGGCGGACTTCCTGATAATGGCTCTGGAGATCCAGCCAAGCCTTGCGTTTCGCCAGGGGCTCAGCTTTTGGGGTGTAGCCTGGTGTCACGGATGTTGCCATCGTCGGGCTCCTCTCCTTTTTGATACTGCTGCCTGCTCGAGCTCAAGATGTTCGACAGTAGCATGGTCAGGTCGTGCCAAACTGCGCCCTGCCCGGACTCGGCAGCGTTTGTGGTCAGTTTGTTGATGTGGCCTCCCGCGTCTTCAGGCCGTAAGTTGCCGGAGTTCCGGACCGATTTGTACCCTTCGTCAGCTCGCGCAGCCACTCAAATGCCGAATCGGAGAGCATGTCCTCGGTCGAGCGCCATCGCCAATTTCCTTCAGCACGGCCTGGCGTGTTCATCCGAGCCTCCTTGCCAAGATTCAGCAAGTCCGGCAGTGGCGCCATGGCGAGCCCAGCCATAGAAGACCAAGCCAATTCGATCAAGGCATGTGCGGCTTCGCTGCTTCTGGCTCTTTCGCCTTTTAGGTATTTCCAGATTCTCTCGCGTTGGTCATCGGTTAAATCTTCGAACCAGCCGCGCGTGGTCGGATTGTCGTGCGTGCCCGTGTACACCACCGTGTTTGCGACGTAGTTCGCGGGCAGATAAGGGTTGTCCTGGTGACCGTCGAACGCGAACTGCAGGACACGCATGCCGGGAAGCTGAAACTGATCGCGCAGCGCATGCACTTCGGGCGTGATCAGGCCTAAATCCTCGGCAATGAACGGAAGAGTGCCCAACTCTGTTTCTGCGGCGCGGAAGAAATCGGCGCCTGGACCTGGCAGCCACTCTCCAGACCGGGCGTCGGGCGCTCCTGCCGGCACGTGCCAGGCCGCCGCGAAACCGCGGAAATGATCCAGGCGAATCAAGTCCACGTGGCTCAACAGCGACCGCAAACGCTCCATCAACCAACGATACCCCGACTGACGATGAACCTCCCAGTTGTACAGTGGATTACCCCAGAGCTGCCCAAGAGCACTGAAATAATCCGGAGGCACGCCTGCAACAAGTTGCGGCCGCCTCTGCTGATCCAGCAGAAATAGCTCAGGGTGCGCCCAAACATCGCTCGAATCGGCAGAGACGAAAAAAGGCAAGTCGCCGATCAATCTGAGACCCTTGGCACGCGCGTGGCTCTTCAACCGCTCAGCCTGGCGGAACACCAAGAACTGCGCAAAGCGCGCCAGGCCGATTCGATCAATAAGTTCGAGGCGAGCCCGCTCCAGCGCCGCGGGCTTGCGCTGGACTAAATCGTCGGGCCACTCCGGGTAAGGAGCGTTGCCAAACTCCGCCTTCAGCGCCCGGAAGAGGGCGTAATCATCCAGCCAATGACTCTGATCCTGGCAGAACTGCTCGTAGGCTTGACGAAGGTCAGGGCGAGCGCCAGCTTTGAAGCGGCCCCAAGCTTTTTCGAGCAAGGAATGCTTAAACGGGATCACCGTGTCGTAATCAACGCAAGCGGTTGAGAATGAGGGATGCCTGGTGTCGTTCCGCTCCAATAGCTCATCCTCAATGAGGCAATCCGGACTGATCACCAGCGCGTTACCGGCAAATGACGATAAAGGCTGATAGGGTGAATTGCCGTAACCGGTGGGGCCTAAAGGAAGGGACTGCCACCAGCTTTGGCCGAATTCGCTCAGGCGGTTGATCCACGATATGGCAGCCGGCCCAAGGTCTCCAATGCCATGCGGGGACGGCAGCGAAGTGACGTGTACTAGTACCCCCGATGCACGATAGTTTGCGGAGAATGGCATCTCGTCTGAACTACTTTTGATTTGCTGATTCACTGGAATCAAACAGTCCCTGGTTTGCTTCGAGCGCGATTCCGCACAGGGGAAGATCCAGTTGTGCCGAGGCCAAAACCTCTTCGGCCGCGACCCAATCCAGTTCCGGAGAGCCAAAGGGGCGGCCCCGCTTTCCCAGAGTTGGTAAGCGAACTTCGCCTCCCGTTTCATGCGCGTCCGCTGCCAAGAGCTCGGCCATTGTTCAACTCCTCCCGATGCAAACTAAAGGGCGGTTCCCACTGAGCTACGGTCGCCGCCACGAAGGCGAGTCGTGCCACAAGATGAGTGGCGCTTCAAGCGGCACAGATGCGCCGCGATGCTGTGGAACCAGTCGCGGCGTATAGTCGGCTACCGGACGAGTCGCGGGGACTCGCACAGTGTAACTGAAGCCGCCAGCAGAGCCGACCAGGTGTTCGGCGCGGGCCGCGGGCTCTCGCGTCAGGGCGTGACCATCTTTTGCCTCAGCGTAGAGCTCCACGCTCACCGCATCTGGACCGAGTTCGCCGACAAAGACTTGTACCTGGAAAACGTATTGCCCATCTTTTTCGTCAACTGTCGCGCTGCCAAAACGCAGGCTTGACCAGTACTGCGCGAGTCGGGCCTGCCAAGTGACCAGATCCGTTCCGAGCGCACCTTGCTTTGCCGCGCGTTCCCGGTACGCCGAGGCGGCCGAAAGATAATGCTGCTCCACGTACTCGCGGACGACTCGGTTCGTTGAGAAGCGGGGCGTCAGCCGGCACATGCTCTCCCGCATGCGGGCCACCCAGCCGCGCGGAATTCCTGAATCATCGCGCGCGTAGAATGCAGGGACGATCTCTCGTTCCAGCAAGCTGTAGAGAGCGTGGGCTTCTGTGGAATCCCAGCCCGGGTCATCACCATGTTCCTGACGGTCTCCTATAGCCCAGCCGACCTCGGGAGAGTACGCTTCCGCCCACCAGCCATCTAACTCCGATAGATTCAAGCCGCCATTGACCAGGACCTTCATGCCGCTTGTTCCGCTTGCTTCCCAAGGACGCCGCGGCGTGTTCACCCAAAGATCAACGCCCTGAACGAGTTGCTCCGCCATGAGCAGGTCGTAGTCGCTAAGAAAAACGACGCGAGATCGCACTTCAGGGCGGCGCACGAACTCGATCCACTGCCGGATCATGCCTTGTCCCGCGGCGTCTTGTGGGTGAGCTTTCCCCGCGAGGACGAGCTGGACGGGGCGTTCCCGGTTAGCGAGGATGCGCACAAGCCGCTCCGCATCGTGCAACAGAAGGTTTGGGCGCTTGTAAGACGCAAAGCGCCGCGCAAACCCTAGAGTGAGTGTGTCCGGATCAAGCACCTCGGCGGCCTTGGCAACCTCTTCCGGGGAAGCGCCCCGGACGCCTACCTGTTGAGCGTGTCGTCTGCGGACATAGTGCACGAGAGCGCCACGGCTGTCGGTCCGAAGCTGCCATAGATCGGAATCGCTGACCTTCCGAACATTCTGCTCCATGCCTGCTGTAGCTCCGTGCCAGCGGCCTTTCCCGCACGCGCCCTCCCACAAATCATCCGCGCGCACAGAATCCCACGTAGGCGTGTGTACCCCGTTTGTCACGTGTGTCACCGGCACTTCGATCTCCGGCCAACGGGGAAACAGCACCTGGAAGATTCCTCGGCTGACTTGGCCATGCAACTGACTTACTCCATTGACAGCGCCACTGCCTCTGACTGCCAAATAAGCCATGTTGAAAGGTTCTGCTGAGTCTGTTCGATCGCGGCGTCCCAGTGCCATGAGGTCCTGGAGGGAAATCGCCAGGCCCTGTTCCGCGTAGTTTTTGAGGTACCAGGCAATCAGGCCAGGATCAAAGCGGTCAAAGCCTGCTTCCACCGGAGTGTGGGTGGTAAAAAGATTGCCAGCGCGCGTGATCGTGAGCGCCACGTTGAATGGTTGCCGGTTGTTCGCCATATACGACCGCGCTCGTTCTAACACTGCGAATGCGGCGTGGCCCTCGTTGAGGTGACAAACCTCCGGATGCAAGCCGAGAGCCTCCAGAAGCCGCCAGCCTCCAATACCGAGAACCAACTCTTGCTTTAGGCGCAGTTCCGAACCGCCTCCGTAGAGTTCGCTGGTAATGCCGCGATGCGCGGGGATGTTCGCTGGATCGTTCGTGTCCAACAGATACAATCGCGCTCGACCCACCTGCGCTTGCCAGGCGCGGATCCAAAGTTTGGTACCAGGCAAGTTGGTGGATAAGCGCAGCCATTCACCGTTCGGCTCGCGCAACGGTTTGATGGGTAATTGGCCGGGGTCATTGTAGGGATAAAGGGCCTGCTGCTGACCTTGGGCGTCGATTTCCTGTCGAAAATATCCCTGCTGATACAGCAGCCCTATCCCTGTCACCGGGACGGATAGATTGCTTGCCGATTTGAGTTGATCGCCTGCGACGTTGCCGAGGCCACCCGAATAAATGGGCAGGCCCTCAGTCAGCATAAATTCCATGGAGAAATACGCCACTCCCGTAAGGTCCGAACGCGGGTGGGCCTCCTGAAACCAGCCTCCCGGGCGCTCTGCCGTTTGCTTTTCGCGATGCAGGTCAGCGACTAACGTTTGGAAATCCGGATCGGCGGCAACGCTCTCGAGCTTTTCCTGAGAAATGGTCTGCAGAATGATCCAGGGATTGTGCGTCAGTTCCCAAAGTTCAGGGTCGAGCCGTTCCCAGAGGTGATCCGCGGAGTGATTGAATGACCATCTCAGGTCCAGCGCCAATTCGCTGAGAGCTTCCGGGATGGTTTTATCCAAGGAACGACTGCCGATTGCTGGACTGCCCATAAGCTGACTCCTCCTGACACCTCAGCTAGCTGCGGCTACGCCAGCGCTACGCGTGAGCGCCTCCGAAACAATTGCTTGGGCTTCATCCTCGATGCGCCGCAGATGGTCTGGCCCGAGGAAGCTCTCTGCGTAAATCTTGTAGATTTCTTCCGTGCCTGAGGGCCTCGCGGCAAACCAGCCATCCTTCGCGATCACCTTGATTCCGCCGATCGGATTGCCGTCGCCCGGCGCGCTGGACAAGATCTGCTGGACCTTCTGACCGGCAACCTCCACAACGTGCACATCGTTTGGCGATAATCTTTGAAGAGCGGCTTTTTGCTCCGGCGTGGCGGGTGCGTCAATGCGCTCATAAACCGGATCACCCAAATCACGGGTGAGTTCACGATAGAGCTCACCGGGGTCCTTACCTAGGCACGCGGTGATTTCGGCGGAGAGCAAGCAAGGAATGATCCCGTCCTTGTCGGTGGACCACACCCTGGCGTTGCGGTCGAGAAACGAACAGCCGGCGCTCTCTTCTCCTGCGAAACCGAGCCGCTCGGACAACAGGCCTTCGACGAACCACTTGAAACCGACGGGAACCTCGTACAGCGCGCGGCCCAGCCGCGCGCTGACTCGATCAATCATGCTGCTGCTTACTACGGTTTTGCCAACCGCCACGTTTTGCCGCCAGTCCTTGCGGTTCGAAAACAAATAGTGAATGCAGGCGGACAAATAGTGGTTCGGTGGCAGCAGCCCGCACCCCTTGGTAACAATTCCGTGACGGTCGTGGTCGGTGTCGCTGGCAAATGCGATGTCGAACTTGTCTTTCCATCCGATCAACCTCTGCATCGCATAAGGAGAGGAAGGGTCCATGCGAATCTTGCCGTCCCAGTCCACGCTCATGAATCGAAAGGTTGGATCGATCGTTTTGTTTACAACCGTTAGGTTGAGGCCGTACCGCTCGGCAATCAGCGGCCAATAATCAATACCGGCTCCGCCCAGGGGATCGACACCCAGCGTGATCCTGGAAGCGCGAATGGTCTCGAGATCAATTACATTTTCGAGATCGCTGACGTAGCACTGGAGGTAGTCGTAGCGATGAATGGTCGAGGCGCGAAGCGCCTGCGTGAAAGCAACCCGCTTGACGGCTTGCAACCTGTTGCGAAGGAATTCGTTGGCCCGCGATTCGATCCGCGAGGTCACATGCGAGTCGGCCGGTCCGGCGTGCGGAGGGTCGTATTTGAAGCCCCCGTCATCCGGTGGATTGTGAGAGGGAGTAATCACGATGCCGTCGGCGAGTCCCGTTTTTCGTCCGGCGTTGTAACCCAGGATGGCATGGGACACTGCCGGGGTCGGCGTGTATCTAGTGCCTTCCGACAACATCACGTCGACGTTGTTTGCCGCAAGCACCTGCAACGCGCTCGAAAATGCAGGTTCCGATAGCGCGTGCGTGTCCATTCCCAGGAAGAGCGGCCCATCGATCTTCTGCGCCTTGCGGTGATCACAAATGGCCTGAGTGATTGCCAGGATGTGCCACTCGTTGAAGGCTCCGTCGAAAGCAGAGCCACGATGACCGGACGTGCCGAACACAACCCGTTGCTTCGCGTCAGCGAGGTCAGGCTGCACGTTATAGTAGGCAGTGACCAGCTTCGCGACATTCACCAAGATTGCGGGATCCGCTGGCTTTCCAGCGGATCGGTCGATTTTCATCTGCTCACCTCGGCGTCCAAGCGAAATCCGAAAAAGGCGCGTGCCAAAAAGAATGCGAGTTTTGTGCTTCCTCTATCCGGTTACTCGCGCGCCAAAAGTATGGCACTCGATCGAGGCCCGACGCGAAAAGTAACCTGATCCTCCGTCGATGGCTCTTTCCCAGGTTCGTAGAGATCCCCAGGCGCCGGACGTGAAGTGTCTACCGCCAGGCGCCAGAGCTTATTGCCCGACGCGGCGGGAATTGAAAAATCGGACGGTGCTGTGTCGGCATTAAACATCAGGAATAGGTCGGCCTCTGCGTGCCGCAAAAGCAGACACGCAAACGACTTTCGTTCGGGATCAGCCCAGGCGGGAGTCGTGCCTTGCGGTCCAAACCATTGTACCTCGGCGTCGGTGTAGAAGGCCGCTTTTCTGAGCACCGGATGGGCGCGGCGAAACGCGATCATTCCCCGGGCGAAGCGATGAATCTCCCGGTGCTTTTCGAGAAAGCTCCAGTCCAGCCAGCTGACGGCGTTATCCTGGCAGTACGCATTATTGTTACCTCGTTGGGTCCGACGAAATTCGTCTCCGCCCAGCAACATCGGGACGCCACGAGAAATAAAGAGTGTGAGGAGAAAATTCTTGATCAAGCGATTTCGCAAGGCTTCGACATCGGCGGAATTGCTTGGGCCTTCAACTCCGCAACTGTCGCTGTAATTGGCATCGGTGCCGTCCCGCCCGTACTCGCCGTTTTCCTCATTGTGCTTTTGTCTATAGGAGACCAAATCATTCAGTGTGAATCCGTCATGACTGGTGACAAAATTGAGGCTGTTTTCCGGCCCTTTGCCTGATCTTTGGTATAGATCCGCGCTCCCGCAGATGCGGCTAGCGAATGGCCCCATCATTCCCGCCTCACCGAGCCAAAAGCGGCGCACGTCATCCCGAAAGCGGCCATTCCATTCTGCCCAACGCTTTTCGGAGAAACTTCCCACTTGGTAGGCTCCGCCTGCATCCCAAGCCTCGGCGATGAGCACGACATCGCGCAAGATGGGGTCTTCCGCAATGCTTTCGAGCAACGGAGCGTTCTGAAGAAGATTGCCATGCTCATCTCGGCCTAGCACGGAAGCCAGATCGAAGCGAAATCCGTCAACGTGCATGAAAATCACCCAGTAACGGAGCACGTGCACAATGAACTCCCTCACGACCGGGTGGTTTGCGTTGAGCGTATTACCAACCCCAGAAAAATTTTTGTAATATCGGCGTTCATCCTCCTCGAGCATGTAAAAGATCGAATTATCCGTGCCACGGAGGCAGATTGTTGGACCGAGTTCATTTCCTTCGCCGGTGTGGTTCAAGACAATATCCAGAATCACTTCGATTCGAGCGCGGTGAAAGCTCTTGACCATTTCACGGAATTCGAGCACCTGCTGCGCGGCTGATTCCTGGGTGCTGTACGTTTCTTTGGGAGCGAGGAAGGCGGCCGGATTGTAGCCCCAAAAATTCCTTAGCCGCCCTTTGCTTATCGGATTTACACGAGATAATTCGTTTTCGTTGAATTCCTGGACGGGCATCAACTCAATCGCGGTCACACCTAAATCTTCTAAATAAGGGATCTTCTCCGTCAAACCGTGGTAGGTTCCAGGGTGGACGGCGCGCGAACTCGGGTCGATCGTAAAACCGCGAATATGCGTTTCGTAAATGACCGTGTCTGTGGCGGAATGCCTGAGTGGCAGGTCGCCCTCCCAGTCGAAGTGCGCATCTGTCAACAGGCACTTCGGCATGCAACCTGCATTGTCCACAGTCGAGAAACTCAGATCCCTTAGACGGCTCGACGAATCGTAGCCCCGCGCCGCTTCAAAATCCCAGTTCTTCGTTCCGACAAGAGCGGTAGCAAACGGATCGAGGAGCAGCTTATGGACATTGAATCGATGTCCGTCTCCCGGCTGATAGGGTCCATCGATCCGGAAGCCATAGAGTTGGCCGGAGGTGATACCTCGAACCCATACGTGCCACACGTCACCTGTTCGATGTCGCACCGGATCCAAATCGATCACCCTGGCGGGCGAACAGCCGTCCGGGCTTTCATAGAGCTCCAGGAGAACGCGGGTTGCATGACGGCTGAATAGCGCGAAATTGACTCCTCCCTCGTATTGGTACGCCCCAAACGGCAGGGGGCTTCCGGCACGAACTTCGCCGCTCGGACTCTCGACACGATTCGACCTACCCTGTTTTCCGGCCGAGGCAGTCATCGACAGATCGCTTTCAAGCCGTAACCATAACCGACCTAACTTGCTGAAAAATTGGCTACTTCTCGCAGATGGAAACATCCAATGATGCGCGATTCAGCGGTCGACATACCTTCGATGTATCAAAACAAGACGCCGATGTAACTTTTTTTTGAACGGCTCACTTTCCGACTGAGACGGCGCATTTGGAACGGCAGTTAAGCCGAACCTGTCGCCACATTTCTGGTGCGTCGCGTAGGACTGGCGCAGTAACCGTACAGCCGCACCACCGCCAAGCCTTTGATTCGTCCACAAAGCGGTAAAGTCCAAGCTGTTCCAAAAGCCAGGAACGGGATAATGCAGCGCAGTCATGCCAGTGAGGCGTCCAGGGGGTGGCAGCGGGGGCTGCCGTTAGTGGACGCCATCCGGCGGGGGCTGACGCGTAACGAGTCACACTGCGGTCTCAAAAACGGGAGCACTGCTGTCGGATAGAACACGACGACGTATCGGTGGATAGTGCCGGCAACCCCGCGGGTCGGTTAAACAGAGGCCAATTGCAGGGCTGGGCCGTCTCCAAACTAAACCGATTCTCCAGTCCGCTGCGCGCATTCCATGCCGCGCAACCGAAAGCGGCAATCGGACGGCACCACCCCGCGCTTCTTCAGTCGCCTTCTGGGGGAGCAAAACACATGGGAACTTAAGCATATTAGAATTCGTACAGACATTGAGTACGGATAACGGTTGGGCCTTTTGGTGTCCGGCGTAGAAAGTGGGATTCTTCTCAAGACAGAAGGAGATAGACCATGGGGGACATAAAACATTCGGTACCGAAGTGGATAACCGGAACGATTTGTCTCGTAATGATTTCACTGCTGGGCGCTGCCCCAGCATGGGCTCAGACCGAGAAGCACACGGTGTTCACCGAATACGATTTCCATTGGCAGGGACAATTGAAGGCTGGGCAGACGCTGGAAGTAATCAATCGAAACGGGCAGATTGCGGCGAGCGCTGCTGCGGGCGACGAAGCGCGTGTCGAAGGCATTAGGAGAGGCAACGATGACGACCGCGATTTGTTTATCGAAGTCGTTGAGTATTCCGACGGCGTGACGATTTGTGCCGTGCACGCCAACGACAAGACGCCCGGGCGATGCCATCGCGGCGGTGTGTCCTCCGAGTCCAATAGCTGGCACGGGAATCGCGCGAAGATTAACTTCGACGTACAAGTGCCGCCGGGCGTCCGCTTCAATGCCCTGACGACCAACGGAAACGTACTGGGCCGCAACCTGGCAAGCGTGGTGGAGGCGGCGACGACGAACGGCAACGTGGAAGTCTCCACAAGCCAGTGGGCCGCAGCCACAACAACCAACGGTGGAATCCGCCTGTCTATGGGCAGCGCGAAGTGGAACGGCGAGTTGCAGGTGAAAAGTACAAACGGCAGCGTGGATGTGACCCTCCCGGCGTCGGCGGAATTCAAACTAGATGCGGTCACCACGAATGGCGGGATTCACACGGATTTTCCGATTACCGTACAGGGGAGCTTCAGTTCGAAGGAACTTTCCGGGACCGTGGGCGGAGGGGGAAGGGAATTAAAAGTCGCAACAACCAACGGCACGATTAAGCTGATGAAAAGCTGAATAGAAAAGACGAGATAATCCACCAACTCACTGGCGAAGCTATCAAGTTGAAGCCCGGGCTTCATAAGAAAACTCGCGATTCCATTCTCGAGCTTCCAGCGTCGCTGCCCGTTTCCCGGACTCCTCCTATCGACAACCAGGATGAGAAGCGTAGGGTCCTGTTGGTAGCCAAGGGATGAACGGGGATTTGCGGGATGCACATGCCGAGCTTAACGCCGCCAATGCCGGTGTTGGAAGTTGACACGCCGAATGGGCAGCACTTTTGCACGATCTTCGACCTCGCCTCCCTCCCATGATTCGCCTATGCATTGACAACCTTGGTTTCACTCGGCAAGAATCCACACGCAAAGAATGGCTCGAAAGAAATGCAATCCTTTGCCTCCCGAAATCCTCGGCGTGCCGCGAGGCTCGCCAAAGCTCGAACCCTGCCGGAAATTCTCCGCCGCAGAAGGCATGTAGAGATTCTGGGTCGCTCGGGCCGGCAACGGGTTCGAGCAGCGGGAAGAGCCGCAGGGAGGTGACTTGGGAGCCGAAGGTCCAAGCCGCAAGCGCAAACTGCTCGTTTCGACGAATCATCTTGGTTTTGCTTATGGCTTTTTGTGCGCTGTTCACCCGGCTGCTTAGCGCCTCGCTGCCTCAGAAAAACGGCGACTCTGCACTTGCCGGGATTGCCCACACCATCCTCTTTCGGGCCACGCCGGAAGATGCGCTGCGTCTGGGCGCGGCTTCGGCCGCAGCGAACTGCCTTGCCGGTTCTCCGGGCGCAGCGCGGCTCGGGCACATTCGCCGCTTGCAGAACGAGATTCGTCTGGAAACAATCGAGACGGGTCCCTGAGCATTTCCGGTATGACAGCTTTCTACGAAGCAGCTGGTCCGCGCAGGAGGGTGTTATGAAAAAATCGATCGGCGACAACATGATCCCGAGAGGTTGGAGTTTCGAACAGGGGCTCGAGCTGGTAAAGAAGGCCGGCTACGACGGTATTGAGCTGTGGCTCGGGGAGGTCCCTTGGTTCCAGATGAACACCACCGACACGCAGGTGACGGAGCTGCGCCGCAAGGTGGAAAATGCCGGTCTGGTGGTCTCCAACGTTTCGACCGGCCTTCATTGGAAGACTCCGCTCTCGGCGCGCGATCCCAAGGTCCGAGCCGAGGCCATTCGCATCGTCGAGCGCGAGCTGGAGACGGCTCAGCTGCTCGGTTGCGACGCCATCCTTGTGGTGACTGGGCTGGTGACCCAAGAGGTTCCGTACAACGAGGTGTACCAGCGCTGTCTCGACGCCATGCAGCAACTTACGCCGGTTGCAGCCAAGGCGCGAGTCAAAATCGGTTGCGAGAACTGCAATTCGGAACAACGCTTCCTGCTGACGCCCAGGGAATTCTGGACATTCCTCAATGAGGTGGACAGTCCTTTCGTCGGCATCCATCTTGATGTTGGAAATATCCACGACACGGGCTTCGCCGAGCAATGGATTGAGATGCATGGCCCGCGCATAACGCGCATTCATCTAAAGGACGTCATGAAAAAGCGTGGACGATGCTGCGACACCGTCTATACGAGTCTTTTCATCGGCGACAACGACTGGCCTGCCATCCGAGCAGCGCTGACGAAAGTGCGCTACGACGGGTGGTTGATCGCGGAGATGGAAGCGCGCTATCGTTACGCCCAGGACCAGCAGTTTTACGACACCGCCGCTGATATGGACCGCCTGATTTCCGCCAAGTTATGAACCCAAAGGCTGCAGGGGCGTGGATGCACATCTCGCGCCGAAATTTTCTGCATGGTATGACCGCATCGGCCGGCACGCTATGGTCATCCC
>Ga0307475_10001268_pt1 | contig 15126 bp, 10 predicted proteins | sample atmos_gasesECM1C_FD_203317 | JGI IMG/M metagenome (GOLD analysis project Ga0307475, IMG submission 203317) | Hardwood forest soil microbial communities from Morgan-Monroe State Forest, Indiana, United States - atmos_gasesECM1C_515 | ecosystem: Environmental > Terrestrial > Soil > Temperate... | reverse complement strand
ACCGCATCGCCGCAAATTACGCGATCGACAGGCTCCGTCAGCAGAACAGCGAGAAGTCGCGGCGGCAAATGCCAAGCAGCCCGGACGAAGACGGGCTGGAGATAGACCCGCTAAGCAACGCAAGAGATCCTGCACCCTCGCCGGAGCGCCTGGCGGGAAGCGCACAGCTTGCTGCAAAGATGAAGGAAGCGTTGGAAGCGCTCACGCCGGCGGAACGCACGGCGGTGGTGATGCGGCACTGGGAAGGATGCCCGATTGAAGAAATTGCGGTGGTGCTGAAATCCAATGCCAACGCCACCAAGAACACGGTTTTTCGCGCGGTAGCGAAGCTTCGCAAAGCTCTGGAGCCCTATGCGGCTACAAACCAGGCCGCGCGGGCAATGGGAACGGAATCATGAAACACGTGACAGAAGAAGAGTTGATTGCTTACCGGGATCGTGAAAGCAGCGGGCGCGAGGCAATTGTCGCACACCTGAAGGAATGCCCCGAATGCGCTCGAGAGCTCGAGCAGATCGAGGCGATCCTTTCCGCACTCCACACGCTGCCCGTGCCGGAGCCGGGAGAAGACTACGGGCAGCGCGTCTGGCGGCAAATCGCCCCGCGGCTTCCCGAGAAGAAGGCGAAATGGTGGGAAGCGCTGTTCTTGCCCCGACGAATGGCCGCGTTCGGAGCCGTGGCTGCTCTGATTGTGCTTGCGTTTTTTGTCGGGCGCGTGAGCAAGGGCCCCGTAACGGGCGGAGAAGCAGCGGACGCCGGCACAGTGCGCGAGCGCGTGCTGGTGGTTGCGGTGGGTGAGCACCTGGGCCGCTCGGAAATGATCCTGATGGAGCTTGCCAATGCGCAACCCGAGCACGGGCAGAAACTCATGAATATTTCGGCCACGCAAAAGCGGGCGGAAGGCCTGGTGGAAGAGAACCGTCTCTACCGCCAGACGGCATTGCACGATGGGGATACGGCCATGGCCAACACGCTCGATGAGCTCGAACGCGTGCTGCTTGATATTGCCAACAGTCCGGATGAGGTGACTCCGGCGCAGTTTGAATCGCTGCAGAAGCGTATTGAGTCCAAGGGAATTTTGTTCAAGGTCCGGGTGGTCACCCAGGACCTGCGAGAGCGCGAAAAAGCAACGAAGCCCTCGCCGGCTCCGGAGAATTCAGGGGTCAAGGAAAGGAACAAGACATGAACGGGCGGACGAGCACGGAGAACTTCAAAAGAGCGGCAGCGCGGCTGGGAATTGCGGTCGTGCTGCTGGGTTGGCCAGCCGCAAGCGCAGGCGCGCTTGCAGCGGAATCGCCCCAGGGACCACAGCGGCCGAGCGACGTAACGTTCTTCGCAGAGCACGATCACTCGGCCCAGTCGCAACGCGACCAGGATCAGGCAGCCCGTGACCACGAACAAGCCAAAAAGGACGCAGAACAGGAGAAGAGGGACACGGAGCAGGCAAAGAAGGACGCGGAGCAAGAGCGTCTAGACCGCATGCAGGAGCTGTACGACGAAGGGCGAGGCTATCTCGATGAAGAGTCCTATCGGGACGCAGCGAGGGCGTTCACGAAGCTCGCGGAAATGCACGGCGCGCAGGCCGACGCCGCGCTCTACTGGTTGGCCTACGCGCAAAACAAATTGGGCAAGCGCGATGCCGCGCTGTCTACCATCGCGGAGATGAAGAGATCCTACCCGCAGAGCCGCTGGACGAGGGATGCGGTGACGCTGGAGTTTGAAATTCGTCAGTCTTCCGGCGCGAAAGCGAATCCGGATGCCGTCAACGACGAAGAGCTGAAGCTACTGGCTTTGCAAGGGCTCATGAACAGTGATCCGCAGAAGGCAGCGCCGATGGTGGAGAAGGTGCTGAGTGGCTCGTCCTCGCCAGCCGTTAAATCAAAGGCGCTCTTCGTGCTGGCGCAGAGCGGCACGTCGCAGGCGATGGATATCCTGGGCAAGGTAGCGCTCGGGCAGAGCAATCCCGAATTGCAGCGCAAGGCCGTGGAGTATCTGGGAATGTTCGGCGGTGATCGCGCGAAGAAAACGCTTGCCGATGTGTACACGACAACGGGCGACGCAAGCGTGAAAAGCGCCGTATTGAAGAGCTACATGATATCTGGAGACAAGCAAAGCCTGTTCAACGCCGCGAAAAACGAAAAAAACGACGGCCTGAGACGCGAAGCGATCAAGCAACTCGGACTGGTCGGCGGCGAAAGCGAACTTGAACAACTCTACCGCGCGGAGAATTCCACGGAAGTGCGCCGGGAAATCCTGCAGGCCTTCTTCTTGGCTGGAGACGCGAAGCGGCTGGTCGAAGCGGCGGAAGGAGAGAAGGATCCGGAGCTGCGGCGCGCGGCGATCAAGAACCTCGGCCTGGTAGGCGGCAAGGATGCAGCGAATGCGCTGCAATCGATTTACGCGAAAGAAACAGACCGCAGCCTGAAGGAAGAAGTGCTCAACGCCTATTTTCTCCAAGGCAACTCCGCGGCGCTGGTGGCGATTGCGAGAAGCGAGAAGGATCCCGGTCTGCGCAAGAAGGCCGTGGAGAAGCTTTCCTTGATCGGAGACAAGACGGCAACCGATTACATGATGGAGATTCTCCAGAAGTGAGGCACGAGATGAAACGAAATTGGACAATAGCCAGAAAAACGCTGGGCGTGGCCCTGGTAGCCGCGGGATTGGCATGGGGCTTTGCTCAGCTAGGCGGGGATACCTGGCGCGCGCACGCGGCGGCGCAGGTGAGTTCGAGCCAAGCCGCAAGCCAGGCGGATGCGCCAAACTTCCAGAATGCCAAGGTTGAAACACGAACGCTTCAGGGATCGCTGAACGAGGAAGCGCGGCGCTGGGCTGAGGGCGCAAGCAAGGCGCGCTGGTTGGGCTATGCCGTCACCGGGGTGAAAGGCAATCGCTCGATCTGCTGTTCGGATTACAACGGCTCCGACCGCTGCGGCCGGTGCGCTTTGGAAGGCCGTCGTTCGGGGGTCAGCATTGACCCTTCCGATGAGAAAACCGGAAAAGTGAGGCTTGAGGGTTCGCCACAGATGGCCGTGATGTATCGAGCCGAAGGCGGGAAAATCGGGCGAGTGCGCATCTTTTCGCTGCAATGCACCGTGGACGCCGGAGGACTGAACGTGCTCTGGCTCGAAGGGGTGAATGCAACCGAGAGCGTGAAGGTGCTTGAGAAGTTCGTAACGAATGGCGAGGCGGCAGGGGACGAGCACGAGTCCATCGGCAAAAGCGCACTGACCGCCCTGGCGTTGCACGGAGATCCGTCGGCGGATGGCGCGCTCGAATCGTTCGTTTCGCCGAACCGGCCGGAATGGCTGCGCAGGGAGACCGCGTTCTGGCTGGGCGAAGCTCGTGGGGCCGGGGGATTGCGGACACTCGAGAAAATGGCAAAGACGGACCCGAGCCCTCACGTGCGCGAGCAGGTGGCCTTCGCGCTGTCGGTCAGCAGCGAGCCAGGCGCATTAACAGAAATGATTCGCATGGCGCGGGAGGACTCGGACGGGCATGTGCGCGGCCAGGCGCTCTTCTGGCTGGCGCAAAAGGCGGGCAAGAAGGCCGAAAGCGCCATCACCGGAGCAATTCAGAACGATCCGGATACGGAGGTGAAGAAAAAGGCTGTCTTTGCGCTTAGCCAGATGCCTCAGGATGAAGGAGTGCCCAAACTCATCGAAGTCGCAACGACGAACCGTAATCCGGAAGTCAGAAAGCAAGCGATGTTCTGGCTCGGGCAGTCCGACGACCCGCGAGCGCTCGAGTTTTTCGAAAAGGTCTTGTCGCAGTAGGAAGTGCGAAAACGATTGCGGGTCGCGACGGCAGATAATTGTCAAGCGCCGACGTTTGATTCGCCGCCACGCATGAAAAAAGACTCCGGGAAGGAGGGTTTCCCGGAGTCTTTTCGTTTCATGTTGAAGTTAGAATTCGTAGCGCAGAGCAAACTGCATGATGCGCGGGTTGGTAATCAAGCCAGTGTAGTTGCCAAAAGTCTGCCCATTACCGTTGAAGAGCGTACCGGCAGGGTTGGTTGCGGCAGCGGATTGAACGTCGAAGCGAACTGAGTTGGTAATGTTGAAAACCTCCCAACGGAATTGCAGACTCTGTCCTTCGGCCCACGGCATCTTCCAGCGCTTGGCCAGGCCCAAGTCCACGCCGAAGAAGCCGGGCCCGCGGAGTTGGTTGCGCGCTCCTGTCTGTCCCGGAAAGGTATAACCGAAGGCAGCACTCGCCGCGGGGCCTAAGGCAAAGAGATTTGGAGCGGTATTGTTGCTGGTGCCGTTCGGACCATTGCCCGGCCCGGTGTTATAGACTCCTGTGGTCACGGGCATTAACCGGTTGGCGTTGCCCTCGAGCTGATAGTTGGTGGGATACTGACCGCCATTATCGACGTTAACCGGGAAGCCACTGGTCCAGCGATACAGGCCAGAAAGCTGCCAGCCACCGATGAAGGCGTCCAATGCGCCGCCCACATCATGGCCCCATGCGCGACCACGGCCGAACGGCAGCAGCCAGATCCAGTTGGCGTTGAATTGATGGCGCAAGTCGAAGTCGGACGGGCCTCGGTTCGATCCCGGGCTCCAGGCGTTGATGATCTGCCCTCCGAGTCCACCCCACGCGCCAACACGCTCTGCATCCGAAGAAATGTCGATCGACTTCGAGTAGGTGTAGTTGAAGTCAAATTGCAAACCATGGGACATCTTATGCTGCAGCGTGATTTCCATAGCGTTATAGGCTGCGTTGGTTAAAGTCCGCAGAGCGTAAAGAGACGAGTATTGCGGACTGTAGAAGACGTTAGGTCCGGTGTAGTTGCCGATTGTGTAGAAGTAGGATGCAGCGTTGGGATTGTTGGCGTTCGGCACACCACCGGTATCCATCTCATAAATCGAGAGCGATTCGTTGAGGCTGTTGGCGCAAAGCAGGTCGAAGGCCAGCACAGTGGGATCGGTGGTGGAATTCAGCCCGTTGGACGCGCAAGTTCCGTAAGGGCTGAGCGCCCCGATGGCATAAGCGCCGCCAGGGCCAGCGGCCTGGGTGATGTCCTGCCAGAACTGGCGCACGCTGGCGGGCACCATGCTCGAGTTGAATTGGTTCGTGGTCATGCCATTGCGATACAGCTTGGCAAGCGCGGTGGCAGCAGTGAAGTAATCGATGCCCGCCTTGTTGTCGAAGGGATTGAGCGGCATGGCCAGGTCAGACTGGGCAAGAAGCCGGTGCGAGAGGCGTCCGACGTACGCTACATCCAGCGTGAAACTGTTGGACAACTGGCGCTGAACGGACATGTCGATGGTGTAGGAGAAGGGCGACTTGAGACTGCTGTCCAGCCCCCAGGTAATCGCCTCGCTGCCAGGCGCCGGATTGCTTGGGAAGGGCACCGGGAAATTCGCCGCTGGCGCGGGAACAAAAATCGGATTCCCGAGGTTATCCAGTTGAGGAATCGTATTCATGTTGGTGATGCGCGGCGTGCTCAGCACAGTCTGCGATGCGGCCGCGTTTGGAATGCTGGTGGAAAGACCAAACGAGCCGTTCTGATCGAAGGTATCGAGCAAGCCTTCGCCGAGGCGATCGTAAACGATCCCGAAACCGGCGCGAATGCTGCTCCTCCCTGCACCGCCGAACAAGCTCTTCAACAGGCCTGAGTCATAACCGGGCGACCAGGCGACGGCAACTCGCGGGCCGAAATCGTGGTAATCCCAGTTGTAATACCCAGGCTTCCCGTTGGCAGGTCCGGCCCAGTCAAAGGCCACCAATGGAGCGTTAATAGAAGGCTGGCCATTGTTCATGCCTTGGCCGCGCTGGCCGAACCAGGTTCCCAGGTTTTCGGTTGGTGTAACCTCCAAGCCGGTGGTCTCCCAAGGCGGAGAAAAAAGAGAGTAGCGTAAGCCCAGCGTGAGGGTAACGCTCGGCCTGATTTTCCAGGTGTCCTGGGCATACATTTCGTAGCCATCTTCGGCAAAGTGACGGGTGACCGGGGCGCCCTGAGCCAGCGGATTCCCGTTGCGTTGGTAGTTGTATTGCGCGTTCACCTCAACATCCATGCCGAACAGCGCAGTGACGGCGTTGTCGTAGTTGGTGCCAAAGTTGGCAAAGTCCACGTCCGGATATCCGTTGTTTGCGGGATTCAATGGAGAAGCTTGCCGGCCGGCCAGTCCCGAAGTGTTCAGCCATTGCGAGTTGGTGTAGCCGCTGCTGAACGAACTGGTGGTGCTGGTGGTCGGGTTTCGAATGCGGGAAATTTGGAAGCCGAACTGCCAGGAATGTTTGCCGTGAATGTAGGATACATCGTCGTAGAAACTGTGGATCGGGCGCTGGAACTCGCTGGAGTACTGCAGGGTCCCATTTGAGCTCAAAACCGGGTCGATGCCCCGAAAGGTATTCCAAGCCTGGTTGGCGTTCCCGATTGTTCCGATGCTCTCGCGGATGAAGCCGTAATGGAAATTGTTGATCAGACGCGACGAAATGACAGCGGAATAGCTGGCAATTAAGCCCTTATTGTAGTTGACCATGTCCGTAATAGGAGCCTGTCCGGGCAGAAAGGGAGCATTGGCTTGGTTCTGGTTGGCCAGCGCCCCGCTGAGAGACACACGCTGTTTGCCGTCGCGCGTGAGGTTGAAGTCCATTTTGGCGATGTACCAGTTCTTGGTGTTCCGCGTGGCCGCGGCGAAGCGATACCCGAGTGTGTTCAATCCGTCGCCGACACTGGTGTCATTGGGCAATGGATAGTTCTTGTTGAAAACGGAAACGACCGCCGGGTCCGGCCCCACCGGGCCCGTGTACCCCGGAAGCGTGCTGACGGGGTCCATGGCCGCCAGCTGCGAAGGCGAAAGCGCAAAATTGCCAGCCCCGACGGAGTAAGACGCGCCCGAGAGGCCGGTGACCGTGTTGCCCGGGCAGTTGCTCGGCGTGCTGCAAACATATTCAACAACGCCATCGCGAAGAGCCGCGGATGGCACGGTGCGCAGCGCGCTCACTTGCTCGACATCGCGGTAACCTTCGTAATTCGCGAACAGGAACAACCGGTCCTTCTTGATGGGGCCACCCACTGACCCGCCGAAGATATTCCGATTAAGGAACTGGGGCTTGTTGGGAGTGCCGTTTGCCAGGTCGGACGCCTTAAGAAAATAATCGTTGGCGCTGAAATAGGAATTGCGGTTGTATTCGTAGGCCGAGCCGTGAAACTGGTTGGTGCCGCTCTTGGTGACGAGCGCTACTTGTGCGCCTCCCGCTACCCCCTGGTCAGCATCCGCATTGCTCGTGGTGACGCGGAATTCTTCCACAGAATCCGGCGTAACCGGGAGAACCGACTGAAATGCGTAACCGCCCTTCGGATTCACGGAGATGCCGTCGAGGGTGACGTTGCTTTGATCGCTGCGCGCTCCATTCACTGCACCGCTGCGCGTGTCGCGGACCTGATTTATGTCCGCACGGTTGCCCGTGTAGACCACGCCGGCTTGAAGCGACAGCAGGTCCGGAACGTTGCGGCTCTCGAGAGGGAGCTGCTTGACCTGATTTTCGTCGAAGGCCACGCCAACGGAGGCATCCGTCGTGTTCAGGGTCACCGTTTGCGCCGACACTTCCACCGTTTCCGAAGTGGTGCCGACCTGCAGACTCACATGGAGGGTGGTGGGATTATTGACCAGGAGTTCTATATTCCTCTGCTCGTACTTCCGGAAACCGGGCGCTTCGACGGTCAGAACATAAGTCCCCGGGTGCAGCGCGACAAATTCATACTGACCGGTTTCTCGAGATGTCGTTGTCCGTTCAACGCTAAGACCCGCGCTGGACAGTCTGACAGTGGCCCCGGCAACAACACCGCCGGTCTTGTCGAGGATCGTGCCGCGAATGGAAGTTGTGCCGGTCTGTGCGAAAGTGTTGGAAGCGAAAAGAAGAAGCAGGACAAAAAGGACAAAAAAATAGCGTCTTAAAACGAGACACAATTGCATCGTTCGCTCCTTTCGAGCGTGATTTCGTCCTTAATCCAGGAACGAGCGGCAACCGTTGAGGATTTCTATCGACCAGGACTCCAGCCGATCCCTCAGCAGAATCCAAATCACCTCAGCCCACGTTTTCCCCTGAACAGAACAGCACCCTTTTTGTATTTGCGTGATAGTTTAAATTTTTCCACGGCTATGTCAAGCTGCAGAGGCCCAAGTTCCTCGAAAATAATCGCTTATACCGGGTATTTAGATTTCATATCGCGGCTGGGGCGCGCCATAACCAATTGAGGATGGGGAATCAATGAGCTGACAGAGGCCTCAGCGAAGGAAATCCTCAAGCTGGATGCGCGTATCGGTCTTGGCATCGCGATACTTCACGATGACCGCGCATTGCAGCGACAGGCCCCACTTCGCGCCGGCGGGATGAGAAACCGCTCGCGAGCCCGGTACAACCACCGCTTCCTCGGGAATGATGAGCGGCTCGGACTCCGCCGCGGTGTAAACCGTTTCACGCACCAGATCGTAGACGGGAGTCGACCGATTCAGAATCGTTCCCGTGCCTAGGATGGCTCGCCGTTTCGCCACCGTGCCTTCGTACACGCCGCAGTTGCCGCCAACGAGGACTTCATCCTCGATGACGACGGGAAGCGCGCCGACCGGTTCGAGCACGCCACCAATCTGCGCGCCCGCGGAGATGTGGCACGAGCGCCCGATCTGGGCACAGCTACCGACCAGCGCGTGAGAATCGATCATGGTTTGCTCGCCCACGTAAGCGCCAACGTTAACGAACATCGGTGGCATGCACACTACGCCGCGGCCAATGTAGCTGCCGTCGCGAATGCTCGAACCGCCGGGCACGATGCGCACACCGTCCTCCGGTGACATCGGCCGCACGGGATATGTGGATTTGTCGAAAAAGGGGAGCCGGTTCTGGTTTGCTGCACTGTACAAGGAAAAGTCCACGACGCGGCCCATGCGAAAACCGAGCAGGATGCCCTTTTTCACCCAAGGGTTGGCGCGCCAGCCTGACCTCGCGCTGGGATCGGGCTCAGCAGCCCGAATCTCGCCGCGATTCAACCCCTGCTTGAACTCCTCGAAAAGTTTGTAGTCCGCTTCGGTGTATTCGGACCGAGGTTCATCGAATAGCCGCTCAATTGGGGAACGCAGCATGCGCCTTCTCGACCAGACTCAGGGATTCGAGCACCGAATGGATGCGAGCCTGGTTTTCCGGTTTCGCCGGAGTCAGCGGGAGACGCCACACGGGCTTCAGCAGCCCCATTTCCGCCATGGCGGTCTTCACGGGAATGGGATTCGATTCAACGAAGTTGATCTCCATCAGCGGGAGGTACCGGCGATGGAGTTGACGAGCTGCTTCAATGTCACCCCCCAAGGCCAAGTGCGTCAGGCGCGTCATCGCCGCCGGAATTTCGTTCGAAACAACGGAGATTACCCCGCGTCCGCCGAGAGCGGCTACGGGCAGGGTGATGGCATCATCACCCGAAAGCACCACAAAGTCCTCCGGCACGCAATTAAGAATCGTGGCGATCTGACCGATGTTTCCCGACGCCTCTTTGATCCCAATAATGTTCCCGATGGCGGAAAGCTTCCTCACCGTCGCCGGCTCGATGTTCACGCCCGTGCGCCCCTGCACGCTGTAGAGAATAATTGGCAGCGAGATCGCGGAGGCAATGGCCTTGTAATGGTGGCACAGCCCGTCTTGAGTAGGCTTGTTGTAATAAGGCGTTACGGAGAGGATGCCGCTGACGCCAATAGCCGCAAGCTCGCGGGCCAACACGATGACCTCGGCGGTGTTGTACCCCCCGGCCCCGGCCAGAACTGGCACCTTTCCCTTCGCGGTTTCCACCACAATCTCCACCACTCGCAGGTGTTCCTCGCGCGTCAGCGTCGGACTCTCTCCCGTCGTGCCGCAGGGAACAAGGAAGTCCACTCCGGCCTCGATCTGGCGCTTCACGAGAAACCGCAGCGTCGGCTCGTCCAGAGAACCATCCAGGTGAAATGGCGTAACCAGGGCGGTACCGCATCCGATGAACATTGTTCGCTCCTTCCCAAATCAGCGGCCAGTCGATTCGCGCGACGTCAGCGCTTCTTCAGCCAGCTCGCCAAAAATCTTCTGAAACTCGTACACTCCCTTTTTCCCGCTGATCCACCGCGCCGCCTGCAGCGCGCCGCGGGCAAACCCTTCACGATTGCGCGCCGTATGCCGCAGCGTAATCGTGTCCGACGCGCAGTCGAACCCAATTTCGTGCGTCCCGGGGATCCTGCCTGCGCGGTTCGAAGCGAGGTTGACTTCCCGCGGATATCCGTTCGCCCTGATCTCTTCGGCCAGTCTTTTCAGCGTTCCCGAAGGCGCATCTTTCTTGGCGGCGTGATGGATTTCCCAGCCCCAGGCTTCGTAGTCCGGATACCGCGAGAAAAGCTCGGCGGCGCGCGCCACCGTCTCGAGGAAGATGTTAACGCCGATCGAGAAATTGGAGCCCCACACCAACGCGGTTCCCGCCGCAAGCACCGACTCGCGCACTGCCGGCAAGGCGTCGTACCAGCCTGTGGTGCCAGAAACGACATTGACGCCTAGCGAGGCGAGTTGAAGAATATTCGCCGGCGCGGCTTGTGGAGTGGAAAAATCAACCGCGACGTCCGCGCCCGCAAGGGATTCGCGCGATAACCCGGAACCTTGCGGATTTTTCGCGCTACTGATGCGGGCACGCACTTCCAAACCGAAACTGGGAGCAAGCTGCTCCACCAGCCGCCCCATTTTCCCGTACCCAACGATGGCGACCCCGCGACTCATCAGGCGGTCACTCCCTGGTGAAGCAGTTGGCTCACCATGCGCGCATAAATCCCCACGGCTTCCTGCAATTCTTTTTTCGGAATACGCTCTTCGCTCGTGTGCGCAACGTGGATGCTGCCGGGACCAATCAGGTACGGCTCTCCCCACGCGCCTTCGAAGAACGGAATGTCCGTAGTGAACGCAACCACCGTGGTGGGCAGCCCATCGAGTTCACTCAAGCGCAGCGCTGGAGTGAAAAGCACTTCGCGGGCTTCGAGCCGGCCCTCGGCCGCCGTAGAAACCCCGGCACGCAGCGCCGCCGGGTCACCCACGATACGAAACATGATTTCCGCGCGAGCTTCATCCGCCACTACATTGGGAGCGCGGCCGCCCGAAATCGTGCCAACGTTCAGTGTCGAAGGCCCAAGCAGCGAATCTTCAGGAAGCGGCAGTTGGCGAATTTCCTGGAGCACGTCGAGCAGCGTGTGAATCGCAGAGTGTCCCAGTTCCGGATAAGCCGAGTGGGCGAGCTTTCCGCGAGCGATGAGTTCGTACCGCAGAGCGCCCTTCGAGCCGAGAACCAGGCGGTTCTCCGTTGGTTCGCCGTTAATCAGAAAGCGCGAGCCTCGCGGAGCACGCGCGGCAGCCTTTGCGCCGACGCTGTCACGTTCTTCACCGACCACGAAAAGCAAACCGAAGTTGCGGGCGCCCGCCGCAAGGAGTTTTTCCGTCGCTCCGAGCATCGCCGCCAAAATGCCTTTAGCATCGCAGGAGCCGCGGCCCCAGATAAAGTCCGCGTCTTCACGAGAAGGAAAAAAGGGCGGCACGGTATCCATATGCGTCGAAAGCGTAACCACCGGCTCGCCCCAGGAGGCGAAGAGGTTGTCGCGGCCGGACGCGGCGCTGATGCGCTCCAGGTGGCCGGGAAATCGAGCGACCAGCGCGGATAAATGAGAGAAGACAAAATCGGCCACCGGCTGTTCGTGCTGCGTGGTGGACTCGATATCGACGAGTGCGCGTGTCAATCCGAAGAGATTCATTCCCGGCACTTTTCTGGAGGAGCGAGACGAAAGGAAGAAACCGCGAGGAGATAACTCGGGCTGCTGCCCCTCGATAGCGCTCCATCCGTGAACGACGGATGACAGTGAACAGGCCTTAGACCTGCTCCCCAATCGCCGCGGTTTCAGTTACCGCAGGGATTTCGGCGGCGAAAACAGATGGCCCCTTTTGCCGGGCCGCCCGAAGCTCGTTCGGGATTACCACCCGGCTACTCATGGCCGCCGCACCTCTACCAAGCATTTTCAAGGGTACGGGGCGAGAGCCGAAGTGTCAATCAAAGATTCAGCCGGCCAAGCGGGCCGGGCCCGCGCTTGTCTTTTAGATGTCTTAGAGTTGAAGCGGTCTCAAAGGAATGTGCTGAGAAGCGACCAGAAGCTCGCCTGTAAAGCTCGACTCCGCAGGGCGCCGGCCCAGGGCTTCTTCCGCAGAAAGGCGCACGAGGTCAGGATTGTTGTTCTCCTGGGAGATGTGCGCCAGAACCAGGTAGCGGGCGCGGCTGTCGAAGCCGTCGGGATCGGCAAGAAACTCGCTGACGGCGTGGTTCGAAAGATGGCCGGTGCGCGAAAGCACGCGCTGCTTGACCACCCAGGGATAAGGCCCAACTTTGAGCATGTCGAGATCGTGATTGGATTCGAGAATCAGGCAATCGGTTTCGCGCAGATGGACCTTGACCAGTTGAGGCATATACCCAAGGTCCGTGCAAATCGCGACCTTGCTGCCGTTGGTGCGAAACGTAAACCCGATAGGATCGGCAGCGTCGTGCGGAATCGCGAAGGCGTGCACATCGATGTCGCCAATGGCAAAGCACTGGCCCGTCTCGATGGACTCGACCCCGCGCAGGCGCTTGCCGAACGTCTCGGGAAGAATGCGCCGAAGCTGGCACATTGTGGGTTCGGTTACATAAAGCGGGGCTTTCCAGATACCGAGAACCTGCGGAAGGCCATTGCAATGGTCGGCGTGTTCGTGGGTGATCAGGACGGCATCGAGGTGGCCGATGTCCCTTCCAACCGCGGCAAAGCGCGCCAGGGTTTCGCGTTTTCCAAGCCCGGCGTCAACGAGGATGCGGGTGCGGTCGGTTTCGAGCAACGTGAGATTGCCCGCGCTGCCGGACGCAAGAATCGAGACGCGCAAACCGATGGGAATTGCCCCCTGCCAGCAGTCACAGGGCTGGAAGACCCGCCCCGTTTCTACAACAGCAAACTTTCGAAATAATGGCAGAGCGCGCCGACAGCGTCAATGAGCAACAAACGAGAAATTTGAGTATTGTTGAAAAGGCTCAGCAGGCCAGGCGCTCGCGCGTGAGCGCGAATCCGTTGATCGGGCCCAGAACCGTTACCGCGATTTGCTCCGGCTTGAAGAACTCGCGGGCCAGCGTCTGCACTTCTTCGCGCGTGACCGCCTCGATCGATGCGAGAATTTCGTCGAGCGACGAGAAGCGGTGGAAATACAGTTCCTGGCGCGCCAGATTGGACATCCGCGAACTCGTGGACTCCAGCGAAAGCATCAGCGAGCCCTTCAGATGATTCTTGGCGCGCAGCAATTCTTCTTCGCTCACGGGAGATTCTTTCATCGCCCGGAATTCCGCAATCGTGAGGTCCAGTACCTTGCCGACCGTCTCTTTTCCTGTCCCGGCATAGACGCTGAGCATGCCGGTGTCCGAGTAAGGCGTCAGTTCGCTGAACACAGCATAGGCGAGCCCCTGCTTTTCACGAATATTTTGAAACAGGCGCGAGGACATGCCGCCGCCCAGCAGATTATTCAGCACCGCCACCCCGAAACGCCGTTCGTGAGCCAGCGGCAAAGAGGGCACACCGATGCAAATGTGGACCTGCTCGAGGTCGCGCTTCGTTTCCAGATTGATGGGCGCGGCGGTCGACGGGACCGGATCCTCTTCGCGGGTTCCCGCCGGCTTCAAATGGCCAAATTCCTTTTCTACCAGCTCCAGCACCTCTTTGTGCGTGATGTTCCCGGCAGCCGTAACCAGAATGTGGTCCGGCGCAAACCAGTCTTGGAACCGGTGGCGTAAGGCATCGCGGTCAAACTTGCGCACGGTTTCCGGCGTGCCCAGAATGGGGCGCCCGAGCGAATGCTCCGGCCAGAAGCCTCGTGTAAAAGTGTCGTGGAGCAGATATTCGGGATTGTCCAGGTCCATCTTGATTTCTTCGAGAACCACCTGGCGCTCTTTCTTGACGTCATCGGAATCGAGCTTGGGCCGCAGCACCAGGTCGGCGATCACGTCAAACGCGATCGGCAGGTGCTCGTCGAGGACCTTGGCGTTGAAGCAGATTTGCTCCTTCGAGGTAAACGCGTCAAGCATACCGCCTACGGAATCCATCTCGCGGGCAATGTCCTCGGCGGAGCGCCGTTCGGTGCCCTTGAACACCATGTGCTCCAGGAAGTGTGCCAGGCCGTTTTCGCTAAGAACCTCACGGCGCGAGCCGTTGCGCACCCAGATACCCACGGAAACCGAACGGACGTGCTGCATGGTCTCCGTGATGACGACGAGGCCATTGGGGAGCGCGTGGCGGTGAATGTCGCGGACGTTAGAAACCATACGGTATTGTGGCACAGGGCGAGAAACGAGGCGAGGGCGTAGTGGTGGCCGCCGGATGCTAATATAAATACTGTATTGACTTACAGTTAGAAGAGGATACTGGTACGGACTTGCCGGGTGCCCGCCTGCTCCACTTCGCCGGCCTTGGAGAATGAGAGAATGGTTGGAAGAGGCCAGACCAGCATGGAATTGCTTGGCAGAACCAGGGAGGAGCTTCGCCGATACTCTAAGTCCCTGGGGGAACCGGCTTATCGCGGCACACAGATTTATCACGCGCTTTACGCCGAGCGCAACCTCGGGCTTAGGGGAATGACCAATCTTCCTGCGACCCTGCGGGAGAAACTGGCCGCCGAAGCGAAAATTAGCCTTCCCGTGGTGCGACAGCGATATGTGTCTTCTGACGGCTCCGTGCGCTACCTCTTCGGCCTGAGCGCGCCCGAGGATCAGCCGCGGATGAAAGCTGCAGCCGTAGAAGCAGTGTTCATGCCGAGCGAAGGACGGCAAACCATCTGCATTTCGACGCAGGCCGGCTGTGCGGTCGATTGCCACTTCTGCCTCACGGCGCAATTGGGTTTGATCCGTAATCTGACGGCCGGAGAAATTGTGGTGCAGGTGCTGCTGCCACTGTCGGAAATGGCAAAAAGCGAATCGCTCGTGCCCGGCGGCAAGGCACCGGAAGGTGCCGAAGACGGTGGATTGGCGGCTCGCACCAATGTCGTGCTGATGGGACAAGGCGAGCCACTGCTGAATTTTGAAAATACCTTCACCGCCCTGCGGATCCTCCTGGACAAAGAAGGGGTTGGACTCTC
>Ga0307475_10001266_pt1 | contig 15140 bp, 10 predicted proteins | sample atmos_gasesECM1C_FD_203317 | JGI IMG/M metagenome (GOLD analysis project Ga0307475, IMG submission 203317) | Hardwood forest soil microbial communities from Morgan-Monroe State Forest, Indiana, United States - atmos_gasesECM1C_515 | ecosystem: Environmental > Terrestrial > Soil > Temperate... | reverse complement strand
AGTGGATGGCGTGTCGGTGGTGGCGCTGGACGGGCGCATCGTGCTCGGCGAAGAGAGCAACGCGCTGCGCGAAAAAGTGAAAAGCCTGATCGCCGGCGGCAAGAAGAAAATCGTTCTGAACATGGACAACGTAACCTTCATCGACAGCGCCGGCCTGGGCACGCTGGTGGCCTCGCATCACAGCGCCAAGTCCCAGGGCGCCGCCCTCAAGCTCTGCCACCTGGGCAGCAAGTTCCAGGAAGTCCTGCAAATCACCAAGCTCCTGACCGTTTTCGACGTGTACAACACGGAAGCCGAAGCGGTAGGCAGCTTCTCGAAGGGCGCCAACGCGTAGCTGACGCGGAGTTGACCGGAATTGTGAAGAGGGCACGCGCCTGCGTGCCCTCTTCCCGTTTCACCCTGGTTTTGTCATCCCGACCGAAGCGGCCAGCATTCTCCTGCGCTCGTTTTTTGAGCGCTGGCCGCATAGTGGAGGGACCGTGGCAAAGCTCCAGCCTCACCTCGGTCGACGGGACCCAACCACCTATCGATGGCCGCCGACGTCTGCCTGTCATCCCGAGCGCAGCCGAGGGACCTGCTTTTCCCTTGCTCCTCCCTCATCGGCATAAAGAAGTTCTGAGGTGAGAGCCTCAATTCTGACAACAAGCGAGACGTTATCCGATCATCAATAATAATGCAGTCTAACTGTGAAAGCTGTATTCTTCCGATAAGCAAATGCTTTCCAGAAATCAGGAATTGGCACGTTCGGTCATCTATCTCTGCGTTTCATTAATCACGCCAATAATTTCGGCTGGTCAAATTAATCCCAGAAATGCCGTTTGGAAACCTCCCGAACTATTAGCCTCCGATTCCGAGATTCGGGGCTTGCTCGCTGAACCAGAAACTTGCCTCCAACCCATGAGCGATAGAGTCGATAAATTTCAGGAAGCCCTCAAACTCGCGGAGTCTCGCGGTCTGCTCCGTGACAGAGCACTCGTTCAGGCAAATCTGGCATCTGCTTACATAGGTCTAGCTCAGATTGAATTAGCGTTCAGTACCTTTCAAAAAGCCTTGCAGGATTCTATTGACTCGAAAAACGGGGTCTTAGAAGCCGACATTCTAATATCGCTAGCTTCGGAAGCCCAGATGAGAGGAGACACTCCTCATGGTGTTGACCTTATCTCGCGCGCATTAGATATTTCCGAGACTTCGGGCAGCCGATATGAAAAAGCACGCGCCCTCGGCGAGCTCGGCAGACTGAGGCTGCTGCTCGGCAAGACAGATGAAGCCCGGGACTCAATTGAAGAGGCTTTGAATATCGATAAACTCAACGGCTACAGATTCGAGTCCCTTCACCTGGTTTATCGCGGCTACTACTTAGGTTTGGCCGGAAAGGTCGACCAAGCGATTGACTCGTTGACCGAGGCCAAGACGAAAGCCCTCGCAGCAAGAGAAATGTATAGTTTCATTATGGCCGAAAGTGCCTACGCATTTGGCCTGGTAAAGAAGGGCAGGGCGGATGAAGCGATCAGAGAACTGTCGCTCCTCAAGGAAGCGAACTTGCAGAACCTTGCCCCCGACAATGAAGAGCGAACGTGTTTGGCCTCTACGCTGGCGCTTCCGACTCCACAACTGATTGTGCTGGAAGGGTTAGCAAACGCACTCGAAGCCGCAAATCAAAAACAGAAAGAATTAGAAGTTCTACAAGAACTCTATTCATCGAGCCAGCGTCAAAGCTTTGTTGCTGGGGAGGCTGAAGCAGCACAACAAATTGCGGAACTGAGCGCCCAGCTTAAAAAGTCTGATGACGCCTTGAAATATTATGGGCTTGCAGCGAATCTCTATCGGAAACTCCAGAACGAGGGTCTTCTTGAGAAGGTCGAATTTTCCCAAGCTGTCTTGCTTATTGACCTTGGGCGCGGTAAAGAGGCGATCAGCCTTATAAACGAGATCATCTCCTATGCAAGGCGCTACAAACTGCGCTCGCTTGAATTTAGGTCCTATCTTCAACTTGGACAGATATATCAGCCCGCAGGAGAAATTACTGACGCCCGCAATGCACTAGAAAGGGCAGAGTCACTACTGAGGCCACGACCCTTCGATGAAGAGATTGACAATCGTGAGGTATTGAACGCTTACCTCAGGCTTGCCGACGTTTACAGGGCACTCAAAATTCCTACCGGTGAACTGGCCGCCATTGATAAGGCGTTTTTTGTGGCTGTACATCTCAAGGACGAAAAACTGCAAGGAAATCTGGTCGGTTATCTCGACCAAAGACTGGAAGATTTAAGAATAAGAGAACTGGTCAGCCAACGAGAGAAGGAGGGGCGTTTAGAGGAATCGCTGTTCTACGCGTGCATCTTGTTCATCCGAGATGGCATGCCGAAGCCTAGCGATGATAATTCCAACTGGAACAGAATTCTAACGCTGCCGTTTAAAATTGCGCAAACTGAAGGCGGAGCTAAAATGCTAGAAGCAGTGTTAAATGGAGTAGAGTCATTCATAGGCTCTCCGAAAGTAGCGATGCTCGATGCGCTTTCTCGATACTACATTGCTTCAGGTAATGATCCATCTCTAGCCGAGAAATACGCACTACGATCGAGAGAAGTGGCCAACTCTCTCAAGATCGTTGCTCTTCAAGCTGAAAATGCTTGCGTCCTTGCAATTGCCTACTCACGCGAACTCAAGACATCCCTTGCCAAATCAGAATTGGACGAATGTTCAAAGCTCGCAAAACAAGCAAACGATGAACAGTCTTCAAAGTTTGCGGCTCAGGCAAATGCTTTGGTGCCAGCTGCTGTAGGCGACTTCGCGTCTGCGAAAGACTCCTTGGAGCAACTACTTGCAACTGCACCCGATGATCCCGAACTACATGTTGAGCTCGCGATGTCACTCGCCGCCAGGAAGCTTTATGAGCGAGCAGCGTCCCAGCTAGATTTTGCGGTCGCGAAATTCACGGCCAAGGGAGACAGGAAAACCGCCGCCGCAGCCTACGTGCGAGTTGCCATCGCCCTAAATTTAGACGATTCGGTGACGGCACAGACACTTCAGCTGCAATATTTGCGCTCCGGCCAGAGCATTTACCATCAGCTTAACGCGCAAGCTGAAGAGGGCGGCACATTGAACGCTCTTGGGGAGTACTATCTCAAGCTTTCTCAACTAAAGAGTGCCATCGAGCAGTTCGAAAAAGCGCGGGACGTCGCCCAGAAAACAGGGCGTACTGATATTTTGGCGCAAACGTTTTCGGATTTGGGGAATGCGTACCAGAGCCAAAAGGATTTCAAGAGAGCCAAAGATTTTCACAGGCGAGCGGCAACCACCTATCACGAACTGAAGAATCCTGCCCTTGAAGCATTCTCTCTTCAGAATCTCGGGCGAGACTACGCTGGGCTGAATGAGACGGACGAGAGCTTGTCATCCTTCCTCGAAGCAAGAGCCGCAGCGGCGTTGGGGCCACCTCTTAGCCAGTATTATGCAAACCTATCGTTAGCCGAGGCTTACACAGCGCGGGGACAATTCGAGAATTCCCTGGCAATACTCCGAGAAACGGCGGACCTCACAAAACTAGCGGGAGACCTCGAGCATTGTGGCTACTCTCACATCCAGATGGCCGAATTAGATGGCCTCATCGGTGCATGGGACGATGCACTCGGCGAATCCGAAGCGGCACTCAAGATTTTCGAGGAGATCGACAACATCCCGGGACAAGCAGCCAGCTGGGCTGCTCTAACTGGTATTTACAGTGACAGGAACTCCTCTCTAAAGAATTTCGCTAAGGCGCAGGAATGTTATGCCAAAGCCCGGGAGCGGGGTTATGGAGACAGCCTTCAGCTGGACTTCATGGAAGTTTATCTTCAAACGGGCAAGTATGCTCAAGCGGCAGAAATCGCGAATCAGAGCATTCAGCGGTGCCTAGCGGACTCAAACATAGAGTGTCAAGCGCATGGCCTGTTAAGCGTATCTGAGGCCCAACGGCTAAGCGGGGACATAAAATCCGCTCGCTCATCGCTAAACCAAGCGCGCCCCCTAGCATCAAAATCCCATGATCTGTACCTGCACGGCCGCCTCCTCTACGCCGAAGCGCGGCAATTGACGTCCGAGCGCAAGTTAGATGAGGCGCTCACCTCTTACAAGGAATTGATATCCCTAATCGAGACAGTCAAGGGACATTTAGAAGCCAAGCAGCAAAGGGCCATCTCTGACAACTACGGATATATATATGACGAGCTCGTCTCGCTACTTTATTCGATGTTCAAGAGGAATTCGCGCGATCAGCTGAAACTTGCCTCCGAATCTTTGGAGTACGCGGAAATCAACAAAGCAAGGCAATTTGCAGAATCTTGGGGACGCACGTTCGTCAATCAGATGCAACGCACACTTCCAGCGAGTGTTCAAGAGACTGAGCGGTCATTGTTTTCAAAACGTGACCGAATTCTCACACAATTGAAGGTGTCGGGGACATTGGGAGAGCCACTTGAGAAAAAAAACGCACAAGCGGAACTCGCCGCCGTTCAACAGGAGCTAGCCCGATTCCTCAAGGAGTTGAGAACCAAGTCGCCACAATATGCGGCAGTCGCATACCCGGAACTCATCCAGATGTCCTCACTTCCCCTGAAGAAAGGGGAGACGTTAGTTGAATTCAAGATGACCGACGACTCGACATTTGCTTGGGTCGTGCAAAACCCGACCGGGAGTGCGAATGAGTTAGTTTCATTCTATAAAGTGCCGCAAAAGCGGACTTGGTTTCTAGATCGCATTTCTCTTCTCCGAAAAGCATTGAACTCAGGACACCCAGAGACAATCAATTGGAAAATCTCTGAGGAGATTTTCACGGCGCTATTCCCGGGTGACGCATCGGCGAAGATCATGGAGTCTCGCAATATCATCTTCATTCCTGACGACGTTTTGTTTGCGCTTCCATTCGAGCTGTATTCCCCAGCTGCCTCGCAGCGGGATTTTCTTTTCCTAACAAAGGCATCGTCCTATTACCCATCCGCAGTATCTTTTCGACTCGCAAGAACAGCGAGCCATCAGTCTAATTGGCAGGAGGCGTTCCTTGGTCTAGCCGATCCCATAACCTCCTCCGACGACGATAGATTCGAAGCGGCGAACGCTATTCGCGTGGGCCCTACGCAGCCCTCCGCCCGAACCGGAAAGAGCAGCGATAGCCAAAAAGACCCGCCCGTTGAACCCGACAGGCTCAAGGCAAGAGGGTTCCTATTTGAACGTCTGCCTGCCACGGCAACTGAAGTCCGGAACATCGCTGCGTTACTACAGAAAACAAACGAGAGAGTTGAAGTTCGAGTTGGGATCGATGCCACAAAAAATGGTCTACTGGACACGGATCTTTCCAAATTCAGATTCTTACACTTCGCGACACATGGAATACTGCCCGTGGACACTGGCATAAAAGAACCAGCGCTAGTTCTCTCCTACGATGGAATAGCTCCAGCGAACATGTTCCTTTCAATGTCTGAAATCTTGGGCCTAAAGCTCCAAGCCGAATCGGTTGTTCTCTCGGCCTGTAACACAGGGAGCGGCAACATAAGTAGGGCCGAGGGGGTAATGAGCCTTGGGCGCGCTTTTCTAGCAGCAGGATCTTCGAGTGTTACTGTCAGTTTGTGGCAAGTCTCGGATGAATCGACAGCCGTTCTTATGGAGCACTATTACCAAGGTGTGTTAGCTGGCAAGGCAAAGAATGTGGCACTCGCCGAAGCCCGCCAGGTCCTCTTTTCAACTGGCTATAAAGATCCGTTCTTTTGGGCTCCATTCATCGTGATAGGTGAATGAGGACGCTGGGCATCAGCGTGACTGAATTGTTTCAGGGGCAGTTCCGTTTGAGTGCGCGACAACTTTTTTTCCATTGGCAAGCGTAACCAACCAGTCGCCAAACCCGCCAAAGTCATTTGGCTCTGTCGCTCTAACGGTCGTTCCATTCGAGCACTCGACCTCAAGTGCAACAGGTCGATCTTTAGAATCGCGGACATAATATGCCACTAGATCCCTATAGACTATTTTCGAAACTCTTAGGCCGCTTTCAGTCTGTGCTGCGAGCTGCTCCACAGGTTCCGGATTACTTCTTTCCTCACCCCCTCGTGTTCTTCCACTCATAGCGCCAGAAACAAACGCCTTGATTTCGTCTACTGCGATCGCATAGTTTAGATTCTGTCCTTCCTCAGTCATGGCCACGAGACCAAGAATATTCCCGCTGTCGTCCAAAACCGGTCCGCCGGAGTTGCCGGGATTAATTGCAGTTTGCATCTGCAACACCTTAGCCGAGTGCTTCGATCCGTCTGAATAGGTCCACTTGTAATTATCGCGAACTTGACTGATGACTCCAGTGCTGTAGGACCAAAAGAGCCCATGCGGATGCCCGATGATATGGATATCTTCAGCGACCTCCACGTAGGAAATATCGCCGAGCTTAATCGCATTTAAGCCAACAGGTATCTTGACGATTTTTAACAGCGCCAGGTCAGCAGATGGGTCTTGAGCGACAAGCTTAGCGCCAAATGCACTTTGCTCAGATAATTGGGTGCCAGAAGCGGGTTTGAAGAAGATTACGGCGACTTGATAACCTGAAATCACGTGCCAGTTGGTCAATATATACCCTGCAGGATCGATCAGCGCTCCTGTTCCGATTCCCAAGTCTGTAAGCTCATCGTTCCTGTAGTTACCTGTCATCACGAGGACCACGCTCGGAGAAATGCGCTTAAATAGCGAGACTCCACTCGGGCCTCTCGTTGGAATCGGCTCGTGGTAATTGGGCAACAGCCCACTACCTCTAACATAGGCGTTACAAGAAGTGATGACATCGAGAATATCGGCATAGCTCACTAACGCACTCCGGTCCGATGCATTCATCTTGGTGAATCGCAATGCTTTCAGTGACTCCAAGGAAGGGACCGACTCCACCGGTTCGCTTGCCGAGGCGAATCCCCAGATAACGACTGACAGACCGAGAGCGAGCCACCGGATGACCAAACGGTTTCTCAACGTCATCGCTTGCACCCCATTGGAAGTCTTAGCGCCCTAATCAGACCCGGAGATGCCCATAATACGCCTTTTGTTGGGTCTGCGTCTGTGTCTTGAAAGCTACCTTAATTAGAACGGAGCATCCAATAATTCTTGCGGAGGATAATTGTGCGGCGATCTTGATGATACCATTGCGCTTACAAGTTTACTATTGACAGACTTTCCGATCTGTAATATGATTGCGCGTGTTATCTCGAAGAAACCTCGCTGTCCCTTCCCGTCGCTCCAGCCCTAACTCTTGTCTTATCAATCACCTGGAGCCTCTTTGCTTTCTTTTTCCGACTCCCGTCCTTTGTTTTCAACAGCTTGCAGCCTCTTTTCCCAAAATACCGGGGGTGGGGTATCCCGAACGCAACTGCGGGACACCCGGGGTGGGGGTGATCACTCAGTGGCCTCTGTGCTCCGACCTCAGCGATCTCTGTGTTGCGCTTTTTCCTGCCTTCCAGCGCGCAACCCCTTTGCTCCCTATCACATCCCTGCAACCCCCGCATTTTCATGCAATTACGCACTCTTTTCCGCAACGGCGCGCCGCTATCCGTCTTGTAATCAGGAAGTTCCGCACTCTTTCTATCGCCACGGGGGTGTGCCCCCTTCTGAGCAATACCGATCTTTCGTCCCTTGCAAAGAATGGCAAAGACACCGAAATAACAACTCTAACTACCTTTAGAATGAACACTTGTAAAAGTGTATCAAAAAAAAGCACTTTAACTACCTTTAGAATGAACACTTATGCAAAAAGGGGGGAGGGGGGTACCGCAATTCCCCGTCCCGACCCTACCCACCGCTCACTACCCACTACCCACTTTCTGTCGTCCCTTTCTTTTCATATCGGCGCGCTGCCACAAGTGCGCGGTACGTGATTGCGGAGTTACGGGGGCTTCTCAGGGTGGGGAGCGGACAGTATACTCCCGCAACGAAGAACCTGTCCCCCAGGGGAAATCGATGGCAAGACAGAAGAGTGCGCGGAGCGCGAGCCAGATTGCGGCGGACCGCGCGAATGATTTTGCGAAGGCGTTCTATGCGCTGAAGATGGTCTTCGCGAAGTATGAGGGGCAGTTGCACGTCAACGCGGATACGCGGGAAAAGTATTATTTGGAGACACGCTCGCCGAGCCTCAATGGCAAGCCGCTCTTTTTCGGGGCGGTGATCCGCGGGCGAGCGTACGTGAGCTTTCACTTGATGCCGCTGTACTGGGACGCGTCTTTGGCAAAGGGCATGTCGGCAAACCTCAAGAAGCGCATGCAGGGGAAGAGCTGCTTCAATTTTTTGGCGCCGGATGCGGCGCTGTTTCGAGAGCTGGGCAAATTGACCGCACGCGGCTTCGCGCTGTACAAGCGCAAAAACCTGCTCTAGATCTCACCACAGCGTGCACAGAGAGCACAGAGTCGGAACCGGCGTGCGCAAGCGGAAAGACCTGCTCTAAGTTTAGAACGTCGCTTCGATTTGCAAGTCGTCAATCATCCTCTCCAACACGTCATTGGCTTGATCGCGTTGCGCTTCTGTTTCCTCGATTTTCTTGCGCAGTGCATCGAGGCGCGTTTCCTGCTCGTCAAGTTGGCGCGTGTAGCGCTGCAGCAAGGCTTTCTCCTCGGCGCTGCCGCGGAGAGCCTTCATGTTTTCGCGCAGGCGCCCCTGATCATCGACGATGCGCTCGATATCTTTTTGGCGAAGCTGCATTTCTTCCTCGAGCTTGGCGACTACGGCTTTTTGCGAGGTGATTTTCCCGAGCGCCTGATGCATTTCCAGAGTGATAGTCTGCTGACGAGCGAAGAGAGCAATCTGGTCGTCGTTCAGGTCTGACAACTGGTAAGTGGTTTCTTGCACGTGAGCCTCCTCGACGGGTAGCGTGGTCGTGGCCTTGGCGGGCACGTCCATGCGGAAGCGGTAGACGCCAGGCGCTTTTTCTTCCGGCTGCTTCGATCCTTTTACTAAGGTCCACGAATATCGCGCCAGGTGTTCGACGATGAGTTGCCGCGTGGTTTCATCTTCATTGCGAACAGTGTACAGCGTACGCTGCTGGAGCTCGCTGATTTGCGTGAGCACGCCTTTGGAGATTTTGACGCGCGTCACATGTTGCGGGCGTTCGTTGGCTTCGGCTTGGACCAGGAGGCCGAGGTCAGTGGCATAGGAAACCAGGCGTCGCTCGCCGGGCTTGATTGAATCGGTAAGACCTTCGCCGGCGAATACTTCGTTTTCGAGCACGCTGAAGCTGCCGCCGTCCAGTGTGAGGGAACTGGTATTTTTCAACCAAAGGCCGCGCAAAGGCCGACCCGAACCGGAGGTACCGCTCCACAGAGAGACTTTTTCGGCGTCGAGATCTGTCTGTACAATGGGAACGAGCGCCGATTGGTTTTTCTTGAGCGTGACGCGGTCTTTGAGCTTGTACTCAAAGAGATCGCCGAGCCCCTGTCCGCTGGCAGCCGCTTCCATGCCGCCAATAGAATTTTCGATTGCGCCGGGACTTAGTGCCGCGAGAGTCAGGGAGTTGCGGCCGTTTTGGGCTAAGGAACCGCCGCCGGCCCCGATGCCCACATGTGCACGGTTGGCGACGGGGAGTTTGCCGAACGAACTGGAAACTTCCGATGTCGTAGTGTTCATCCCTACGGTGGACGCGCTAACCTCCACGGTCTCGGACACGGCACCCAGTTGCAGTTGGCCGTTGATTTGGTTCGCGCCGGGGGAGAGATTTAGATTGCTCACGACAGTCTTACGGAAGCCAGGTCGTTCCATTTCGACGCGGTAATTGCCAGGAGGTTGGGAGGAGAAGGAATATTGTCCGTTGCTGTCGGTCGATGTCTGGGCGACGACGGTTCCATCGGAGCCGAGAAGCCGGACGGTCGCTCCGGCGACTGCGGCGCCCGTCTGATCGGTGACAGAGCCACTGAGGCTGCCGTTTCCGCCGAGCAGCGTCGCCGCGTGGGTCTGTGGCGAAAGCTGCACGCTTTCCGGCAGCGGGACGACGGGACGGCGCCCATAGAATGGCTCGGAAAGCTGCTGGATGAAGGAATGCGGCGCGCCAGCGACGAGCGATAGCTCAACGTCGTTCCAATCTTCGCCAACAGTGTTGTCCACGATGGCCCAGCCTTGCAGGAGCGGTTTTTTTTCTGCCTTTGTGGGCAGCACGATGCGGTAGGTGGTTTTCCAGATGGGCACTTCGCTGATGTAGCTGACGTAGAGATTGCGTTCGCCGGTTCCAGCGGCGGAGAGGGTCATGCGCCGGACGTCCTGGTCGCGTGCGGAAGCGATCAGGCCCAGATATTTTGAAACTTCGGTTTGCAGATCATGCTCGGCGATGCGCACGCTGGTCGTGGGATTGAGATCGATGCTGCGCACTTCGCCAGTTTCGGTGATCAGGGAGATCTCATCCGTTTCCACGGTCCAATTGGAGCCGGTGCGGGTCTTTCTTTCCACGCTTAGCAATTTTCCAGCGACGGTTGGCCCGTTTGCGCCACGAACTTCTACGCGGGCGCCGCGGAGAGCAGTTAAAAAATCAGCCATGCTAGGTTTTTCGCCCAATGCGAGGCGTAATGTGGACAGCCGGCGAGCCAGCGGCGCTTCGGAGTTGTAATCGACTCCGGTGATGCGGCCGCCGGAGAGGTCGAGCGCGGTCAACGACTTCAGAACGTCGTTGAGCTGGGCGCTGGTGAAATCGATATGGACAGTTTGGCTTCCATGGACCCGGCCTAAGTGCTCGAAGTAACCGACGCCGTTCTTGTACAGGACCACACGGCGGACCGGCAGGCTGGCGGCGGGTGCGGGGCTTGCGCCGCGCACCTCTTTTGCCTCAGCTTCCGATTGCGGAATGTTTTCGGGTTTGGTTTGAGCCTGGCTGAAATTGGAAACCAGTAGACACACGTAGACCGCCTGCACGATTTTAGTCATTGGGCCACCCTTAGGTGAAGTAACTGCCTTGTTAATCCAGATGCAAGATATCTTGATGAGCGTTGTATGTCGCGAAAAAAAAAACGGTCGTGACGTGAAGACTTGGACGCCGGCAATGACAATGCGGATGGTACCGTGCGGACCGGGACTCGATGTGAAATACTTGAAGATTCGATTTCACATCGGGAGCTCACATGCCTCGCTATCTTACGCAGCACACGCTGGCTTGCCTGACGCGGCAAGGGGCGGAAAATCTTGCGCAACGGATGCAGTCGGGCGGAACGGCGCATGCGGAACGCGTGCTGGTCAACATGCTGGAGGGGAAAATGTTTGTGGAGTTTCGCGCGGAATCGCGCGAGGCGCTGGAGGCGTGGCTGAAGACGGAAGGCATGCATTTTGATTGGGCGGTGCGCATCGAGTGGGAGACGCGCGGGCCCTTCGAGGCTCAGGGTAAACAAGACGGCAAGCTGCATTCCGCGGATTGATCGCGGGAGTCCCCGATATAACACAGCGCTAGAACGATCTAATACGAGCGAGCGGCAACTTCGATACCCTAAGCAAGAGCTTCCAATCCATCACGAAGAAAGGCGCGAATGGCGAATTTGCGCTTTATCGTTTCGCTGATCACCAAAGACAACGATTACCAGGTTGAACAAGCAGCGGCGGCGCAGGTCGCGGCGCAGAAGGTGGGCGTCGACGCGCAGATTCTGTACGCCGACAACGACGCCATCACGCAGAGTACGCAACTGCTGAAGGCGATTCAGTCGGACGCGGCGTTGCGACCGCACGCGATCGCCTTTGAACCGGTCGGGGGCACGGCGTTTCCGCAAGTGGCGCAGGCGGCGGTGAGCGCGAAGATCGGCTGGGCTGCGCTGAACCGCGAGGCGGATTACATTCCGAAATTGCGTAAAACGGCGGAAGTTCCGGTTTTCATCATCAGCTCGGACCACAAGGAAATCGGGCGGATTCAGGGGCGGCAATTCGCGGCGCTGCTGCCGAAGGGCGGCTGCGTGCTGTACATTCAGGGGCCGTCGGAAAACTCGGCGGCGCGCGACCGCACGGAAGGCGTGCAGATGACGGTGCCGCGCAACGTGCAAGTGATTTCGCTACGGGGGCGGTGGACGGAGGAAAGCGCGCAGCGTGCGGTGGAGTCGTGGCTGCGGCTGAACACCTCGAACAAGACACAGATTGATGTGGTGGGCGCGCAAAACGACCTGATGGCCATGGGGGCGAGAAAAGCGTTCGAGGGCGTAGCGAATATTGCGGACCGGGAACGGTGGCTGCGTCTGCCGTTTGCGGGAGTCGACGGGCTGGCCAAGACGGGGCAGGCTTGGGTGCGCGGGGGGACGCTGGCGGCGACGGTGGTGGTTCCGACCAACGCGGGGCAGGCGATAGGCATGCTGGCGGAGGCGCTGAAAACGGGGAAGGACGTGGCCGAGCGAACCTTCACCGTGCCGGAGTCGTTGCCGGAGATCGAGAAACTTGTTTCGAGGGGCGAGAAAATCGCGCCTACGGTTTAAACCTGCACGTGGATTCGTTGACAGCAAGAGCGCGACGGGATAATTTCTGTGCAGCGTTTGCGACGTGCGATGAAGGCGCGCGGAACGCGTGAAGGAGCAAAACGTGCGGCGAGCTATAGCCATCGCGGTGGTGTGCAGCGTGACTGTTTTCGCGGTGGTCGGGGCGTCGATGGCGCCGAAGGCGGACGAGCGGCTGAGGGGCGCATTCCGGCATCCGGCACTCAATGGATGGACCTTTGTGCACCTGGAAGGAACGCCGGCGCAGATCGGCTATCAGCACGGATATTTGCTGGCCGCGGAAATTGAGGACCTTTACAAGGTTTACGCACTCACGCTCACGCACGATAACGGGAAGGACTGGAATTTTTTTCGGGACGCTTCGAAGAATATTTTGTGGCCGCATGTGGAGCAGGAATACCGCGAGGAAATGCAGGGGATCGTCGAGGGCGTGAACGCGCAGGGCGGGAAGCTGGACATCTGGGACATTGTGACGCTGAACGCGGCGATGGAGTGGAGCTACTACGTCGATCAATATGATAAGGCGCACAAGATTGCGTCGCTTCCCACGGTGACGGCTGGCGATCATTGCAGCGCGTTTGTGGCGATTGGGAGCTACACGAAAGACGGACGCGTGGTGATCGCGCACAACAACTGGACCAGCTATCTCGATGGCGCGCGGTGGACGATGGCGTTCGATATTGTGCCGGCGCACGGCTATCGCTTTGTGATGGATGGGCTGCCGGGGCTGATTCATAGCGGGGACGATTTTGGGCTCAATTCGGCGGGCATCGTCATCACAGAGACTACGATCACTGGTTTCCATGGATTCGACAACAACGGGGTGCCGGAATTTGTGCGCGCGCGGAAAGCGATGCAGTACTCCGCATCGATCGATGACGTGGCGCGCATCTTCAAGGAAGGCAACAACGGCGGCTACGCGAATGATTGGCTGATCGCGGACACGCGCAAGGGGGAGATCGCGAGCCTGGAGCTTGGTCTGAAGAATGTGACGCTGGAGCGCAAGACAGACGGATATTTTGTCGGGTCGAATTTTCCGATTAGTCCGAAGCTGGCGGCGGAAGAAACGAATTTTCCGGTGGACGACCCGGGCGTCAGCGCGAACGCGCGGCACCGCCGATGGGAACAGTTAATGGCGGAGAACAAAGGCAAGATCGACGTGACGCTTGCGGAGCGATTTCTTGCTGATCACGTCGACAGCTTCAGCGGGAAGACGGAGCCGAGCGAGCGGACGCTGTGCGGGCACGTGGATCTGTCGCCGCGCGGCATGGGGAGCTGGCAAACGCCGTTCGGCACCGCCGGGGCGGTGCAAAATAAAGCTACCGATACGGAGATGGCCGGGAATATGGAATTCACCGCGGCGGCTGGTCACGCCTGCGGCATGGACTTTCTCGCCGCGAAGCACCTTCAGCAGCACCCCGAGCAATCGTGGGAAAAGGCGGAACTTCGCGACATGAAGGCGTATCCTTGGACGACCATCGCCGCGCAGAAATAGAGACAACCAGCGTCGTGCGGCACGGCTTCCATGCTAGGCTAGAAATAGCTCCCGAAGGGGTTTGGTATGGAAATTACTGTCGACCTACCCAATGATCTCGCGCAACGCCCTGACCCTGCTCGCGAGGCTTTGGAAGCCTTGGCGATTGCCGGATATCGCGCTGGCAAGCTGAGCGCGCATCAGGCCGGGAGCCTGCTCGGGTTTACGTCCAGATTCCAGTTTGAAGGTTTTCTCAAGGCGCACAACATTTTTGATCATGCTTACAGCGCTGAAGATCTCGCCGATGATGTAAAGACTTTGCGCGACTTGCCTGAAAAAACAAAGTAGCGATTCCGCGCGGTATGGTCGTCGTCGCTGATGCCTCTCCGCTGAACTACCTAATACAAATAAATTGCGATGGCTTACTTCGCCATTTATATGGAAGGGTCTTGGTGCCCGCCGGCGTGATGGAAGAGCTTGGCCATCCCGTGGCTCCGGCATCCGTGGCAGCGTGGCTCCTGCATCTACCTTCCTGGATCGACGTGCGCACAGTACATTTTCGTGGCGATGCATCCATGGAGGCACTCGACCACGGCGAACGAGAGGCTATTCAATTGGCCGAAGAACAACACGCCGATTTGCTATTGATCGACGACCGGCTCGGGCGCTCGGAAGCCAAGCGTCGCGGGATCCCTACGACCGGAACATTGGGGATTTTGCTTGCCGGCGGGAAGCGTCGCCTGATCGAGCCGGAGCTAGTCTTCCAACAGTTGATCGAGCGGACCAACTTTCGCGCCACCCCGACGCTGCGAGAAAGCTTCGCGGAGCAATGGCGCAAATTCCAGCGAGAAAAGTAAACTTTCTACCTCGGAGTGTTCTGCGGCGCCGGGCTGAGCTGTTGCAGGTTCTCGCGGGCTAACTCGTTGCTGGGGTTGAGTTGCAGGGCGCGCTGGTAGTGCAGCCTGGCTTGCTTGGTGTCGCCGATTTCGGCGAAGGCGCTGCCCAGGTTGGCTTCGGCGTTGGCGTCTTCGGGATGGATGCGCACAGCGGCTTGGAATTGTGCTAGCGCGCCGCGAAAATCGCCCAGGGAGGCGAGCGCGTTACCAAGATTGTAGCGGGCGTCGAAATAGTCGGGGCGCGCGTTGAGCGCCGCAGTGAGATGCGGGATAGATGCCTCGGTGCGTCCGGCGGCGAGCAGTGCGGCGCCAAATGCGTTGTTTACCGTGGGCTCG
>Ga0307475_10001265_pt1 | contig 15146 bp, 21 predicted proteins | sample atmos_gasesECM1C_FD_203317 | JGI IMG/M metagenome (GOLD analysis project Ga0307475, IMG submission 203317) | Hardwood forest soil microbial communities from Morgan-Monroe State Forest, Indiana, United States - atmos_gasesECM1C_515 | ecosystem: Environmental > Terrestrial > Soil > Temperate... | reverse complement strand
GAGCTGCTAGTGGTAGTCGGTGCGTCGAGCTATGGAGATTTTAAATCAAGACAACAATCCCGTGATTTTATACGATGGTTGATCTGTCGCTGGTATCGCGCACGTCAGCACACACAGCATGAGGCACACGTACCGGTCATGGCTTGATGCAGTGGGAACTCCGCTAGCCGTTCAACAAAAGCTCATGCAGCACGCGGACATTCGCACAACGATGAACGTGTACGGCGATGTGGTGACCGATGAAATGGCCGTAGCGTGTGGGAAAGTGGCACGTTTAGCCCTCAACGGTATGTGAAACGGTATGTGTGTTCGGTAAGTCCTTTGTTTTGGCGGAAGCGTGTGTGAGTCGAACACACCGGCAACATCGGAGATGCCGCCCGCCGGTTTTGAAGACCGGGACGATCACCGGACCGCATGCGCTTCCGTTACGTATTTTCAACAACTTCCTGTTGTTGCGACGCTGACACGAGGCCCGGCAGAGGCCCTTTCCTGTAAGCCGTCGCGAGCGACTCCATTGCCGAGTCTACCTTGGCGCTGCGAATCTTGATGTAGTGCTCGCGGCTGACCTGCACCGAAGCGTGTCGCAAGATTCGCTGGACCGTAATATCGTCCGCGCCGAGTTCGAACAGGTTGCTAGCCAGTCCGCGCCGAAACGCATGAAAACCGGCGAATGATAGACCGGCGCGGGAGAAAGCGGCTCCGACCTTCTTGCGTCCGATGTGATCCAGCGTAAAGCGGAACATCCTCGCGTCCGGCGTCATCAAACCAAACTGATCTCCGCGCTCGCGCTCCTCGCGATAGCGGTCCAGTATAGCGCGAAGCGGTTCGATCACCGGCACCCACGACTTCGATGCTTTCGACTTTGGCGGCGAGACGATGCCGTTCCAAACCGTCTCCTTGATCGATAGCACCAAGCCGTCGTAATCACACCAGCGAAGTCCGGCTATCTCGCTTCGACGTAATCCCGCGAACGCGGCGACGGCGACGATTGCGCTGGTCTGGGCGTCTCCCTCTAGCGCGGCGAGCGCGGCTCGAATCTCGTCCAGCGTATAGGCAACCGTCTCCCGCGCCGGGAGCGATCCGACCGGCAACATCGTATCGCGGACCGGATTCTTTTCGATCATGCCGGTGATGGAGGCGTAGCGAAAGACGCCGGACAAAAATGCCTTCACGTGTTTGTGGGTCGTGAGGCTCAAACTCCGTCGCTGGGCTATCGCGGCGAGAAGCCGCTGGACTTCGGCTGCTCGATAGCGCCAGAGTGGCAGTTGAGCTTCCGGGAACGGCTTGACGTGGCGCTGGAACATCCCTTTGTACTCGGCATAGGTAGAGGCGCGACGACGAAGCTGGGCATCGGGCAAATAGGACCGCTCGATAAAGTCGGCCAGCGTCGTGTTCCTCGCGTTCGAGTTGCCAGGCAGCGGTAGCCCATCCAGAATTTCCCGCGCCGCTCGCTCGGCATCGCTGCGTGTGGGGAGTTCCGAGCAGCGACCGAGAACTTGCTTATGCCTGGCGCCGTTGACTCGAAACCGGACGTACCACGAACCGTGGTACGTGTAGATGTTGCCGCTGTTGTTCGATGATCTTTTCATTTGGGTATATCCTCCGGCGCAGAATTATACCGGTCGGTACATAATTCGCAAACCAGAAAGCCACGGGTATTTAGGCCGTGGCTGCCTGGTTCGCTTCTTTGCCAGGTGATAGAAAGACGCTGCTTGACGAACCGACATAGGTGGTTCTCCTTCGCACCGTCGCGATGAGATCAGAGCGCGGCTCGGCGCAGTTTTGGTTTGGGATTTTGCTACATGAATCTGCGATCTACGACATACAACGGGCCGACATTGCATCGGCATAGTCACAATGACACACGGAGCGGCCTGGGTCAAGGTGTTTCGCGAAAACCCACAAACGGCGTGGGTTTAGCGTGAACGCCGGTTATTTAGACCGGCGTGCAAACCACAATCGGCGTGGACTAGCTGTGGCCAATCGGCTTTTCATCGGATGCGCTCACACTATCGAGTACTGACTAGTAACTAGCGAAAAGGACTCGCAGCCGGTGACTTGCTTTGGGATTCCTGTAGCAACAGAACGGCATCGAGGACCGAGTGAGAAGGAGCGCGGAAAAAATCTCCGGGCACTGGTCTCTGTGCATGGTGCGGGCCGATTTTCGGGCTAAAACCCGACATACCTACCGGTCGGTACTGAAAACCTAATTAAACCATAGCCTATCTCTCGCTGTGGCACGTACGCGGCGAATGATATTCCCGATATATGATAAAGAGGTTGTATTTATCATGGACTTAGCATCTCTCGCAATATTCTTGCCACAGAGAGTGATAAAACACGGCGAGAGATACCTCCGACCGCACCAGTCACAAATCACCCAGTCGCTACTCACAAGCCACCAAGCCACCAAGCTCCGCACACACGAACCCCAATAGAATCGGGAGAAAAATAAACGCGAATCCTTTCGTCGTTGCGGGTTATCCTATTAGTACGAAACGGAAACCGCTCCTGATACCGGAGCGAGGCAAAAGCCGAAGTAAGGTGACGGGAAAGTTTGCGACCGCGTATCGCAGACTGTAAGTTCCGACAGCCGCCCGAAAACGCATAGCTCCAGCCACACATGGAGACTCTAGAGCCTAGGAGCCTCCAGTGGACCAACTTTACGGCGCACGCAGTATCTTCGACGCAGCCCTTCTTCATACTCTCCATAAAGACCGCATCCAGTATGTCGGAGTTCGTTACGACGAATTCACCGACGATACCCTTCTACTCTTTCGCGACAAGAACAACCTATGCCCGGCGTTCATAGCTGAGATACGGGCGCAACATGGCAACTGTAGCGTACCGGCGCGCACCTTTATGGGCGCACTAGCTCGCTTTGGGCGGGAGCTTCGGGAAGCGTATCGTGCCCGGAAGGGCGGTGCGCAATGACCTTCCTCTCTCAGGCAACCGCAATCACCGCGCTCGGCTTCCGCGTTGTTCCTCACGGTACGGTCGAACCTCATAGACATCCGCTCGTTCTCGATTGGCCCAACGTCGCGAGTCGGGATGCCCGGCAACTGCGTATATGGAGCGCAGCTTTTGCGTTCCACAAGCCGGGAGTCGGCATCGTCATAGGCGATGACGAGACTTGGGTACTGGACGTGGATGAACCGGGCACTTACCTGATGCGGCGAATAGTACCGAACACTACTGTAGTGCGAAGTGGCGGTGGCGGACTCCACCTGTACTTCAAACACAACGCCTATTCGCGGAAGGCATTGAAGCCTTTGGGCAACCTGTACGTCAAAGGCAAGAAGCGCGACAAGGCAGTGGAGTTGTTCGTCAATCCACACGCGCTGCTCGCGCCAGGCACCGTCCACTGTAAGACAGGGAAACGGTATGAGTGGACCCATGAGATGAAGCCGCGAGTCGCTACTCAGGAGTTTGTAGACCGTGTTACCTCACTTCTCTGGGCCAAATCAGTAGTCACCGAGTCACGCGGCTCCGGCTATTGGTTGCCCGAAGCGCTGGAGGCTTGTCTCGCCGCGTTCGGTGTTGAGTACGAAGCCGGACGCAGACAAGGTCAGTACCGTGTACCGTGCCCATGGAACGCGGACCACTCGTCTCCCGACAAACCGGACAAAACCGTTGTCTTCCTTCGCGACGGCTGGCCGTGCTTCTCGTGCCTGTCGTCCGCGTGTAGCGCTCCCAATAAGAAAACCATTGGTGACTTCTTCCGCTTCCATGATCCAGATCATTCGCTATTTTCCATCGAATCGTGGCTGATAGCAGAGACGGCTCGTGTCCTGAAGGAGTTCCGTCATGGCAAACGCTAACGTCAAGAAGCTCCTTGCGATGAATGAGAACCTCGCCAAAGAACAAGAACGCAAGAAAGTAGCGTGGGACAAAACAGAGGAAGTCCGGGAGATTGTCATGACAAGAGGCGACAAGGTCAAGGCTGTTCCGGTGAAGTGGCTGTGGCCGGGATATCTACCCCAAGGAACTCCGTTGTGTTGGTCCGGTGCGAGCGGAGCCGGAAAGTCACCGGTTGTAACCGACACTGCGGCTCGCGTGAGCGCTGGGTTGGTTTGGCCGGACGGTACCACGAACACGAACGGTTCTCGTGATGTTCTGTTTGTCTCATCCGAAGATGATATTCCTTCTGTCGTGGTGCCGCGTCTAGAAGCCGCTGGCGCAGATATGAACCACATCTTCTTTATCGAAGGGAGCCGTAGGAAGGGCGGAGACAGTTATCTTGATACATTCGCGCTTGACCGTGACCTGGATGCGATTCGCGAGAAGGTCAAGGACATACCCGACTTGGCGCTTTGTATCATTGACCCGGTCACGAACCATCTTGGTAAGGCGAAATACACTGACACGCAACAAGTTCGTGATGTTTTGAATCCGTTTCACACCGATCTATGCCAGAAGCTCGGAGTCTGCCTCATATACATCACCCACATCAACCGCCGCGATAGCGACACGACTTCCGTTCAACAACTCGTCCTAGGAGCCGAAGCCTACCTGGGTATGTCGCGTATGGGCTACTTCTTCGGCGCGAGTAAAGAGGACGAGAAGTATGAACACACGATGGCGGAATTTAGAAATGGAAGCGCATCTTCATTGCGCTATCGAACAGGTAGCACCACCAAGACAATCGCCGGTGTTCTGTTCGAGGACATACGCACCGTGGAATGGTTGGGCGCTTCAAAGGCTACTGCGGAGGAGATTGCGAGCAAAGCTCCACGTGAGGATAACTCGAAAATCTTTGAAGGTGTCGTTCTGACTTGGTTGAGAGGTGGCTCGCGGTCGGTCGCGGAGATTCAGAAAGACTTGCAGGCTCAATTCCCCATAGTTGAGTTCAACAAGAGCCTTATGTCAAAGCTTCAGAAGCACTTGAAGAAAAGCATTGTGTCATACCAGAAGGGTAAACATGATTGGTGGTGGAAGTCGAAGCCGGAGTCGAAAGCGAGGAAATTTTGAACAAGGAACGAATCGCAATTTTCAAACAGATGATCGTTGACAACGCGCGGAAAGCTGAAGAGTACCAACGCCAACTTAAAGGCGTTTATCTGATCGGTAATACTGATCTCCGTTGGTACAAGATCGGCATCGCGGATGACATGGACCGTCGCATAGCCAGCGTACAGCTTGGAGTTCCATTTGCGATTACATTCGCGTCGAAGTTTCCGACTGCCAACCCGCGAGTTGTGGAGTATGAAGCGCATCATACCTTCAAACTACACCGACTTCGAGGAGAGTGGTTTGCATTTGACATCCGCCAATTATCACAAGTTACTAAGTTTCTTCAAGATATGGTCGCCGACAAAGCTACGGAAAGCTTTCCCACAATTGGAGCCTTTCAAAAGATGTTTAAGGAGCTAGAAGGAAGGACGTTATGAAGAAGAACAAAGGCCGCGTACCCAAGGTCATTTCGGAACTCCGGCGACAGGACATCATCAAGATGACCGGCGAGGGAGTCCCCAACAAGGAGATCGCGAGACGGCTGGGCATTACGCCGGTCAGCGTCTGTAAGTCGCTGCGTAAGCTCCGCGAGTCGATGGAGAGGGTGACCGGAGCCGATTATGAAACCTATCGTGTAGTTCATCGCAAAGTCTTGCTGCTGATTGAGAAGTCGCTCCTAGAGGGCAAGCTGTCGGTGAAGATCGCCAGTGAGTGGCGGCAGATTCGCAGCGACATTGCTGTATTCGATGGACTGAACGCTCCAGCCAAATCAATCACCGCCAACTTCAATCCGGGAGCCACGCTGGGCGTGGTACAGATGGACTTCGGGGAGCCGGTGGAAAAGACGCCGGACCTGATTTCAGATGCCGAGTATCTGGACGAAGCCGAACGGTCCACAGCCATCGTGAAGGCGGGTATCAAGGAATGACGACACCCAGAGAACGATCACAACGCTATAGGCGACGTGAAGAACGTAAACGCGGCAAGCCTAAGTTGGGGCGCCCACGTGGGAGTAAGAACAAGGGTCCGCAGATATCAACAATGATGAAGTGGTACAACGCTCTACTCGCCCAAGGTCACTCACATCTGATTGCTCTCGCAGTAATACGTAGTCAGGTAGACGTTACGGAAATCATGTTCCAGAATTGGAAGGATAAGATGCAGCGCAACCAACAACTAACAACGGCGTAGACGATATGTTTTTAAGTATCTATCGCGCCGTACGCGGCGTCTAATAAGGTGGAAGGAGAAAATATGCAATCACTCGAATTGAGAATCAGCAACAGAGTTGACCTCGCAAAGCGTAACAACAAAGGCAGCGAGGCAGCGGCAATTATTTCCGAAAGTCCTGGGAAGTTTATGGAACGCAAACTCCACGAGTTGGAACTCTTGACGAAGAATTTCGTGGCGGATTTCAAGGAGAGCGCCGGTGCCACGACTAAGTTAGTCGAATCGTACCAGAAGAACCTGGGGTTCACGCTTCAAGAAGCTCGCGTGGCCGCAGGCTTATCAAGCGGTCCTGACCGCAACAATGGTGGGACTGATTGGGAAGCGCTCAAGCTCATGAAGGACAGGAGCTAGACCGATGCGAATCAGAGAGGTGGCCAAATCCGTCGAACGCTACGTCAATCGCGCTACCGGTGCCTTGATGCCCGATATGGCAGAAGTCCAACGGCATATTGCAGCGAGCGAGCCTGAGCATTACAAACAGGACCGGCTCGTAGATCGCCGGACGCTAGACGATCTTGAGCGTGACATCCGTTCAATGGAAGCAATCATGACCGACCGCGAGCGTAGCATTGCTCTGCTCTCTCCGCAACTTGATGCCGCTGAGGCGCGAGTGGAGCGCTGTAAAGAGGATTCGAAGAATATCGCCATAGCTGTAGCGCAGAGAGTTCCGGGCACTCGTGGAGGTGTCAAGGAAGCCGCGACCAATCTGACGAATGCGGAGGAAGCTCTGGCCTCGGTTGAACGTCGGCTCGATGGGAGTAGACGCGTGTTGTCTGCTACCAAGGCAATCCAGGTTGAGTGGTTCAAACTGAACGGCAAGCGATTGTCTGAGTTGAGAAAGCTCACGAATCGCCCACGCATAGGCGATAAGTTTTAACAAAGTTCGGGGAAGTGAAGCGCTCCGAAGCTGCTGTCAATCATGTTGTTGTTCTCCTTTAGTTGCTGTTCTAGCTCAAGCCGTCTTTGGCGTACGGTTTCTGTAAAGCGCCAAGGTGTGGCGGACCGAATCCGCCAATATTTTCTTCGTAGCGAAGAATCGGAACGAGGTATGAACATTGATTTGGTAGCACCGCATTTGGCCGGTTACAAGGAACTGCTTGCGAGCGGCGAGCTTGGCCCAGAGATGCACCGATGGATTACAGAAATGGTAGATGCTTATGAAGCAAAACGAGACGCTGAACGATTGGCTATGGCAGCCAGTGCGCGAGTGGGAAGTGCTCGAAGCCGCAGAACTGGGGTGCTCAGTGTTCCAATTGCGCGAGCAGTTCCTGTTCCTCGCGGGGCTGAAAGGGCCGAATAAATGGATCAATTAGACAACGAACCTCTCTACCGGCTGATCGTAAAACATGGCGGCAAGCGTCCAGAGCCGGGCAAGTCCGAAGATGAGTTGCGCCAGCTGCTCCGTGACGCTTACGAAGCGGAGCTGGAAGCCGAGCAACCGCTGGCTGGGTTCGATCAGCGTGAGCGCGAGGCTTGGAAGGCTGCCGGAATACCGCATCCTCAAGAAGTGAAACGGTCGAAACGTCCCAAGACTACTAACTACACTGTTAACTATTAAGGAGACCATATGCCTGTCGGTGAAGGAATAGACGCGGGAGATGCTGTCGTAAGTTTTCTCGCAGACACTACCCAGTTGGACGTGGCCTTCGCGAAGCTCGATAGCACCCCAGCCCGTCTTGCCGGAGCTAACACGGCAGTTGAACAGCTGGGTGAGGAGTTCGCGGTCAGTGCCCGTGGAGCCGTAAGACTTGGCGAGGTAACCAATCTTGCCGGCCAGCAAGTCAAGGCTTCCATGAACGAGGCTCGCGGGGAACTCGCATTGTTGGGCGATGAAACGGGCATCAAGATGCCTCGTCACCTACGTTCCTTCGTTGCGGAGCTTCCCGGCGTGGGAGAAGCTCTCACGGCTGCCTTCTCCGCTACGGCCGTTTTGTTTCTCCTCCAAATTCTCGTCACCGCCACGCAGAGGTTCTCCGAGTTCGCGGCTGGGCTCATCTACGGTTCCCAAGCGACCAAGGAGCAGGAGGAGTCCGCTAAGGAGCTTAACAAGGTACTCATTCCCTTGGCGGAACAGTACATCAAGCTCAAGAAGGAGATCGACGCGTACGGTAAGAGTGCTCTCCAGCTTGCCCAACAGAACGAGAAGGAAGCGAAGCAATCGGTTGCTGACCTGACGGCTTCGCTTCTCCTCCAAGAAGCCGCGGTCAACAAGCTCAACAATCAAACCGTGGAAACGAAGTCACGTTATCAGTTGTTGGGTGTCGCCTACGATCAGGTCCGCTCCGGTGCGATGAGCGTGACTGAGGCATTCTTGGAGCTTTCCAACGGCACCCTACAACAAACGATTCTCGACAAGGAGCAGGATACTGGGAAGAAAAACTTGATTGCCACGTACGGCAAGCAGCGAGTCGCCCAAGAGGAATCAACCGTTGCCGTTCACAAGACCGGCGAGGAAGCCGAGAAGGTGGCGGAGAAGGAACGGAAGCTGGCCAAGGAGTTCGAGAAAATTATCGAAGCCGTAGACAAGGCAACGAACAAGTACCGGGACTTCTCCCGCGAGGAAGCAAAACTTGGTTTGCCACTTCCAGGGATGACGGACCAGTTGGCCCATCTCTACCTTCTGCAGGCTGCGTTGAAAGACCTTGGCGCGGATACGACCGACCTCGTGGCTGCGCAGACGAAGGCGACAGCGTCGATGACGACCGTCACGACGGCATGGCGCAACGGGGAGATCACCACGCGACAGTACGGACTCGCTATGGTCAGTCTCCTAACGACGGAGAAGCAGCTGGACGAAGCGATGGGCAAGGATACGGCTGCGCTCGATAAGCAGATAGCCGCGTATCAGCGGCTGGGTGTAGCGGTACAGAAGGATCATACGTTCATGGATGCCTTCACCAAGGACTTTAAGCAGAAGGCGAAGGAGACGGAGAAAGCATCGCAGGACATGGGCAAGATGCTGGGTCAAACCGTGGGCGAAATGAATACCGCGTTCGCTTCCGCCATCATGGGCGCGATTACGAGCGGAGCGAGTATCGGAGCCGCACTCGAACAAGCCACGAAGGCAATCTTGGCCCAACTCGCTACTCAGGCGTTGTCGAAGTCGATGTACTACCTCGCGGAAGGAATCGCTGCCACGGCAACGGGCAATCCGGCTGCTGCTGGCTTCTTCGCAGCTTCCGGCGAGTTCGCTGCTGTCGCTGGGCTATCGGGAGCCGCTGCTGCGGTCATGGGCGGTGGAGGTTCGGGTAGCGGTGCTCCGCAGACGATGGGCATCAATACGAACAGCGGTGGAATGACCAGCCAAGTTGGTGGCCCAGTTCGCAACGTACAGAAGTTCGCGGAAGGCGGACTCATCAGCGGTCCCACGCTCGCAATCTTAGGCGAGGGAGGAGCCGGGAGCGTCAGCCGTCCTACGGAGGTTGTACTGCCGCTGGATAACCAACGGGTCATGGACAAGGTTCGCGACGGGATGGGCGGAACGGGCAGCAGCGACACTCACATCCACTTCCACAAGGGAGCCGGGTTGATCTCCCCGGATACGCTCGGCAAGGTTGTCGACCAAATAAGCGCTGGCGTGAAGAAACGAACTTTGACGCTGCATTCCACTAACTCATTCCGCATTCAGAAACGGAGTACATAAAGTGGATGAGCTTAGGGTCAACGTAGAACCCAAGGAAAATTTCGAGGACGCTATCGACAAGATGGCAGAAGTCATCAAGGGATGCGCACTGATGTACTCGATTGCTACCAAACGACCAGCGGAGGAGTATGTCCAGAGTTTGATTTCACGAGTTAAATTCCGACCAAGGAGAACAAATGAATTACCAAATGCCAACTAGCGCCCAAGTCCTTATGCTTGCCAAACAACGTGGCACGATCACACTACACGAAATCGCAAACCACTTCACTCTGTACGGGAGCGGTTGGGTAGTGCCCGTAACAGCCCTGCTTGATGCTCTGGTGACGTCCGGACAATTGAATCGGCTAGATGCTGTTTACACCGCGAGCCGGTAATGGATGAACTTAGGGTCAACGTAGAACCCGCGTCAAACTTCGAGGACGGTATCGCCAAGCTCGCGGAAGTCATCCGTGGGTGCGCAATGATGTACGCCATTGCGACGAAGCGACCGTCAACGGAGTTCATTGAAGCTCTCGTGGCGCGAATATCGAACGTGGAGTCAAGAAAAATGTCCGGCGAACGTTCGCCGCACATCTCGTCATCAGGAGGACGGGAGACTGGGGCCGTAGGAAATTAATGTTTCGTGGTTGAGCGCTGGGGCACTCCTCCAGTCCAGCTGTTCCCGCGATTAGCCGGTTGGTTGCCAAGCCGGTGGAGAGATTGCTGGGTCAGATTACCTCGACTCTGGCCCAGCGTCTCTTAGTGTACGACTTGCGGAGAGGAGACGGAATTTGAAGCCTGATCTTAAGGACCGTCCTGGCTTGCTCCTCTGCTACCTCATTCGGTTGCGGAGCAAGCCGGTCTATGTCGGCATAGTCATAGGAGAGCGACAAACCGTCAACCGGAGGTTCGAGCAACATTGCCGGAGAGTCGTACACGGTAAGCGACTTTACGCAGCGATTCAGAAGGAAGAACGGGAGAACTTCTCCGTGGAGGTGATTGGGCGAGCGCGGAGTCGCTCTGCGATCGTTGCTCTAGAGATACGGATGATAGCCCGCTGGCGGACGTACTGGAAGAACGGAGGATTGAACGGTAGTCGAGGTGGGTGGCCGGACTCCGATGACCCAGAGTACCGGAGGAAGAACGCAACTCATATGCGTATGCTTCAGCGAAAACTTGCTACTGACCCAGTATTGCGGAAGAAGCAATCAGTTGGCCACGCAGCTGCTATGCGCAAACTGCACGCTGATCCGGAGTACCGGAGGAAGAACGCTGCTGCTAATCGGAAACTTGCTACTGACCCCGTATGGCGAAAGAATGTCGCAGCTGCTAATCGGAAGCGCTGGACTGATCCTAAGTTCCGGAGAGCGCGGTCGGAGTTCCTCGACTCTGACCGCGACTCTTAAAGTTTTAGATCGGCTCCCGCGTAGAACCTGACCGGGAGCCGGTATCCTCCGACCTACCCCATTGCGACGCGCCTACAACCACCCTACGTGGGTAGAAACCGTGGAATTTCGATGGTTTTAGACCGATGACTACGGTAATCTCGCCGCGCTCCGGTCCTTCTGGTACGCTCCGCTGATGGACCCAAGAATGCGTCAACTTGCTGCGAAGCTCAAAGCCGAACAACCGGAGAATAAAGCAACCTTTTTAATGGGAACCTTCGACGCGCTCAAGAACCCAGAGACGGCGCGATTTGAGAACGTCGGCAACGCTGTAATCGCCCTGCCGCCTAGATAATCTTGGCGCGTGTGCACGCCGGTTTGGTTTTCCACGAGGCCCTTTCGAGGCCCTTTCTGGCGGGGAAGAACGCCGGAGAACCCGCGCTTTATGCGGGTTTTCTCCGGCTGACTAGGTGCATAAACGACTTTGAAGACCGGGACGATCACCGGACCGCATGCGCTTCCGTAATTCGTCTGGAACCGAAGCTTCACTACTTCGGCTGCGCCACCACTCGCAGATAAGGCTTCAGGATTTTAAATCCGCCGGGATATTTTTGCTTGGCCTGCTCCTCTGAGACCGATGTGGGAATGATCACGTCCTGCCCCGGCTTCCAGTTCACCGGCGTGGCAACGTTGTGCTTCGCGTTGAGTTGTATCGAATCCAGCGCGCGCAGCACCTCGTCGAAGTTGCGTCCGCTGCTCATGGGATAGATCAGCATCAGCTTGATCTTTTTGTCCGGGCCAATTACGAACACCGTGCGCACCGTCGCGTTGTCGGCCGCCGTCCGGCCTTCGCTGGTGGTTCCAGACTCGGCGGGCAGCATGTCATAGAGCTTCGCTACTTTGAGTTCCGGATCGCCAATCATGGGATAGGTCACCTTATGACCTTGCGTTTCTTCAATATCGGCGGCCCACTTACCGTGACTGGTCACCGGGTCCACGCTGAGCCCGATGATTTTCGTGTTGCGCCTGGCAAACTCTGGCTGCAGACCCGCCATGTAGCCGAGTTCGGTCGTGCACACCGGAGTGAAGTCCTTGGGGTGCGAAAACAGGATCGCCCAGCCGTCACCGATCCATTCGTGAAAGTTGATTGTGCCTTGCGTGGTTTCGGCTGTGAAATTAGGAGCTTCGGAATTGATGCGTAGAGACATTTTTGTTCCTCGCTTATTTTGTCGATTGATCGATGGCCAGCGTGTTATAAACCCTATAACATTAGTAGAGAATAGAACATCCAGCGACCCGCAGTCCGTCAACCGACCGCGGCCGGTTCCGCAGGGATTATGGTATCGCATCGGGCCTGTGAATGTGCGTTGGTGCGCGAGCGCAGGATAAAATCTCAGGCATGGCTACTTCAGCGCGAAAGCTCTCAATGGTGCAGGTCGATGTGTTTACCGACCGCGCCCTCACCGGCAACGCTCTCGCCGTTTTTCTCGACGGCCGCGGCCTCAGCACGGAACAAATGCAGGCATTGGCGCGGGAAACCAATCTTTCCGAAACTACCTTCATCCTTCCCGGGGACGCCGCTGCGGAAAAGACTCGCGGAGTTCGCGTGCGCATCTTCACCGTGCAGGAAGAACTGCCGTTTGCCGGGCATCCTACGCTGGGCACCGCTTTCGTGCTGCGCGGCCAGTCCGGCACATCAGAAGTTCAGCTCGATCTCAACGTTGGCATCGTACCCGTGCGCTTCACCAGGGAACCGTCGCAGCCGGCCTTCGGAGAGATGACGCAGAAAAATCCCGAGTTCGGCGCGATCCACGACCTCGAGGCCGTCGCTCGGCTTACCGGCCTGAGCGCGGCTGACTTCGACGACTCCGCGCCCATCCAAACCGTCTCCACCGGCGTTCCTTTCACCATCGTGGCGCTGCGTTCGCTGAAGACCTTGCAGAATCTCCGCCTCGATCTCAAGGGCTCGGCCGAATACCTCGCTCGCAGCGGCGGAAAATTCTTTTACTTTGTTAGCCGCGAAACCGTCGATCCGAAAGCCCGCCTGCACGCCCGCATGATTTTTTACAACGGAGACGATCCGGCCACCGGTTCCGCCGCCGGATGCTGTTCCGCCTGGATGGTCGCGCACGGCGTTGCCGCCAGCGAGGAGCGGGTTTTAATCGAGCAAGGTCTCGAAGTGCACCGTCCCAGCAGCATTTTTGTTCGCGCAAAAAAGCAAGATAACCAAGTCGCCAATGTGCGTGTCGGTGGAAATTGCGTGGAGGTACTTCGCGGTGAAGTCACGCTCGCCATTTAGCGGATCGAAAAGCCTTGACAGTCGCGGCTTTCAGCACGAGGGCACGATCGTTCCATCCACGAAAGTGCCGTTGGCGAGCGCGCTACTTTACCTGCGATGCCATTCTGTTTAGCATTCACCTCGCTCCGGTTCTCAAAAAAAGAAATCAGGTATCGAATTCAAGTAAAATTTGTGACGACAGTTCCCCGGTCAGATCAATGAAGCCCAAGAAAACAATTCTCTGTGTCGACGATAACGAACAGTCACTCTCCATTCGCAAAATCCTGCTTCAGACGCGGGGCTACCGCGTGGTTGCCTGCAACAGTGGCGAACTAGCCCTCGAAGCCTTCCGTCGCGGCGGTATTGATCTGGTGCTCACCGACCTGATCATGCCTGGCGTGGATGGTTCCCGGCTGATCGAAGAAATTAAAACTCTCTCTCCGCAGACTCCCGCGGTGCTGATCTCGAGCCGAGCCAAAATCTACGAGCGCGAAACGCTTGCCGATGTTTTTCTGTCCAAGGGAATGTACGAGCCCATGGACCTGCTGGAACGCATTCGCCTGCTGCTGGTGCGCAAGCGCGGCCCCAAGCGCCAGGTTGAACTTCGCGCCCGCGCGGCGGACGTGGAGCACGCGAACGTGGCTTGAGCGCGGCGGTGGTAAAGAACTCTGTGAATCCGCGGCGAGTTGCTCCGGCGCTACCAAAGTTTGCTCGCTTCCTGTGATATCGTTTTCACTGGATGTCGCCAATCATTGAAGCGAGGGAACTGCGCAAAACCTACCGGGTTGGCAAAGTGGATGTGCCAGCCCTGCGCGGCATTTCCTTCAGTGTGCAAAAGGGTGAGTTCGTCACCATCGTCGGCCCTTCGGGCAGCGGCAAATCCACGCTTTTTTATCTGCTCGGAGGATTGACCCGCGCGGATTCGGGAAGCGTTAGCATCGACGGCGTGGATTTCGCCACCCTTTCCGACGGCGAGCGCACCCGGTTGCGCAAGAGCAAGATCGGATTCGTGTTCCAGAAATTCAATCTTCTGCCCACGCTCAGTGCGCGCTCGAACATCGAGATCGCCGTTGACATCGCCGGTTTGGGCAAGCCCGATCCCGCGTTCCTGAAGAAGATCACCGACATGCTGGGCATCGCCGAGCGTCTGGAACATCGGCCCAATGAGCTTTCCGGCGGCGAGCAGCAGAGAGTCGCGCTTGCCCGGGCTCTAATCAACCGCCCCGCCATCGTGCTTGCCGACGAGCCGACCGGCAATTTGGATTCGAAAAGCTCGAGCATCGTTCTCAACATGCTGCGCCAGTCGAATAAGGATTTGGGCCAGACCGTGATGATGATTACGCATAATCCCGAGGCGGCTGAGTATGGCGACCGCATCGTCCACATGCGGGACGGGCAGATCGTGACGCCGGATGAAGATCCACAGTGGTCGCCGCGTCATCCGGTCGAACGTTGCAGTCCTGAGAGCGCGTAGGTTCTCGTTAGGTTCTCCATGGCACATCGCGACGAATTCACCAAACCGATTCTTCCCGGCAAGGGAGCGACCGACTACGAGCGCTATCTGCGCACGGACGAATTGCTCGCTTTGCAAAAGCCTCCCGAAGAACTGCTGCACAAAGATGAAATGACTTTCCTGGTCGTACACCAGAGCTCGGAGTTGCTAATGAAGGGAGCGGCT
>Ga0307475_10001264_pt1 | contig 15148 bp, 15 predicted proteins | sample atmos_gasesECM1C_FD_203317 | JGI IMG/M metagenome (GOLD analysis project Ga0307475, IMG submission 203317) | Hardwood forest soil microbial communities from Morgan-Monroe State Forest, Indiana, United States - atmos_gasesECM1C_515 | ecosystem: Environmental > Terrestrial > Soil > Temperate... | reverse complement strand
GAGTCCACCGAAGTGCTCTGGGGCGTTGCATCGCGCAAGGAGCCTCATGTCAACCAATCCATTAGCGGTGCCCGAAAGCCAGCCCACGAGCCAGCCTGAAACCGGCGCGCTGGGTCGACTCACCGGCGTGATTGTTAGTCCAACACGTACATTCGCGGAAATTGCGCGGCGTCCCACGTGGGTGGCACCGTTGCTCGCGCTTTGGGTGCTGAGCATTATTGTCTCGGGACTCCTCGCCCAGAAAACGGACTGGCGCAGTTTCTTTGAGCGCCAGATGAGCAAGAATTCGCGATTCGATCAAATGCCGCAAGAGCAAAAAGATAACATACTGGAAAAGCAGGTGCAGTACGGACCCAAGTTCGCGTTTGCCTTTGGGGTCATCTTCACACCGATTTTTGTTCTGCTGATCACCCTCGTGTATTGGGGGGCGTTCAATCTTTTTACCGGAGCAGCGCTAAGTTTCAAGGCCGCTTTCGGCATCGGGTCGCACGCCTTCGTTCCGTTGATCATCAGCAGCCTTTTGGCAATTATCATTCTCCTGATTAAGCCTCACGGCGACGTGGACCCCGAACATTTCCTGGCCAGTAGCCTTGGGGCCTTTTTGCCGGATGACACGCCGAAGGGGCTCGCGGCACTGGGCCAATCGCTGGAGTTGTTCTGGATATGGACGCTGGCACTGGTGGCCATCGGTTTTTCGGCTGCAAGCCCAAAGAAAATTAAACCGGCGGGCGCCTTCCTCACGGTATTCGGCATGTGGGCCGTTTGGGTTTTGGGGAAGGTGGCCTTTGCAATGTTTTAGCGGCGGCTGCTGCTAAACTGCGTAGGTGAATTTTTCGTTTGAAGTAAAACAGACCGATGTGACCGGCGCGCGCCGCGGAGTGCTGACCACTCCGCACGGACGGATTGAAACCCCGGCATTCATGCCGGTGGGAACCGCCGCAACAATCAAGGCGCTGACGCATGAAGCGCTCGAAGAACTGGGCGCGAGCATCATCCTCGCCAACACCTATCATCTATATCTGCGGCCGGGACACGAATTGATTCGCAAGCTGGGCGGGCTACATCAGTTCATGTCCTGGCAAAGGTCAATTCTGACGGACTCCGGCGGGTACCAGGTATTCAGTCTTTCCGCGCTGCGAAAAATCACCGACGAAGGCGTCACGTTTCGTTCCCACATGGACGGTTCCGAACATTTACTCACGCCAGAAAAAGCGGTCGAGGTTCAGCTGGCATTGGGATCGGACATTGCCATGGTGCTGGATGAATGCATCGAGACGCCCGCGCCGCGAGAAAAAGCGGTTGCAGCGTTAACTCGAACCACGCGGTGGGCCAAACAAGCGCGACAGCATTTTTTGGTGAATGAAAATTTGTACCCAGATATAAAACAGTGGCAATTCGGAATCGTCCAGGGAGCGACGTTCGCGGATTTAAGGCGCGAGAGCGCGCGGCAATTGCTCGACCTGGATTTTCCCGGATACGCTGTTGGGGGGCTGGCTGTGGGCGAGCCTCACTCCATGACGTGCGAAATGACAGCCGAGGTGACGGCGTTGCTGCCTACGGACCGTCCGCGCTATTTGATGGGCGTGGGCAAACCCGAACAACTCGCTGATTACGTGGCGTTAGGTGTCGATATGATGGACTGTGTTTTACCCACGCGGGCGGCGCGGCACGCTTGTTTGTATACCAGCGAAGGCCGCGTGCTGATCAAAAACGCGCGCTACGCCGTGGACACCCGGCCCATCGATCCGCAATGCGGCTGCAGAGTTTGCAAACGTTACACCCGCGCTTATTTACGCCATCTTTTTGCCGCTGGAGAAATCACCGCATTCATCCTGGCCACCCACCACAATATCCACTTTTACCTTGACATCATGCGGCAAATCCGCGAGGCTATCGAGTTCGGGAACCTTGCAAAATTCTCAGCAGAGATGCAGGCTTGTTATGTGGCCGGTCCAGCCTGAGTGGTGAACCGAGGCGCTGCATTGGGAGCGCTTAATTCCGGGCGCCGAAGATGACCGCGGGCAGTCGCATCGCGGCCGCTAATATCCAAGATAACGGCGGAGATGGACGCGGGGAACTCTCCGCAGGCCAGTTTTTCTCTGTTTTTTTAGGGTATGCTGGGTGCCGCTTTTCGGGCTGAATTTCTGGGCTGAACCAGGCTTGCTAGTTGGGTGGCCCATCCTTGGGGTTTTACAAGGGTGGTGCAATTAAAAGAAGGGATCGGTTTCACAGATCATCATGATTTTGGCTACATTTTTTCAGGCAGCCCCAGCGTCGGGCTTCTCCAGTTTCCTGATCCCCTTGGGATTGATGTTCGCGATCATGTATTTCATGGTCATCATGCCGCAGCAGCGGCAGCGCAAAAAAGTGCAGGAAATGCTTTCCGCCATCAAAGCGGGTGACCGGGTCATCACCAGCGGCGGCATCTATGGCACTATTAACGGCCTTGATGGCGACACTGTAATTCTGAAAATCGCCTCGGACCCACAAGTTAAAATTCGCGTGGCCAGGTCTGCGATTGCGCAGGTGGAGACGCCGGAAGATGCAAAATAACGGATGCAAACTAATTTTCGCCGCCACCCGGCCATGCTCCTGATCTTTTAATCATGAATCCCAATCTGAAGTGGAAAGCGCTGTTCATCGTTGCTGTTATCCTCGTTTGTATTTACGTGCTTATCGGCACGCCGAAATTTCCTACCTCGGTGCAGGACATAAAGGATAATTTCAGCCACCAGATCAGGCTCGGCCTAGACCTCCAGGGCGGCACCCACTTGATTCTGCAAGTGCAGGTGCAGGAAGCCATCGCTCAGGAAACGGACCAGACCGTCGACCGGCTTATCGGACAACTGCGCGCCAAGGATATTCACTACGACGAAATCCGCCGCGTCGACGACACGCACATTCTGGTGCGCAACATCGATTCCGCGCAGCTTTCCACTTTCCGCGACATCGTCACCGCGCAATATAGCAATGTGTGGGACCTGTCTCCGGCTGCCGGCGATCCTTCCGCATACCTGCTCACGTTGCGGGCCACCGCCATTGCGCAGATTCAGGATCAGACTATGCAGCAATCGCTCGAGACCATCGAGCGGCGCATCAATGCGTTAGGTTTGACGGAACCGACTATCCAGCTGCATGGGCGTAAGGACAACGAGATTCTCGTGCAACTGCCGGGCGAAGGCGACCCCACGCGAGCCAAAGCGGTGATTCAGGCAGGCGGTCAGCTGGAATTGAAGCTGGTCGAGGACCCGGCATCGTATACTTCGGAATCCGATGCGCTGGTGAAGCATGGCGGAGTTCTGCCTCCCAACACCGAATTGGTCCCTGGGAACTCTGAACGACGCACCGCCTCTGGCACGGCCGAGACCGGAGAAAGCTGGTATCTGTTGAGCCGCGCACCAGTGGTGACCGGTCGCGACCTGCGCAGCGCTACGGAGAATCGCAACACAAATAACCCGGGCCAATTTGAAGTGAACTTCACCTTGTCTGGCGACGCCGCGAAACGCTTTGGACCGTTTACCGAGGCGAACAAGGGCCGCCAGATGGCTATTGTGCTGGAACATCGCGTTTACTCCGCGCCAGTGATCAATGGGCGCATCGATGATTCCGGAATGATCGAGGGAAACTTCAGCCAGGAATCCGCCCACGATCTCGCGCTGGTCCTGCGCGCCGGCGCTTTGCCTGCATCGATTAAATATCTCGAAGAGCGCACCGTGGGCCCATCGCTGGGCGCCGATTCCATAAGGCATGGCGTGCAAGCGTCGGTCCTCAGCCTTCTGGTAGTCATGATTTTCATGCTCTTCTATTACCGCTGGTCAGGCTTGAATGCGGTGCTGGCTCTTATCTTGAACCTGATCATCTTGCTAGCAGTTCTGGCGCTGGCGGGGGCGGTTCTGACCTTGCCGGGCATCGCCGGCGTGATTTTGACCATAGGCATGGGCGTGGATTCGAACGTACTGGTCTTTGAACGCATTCGCGAAGAGTTGCGCAACGGAAAATCCGCGCCTTCGGCGGTGGAGTCCGGATTTGCAAAAGCTTTCCTGACCATCATCGACACGCACGTCACGACGGTAGTTTCCGCTTTCTTCCTTTTCCTGTTTGGCACCGGCCCGATCCGAGGGTTTGCCATCACCTTGACGATCGGCTTGATCGCCAATGTTTTCACCGCGATCTACGTGTCTAAAACAATCTTTCAATACCACTTGTCAAAGATGGACAGGCAAGCAGAACTCAGTATTTAAGCAGGCTTAAAAGCAAGCTTTAGACTGTACTAGGACCTGTTAATACACGGTTCGCTGGATACTAAACACGACGGTTATGGTGAAGACTCCGTTCGAAGTTTCGTAGGCCTGCCGCACCGGGAACAAACGGGAACCCTTTGGAGTCTAAGGAAGGGAAGCCAAAACGGGCATGATCGAGCTTTTCAAACAGCCCAATATCGACTGGATGGGCAAAGCGAAGTACTTCTACGCGCTCAGCGGCTTGCTGCTGCTGGTGGGTATTGTTTCGATTGTTTCTCACGGCGGCATTCGCTACGGGTTGGATTTCAAGGGTGGCACCAACGTGGACGTGCGCTTCGCACAGCCGCCCAACATCGATCGTCTGCGCTCCGGCCTTGCCGCACAGGGGCTGGGCAACAGTGAGATTCAAGGAATCAGCGACATTGCCAATCCCAACGCCAATGAAGTAGTCATCGGCCTGGAGCAGAAAGGCCAAGGTGATCAGGCGCTGGACATCGGCAAGACGCAAATCCTCAACGCACTGAACACTATTTACGGAACGTCAAACGCCAGCAAACCGGATTTTAATGCCGCGACTCCCGCTTCCCTTGCGGCGTTTCTGACGCAACGCGATCCGCTGCTACTCACCACCAACGCCGGTGACCGTTATCCTCAATTGGCAAAGAGGATTCTGGATTACCGGGATCGCGATAAAAATGGCGTGCTGACAAACTTCGACGAGCTGGCAAACGTGAATGGTGTAACGCCCGCGGTGCTTAGCGCGCTGAAAGACAATTACACTTTGGGGACCTTCGCGATTCGCAACGTCGAGATTGTAGGGCCCAAGGTAGGCAGCGAGCTGCGGCGCCAGGCGGTTCTAGTTACCCTCTATGCTTTAGCAGGCATGCTGGTATATATTGCTTTCCGCTTCGAATGGGTTTACGGGGCTGCGGCCGTCCTCGCGGTTTTTCACGACGTCTTAATCACGATTGGATTTTTGTCGCTGCTGCATTTTGAAATTTCCCTGACGGTTATCGCGGCCATGCTGACTTTGGTTGGATATTCGATGAACGACACCATCGTGATTTTCGATCGCATCCGCGAGAACAATCGTTTGTTGCGGCGCGAGTCGTTCGCTGAAGTGGTGAACAAGTCCATCAACCAGACGCTTTCGCGAACGCTCTTAACCAGCGGATTGACGTTTCTCACCGTGCTGGTTTTATTTCTGATGGGCGGCCAAGTGCTGCGCGCTTTCTCCTTTGCGTTAGTGGTCGGGATTGTGGTAGGAACGTACTCCAGTTTTGGCATCGCCGCGCCGATGGTGGTGGCCTGGAATCGCTGGCGAGGCCAAGGTCTTGCAACAAGTACCGGATCTGCAGCCGGTAGTAAACCCCGTGTAAGTTCGGGCGCCCCAGGGCGTCTCGCGCCTGCCGGGAGGAGGTAGGGAACCATGTTTGACGAGATGGTGGTCTCGAGTCCAAATCCAAGGAAAACGAATAAGCCCTGGACAGTCGTACTGTCCATGATTTTCCAGGTGGCTTTTCTGGCGGTGTTAATCTTGATACCGCTAATTTATACGGAGGCGCTGCCGAAGACCATGATGGCAACGTTGCTAGTCGCGCCACCCCCTCCGCCCCCTCCCCCGCCGCCTCCCATCGCGCAAATCGTTCACGTTAAGCCGCAAGTGCATTTAATGGATGCCGGCAAGCTGGTCACTCCGAAGGTCATCCCGAAGGACATCAAGATTATTAAGGAAGACGCGCCAGACATGAGCTCCATGGGCATGCAAGGTGGCGTAGTTGGCGGCGTCGCTGGCGGCCAGATGGGCGGCGTTATCGGCGGCGTCATTGGCGGCGTAGGCGGAGCACCTCCACCACCGAAGCCGACTCAGCAACGTATCCGCCAGGGCGGCCAGGTGCAGGCGGCTAAGTTGACGAACAAGGTGCAGCCGCTGTATCCGCCGCTGGCGCGCCAGACGCGCATTTCCGGTACGGTAAGACTGCATGCCATCATTGCCAAGAATGGAACGGTGGAGCAGTTGGAAGTGATTTCCGGCCACCCGCTTCTGGTGCAGGCGGCGCTGGATGCCGTGCGGCAATGGAAGTATCAGCCAACCACTTTGAATGGTGAAGCCGTCGAAGTAGACACCACCATCGACGTAATTTTCTCTCTCAACCAGTAACAGGTTTGTAGGTTTGGGTCTTTTACGGTGCGTGGCGCCCGTCATGGGGCAGGCGTTTCGAGCCGAGTAGAAAGGTATTTGGTATTTAGCAGACACTCTTAAGGAGCATACGAATGGTAGCCACTCTGTACGTACATGCGGCCATATTCCTGCAATCAACCACGGCTAATACGTGGAGCTTGCAGAACATGTGGTCCACGATGAGCACCCTGCCCAGGGTTGTAGTAGGTATTTTGTTTGTTCTTTCCGTTTATTCGTTCGGTGTGATGATCGATCGCGCGTTGATGTATAGCGCGGCACGCAAGCAGTCGCGTGTGTTCGTTCAGCAGGTTGCCGGGGCCTTGAAGGAAGGCAAGCTGGATGAAGCCATCGCCATCGCGGAACGAAACAAGAAGAGCCATATCGCCAAGGTTGTTGCCACCGGGCTGTCGGAGTTTCAGTCCGCTTCGCAGCAAGTATCGGACGCCGACGTAATCGAAGCCGCCAAGCGCGGACTGGAGCGCTCCATTGCTATCGTGCACGCGGAAATGAAGCGAGGCCTTTCGGCGCTGGCCACCATCGGCTCCACGGCTCCATTCGTGGGACTGTTCGGCACGGTGGTCGGAATTTTGAACGCGTTTAAAGGTATCGAGACCAGCAAGGCCACAGGCCTGTCGGCGGTAGCCGGCGGAATCGCCGAAGCGTTGGTGACCACTGCATTCGGTTTGCTGGTCGCCGTGCCTGCAGTGTGGGCCTACAACTACTTCACCAATAAGGTCGAAGCCTTTGACGTGGAGATGGACAACTCCTCCATGGAGTTGATCAACTACTTCATTTTGCGCCGCGGCGCCAGGAAGTAACCGGCCATGGCGTATAAACCTTCAGTCGGGGCGCAGATGTCCTCGCCAAACGTAATTCCTATGGCGGACATCATGTTGGTGTTGCTGATCATCTTCATGGTCGTCACGCCCATGTTAACTAAGGGCGTCTCCGTGGATATGGTCACCGCCAACACCCCGCGTGATATGCAAGACGCGGACAAAGATGACGCGGTAATCGTGGCGGTAACTCGCGACGGCAAGATTTACTTGGGCAATACCAACATCCAGAAGGAAGACATCACTGGCCAGGTAAAGGATCGCCTCGCAAACCGGCTCGACAAGACCGTTTACGTTCGAAGTGACGCCCGCGCAAAATATGGAGATGTCGTCGCGGTGGTGGACGAGATTCGCTCCGCGGGCGTGGATCAGCTCGGCTTGCTGACGGAGAGAAGGCAAAACCGTGAAACTCCGCCGCCTCCTCCCAACAACGGGAAGCCGTCCGCTTAATCGAAAGTAATTTGGCGCACCTGAGCCTTGCTGGATGAAGGTTCAGGTCGTCTTTGGAAGCAAAACAGGAGATCAGCAATGGGCATGAGCGTTGGTGAAAATAAGGGTGGTGCGATGGCGGAAATGAACGTCGTTCCGCTGATCGATATTTTGCTGGTGTTGTTGATCATTTTCATGGTGATTACGCCGTTGACGCCGAAGGGGCTGGACGCGCTGGTTCCGCAACCCAATCCCAACAAGAACGAAAATCAGGAACTGAATGACAAGACCGTGGTGGTGCAGGTTGCCAAGGACGGGAAGCTGAAAATTAATAACGAGGATACCAACTGGGACGGCCTGGGTCCTCGCATGGAACAGATCTTCAAGGATCGCGCCGAGAAAGTAGCTTTCGTCAAAGGCGATAACGATGTACTGTTCATGGACGTCGCGCGGGCCATCGACATCATGCGCGGATCGGGCATCGACAAAGTGGGCTTGATTACCGCCAAGCTGGAAGCGGGTCAGTAAATTACCAAGTAGAATAATGCCCCTCGCAGGGCGGACGTGAATCCTAGCGTGGTCCTCTTTAGGCTCGCGCCTCAACAGGGATGGATGATTCGATGACTTATGCTTCATCGGTTCGAATCGCTCGCCGTGGTTTGTCGCTAGCGATGCTGGCGGTCGTGGTGGCGGCGGGTTCAGGGTGCAACAAACTCAAGGCTCGCGACCTGCTCAACAAAGGGGTCGCCAACTTCAAAAATGGGCAGTACGACGCGGCCGTCGAGGATTTCAAGCAAGCCAAGGACCTCGATCCTTCGCTGCTCAATGCGCGTTTGTATCTGGCCACTGCGTACGCCAGCCAATACATACCAGGCGCACCGTCCGAAGAGAACATGCAGCGTGGCACCGCGGCCATCAACGAATTCAAAGGCGTGCTGGAAAAAGATCCCAACAATTTGAGCGCCATTGACGGCATCGGCTCCATTCTATTTCAGATGAGCGGCCAGCCTTTTAACCCGCAGAAATTTCAGGAGTCCAAGACTTACCATCAGAAGCATATTGATCTGAAACCAACCGATCCCGAGCCATATTACTGGATCGGCGTCATCGATTGGACGCTGGCATTTCGCGGCAACGCGGAAATGCGCACGGAATACAACAAAGACCACATTAATAAGCAGATCAAAGAAAGCGATGCGCTGCCGGCTAGTGTACGCACCCAATTCGTCGACAAGTATGGGCAACTAGTGGACGAGGGAATCTCGTCCCTGCAGAAAGCTATTCAGCTACGGCCGGATTACGACGACGCCATGGCTTATTTGAATTTACTTTACCGCCGCAAGGCTGACATGGTGGAAAGTGCCGACGAACGCGCCAGCTACCAGAAACAGGCTGACGACCTGGTAGAAAAGGTAAAGGAAATCAAACAGAAGCGCGCCGAGCAACCGCAACAAACTTCCTAGCTGGCACAATTGCTACCGGTCTCGCCAGGGAAATTTACAAAGGGCATTCTTACGAATGCCCTTTTTTATTGTCCGCACACCCTACGCGATGGATGCCAATTCGTATAGGAACTCCACGTGCGATCTTGCCGCTCCATCCATGCCTTGTAATTTGGGGTTAGTCGATTCGATCACATAATATTCGTCGGGCGCATGTGCGCCACTACCGTGGCCAAGTCCAAAATGCCCGGCAGGCAGGCGAAGGGGATCGCCCGTAAACACGTAGCCGGGCCACGAACCGGCCAGCCTGGGTAACAGCACCGGGTCGATTCCATTTTTGCGGTATACCCCGGCGGAGGCTCGAATAATCTGGGCATCGCCTGTAGTGGTAGTGGGATCGTAACCGCCGCTCATGTGCACGTCGATATCTGCGAAGCCATGCTTGGCGAGGTGGGCCTTCAGAGAGGCCAGTGCTTCGGCGGCGGTCATGTCTGGTACAAGCCGCAAATCCATCTTGGCGACGGCCTTGCCGGGCAAGATGGTCTTGCCGCCCGGGCCGGTGTAACCGCCGACCAGCCCTTCAATATTTACAGTCGGATGGGAAGTCAGCAACTCCAGCGCTTCTTGCCAATCAACATCGTGGACCCAACGCTCAACTCCTAGAAGTTTTTTGGCCTCGGCCTCGCTTAAGCGTTTTGCCGCTTCCGCGATCATCCGCTTATCCGCAGCGGAAAGCGGTCGCGCTTTGGCAGCGTAGCCTTCGATCGCTGGGTCGTTGCCGTCGGGGGATACAAGCGTGGCCAAAGCCTCGACCAGGTGCCACGCCGGACTATCCACCCTGGCCTTATTGCTGGAGTGAATGTCTTTACGCGGGCCGCGCCCCCATTTCTCGCCGCTGGAAGTCAGTTCCAGTTCAACCACGCCTTTTGCGCCAAGGTACATGGTGACGTCGCCAGCGAGGCCCTGCGCCGCGAAAGGCATGAAGATGCCGGTGCATTTGCGCAAGGCAGCTTGCACCTCGGGGCGGTTCACAATTTGCGGAAAATGTGGCGAGCCGATTTCTTCTTCGCCTTCCGCGACAAAAACAAAATTGACGGGTGGCTTTTTGCCGGCGCCGCGAATGGCGTGCAAAGCCGCCAGGAACGTGGCTTCCGGGCCTTTCTGATTTACTGCTCCGCGCCCGATGATGACTTTGCCCAGGCCGGGTTTGTCCACCAAAGCGGCATCGAACGGCGGAGAGGACCATTCCGCAGGATCCGCCTGTTTTACGTCGTACATGAAATACAGGCCGACCGTTCGCGGCGCGCCGGCATCGAGCGTCGCGAAAATGCCGGGCTGGCCATCCGTCGATACTTTGCTTACCTGACCGAAACCGGCTTCGCGCAACATGTTCATGGTCAGTTCGCAACCTTCGTTCATGCCGCGATTTTCCGCGGCGATGGAAGGTTGGCGAATCCAGGTCTGGAGACGCTTGACGCTTTCATCATGACGCTTGGTGATTTCGGCGTTGATAGCGTCAAGGTCAGCGGCGGCCGCGGACGAGCGGTGTGGCCAGGCGAACGTCGCAGCGCCAGCTACAGCGGCCAGCGAAGAGGTTCGCAGGAATTTACGACGGCCCAGCGAGTCTGCTTCCGTTTCGATTTGTTGGCGGTTCACATGGGTTTCATGCCGGTGCGTCATCAGGTCTCCTTAACTAACGGCAACTAACGGCGCAAAGAATACCAGAGGAACGGCGGCGGTGTTCGCAAGAATTTCACAGGGTATTTTCAGGAAGTGGACGGTTTCCGATTACGCGACCTAGCACCCCCTTCGCCTCGGTTTTGCTAGGATAGCTCGTTGCTTTCTGAGCGCGTCTGACATACAGGAGGTGCGCACATGCGAGGCCGGATAACAGCAGGTCTGTTTCTTTGCTCCCTTTTTATCGTTGTTGGTGGAGATGCTCAACGCCCGGCAATTTCGGAAAGCCCGGTTTGGACGATGGAATTCATTAAAATATACCCCGAAAAGTCCGGTCTCGCCCTTGGCTACTTGGATGAACATTGGATGCGCATACGACAAGAAGCTAATCGCCAAGGTGAGGTCCTGAGCTATCACCGCATAGCAGAGACGGTGGTGATGACTCCTGGCGCCAAATCAATTGAGCGCAACACCATTGTGTTGCTGACGGAATACAAGAATATGGCCGCTTTCCTCGGACGGGAAAAACTCTTCGCATCAATACGCGAACGTCTGCCGAACAGTAGGCCGGGCGTGGTGAGGCAACGGCAAGAAGACCTGTATGAACCCATCGACGCACGCATGTTCGTGGAAGTTCCGGACGACGGAACCGGTCTTTTCAAACTTATCCCCGCCAAGCAGTAAAGAGTCATTTGTTTGGCGGTAACGTTGAGTGCGGCGCTACGCTTAGACGCGCTTACCCGAAACTAAAACCACTTCGCACTCCACACGAACGCCCTTTTTCATTTGGCTGGCCCTTTTTCGGTAAACTCATTCCCTCTGGTAGTCGCCCGAGGTGTCCATGGCAATTAAGAGCCAAACCAGTAGTGAAGCTGCGCATCCAACACAACTAAATATCGACGCTATCGTCAAGCTTGAGCATGAGGCGCTGCACCGGCGCACCATCGCCGAACGAGTCAGCGACGCAGTCGCTAGATTTATCGGCAGCATTTCATTTCTGATGCTGCAGGTTCTGCTGGTGCTGACCTGGAGCGCCATCAACCTCAAGGTAATTCCGGGAGTGAAACCTTTCGACCCTTTTTTCCTTTTGGGATATTGGCGCTGGTGATCTCTTCCGAGAGCATGCTGCTGACTATCTTCGTGCTCATCAGCCAAAACCGCATGACCAGGCAAGCAGACAGGCGCTCCCACCTCGATCTGCAAGTGGGAATGTTGGCCGAGCAGGAATTGACCGCCATGCTGCAAATGCAGCACAAGATTTGCCAGCGTTTAGGTATCGAGTCAGGGTCGACGGCTCATGAGCTGAAAAGTTTCAGCGATGCAACCGACGTCAGCAAATTAGCAAGCGAACTTGAGGACAAACTGCCGGGCCTATAGACCGCATCTGAAATAGAGAAGTTGCCTTTATCCTGCAAACCGCGTGGCGCCCCTATCGGGCCCGTCTTGCGCTACAATAGCGTAAAAGAACGATATTGTAACGGAACGATCCAGAGGTCATCTAACCGGTTATGCCGTCGTCGAACAATCTGCCACTGCATTTCCACCGGGATCGAACCGAGCGGCAGCTCGACGCGCGTCTTGAGGAGTTGCTGGCTAAGCTGCGCAAGAATCGTCCCTCGGAAGATCCCTGGGTGGTGCGGCGCGCCTATGAAATTGCCGCCGAGCGACACCGCGACCAGCTACGAAGCTCCGGCGACCCTTATTTAACCCACCTGCTGGAAGTGGCCCACATTCTGGCGGACATGCGGCTGGACGCTACAACCTTAACCGCCGCGCTGTTGCACGACGTGGTTGAAGACACAGAATTTCCTTTGTCGCGCATCGAAGAACGCTTCGGCGCGGAAGTCGCGCGCTTGGTGGAAGGCGTGACCAAGATCAGCCGGCTGAACATGATGGCGCCGGAAACTCGCCAGGTTGAAAACATCCGCAAAATGCTGCTGGCCATGGTGAACGACGTGCGCGTCGTGCTGGTGAAGCTCGCTGACCGGCTGCACAATATGCGCACTCTGGAATATCTCGAGCCCGCCAAGCAGGAGCGCATCTCCCGCGAAACTTTGGACATTTATGCCCCCATCGCGCACCGCCTGGGCATGGGCAACATCCGCAACGAACTCGAGGATTTATCCTTCCGCTACCTGGAGCCGGAATCTTTCCTGAGGCTACAGAAGGAAGTGGCGGAAAAGGCCGGCATCCATCGGAGATTCCTGGAAGAAGTGCAGCAGACCATCCAGACAAAATTAGTGGAGAGCGGCATTCCCGCGGAGCTGGAAGCGCGCGTCAAGGGACTTTATTCCCTGCACCGTAAACTGGTGCGCCACGAACGAGAACTGGAGCAGGTTTATGACTTGCTTGCAGTACGCGTCATTACCGACAGCGAACGCAATTGTTATGCGGCGCTTGGAGTAGTGCATCACATCTGGCATCCGGTGCCTGGTCGATTCAAGGATTACATCGCCATGGCGCGCCCCAATCTTTACCAATCGCTGCACACCACCGTGCTGCATGGCGGACAGCCGCTGGAAGTACAGATTCGCACGCAGGAAATGCATCGCATCGCTGAAGAAGGCGTGGCCGCGCACTGGAAGTATAAAGGCGGGAAGCCTGGCTCCGAGGAAGAGAACCAACGCCTCACCTGGATGCGGCAGTTGATCGAGTGGTCGCAGGAGCTGGAAGAGCCCAGCGACTTCTTATCCACCTTGAAAGTCGATTTCGCCCCCGTGGAAGTTTATGCCTTCACTCCCAAGGGCCGCGTGCTGGAGCTACCGCGCGGGGCCACGCCGGTGGATTTCGCCTATGCCGTTCACACCGAAGTTGGGCATCAATGTACCGGCGCAAAAGTAAACGGGCAGATGGTGTCGCTGCGTCATGAAATCACCAGCGGCGATGTTGTGGAGATTCTGACTCAGAAGGGCCACCATCCCAACCGCGACTGGTTGAGCTTCGTGAAGAGTTCGCACGCGAAAAGCAAAATTCGGCATTGGATCAATCTTGAAGAGCGCGAGGAAGCCACCGAGATGGGGCGCAAGCTGCTTGAGAATGAAGCGCGCCACTTCGATCGCAGCCTGAAGAAAATTCCGGAAGCGGATATGTTGAAGGTGGCTACCGATCACGGCCTTTCGAAAATTGACGATTTATATGCCGCGGTAGGCTTTGGAAAATATTCGGCGCGGCAGATTCTGACCCGCGTGCTTGGTGAACCAGCCAAAGCCGCCCAAATTGAAGCGCCCGATGCCAAGCCCACGCTGGTTAAAACCGTTAAGCGCATGCTGGGTTTCGGTGAAGCGCCGCTCATTGTCAAAGGGCATGACGATTTGTTGGTCTATCGCGCGAAGTGCTGCAACCCCATTCCTGGTGATGAAATAGTCGGCTACATCACGCGCGGCCGCGGTGTCGCGGTGCACACGCGAACTTGCCCCAACGTGCAGAATCTGCTTTACCAGACGGAGCGCCGCATCGCCGTGGAATGGGGTGGCGAGAATGCCGCAACCTTCCCGGTGGAACTGCAGATTCGCGCACGCGATCGCGCTGGATTGCTTGCCGACATCACCGCGGTGATTAGCGGGGCGGGTTCGAACATTCGAAACCTGGTCAGCCGCCCGGATGGCGTAAACGCGCGAATTGACGCCAGCCTGGAAATCGTGGACCGCCGCCAACTGGAAACCATACTCGTAAATATTCGCAAGATTGCCGCGGTTTACGGGGTTGAGCGTGTCTACCAAACCACCTGAAATCCTCCATTAATCAGCGCCGAAGCACTGTACTACCTACCTGTCCTTTAGGCGGGTATCACCCACTACACACCTCCCAAACGATAACGATGCGTCCGATACAATCGAATCATGACGCCTCATGCTCATTTGCCACTGCGGCACGAGCGCAATCGAAGCGCGCCGGCGGACCTGTCGCTACTGGCGATTGTCATGGCCTGTGCTTTAGTCATCCTGGGTGGCTGCGGGCATCACCTGTTGACCGATTATCGGGCGCTGGTGGACGCGGGAATGTCTTCGACCAGCATCGAGCAATTGAAGAAATTGGATACCTCCGATTCCGAAATTCTGCGGCTGGTAAGTGCCAAGCAAGCGGGAATCACCGACTACACCTGCGTCACTCTGGTGAGCAATGCACACCAGCATCAGCATCCTTTTACAAGCGTTGATGCGGTTACCAGCCTGGCTGGCGCGGGTTTCGGCGAACCGCAGATTCTGCAAATCGCGCGACTCGATAAGTTGGATACGATTAGCGGCGATGCGGTCACCTTGCGCCTGATTGGATTATCCGATTCCATGGTGCAAACCGTTTTGCAGCGGCGGCTTCGCGATCAACCGACGCTTTCAACCCCGG
>Ga0307475_10001259_pt1 | contig 15217 bp, 9 predicted proteins | sample atmos_gasesECM1C_FD_203317 | JGI IMG/M metagenome (GOLD analysis project Ga0307475, IMG submission 203317) | Hardwood forest soil microbial communities from Morgan-Monroe State Forest, Indiana, United States - atmos_gasesECM1C_515 | ecosystem: Environmental > Terrestrial > Soil > Temperate... | reverse complement strand
GCGAGCGCATCGCACTCATCGAGAAACGGCTCGGCAATTCTGGCAGTCCTGAAGCGCTCGCGCTTCGCCAACGCGCGGCTCGCCTGCGCGGCACACTCACATGGCGGCTGGAAACGGAGTACAACGACCGGCTGACGGCAGCACACGTGCACCTGAACGAGTTGAACTCAGATGTGGACGCTCTCACTCGGCAGTACGAATCGTTCGTAAGGACGAGGCAGGCAGCTACACAAAGCTATGTCGGATATGACAAGCAGATTGCACGTCTCCGCCAGCGCGTCGACGACGCGCGGCAGCGTGTCGACCTGTTGATGGCACAACAGGGACACTTGATTGAAACCGTCGCCATCAACCAGCTCGAAGCCCGTCGAGATCGCCTGGTGGCTCAGCAGACTGAGGCTCGCTATGGTGTTGCCGCTAGTTACGATCGAGCTGCGCGCGCCCAGGCCGGCGCGGGGGAGAAGTGATGCGTCGCCTGCACCTCACCATTCCCATGATGCTCGCGCTAGCATTCATGGCCGGCTGCGCAGCGCGTGCCAAGAAGAACACGGCTGGAACGCTGGCAGAGCTGCATAATGTGCCCCCCGACGTGAGGGACGTGACGGTCGAGAATGGCCTCGATCAGGCTCTCGCGCAGTATCGGAAAATCGTCGAAGAGACACCTAAGACGGCAATGACTCCGGAGGCGATGCGGCGTCTCGCGGACCTGCAAGTCGAGAAGCAGTACGGGATACGAGTAGGCAACGCCAAGCCGCGGGAAATGGCCGCTCCGAAGCCCGCCCAGGCACCTGTGCGTGAGCAGGCAAATCGGCCCAATCCGAACACGGTGGTCGCCGGCACAGCCCGGAGAGAATCCGATAAAGATTTCGAGCGACGCACGACTGCCGAGGGCGCGATCCCCGCAAGCAGCAGCGCCAGTGCCCCTCCGACCGATGGGTTGCTCGCTGGCGCAGATCCCAAGGGTCCACTCGAGGCAATCACTCTCTATGACCGCATCCTCACCGAATACCCGAATTACGAGCACCGCGACAAGGTCCTCTATCAGAAGGCGCGGGCGTACGACGAACTCGGCCGCACCGAAGATGCCATGACGACCATGGAGCAACTGATCCGCGAAAATCCCAATTCCCAGCACTACGACGAAGTGCAGTACAGACGCGGAGAGTACTTCTTCACGCGCCGACGCTATCGCGATGCCGAGAGCGCTTATTCGGCAGTCGTGAACCTGCGCACCGCCTCATCGTATTACGAACTCGCGCTCTACAAGCTCGGGTGGACGTTCTACAAGCAGGACCTCTACGACGAAGCTCTTGATAAGTACATGGCCCTGCTCGACTACAAGGTATCGGTCGGCTATGACTTCGATCAGAGGCACGCGGAGGAGGACGAACGTCGGGTCGCCGACACGTTTCGAGTTATCAGCCTGAGCTTCAGCAACCTCGGCGGGCCGGAGGCGGTCGGCAAATACTACTCCACTTTCGGAAAACGCCCTTACGAAGCTCGCGTTTACAGCAATCTTGGTGAGCACTACATGGCCGAGCTGCGCTACCAGGACGCGGCGAAGACCTACCAAGCTTTCGTAGCGCTCTACCCGTTCCACCGTGAGGCGCCGCAATTCAGCATGCGCGTCATTGAGACTTTCACCAAAGGGGGTTTTCCCAAACTGGTTCTGGAGTCAAAGCGGGAGTTCGCGTCCAAGTACGGCCTGCAGGGCGAATACTGGCAACACTTCAAACCCGAAGACTCGCCGCAGGTGCTGGCCTATGTGAAGACGAACCTGAAGGATCTGGCCACGCATTATCACGCGGAGTATCAAAGCGCGCAGGAAGCGAGCGAGAAGCTCGCGAATTATAACGAGGCGCGGCGATGGTACCGCGACTATCTCGATTCGTTCCCGAAGGACGCCGATTCGCCGACGATCAACTACCGACTGGCGGACCTTCTGCTCGAGAACCATGATTTCGGCGAGGCGGCAAAACAGTACGAGCGCACGGCCTACGGATACCCGCCGAACCCCCGGTCGGCAGCTGCGGGCTACGCCGCGGTCTACGCATACCGCGAGGAACTGAAGGCTGCGAGCCCGGCGCAACTGGATGATGTCAAGCGCAACACGATCGCAAGCTCGCTCAAATTTGCCGACGCGTTCCCGCAGCACGAACACGCTGCGGAGGTCTTGGGGGCAGCCGCCGATGACATGTACGAAATGAAGGATTACCGTCCGGCGGTCGAAGCGGCGCAGCGCGTCATCGATCGCTATCCGAATACGGACGCGGCCATCCGTCGCTCAGCATGGCTAGTCGTTGCGCACGGCTCGTTTGAACTCGCTGAGTATCCTCAGGCCGAACACGCCTACACCCAGGTGCTGGCAGTCACGCCGCAGGATGACAAGTCGCACGCCGCATTGGTCGACAACCTCGCTGCCTCGATCTACAAGCAGGGTGAGCTCGCAAGTAAGGCAGGGGACGACCGCGCGGCGGCCGATCATTTTCTGAGGATTCGCTCGGCAGCGCCTACATCCACTATCCGTCCAGCGGCCGAGTACGACGCAGGTGCCGCGCTGATCCGACTAAAAGACTGGACGGCTGCAGTGAAGGTGCTGGATGCATTTCGTACTACCTTCCCGGATCACAAATTGCGGCTCGAGGCTGACAAGCAGATCGCCCACGCCTACCGCGAGAACGGCCAGTTGTCGAGCGCCGCTGCCGAATACGACCACATCGCCTCTAAGTCCGACGATCCGGCATTACGTAGCGAAGCGCTTCTCATCGCAGGCGATCTCTATGAGAAATCCAACGCCCGGGATCGCGCGTTGGATGCGTACAGCCGGTACGTCAACGAATTCCCCAAGCCGCTCGACACTGCCCTTGAGACTCGTTCGAAGATCGCCGAGATGTACAAGGCGGCGAACGACGATTCGCACTATCAGGATGAGTTGAAGAAAATCGTAAGCATCGATGCGAGTGCCGGGTCGGAAAGAACTGGCCGGACACGCACGCTAGCGGCCCGTTCTGCGCTGGTCCTTGCAGAACGGCTCTACCAGGATTTCGTGGCCGTAAAGCTGCGGCAACCGTTCGAGGTCAGCCTGAAGGAGAAGCAGAAGCGGATGGACGTCACCATCAAAGGCATGAGTCGGCTGGTGGACTACGAAATCGCCGATGTGACGGCGGCCGCCACGTACTACATAGCCGAGACCTACTCTGACTTCGGACACTCACTCCTGCAGTCGGAGAAGCCCACTAATCTGAGCGCGGCAGAGCTGAAAGACTTCGAGGAGGCCCTCGATGAGCAAGCGTTTCCGTTCGAGGAGAAAGCCATCAACGTCCACGAAAAGAACATTGAAATGCTGCGGACCGGCGTCTTCAACGACTGGACGAAGAAGAGTCTCGAGAAGCTCACCGAGCTGATGCCAGGCCGCTACGCGAAACCCGAAATGAGCATCGGCTTCCTCACTGAGATCGAAACTTACGCGTACCGATCGCCGTCGTCGCAAGTCTCGGCACCGACGACCGGCAATGCCGACACGACGCCAGGCAAGCCCGATCAGACGACGAATCCGACACCGCAGCCTGTGGACAAAGGAATGGTCAAACATGGGACTTCGCAATAAGACCCGCGCCATGAAAGCGATTTGTCGGGGGATAGCGTGGTTGGCCGTGCTTCTCGCCCTGGGCTGCGCACCTGCTGTGCGACGTACGGCGAAGGCTGGGTCGACGATGGCGAAACCTCCGGTGGAACCGCCAACGTTGTCCGTGGACGTCCAGCGGGATGCAAGTGGGATCACCTTCACCCAGCACGTGCCCGTCACGGACCAAGTGCGCAACGACTACGAATCGGCGCTGCACCTGATGGAGCAGGCGCAGTACGATCAGGGCATCGCGTTGCTCCTCAAGGTGACCGAACAAGCGCCTGCATTAACAGCAGCCCAAATTAATCTCGGCATTGCATACGAGCGCACCGGAGACCTGGACAAAGCCGAGGCCAGTCTGCGCAAGGCGCTGGAATCCAATCCACAACACCCCGCTGCTTACAACGAACTCGGTCTGGTGCAGCGACGCAAGGGAGAGTTCGCGAAGGCGCGCGCGAGCTATGAGACGGCGCTGGCACAGTTTCCCGATTTTCATTATGCGCACAAGAATCTTGCCATTTTGTGCGACCTGTACCTCGGGGATTATCCGTGCGCGCTGGAGCATTACGAAGCGTACAGCCGACTCGTTCCGGACGACGCCGATGTCCAAAAATGGATTGCCGACCTTCGCAACCGCAAAGGCCGAAAGGAGAAGCCATGAGCCGACACTTATTATTTGCACTGCTGCTGGCGAGTGCCGTCGCGCTGGCTGCCGACAAGTCCCAGACCCAACCCTCCGACGGTGCCGCCGTGACGCAGAAGAAGACGGAATCAGCGCCGCGACGGACCAACAAGGCACACGCACAGCCAGAGTCAGCGCAGCGAGGGACTCAACAGCCGCAGCCAAAGAAGGAAGACGCGCAGGGACAAGCTGAAAATGCGCAATCAAAGCCAGAGGAAGGCGCGAAGCTGACCTCCGTCCCCGATGCAAAGGCGCTCGGCATGTCCATCTTGGGCAATCAAGATGCACCCAAGTCGTTGGTCATCGTTCCCTGGAAGAGCTCGGAACTCGGCGACTCGCCGGGCATTTCGCCAATACTCGACGACTCCAGGCAGCCCGTAGACAAGGAGGTGTTCATGCGGGCGCTGCGCTACTACGAGATCAGGTCGAAAACGAAGCCGTGAGAACGGTGTGCACGCCGTTCGACGAAATAGTCTGAAGCAATTGTCCAGAATTGGCAGTGTACCGAAACAGAAACTCGTTATCGAAACCTAAGCCGTGTCATCGCCCTAAGAGGACGTGAACCTCTAAGCGGCCGAATGCTTTCGATTCGTATTGTCGCAGCATTATTCCCGAACATGTTAACGACTCAGCCTCGTCCCTGCCAAAGTGTATGATAGTTATACGTTCAGTCGAAACGGTCGTGAGCAGGCAGTTTAGTCACGAAATCTCCTGCCTCTCTTTTCTCCTCCGCTCAATTCAACGTACATTTTCCATTGAGAAAAGGTGTGTTTGTATGCGAGGAACACTCACCCGTTTTGACCGATACACTGAGATTGGGATGATCACCAGCGAGCTCGGCGTCGAGGCACTGGTGCACAAGAACTCGATCGAGCCGAGTCGCTGGCCGTTGAAGCAGGGGCAGGCGGTCGAGTTTCGTATCTTTTATGGTCCATTCGGGCCTCTGGCCGAAGATGTTCACGGCGTGCGCGTGTAGTCGTTCATCTCGATGTCTGTCATCGGCTGGTCGTCAGCCGTTCTGCTTTCCCCTTGAGCTCTGAGAAGTGCGGTAGAACGAAGTACACGGCGAGTCCCGCCACAAGCAGACCCCAAAAATAACGCCGAACCCTTGCCTTTAGAGGTAACGGAATCTCGTTATTGCCATTTGATGTCATGTGGCCTTGTCGTCAAAATTCCCTCGTGCTCTCCTTCGCCGTAAGCCGGTCCTTTGCGATGACCGGGTTTATGACCGGGTCGTACCGTGAACATCTTCCGCAAACAAACATTCGGGTTGACATCGATTACACAGCAGGTCTAACTTAACCCAAAATTTTGTATCAGCGCCGCCGTTCCCTTGGAGGGCGAGCGTGTGCTCACGTAGCAGTTCTGCAGTAGGGCTCTTTTCTCGATGGGGGTTCTCATGGATACTCGGAATGCCTGCCGACTGTCTCTGCTTTCGATTATTTTCTCTGCCTTCTCACTTTTTGCACAGAACGACCGTGCCGGCGTTGCCGGCCACGTAGTTGACGCCACAGGAGCCGTGGTCTCCGGCGCCACAGTGAAGATCACGAATACCTCTACGGGACAGGAAGTCGATCTCACGACCAACAGCGACGGAAATTTCAGCGAACCGGCCGTGCTTCAACCTGGGCCCTACAGGGTCGAGGCGGCGCGCGCGGGATTCAAGACTGAGAGCACCGACCTAACGCTACAAATCGGCGATGTGCGCTCGATAAATTTCACGATGACCCCAGGGGAGGCCACTGAGACGGTCACAGTTACCGACGCGGCGCCGCTGCTCGAGACAGAAACCAGCAGCCGCGGAGAGGTCATCACTGGGCGCAAAATAACGGAGCTTCCGCTGTCGGGGTTGAATTTTACCGATTTGGCCACGCTGGCCCCCGGCGTGAATCGTAGTTTTATCGGTACGATTACCGACCAATCTCTGTTTAATCAGGGCGATCCGAATGCAGGGAGCGTTCCCGGTTTGGGCGACAGTCGCGGCAACACTCCAGCGGCGCGTTTCAGCCGCTCCGGCGGATCGGCGATTAGCGCCAATGGACTTCGCCCCACGGAGAACAACTTCACGCTCGACGGAGTGGACAACAACGAACCGCAATATCAGAACATCGGTGTGTTTCCCAATCCCGAAGCCATTCAGGAGTTCCAGGTCGAAACCAGCGTGGCCAAGGCCGACACCGGACGCGGCGGCGCGACGGTCAACACACGCTATCAGTCTGGAACCAATCAGTTCCACGGCAAGGTTTACTACTTCGGGCAAAACGATGCGCTCAATGCCACCGCGCCGATCATTAAGGCGACTCGTGTTGCAGATATCGCTGCGGGTCAAAATGCTGCTCTGGTCGATAAGACATTCCGCAAGTCGATCAGTCGCATTAATGAGTTCGGGGGCACTTTCGGTGGGCCGATTTTCAAGGATCGGACATTCTTCTTTGGCGACTACCTGGGGCAGCGCAACCACATCCCCAACTTCTTCACCGATGCGGTGCCCACGGCTGGGGCGCGTAACGGCGATTTCTCGGCATTCACCGCGCAATTAAAAGATCCTGAAAACGGTCAGCCATTCCCTGGCAATGTGATTCCCAATTTCCAGCAACGTGCGGACTTCAGCCCGCAAGCGTTCAAGATTTTCAGTCTGTATCCGCTGCCAAACATTCCCAACGTCAAGGATCCAAGCAATGGCAATCCCAATTTTGCCGGCACCCGCGCCAATCAGGAGACCATCGATTCCTACGACGTGAAACTCGATCACCGGCTCTTCGGACAGAATCAACTCGGCTTGCGCTACAGCAATAGCGACCAGCAGCGGGTGCGCGCCAACTTCTTTCCCGGTCTGCCCACGGCTGGATTTGGAGCGGGCGATGAGGTCGGCAATACGCGCCAATTCGTCATGAGCGACACCGAACCCTTTACTCCCACGCTGCTCAACGAACTGCGCTTCGGTTATACCCGCATTGAGATCGGAATTCTGAACTGCGGCATTGGCGGCGCCTGCGGCACCAGTCCTACTTTCTGCATCGACGTAGGCATTCCCAATTGCAACAAGGGAACCCTTGCCACATCGGGTGGATTGGGACTGGGTTTCAACGATCCCGGTTCGGTCGAGTTCCTGGGCGACAATGGCCCATTGCTGGTTACCTCCTACAATTTCTACGTCAACGACAGCGTGAGCCTCACCAAAGGAAACCACTCGTTCAAATTTGGCGGGGAAGTCAGACCGCGCGTGCTGAGCACAATCAACAACGGCAGTCCGCTGAAGGGCCAGATCGGTTATGGTCCGGGTGCAAGCGGCAATGCGCAGGTGCAGGCTCTGCTCAGCCAAAACGCGGACTTTTCCGCTTCCGGCACCAATGGCGACAACGATCTGCCTTACGAGTTGCACAACCACGAGATTGCGTTCTTTGCGCAAGACGATTGGAAGGTAACTCCGACGCTCACTCTCAACCTCGGCCTGCGCTGGGACTTGTTTTCCCCGTTTACGGAAGCCACCGGAAGACTGGCGAACTATGATCCCAACACGAAGACTCTTTCCATCGCCAGTGGCTCAAGCGATGCTCTCGTGGACACAGTCGATCACAACTTCGGCCCGAGAATCGGCTTTGCGAAATCGTTTGGTGGCCGTCAGCAGTTCGTCCTGCGTGGTGGTTACGGCCTGTTTTATACCGAAGACTCACTCAACGTTTACCCGCTCATCACGAATCCGCCGGAAGCGGCCAGTATCAATTGCGGAGGTCCTGGGTGCCCTCCGATCATCAACCTGAAGACAGGGCCTCCGGTGGCAGTCATCCAAAATCCGCCCGTCATTACCGGCTCGACGAGCCTTAACGTTCTTCCCAAGAACGCAAAAAGCGAGTATGTCCACGAGTACAACCTCACGTACCAGTGGCAGTTCGCTAAGGATTACCTGCTCGACGTGGCTGGCGTAGGGACTAACAGCCGGAATCTCGTCGCCGCGCGGCAGTTGGGTTCAAACGGCAATGGCCTAGGCTCCGCACTCGCGCCCAATGGCAGTCACTTGAATAGCTTAATCATCGACGAGAATCGGGCTTCTGGCGACTACTACGCATTGCAGGCGCATCTGGAGAAACGACTATCGTATGGGCTGCTAGGTGGCATCTCCTACACTTGGAGTCACAACATCGATAACTCCACCGGCATCTTCAACGGGCCGGGCGATACTCGCGGCAGTGCCGGGGGTCCGATCAATCCCTTCGACTTCAACGTCGATCGCGGCAACTCATCCCTTGACAGACGCCATGTATTTGTCGCCAACCTGATTGCCGATCTGCCGTTTGGCCGAGGCAAGTATTTTGGCGGCAATTCGGGAGCAATCATGGATCGCGTGATTGGCGGCTGGCAACTGAACAGCGTGGTCAACTGGTCCACCGGCCAACCGTTCTCCGTGGACGCCAATGATGGTGGTCCAAATGGCGGCGTCAACACCTATGCCGCAATCATTGGCAACCCATTCGCCAATCTCGGCCCAGGTCAGTTCCTGAACCCGGCTGCCTTCGCTGCTCCAACCGCTGGAACGCCGGGGGTGACTTGCGTTAACAACCTGGTGGGCACCCCAATCTGCTATGGGAACTCCGGTCGCAATCGCTTTACCGGTCCCGGTTACTTTCGAACCGACATGTCGCTCTTCAAGAACGTGAAGTTCACGGAACGCGTCAGCATGCAGCTCGGTGTTGAGTTCTTCAACATCTTCAATGCCGATGACAACGTGGTTCCGAACCAGAGCGTGGGGTCGTCCTTCACTGCGGGAACCGGACCGTTCGCCTTCGGCCGCTTCGACAACGCTTTGCCGCCGCGCATCGGTCAGTATCGCGTGAAGATTATCTTCTAGTGCGCAGCTTCGATGTCTTATGGGCCAGAGCCTGGGCTCTGGCCTTTTCTATCTCTGCCACCGATGCTTGCAGCACTGTATATGATTGAAAAAAGTTGCCCGGTTTCGCTTACATTCTAGAATTTGTGGATATGTTGCCAGCGGTTTTGCGGCTTCCTCGACGATGCATGCTCATCGCCGGCCTGTCGGTTTGTTCCGTCGTGCACCTATTTTCGCAAGCCCCGGAGCAGTCGCATCAGCGCCGCTTTGAAAATGCAACGGTCAGGTTAACCCGGTTGGACGAGGAACTGACACGCACGATTGCTGCGAGTCCAAATGATGCTGAAAGTTTTAGACAGCGCGGCTTAGTCCGTCTTCAGCAGGGGCGAGTAGAAGACGCACTTTCCGATCTGCAGTCAGCAGTCCGGCTCGAGCCCCGGAGTTCGCAGGCGCTGACTGATCTGGCTACCGGACTCTTCGACAGTGGAAAACCGCAAGAGGCAATCACGCAAGCTCGGCAGGCGATCTCGCTTGATGAACACAACTTCGCGGCGCAGGCTTTGCTGGGTCGGTTGCTGCTGGTGACTGGCGGCGATATACACGAGGCCATCGCCCATATGTCACGTTCGCTGGACATCAATGCCGATCAGCCCGATTTGCGTTTCGATCTAATCAGCGCCTTGCGCAGAGTGAAAGATTTTGCGACAGCCGGTGTGCAGGTGCGCATCCTTGGCGTTTCTCTGCCGCCAGGCGATGCGCGACGGGAATATGCTGAAGCCAGCATCGATCTCGATCTTGCCCACGCGGATGCGGCGATTCTGCATTTGCGCCGGGCATTGCAAGCGAATCCGAATTTCGTTCCGGCGCAACAGGACCTGACTGCGGCTCTCATTCAGCTTGGGCGCTGGCAGGAGGCAAGTGAGGTCCTCGGCCCATTAGTGCAGAGCCAGCCACAGTCGGCGCAGTTAGCCTACATGGATGCGCTGGTGCTTGAGAATACTCATCACGCAGAGGCGGCGGAGGCGGAGGCGAATCGCGCGCTCGCTTTGAATCCGAAATCCGCCGACGCGTATGTTGCTCTTGGCATCAGCCAAGCGCTCGAAGGCCGGCACGAAAGCGCCGTCAAGTCGCTGGAAAATGCTGTAACCCTTCAAGCAGACAACTTCGACGCACAGTTCTATCTCGGACGCGAGCGCTATGCCCTCAATGATGCTGCTGGCGCCGCACTGGCACTTCAATCGGCAGTTCAGCTCCGTTCCCAGGACGCGGAAGCGCGTTTCCTTCTGGGGACCGCACTCGAGTCCGCCGGTGATAAAGAAAAAGCCATGGAGCAATATCGCCAACTGGTGCAGCTTCGCCCGGATGATCCGCGTGGTCACCTCGGACTCGGCAACATCTTGCTCCGCTATGGCGAGAACGATGAGGCGATGGCCGAGCTGACCAAGGCCCGCAACCTCGATCCCAAAAATTTCGAAACCGCGATGGACATCGGAAAGATTCTCGCCAAACAAGGCAATTTGGATGAGAGCATCCGTTATTTGCGGGAAGCATCCCGGAAGGCGCCTTCTAGCCCAGAAGCGCATTATCAGTTGGCGCTTGCACTCAGACGTGCTGGACGTAACACCGAGGCCGCCCGTGAATTTGCCGAGGTGAATCGCCTCAACCAGGAGCGGCGCGGCGCATCTCCGGCCTCGCCCAACTGAAGTTCCGGTGCGATTTTGGAGAAAGGTTTTGTGTTGTCCAATCCAAAGGATGTCGAGTTTGCGGGAACATCGATTTAAGACGGCTCTCATAAGTTTGTTGTTCGGGTTCCCGTGGCTGGCCCTTTCACAGACACCGAAGCCGGAGACCAGGGCTGCACCGCAAGGAGGAGCCTCGACTGGCGGCACCTACGCACCAGTTAAAGATGCTCAACATCGTCCGATTACTGCGGGCGGCTTCGTTGACGGTGCTCCCATTGTTTACGTCGATGTTGCGGAGAAGGCAGGCCTCACCAGCTTTCACCACAAAATGGGTACACCGGAAAAGCAATTCATCATTGAAACCCCCGGCTCGGGTGTCGCTTTGCTCGACTATGACAACGATGGTTGGCTCGATATTTATCTGGTGAACGGCTCCACATACGATGCGCTAAAGGGAAGGGAGAAGCTGCCGCGGGCTGCGTTGTTTCACAACAATCATGACGGCACTTTCACCGATGTTACCCAGAAGGCTGGGGTGGCAAATGAGCGCTGGGGTTTCGGAGTTGCCGTCGGCGATTATGACAACGATGGCTGGCCGGACATTTATGTTTCCAATTATGGGAAAAACCGTTTGTACCATAACAACCACGATGGCACGTTTACTGACGTGGCGGAGAAGGCCGGAGTTGCCCTGGGTGGCTGGTCCACCGGTGTGACGTTTGGTGACTACGATGGGGACGGAAAGCTGGACATCTTTGTTGCCGGATATGTCCACTTCGACATGAACAATCCGCCGGTTCCAGGTTCTGCGGTGACGCAATACAGCTTCTGCCAGTATCGCGGTCAACCCGTGATGTGCGGTCCCCGGGGTCTGCCGGGCGAAAGGGATCATCTATTCCACAACAACGGCGACGGTACTTTCGCTGACATCAGTGAAAAAGCCGGTGTCTCCGATCCAAACGGCTACTACGGCTTTGGTGCCGTGTTTGCTGATGTGAATGACGACGGAAAGCCCGACCTGCTGGTGGCCAACGATTCAACTCCAAATTATTGCTACATAAACAAAGGCGATGGCACTTTCGAAGACAGCAGCTATCCTTCCGGATTTGCCGTGAATGAGAGTGGGCGAGAACAGGCGTCAATGGGACTCGCGGTCGGCGATTACAACAATGATGGCAAGCTCGATCTGCTGGTGACCAATTTCTCAGACGATTATGACGCGCTGTATAAGGCTGAGGGCGATGGTAACTTCACAGATGTAAGTTTTCCGGCTGGGATTGCTGAGCTTACCATCCCATTTCTGGGCTGGGGCGTTGGTTTTCTCGACTACGATAACGATGGACTCAAGGACATTTTCATTGCCAACGGCCATGTGTATCCGCAAGTGGATCAGCGCGATTTCGGCACCACCTGGAAGCAGCGGCCCTTGCTTTTCCGCAATGTGGACGGAAATCATTTTCAGAACGTCTCGGCAAATCCGAATACCGCTCTCGCCGAGGTGACGGTGGGCCGTGGCGCGGCTTTCGGCGATCTGTTTAACGACGGCAAGATCGATGTCGTGATCAATAACCTCGATGCTGCGCCGAGTCTGCTGCGCAATGTTGTCCAAAATGGGAACCACTGGGTGGAGCTGAAGTTGATTGGCGGAGCGAAGAGTCCGCGGGACGCAACTGGGGCGACCGTTTTTCTCACCTCCAGCGGAGTGCGCCAACGGGGCGATGTGCTAAGCGGCGGCAGTTATGATTCGAATAACGATCCGCGTATCCACTTTGGCCTAGGCAAAGCAACATCGATCAGCAAGGTCGAAATTCACTGGCCTAGCGGTGCGGCAGAACAGGTGACGCTCCCAAATCTGGACAGGATCTTTACTGTCGTAGAGGGAAAGGGAGTGCAGCCAGAGGCCCCAAACCCAGCTTTCCGCAAACGGGTCGAGGCAACGCGATGAAAATCATAGCTGCCCTTTTCGCGCTGGCGATCCCGGTTGCCGCGACACCTGCACAGACAATTTCGCGACCCGCGACAGTTCGTCGCGCGACGACTGAACCAAAGTTGTCGCCGGAGCAATCCGGAATATTGCAGCAAGTTGCAACCGAGCTTCAGGCGAACAATCTGAAAAATGCCGAGGAGCTCGTTCGCAAAGTCTTGCTTCAAGTTCCTCATTCTGCCGACGCCCACAATTTGCTGGGCATCGCCGCGGAGCGGGAGGGCAAGCGAATCGCGGCCGAACGCGAGTACCGCGAAGCGCTGCGCTTAAGACCCAGTTTCGTCGTTGCGCGCCGCAACCTTGCACATCTGCTGGCATCCGAGAACAAACTGGATGCCGCGGCGAACGAATATCAGAAGTTGCTGAAGCAGTCGCCGACCGATGATGACTCTCGCTATGCATACGCTGCGCTGCTGGCGCAACAGCAGAAATTCCCCGAGGCGATCTCGCAGATGGAAGTGCTCAGGCAGTCCCATCCCAACGATGCAAAGATTGCGTTCCTGCTTATTTCTACCTTACTCGCCGCGAATCGAGCACAGGACGCCAAACTCGCCGCTGAGCAGCTTGCGAAGGACAACAGTAATGATCCCAAGGTGCTGTTTAGTCTAGGGCTGACTCTTGCGCAAGCGGAGCAGTACAGGAGTGCGATGCAGTGCTTTGCGCGCGTGAACCGCCTCAAACCAGATACGCCGGAGGTGCTCTACAATCTCGGACTAGCCGCGTACAACCTCAAAGACTACGATCGCGCCACCGAAGCCTTGGCCCGGTCAGCCGATTTGGCGCCGCAAACGCCGGAAAGCCATTTTCGCCTCGGACTGATCGCGTCGGACGAAGGCGACCATTCGAATGCCATTATCGAATTCCAACACGCGGTCGATCGCGCTCCAAAAAATGCCGAGTACGAGTACCTGTTGGGCCGTGAGAATTTCGCGGTTGGGAATTGGGAAATTGCCGCCAAAAGTTACAGTCGAGCGACTGAGCTCGACCCGCACAGAGCGGTGTACTTCCTCAATCTCGGGGACGCGCTCTTTCGCGCTGAGGACTATGAAGGCGCGACTGCGGCTTTCGAGTCTGCCTATAAGGCAGACCCGAGCACTCCCGAAATCGAGTATTTGATTGGCTATGGCTATCGTGCGCAGAGTCACCTTCAAGAGGCGCGCGAACATTTTGAGCGACAGTTGCAGATCGATCCGAAGCACGTAAATGCCCTGGCCAATCTTGGCTGGGTTCTGTTGCAGCAAGACAAGCTGCCGGAGGCCCAAGCGAAACTGGAGCAAGCAGTGCGCCTGGCTCCGGAGAACGTGGATGCACGCTTCGATCTGGCAAATGTCTATGCAAAATCGAAGCAGACCGATAAGGCCATCGAGCAATATCAGCGTGTCGTGGATTTCAACCCCGATCACACACGCGCACATTATCAGCTTTTTCTTCTCTACAGCAGGAGCAAACAGAGCGATCAAGCGCAAACACAGCTAACCGACTTTCATCGACTACAGGAGTTGGAGCAAATGGTACTGCGCACCGAATCTCAGCTGAGCAAGATTCGCCGCGTTCGCACTCCCAACGATACCGATATCTCCGCACAACCAGGCATGCAAACTCAACCGCCGTTGCCGCCGCCAGGAAGGGTGAGATGAACAACGCCCGAGCTGGAGTGATTCGCGGCATTTCGATACTGCTGTTTGTTTCGACCAGTTTGGCGCAGCCGCCCGCTGTCCAGAAGGTGGATCCGCCCAATTGGTTTGTTGGCCTATCAAGCCCGATGTTGCTGATCAAAGGCGAGCATTTGCAGTCGGCCAACGTCACTGCGAACTCGCCCGGCGTGCGTGTCACTAGAGTGCAAGGTCAGCGTACAGCCACATCTTCGGACGGCGGAGACTATCTGTTTGTTTGGCTCGACATCGCTTCCGATGCCAATGGCGGCGACGTGCCGATCACGGTAAGCACTCCTTCCGGGAAAACGAGTTTCAAGTTTCCCATTACGAAACGGCGTCCGCTGAGTGATGGCTTTCGCGGTTTTGATGGGAACGATGTCATTTATCTCATCATGCCCGACCGATTTGCCGATGGAGATACCTCGAACGACTCGCCCGCTCAAGCACCGAAATCTTACGATCGCAGCGATCCGCGCGCTTATCACGGCGGCGATCTGCGCGGCATCACTCAGCACCTCGACTATTTGAAAGAGCTGGGCGTCACCACCATCTGGACAACACCGATTTACCACAACGCCGACGATCGGCGCGACTATCACGGCTACGGCGCAGTCGATCTGTATGCCGTGGATGAGCGTCTCGGAGACCTGGAGGAGTATCGACGTTTCGTCGGGGCAGCACATCAGCGGGAAATGAAGGTTCTGCTCGACCTGGTTCCGAACCATATTGGGCCCACGCACCCCTGGGTCAATGATCCTCCAGAC
>Ga0307475_10001258_pt1 | contig 15218 bp, 15 predicted proteins | sample atmos_gasesECM1C_FD_203317 | JGI IMG/M metagenome (GOLD analysis project Ga0307475, IMG submission 203317) | Hardwood forest soil microbial communities from Morgan-Monroe State Forest, Indiana, United States - atmos_gasesECM1C_515 | ecosystem: Environmental > Terrestrial > Soil > Temperate... | reverse complement strand
ACCAGCCTCCGTCGTCTCCGGCGACCAGCCCGGTCATGGAGAAGCTCAGCAGTTACATGAGCCAGGCTGGGACGCGCCCACTCCCGGAGGAAGTCGTGGAAAAGGCCAAGCATCACATCCTGGACACCTTTGCCGCCATGACGTCAGGTTCCGAATTACCGCCAGGCCGCGCGGCTTTGCAGTTTGCGCAAGCGTACGGTGGAAAAGAGGTCGCAACCGTAGTCGCTTCAAGAATAGTGTGCGGACCCCTCGAAGCTGCATTTGCCAATGGCGTCCTCGCCCATTCCGATGAGACCGACGACTCTCACGGCCCGTCTCGCTCGCATCCCGGCGCTTCGGTTGTGCCCGCTGCATTCGCTGCTGCGGAGCAGTTCGGCATCAGCGGGGCTCACTTTCTTCGCGCCGTCACGCTCGGCTATGATGTCGGGCCGCGCGTGACCATGAGCATCGGCGGTCCCGGCTACCAGGCGGCCACGCATCGCAGTACGCATGGCACGGTTGCTGCGTTTGCTGCGGGCGCGGCCGCCGGCTGTGCAGCGGGCTTGAACGCACCGCAGTTTCGTTTTCTGCTCGACTATGCTGCGCAGCAGACGTCCGGAATCGGCGCCTGGGCGCGCGACGCGGAACACATGGAAAAAGCCTTTCTCTTCGGGGGAAAACCAGCCGCGGGCGGCGTGGCCGCCGCCATGCTCATTCGCTCGGGCTGGACCGGCGTCGATGACGTCTTCTCCGGATCCGACAATTTTTTCGAGGCGTACGCACCTAGGGAAAATGGCCTCGTGAAAGCTGACCCTTCCCAACTTATCAACGGACTTGGCGAGCGCTATGAAATCACGCGCACCAACATCAAGAAGTGGACGGTGGGCTCCCCGATTCAAGCGCCGCTTGACGCGCTTGCTGGCTTCTTCCGGAAACGATCCTTTACCGCGGACGAAGTTCAGAAAGTCGTGGTGCGCATCGCCAGCGATGAGGCCAATACCGTCAGTAACCGTGAAATGCCCGATATCTGCCTGCAACACATGATCGCGGTAATGCTCCTCGACAAAACGGTCACCTTTGCTTCGGCGCATGACAAGGCGCGCATGCAGGATCCCGCCGTTTTGCGCCAGCGTGCCAAGGTCGACGTGGTTGCCGACCCGCGCATCGATGCCCGGCGCCCGCGCCGCGAAGCCATCGTCGAATTTACGCTTGCGGATGGCACGCAGCTCACGGAGTGGGTTCGCGACGTCCGTGGCACCGCGGAAAATCCCATGACTCGTGAAGAAATCGTTGCCAAGGCTCGCGACTTAATTACTCCCGTTCTTGGTGCCGCGGGCGGCTCCGCCCTTATTGACAAGCTGCTAGCTTTGGAAACTCTACGCGATATTCGCGAACTGCGCCAAGCGCTTCAAAAGGGCTGAGCGATGCTGATTCCTGCCGCCGCAACTGCGAGTGCCTCGCCTCCACGCAAGAAGCCTTTCTACACCGGCCTATCTTTCCAAGTACTGCTCGGCGTCGCTATTGCCATCCTCCTCGGTTATATCAGCCCCGCAAAGGCTGTCGCAATGAAGCCCCTCGGCGACGCCTTTATTCGCTTGATCACCATGATCATCACGTTGGTCATCTTCTGCACCCTGGTCACCGGGATTGCGGGCATGGAAGACATGAAGAAAGTCGGCCGTGTCGGCGGCAAGGCTTTGTTGTATTTCGAACTTGTCTCGACACTTGCGCTTCTGATCGGACTCGTTGTCGGTAACCTGGTGCATCCCGGTAGCGGCTTCAATGTCAATCCCGCGACTCTGGACGCGAGAGCTGTGGCGGATTATGCGGGACAGGCCAGAGCACAGAGCGTCGCGGACTTTCTCATGCACATCATCCCCGCCACGGTCTTCGACGCGTTCGCGAGGGGAGACATCCTTCAGGTGCTCCTTGTCTCTCTGCTCTTCGGCTTTGCGTTGTCTCTGGCAGGCTCGCGCGGCAGGCCACTTGTCGACCTCTTGGACAGTTTGACTCGAGTCGTTTTTGGAGTCGTTGCCATCCTCATGCGTTTTGCCCCCATTGGAGCCTTCGGCGCTATGGCCTTCACTGTTGGCAAATACGGTTTGGCGTCGCTCGGCCCTCTCGCGAAACTACTGGCTACGCTCTACATTACGTCCACCCTGTTCGTGGTGGTCTTGCTCGGGGCCATTGCGCATGTGGCAGGCTTCGGAATTTTCCGGTTCCTCTGGTTCCTCCGTGAGGAGATTCTCGTCGTGCTGGCCACAAGCTCCTCGGAACCTGTGCTGCCCGCTCTAATGGCCAAACTCGAAAAACTCGGATGCTCGAAAACCCTGGTCGGTCTCGTGGTTCCGACCGGGTATACCTTCAACGCCGATGGCACCAGTCTCTACATGACTCTTGCGGCGCTTTTCGTAGCCCAGGCGACCAACACGCACCTGACCCTGACACAGCAGTTTACGATCTTGGGAGTCGCCGTGCTTACTTCCAAAGGCGCGAGCGGCGTGCAAGGAGCCGCTTTTATCGCGCTCGTCGCCACCATGATGGTCATCCCTGCTATACCGGTTGCGGGAATGGCGCTGATTCTTGGCATCGATCGCTTTCTCAGCATGTGCCGCGCGGTCGTCAACATGACCGGCAACGCCGTCGCCACCTTGGTGATCGCTCGCTGGGAGAACGAACTCGATCGGGATGCTCTCGAGCACCACCTGCTCGGAGAAGTCGCAGACGGCGCAAGCTCATAGAAGGACCAGCTGTCCGATCTCATTGTGCCAGTGACTGCGGTGCATGAAAGGGAGGGCACCCGGGGGAAAGAACGGTTCGCCAAGAAAACAATTGAGCCATTCTGTCACATGGAAATGCTGGCGACCGCGTTAGGCCGCAAGCTCGGTTCCCTCATAGATTCGCTCTATCCGCTCCAAGTCCTCCAACAACTGGCGGCCCCGACGACACAATTTTTTCCGTCGCGCCCATTCCATCCCGGCATTTCGGCACTTCCTGCATTTGTGCAGGTGCCGCGAGGCCCGCTCAAAACTTGCATCTGGATCGAGTACGATGATTTTCTTCAGTGTCATGCCGCGACGGTGCCAGAGTGTATGAATCAGCGCAACCTGTCCCGTTGGCCAGGGATAATGACAGACAGAGCACCGTTGAGCTGCAAATTGGCGTATTTTGGGGGTTGCATGGCGTTTTTCGAGCAGGAAGTTCACCTTGTGCCTGTGGAAAATTAGTGTCTCATTAGACACCGGGTTTGGACGGCTAACGTGTTCCCAGAAATCACCTTGCGGCGCTTCTTCTCCCCTCCCGACCGAAGCAAAACTGGCCGATTCGTCTACGATAAGGTTCGAGCGGCCGCTGCATTTTATCAAGGAGTGGGCTCCAGAAATTGCGCTTTGGTTTCGTACTTCCGTCCAAAAAGTCTTCAAAAAGCAGTTATTTGGACGGAATGTTTCATTTCGCCGCAACGGTTTGATTCTAGGACAATAAGTGGCGCGCTCTCCAGAAACGATTTCAGAGCTTTCGTTTTTGCCTATCCCGCGCACCCCGCGGCGGTCATTTGACATCTGCGCCATTTGTCGCTATGATAGATGACAAATGGCACAAGGGCTACAGGCCGTAATTGGAGAATTGGGCGGGAGACAGACGTTTGGTCGAACTTTGGCCAGCGAAAACGATATGCGCGAGGCCATTCGGCAAGGCTTTCCTCCGGCAGTGGTAGAAGTGCTGATGCGGGCTTCCGGCTTAACGCTGAAAGAACTCGCGACGGCTCTTGACTTGTCCACCCGAAGCTTACAGCGCCGTCGACGTAGCGGCCGACTGGCGCGTTACGAATCCGACCGGCTCTACCGGCTGGCACGGATCGTCGCTTTAGCCGACGAATTTCTAGGTGACCATGAAAGGGCCATTCGCTGGCTGAAGCGCCCGAACGGCGCTCTTGGTGGCATTGCGCCGGTGGCGGCACTTGACACCGAATTGGGTGCTCGCCAGGTTGAAAACATTCTTGGCCGGATTGCCTACGGCGGAATCAGTTGAACCGAGTCTATCGGGTGCTACGAAAGAAGTACGCCCGTACTCCTTTTGACGGCGAGGGCGCTCACCGATACGGTGGGCGCTGGTCGAGCCCCGGCATACGCCTCAGCTATACGTCAGAACACCAGTCCCTCGCAATGCTGGAATATTTCGTCCACCTCGACAAGGATGATACTCCCAGGGATCTGGTTCTAGCGGTCGCGGAAGTGCCCGACGATTTGAGCCAGGAAGAGGTTGAAGTCAGTCATCTGCCGGCGAATTGGCGACTTACCGCGGCACTGCCGGAGCTCACCGGGATCGGCGATGAATTCCTACGAAGGGGGGAGCACTGTCTACTCCTGGTGCCTTCCGCCCTTGCCCCGGACGAGCACAACTGCCTCATCAACCCTGGGCACTCAGAGTTTAACCGGCTCGTGATACGAGAGCCGGAGCCACTGGCATACGATCCACGCATGTTTGGGACGAAACATCGCCAGATGAGACGATGATGCGCAGGCAATAGTTCACAGGCAGCCGAAGAAAATCCAAGACAGCCTCAAAAACCCGGGTAGAGGGCGGCAAATCTCTGCCGAGATTTCGCCGCTAGTTACAGAAAGCCGGGTAAGCCTTCACCGTTTTCTCCCGGGCTTGAAAGTCGAGGGCTCGATGAGATCGGCGTGGAAGTTCAAGTCCTCGTGACGAAACTCGTCAAGGCGGGACTGGAGAGTTGAGGGGTATGTGTGCCGCCAGGTGATTTACGCAAACCTCGTACTTCCGTGCGATGAGGTAAAAGGCGAAGTTCGATTCTTCAGCCTAATACGCGTCGAGCTTTCTAAGAGGAGACGGAGCGTGGATAGGTTCAGGATATCAAAAAAGCTGTTAGATTCAGGCGCTCGGATCGACCCAATTTTCGCCCCTCAGGTAAAACCCTTAATACAAAATAATTTTGCCGATTTTGCCGAAAGCGATCTTGAAGATGGGAAAACCGGGGAGTATTATGTGGCTCCCGCTCTCTAATCCAAACTAGGATGTCCCGCCCTGCACCCTATCGAAATCAAAGGGAGGTTTGCAGTATGCCTACGGCTAAAGAATTCACCCTTACCATGGACGATAGACCCGGAACGCTTGGCAAAATTTGCCGAGCGCTGTCCGAACGCAACGTGAACATCATCGCCGCGCAGTCCTTTCCCGTCGCCGGAAAAAGCACAACGCGGTTCGTCTTCGATGATCCAACGAAAGCGCGAAGCGTGCTCGACAACGAACGAGCGACCTATACGGAAACGGATGTTGCCAAGGTATCCCTTGCACACCGACCAGGAGAACTGGCGCGTGTCGCACAAAAACTTGGTGATGCGAGCATCAACATCAACTACTTCTATTGCGGAGCCGATCCAAACACGAACGCACCACTCATTATTTTTGGTGTGGCGGAAATCGGCAAAGCCACGCCGCTGCTGGAACAGGCGGCTGCCGCTGCTGGCAGGGGTTAAGCCCACAAGCGAAACTTGATCTAGGGACCGGGCGACAAGAATGCTCGGTCCCTTTTGTTATGGCTCATTGAGACAAGAGTAGGTCTGCGGAACAGAGGGTACGCTCCAAAAAAATGAGACATGGTCAGACCGGCTGCGCTCCGATCCGCGCTTTGAGGAACTCCTGCAGCGCATGAATTTCCCGAGATAAGTTAGACAGAGTTACTCATCTATTCGGTTGGGTTGCATCTTAAACAGCTCGACGTCGCGTCCTCCGGTCACACTCAGCACGGGGCGATGGCGAGATACGCAGACTGGAAGATTATTTTGAACCGTTTTATACTGCACCGGTTTTGTGCACTCTACTCTTCCGTTCGAGGACCAGATATGAAGATTCGCGTTCTTCTTTCTTGGATATCTTGTCCTTTATTCGTGTCCCTCGCTCTGGCCCAGGATTCCAAATTTCGCCCAAACAACCAGCAGATTCCTGTTCCTGACTGCTTGAGCTTAAAAGGTCTATTAGACAGCAGTTACAAGCCTTGCGCCGCCGACGATCATCAGTTATGGCTGAAAGACATTACCCACTGGCGCGACGAGCGCCGGATCCGTATTGGCTACGACGGCTCGCGCTATGAAATTCCGGAACTACTATGGACGCAGTCCAGCTTCATCCAGCCGCAAATGATGGTGCAGGACCGCTTTTTCTTTGACCCCATCGCCGGAAAATACACCGTGGACCGGTACCTGGATGATCTGCAAAAGCGGTATGGAGGCGTCGACGCGGTCCTGATTTGGCCGACGTACCCCAACATGGGCATCGACGATCGGAACCAGATCGACATGATCCACTGCATGCCAGGAGGAGTCATTGGAGTTCGACAGATGATCGCGGACTTTCACAAGCGGCGTGTTCGCGTTCTGTTCCCGATGATGATGTGGGATCAGGGAACACGCGACCCGGGAAGACCCTGGCCCGAAGCGATTGCCTCGCTCATGGCAGAGATCGGGGCGGACGGCGTCAATGGCGATACCCAAGACGGAGTTCCGCTCGTTTTTTCGCTCGCCGCGGACAAAGTCGGCCATCCGCTAGCCTTCGAACCGGAAGGCGGCCCCTCCGACGAGGCGCTTGCCTGGAATGTAATGACCTGGGGGCAGTATCAATATCCGTTTACTCCGCTCGTTGACCGCTACAAGTGGCTCGAGCCACGCCACATGGTGAACATTTCCGATCGCTGGAACCGCAGCAAGACCGACGATTTGCAGTTTGCGTTTTTCAACGGAATTGGTTGGGAAAGTTGGGAGAATATTTGGGGCATCTGGAATGGCGTCACTCCCCGCGACGCAGAGGCCACGCGCCGCGTCGCCACTCTCGAGCGCGCCATAGCCGAATACCTAGTGAGCCGCGATTGGGAACCGATGTATCCAATGTTGCGCTACGGAGTCTTCGCCAGCCGCTGGCCGCTTAACGACAGCACCGTTTGGACGATCGTGAATCGCAATGAATATGATGTCGAAGGACCACAAATGGAGGTTCCCGCCGTCCCCGCAATGCACTATTTCGATCTCTATGGCGGCTCCGAGTTGCAGATACGAAAATACCTAGGTGGCAAATCCGTTTTGAGTTTTTCCATCGAAAGCAATGGTTTCGGTGCCGTCTTGGCAACGAATTCCGAACCCGACGCGAAAATGCAAAAGCTGATGTCAGCGATGAAGCAAATGACCGTCAAACCGCTGGCTAGCTTCTCGAGCCAACATGAGGTCCTGAAACAAAAGATCGTGCCGATCGCCGCCACGAGGACGGGTAGCAGCGCTCCCCCAAGCATGATTCAGATTCCCGAAGGCGACTTTCTCTTTAAAGTGTCGGGCATAGAAATTGAAGGGTCCAATGACATCGGCGTGGACGTGCAGTATCCCTGGGAAGATGCACCGCGTCGTTTCCACGAGCATCCGATGCACATCAAGTCGTTCTACATCGACAAATATCCAGTCACGAACGTCGAGTTTAAACAGTTTCTGGACGCCACGCGCTACCATCCCAATGACGACCTGAACTTTCTGCGCGATTGGAAAGAGGGTACCTTCCCCGCAGGCTGGGACCATCGGCCGGTGACCTGGGTGTCCATCGAGGATGCGCGCGCCTACGCCACGTGGGTCGGAAAGCGCTTGCCTCACGAATGGGAGTGGCAATACGCCGCGCAAGGCACCGATGGCCGCATCTATCCCTGGGGCAACCAATGGGATGCGGCCGCGGTTGCTGAACCGGATAAGAACCGCACAATGCGCGGTCCCGATCCAGTAGACGCACATTCGAAAGGTGCCAGTCCCTTTGGTGTGATGGATCTTGTGGGCAATATGTGGCAATGGACAGATGAATTTCTCGATGAGCATACACGAGTGGCAATTCTCCGAGGGGGAAGCTATTACCAGCCGCAGGGTTCGATCTGGTATTTCCCGCAAGCTTATAAATTGACCGAGCACGGCAAACTCCTGATGACGGCGCCGAGCATCGACCGCTCGGGCGCCATCGGTTTCCGTCTCGTGCAAGATGCGCACTGATTTTTTCTGCGGGACCTGCAGTGCTATGTAGGGCATCGTCCGTTGAAGCTCGTACTCTCACGTCCTCGAACCCTGCAATTAGAGTTCAAGGCTTCTGAGATTGCTGGGCCCGCCCGATAAACGTGTCAAACTTCCAGACCTGCCGCCGGCCTGACCGTAGAGAAGCATGAAACGCTGCCTGGCTAAAATCAACACCTGCTGTAGCGTGGAGATATTGGCGCAAAATTTCCTGGCTGTTCCCTCCGCTTTACGTTCGCTCCGGCCGGGTTGTCTGGAGGGAACAGAACCAGGAACGTTCGCTGGAGATCCGTTGCTGGGAGCAATGGGAATCGAATGCCGGATGGTAGAGTATCAGAGCCGACGAGGATTTCTTTCACCAGCAAGCGCAAGATCTGCTGGCGCTCCTGCACCGCCAGCGTCTTCGCGTATCGATGACCACAGATTTCGCGTGTGGCCCGGCGACAACAGCACCTGAATGTTTGCAGATTTGTTCTGAACGCGGTGCGGGATAGGTCTTAAACTCGTCTTCAGCAAGGTTCACCATCAAGTGAGCCTGGCCGTTTGGCATAATCCGTTCTAGCTCCTGAAAGCTCTACGCTGCTAAGCTGCCGCCAGCGAAGAAAGCGCAATGAAATTTGAACTCCCCAAAGCACCCGCCCAGAAGACCGGCCCTGTGAAAGCGTGGTTCGAGCCGGTGGTGATTCCCACCTACCACCCGCACACCCCTGACAAGAACCCGATGTTTCTGGAAAATCGCGTGTATCAAGGCAGCAGCGGGAAAGTCTACCCGCTACCGTTCACCGACCGAATCTCCACGAAAGCACGAGATCATGCCTGGCAGGCAGTGCATGTGGAAAGCGAATTTCTGCGGGTCGTGGTGCTGCCCGAAATTGGCGGGCGAATTCATGTAGGACTGGACAAGTCGAATGGCTACGACTTCTTCTATCGTCAGAATGTGATCAAGCCCGCTCTCGTGGGTCTAGCCGGTCCGTGGATCTCAGGCGGAGTGGAGTTTAACTGGCCGCAACACCATCGGCCAGCCACGTTCATGTCGGTGCAAGCGCAGATCGAAGAACATTCTGATGGGACGCGCACCGTTTGGTGTAGCGACCATGAGCCGATGAACCGCCTCAAAAGCGCACATGGCATATGCCTGCATCCCGGTAAGGCGTACATCGAACTCAAGGTGCGCCTCTACAACCGAACTCCGTTCACACAGACATTTTTGTGGTGGGCCAACGCTGGAGTCCACGTTCACGAACTTTATCAGTCCTTCTTCCCACCCGATGTGCAGTATGTCGCTGACCACGCCAAACGTGCCGTGAGCCGCTTTCCCCTGTGCGAGGAGCGCTACTACGGAGTGCAATACGGCGAGAGGGCGCGGAGCGGCGTTCCAGTGGAAGAACGCCCGCGAAGATTGGTTCCCCCCGGGGGTTACCCGCCAAACGATTTGAGTTGGTATGCCAATATCCCCGTGCCGACCAGTTATATGGCAACAGGCTCAGTGGAAAATTTCTTTGGCGGTTATGACCACCGGCAGAAGGCTGGCCTGGTCCATGTAGCCTGAGAAGTCGATGCTCGGGCGTGGAGTCGCTAGGGATTGAGGACTGGGAACTGACATCGCAGGTTGCAACATTCACCGGTACCACTGTTTCCAGTGGGTTGCGAACTCTTACCATCCAACCTACGACACTCGAGGCGATAAAAGTGGACCGGAACGCTGCTATGGTTGATTGGCGTGTGGGGAATCTCTGGAGGGGCTGTGGTGCGACGAGGAAACTGCAGCCCAGCTGGTGGTGGTGCCCGGCTCGAGCCTTTGCCTGCGAACGGACTCGCGGGATCGAGGTGAGGCTCTTGCGGCGAAATGCCTGCGCTGCTCGGTCCAGCACCTGTATCGCGGGCGAACATGGAAGGATATGGATGACGGTGCATCGTTACGTCCAGCTCTGGAGGGATCTCCACCTCCGAGAACAGGACAACCTCGCTCTCAAACAGGACGCGGTGAACGTGGGGATCGGCAATGTCCAGCGTCATACGGCGCAGGACTCGGATAGCCACCCCACGGTGTGCGGGGGATACTCTGAACTCGATTGGCCTCGGCGCAGTGTACGCCAACAAAGGCGAGCGCAATGAGAAAGAGCATTCCGCTTATTTTCATTCCTCCCTGCCGCTTTATTAGGGGAATAAGCCTGAGCGGATCCTCACAGTGACGAATTGCGCTAGGGTTTGCGTTGGTCGACGAGGATAACGACACCGTAGCGGGAGAGTTCGACTTGGGTGACTTCAGCTTGAGCGGTATCGGGTTGGGAGAGCTGTGGCTCGTCCGGCGAGTCGAGTTGATGGAGGATGGACTTCATCGGTCGAGGAAGAGGAACGAGTTGCTTTTCGGGGTTGAAATTGACGAGGACAAAGACGGTGGACCCAGGACCGACGCGGCGGTTGACTTCGATGCCGTCCGGGACCGGACCAAAGACGGGGGTGACGCCGCTAACGTTGACCATCCACTGCGCAAGCGCGGTCATGAGATTGGGATCGAGGATGGTGCCGACATAGGTGATGCGTCCCTTGCCGAAGGGATGAGTGATGATGCAGGGCTGGCCGTCGAGCCACCCGTTGCTGCCTCCGTAGCGTAAGAGAACTTCAGCATCCGGCGCCATGGCTTTGAGTTGCTCAGCCCAAATCGTGGCAGTGCCAGAGCCGAGCAAGCCGCTGACCGGAGCGTCGCGCTCTAGGGCGTAAAACTGTTCGACGCGGCCGCCGAGTGCGTCGATGAGATAGCCAGGCTGACGCAGCGGGAGAAGGGCGTTGAATTCGTCCTTCATGCCCGAGCGCGGGCCGAGAACGAGGTGGCCGCCATTTTTGGCGTAGTCAGCGAGATGGGCGGCGCGTTCTTTAGGAATGAGATTGAGGCTGGGAGCGACGACGAGCTTGTATTGGTCCAGAGGAACGTCTGTGCTGACGATGTCCAGCGACTGCGAAATCTTGCGGATGGTTTGGTAGTAGGTCTTGAGGATGTTGAACGGATCGTAGCGCGAAGTGTGAATCTGCCAATTAATGGCCCAGCGGCTTTCGTAGTCGTGAAGGAGCGCGACATCGGAGACGACGCGCGTGTTCCGAAACGCACCTTGAACCTGTGCGAATTCGGCTGCCGTCTGCGTGACTTCCGCGAGAACCGGTTCCGGCTCACCGTCCGGGCCGACGAGAGTGCCGTGCATTTCCTCCTGGCCATTTAGCGCGCTGCGCCATTGCCAAAAGCTGACTTCGTCGGCGCCGTGGCCGACGTCATGCCAGGCCATCGCGCGAACTTCGCCTTTGTTGAGAGCATTGTTCAGGTTCGACCAATTCACGAAACCTGGCTGTGTTTCGATAACCCAAAAATTCTGTCGCTTGAGGCCGCGCATGGTGTCGTGGCTGATGCCGTTCTTGTCGGGATCAAGATGCCCGGTGGCGACGTAATCGTCCCAAGCAACGAACGTGAGGGAACGCGCGACCGTGTAGTGATCGAAGCCATCGAAGGCGTAGCCCATGAAATTGCCGGTGATGAACTGGCGAGGATCGGCAAACGGGCGGATGGCACCGATTTGATTTTGTTGATAGCTCGCCCAGGCAAAGGTGACGAAGCGTTTCCAATCCAGCATGAGGCCGGGATTGTGAGGGATGTCGGGGATCGGGATTTCAGCCCAATTGTCGTAGGTTTCGCTCCAGTAGGCGGTCGTCCACTGTTGATTGAGAAAGTCGAGAGATTTGTACCTGGCTTTAAGCCAATCGCGGAATTGGTGCCTGGCGTCGTCGTCGAAGGACATTTGCGAGTAGCCGTACTCGTTGTCAATTTGCCAGCCGATGACATTGGGGTCGTGGCCGTAGCGCCGAGCCATCTCGGTTGCAATACGCCTGCAGAATTCGCGATAGCGCACGGAGGTGACGGAGCCTTGGGCGCGATTGCCGTGCGTGACGCGGCGTCCGTCTTTTTCCATGCGAAGCGTGTCGGGATATTTGAGAGTGAGCCAAGCGGGCGGCGCCGCGCTGGGAGTGTCGAGGATTACGAGAAGATGATGCTTTTCGGCCAGACGGATGGCGTGGTCGAGCCATTCGAAGTCATAGCGACCTTCGGACGGCTCCAGGCGGCTCCAGGCGAATCCAGCAAGGCGAACGACCGCGAGATGAGCGGCTTCCATCATGCTGACATCATTTTCCCATCGAGCCGCGGGCCATTGTTCGGCATACCAGTCGGTGCCCATGAGAATCGCGTCGTGGCCGGGGAGCTGTGTGGGGATGGCACTATAGTTCTGAGGGCTCGCGTGCAATTGGAAAAGCAAAAAGATGGTCGATAGCCCCGCGGACAGAAAAGCTGTTGGCAGAATGCGAGGGCTTGGAAGCAGGCGCACAATTCCTCCAAATTGTTGTCAGTGAGGAGTCCGGAATTAAGCAGGCTCCTTTAACTCCCACATCTCAGGATCGATCTTCTCGAACTCTTCTTCGATGATCCGGTCAATTCGCTCGAGGTCCTTTTTAAAGCCTTAGCTTTCCGACGTGTTTCATCCATGGCTTCGGAGGAGACTTCTTCAGTTCCTCTTCGATGGCTGGACGGCATCCGGGATTTCTACCGGGATCTTCGTGAGGCTCCATGGTCTCACATCTAATGGGGAGGAAGGAAAGACAGTGGGAAAAGTTGCTGCCAGTACCCACTTGGACGGTTTTGCCGTTAACTGGGCCTTAGCAATTCGCCAGGGACACGTTCATTTTCTTTGGCTTTCTCGGGATGTCCGCCGCGCCAGGACGACACACACTGTTACACCGTTGCCAGCCTTAATGGCACCTATGGGGTTGTTGGAGACTATGGCGCTCACGTAGCAATTGCACTTGCGACGAGGCATTTCGATGGAAAGGGCAATCTGACAGGAACCTTCACTATCAACGCGCCTGATCCTGCATCGACAACTGGAGGCAGAAAGCTCATAACTGGAACGCAGATGGGCACCTACACTGTCAATTGCGATGGCACTGGCGTTTTCGACCGTGTTCTCACCTCGAATAGCACCATAGTGCACCAATTTGATGACTTCATCATCACAGTGGCAACTGTAAAAGACGGCCAGCTTATTGCCACAAGGATCGAAGGTGCGCAGACATGCGCAGAGGACCCCCAGTGCGCTCGTGCCTGGTGGTATCTTTCTGACTCGTCATTACACCCGCCGACCAGACGGGAACTAGGACGGTCTAGCAGCCAGCGGTAATAGTAGAAGGTATTGCACAACCCTTCGTAAGACGATCATGAAGCAGGCGATATGGAAAAACGCTCGATAGATCCTGAGCGAGCGGTCGTAAGGGACGACCAGATGGCGGAAGTTCCCCAACCAGGCGAAGGTCCGTTCGACTATCCAGCGCCGTTTGTAGCGCCGAAGAACGCGGCCATCTTGTGGAGGTGTCCGGCTGTCCCTACCGAAAACTCCATTCGGCGGTTTTCAGCATAGAGCCCAAGACGCAGGCCGCTGTCCGGAATGTTCCAAAGGAACTCGCTTCAATGTTGGCCACGCTCATCGGCCACCACAAAGAAGGGTTCCTATTCCGCACATCTACGGGAAGGCCTCTGTCCGCCCGTAACGTGCTCCGCGACAGCCTCCATCTGACGTTGCTTGCTCTAAAGCAACCGAAGATGGGTTTTCACTGCTTCCGGCGCTTCCGTGAATCCGTGCTGCAAAAGTCCGAAGCTCGGGCGCTCCTGATCGATTATTGGATGGGGCACGAGAATCAGGACATGGGCACACGATACGGACAGCAACTGCTGAAGGATGCGGAATGGCGCAAAGAATGGGCCGAAAAGATCGGCGTGGGTAATTGACGAGCCTGGAACTGCGAATTGGCCAACCTGGCCAACTTTCGAAGTCAAAAACTCGGCCCGCGAGAGCGGCATAAATGATTGAAATGTTTGGAAATAAGTGGCGCGCCCTGAGAGATTCGAACTCCCGACCTTCTGCCCAGCAAGGTTTGGCCAAAGAGTTGGGCTTGGACGCGCTGCGCGGAAGCGGAAGAGAGTAATACACTCGGTATGCATCGGGGAGGCAATCGGCATGGCTCGGCGTATGGTTCCTTCGTCGTTTGAGTGCGACTGTGGTCACCAGTCGCATTTCTGTGAGGGCACCGTCCGTGACATGGAGGCGGACAGCCGTCGCCGCCACAAACGGATGCATCTGCTGGATTCAGAGGCCGAGGAACACGCTATCGAGTTCGAGGAAGGAGTGGCAACTGCGGTTATTTGTCCGAAGCTAGGACGGCGCAAAATCAGCGGCCGGTCCTGAGGCGCAGTAGCCGATGAGCGGCCAGCTGCACCGGCGGTAGACGCAGGGAAAAACACGTGGATCAAGCCCAAGCAGGCGGGTGCAGGGCCTACTTTGTCCAATCCTCGATTTTCAATTGCTTCAATCGACGAAAAGAACGATCGTTCGTTACCAGAACGGCCTCGGTGGCCAGCGCATGAGCCGCGATCATCATATCCAAATTTCCCATGGGGATCCCCTCAATCTCAAGGGCGGCCCGCAAATCAGCGTAGCGCCTCGCCGCGTTGGAATCCCACGACAGCGAATCCACTCGCAGTAGAAATTCATCGATGGCGGTTTTCAATCGTACGGCTTCGCGCTTCCGTGCCGCTCCAAACAGCAACTCCGCTTCTGTAATTGCCGAAATCAGAACTTGCGACATGGGCACCTTCAGCAACCGTTCACGAACCCGCGGAACATTGCCTTTAATGATGTAACTGGCAGTATTCGTGTCCAAAAAGTAGCGTGGGGGCATCAGAGGAGCTTGCGCTTCTGCGGGGGCGTGTCGTCACGCTCGGCCAGAAAATCCGAGGGCACGTCGATGCTCTTCATCAACTCGAAGAAATCCTCCCACGACTCGGGACGCCGCGAGAGGATCACATCTCCTGTAGCCGGATCGCGGCGCACGTACACCTCGGAACCCTCGAACCGATAATCCGAGGGAAGGCGAACCGCTTGGCTGCGGCCGTTGCGGAACAGTTTGGCGGTACGGACCGTAGCACCTCCTTACGGTATATATCATGATATATCACTGATTGCAATCTACCAAGATATGGGGATATGGGGGGCGAGTCATGCGAGTTACGTGAGGGACAAGAGGCTCGAGGTCCCGGAGCTCCCGCGCCCCATCGCCGAAGTTCGGTCAATGGATCGCAGAAGGGCGCTGACCGTCTCC
>Ga0307475_10001256_pt1 | contig 15232 bp, 13 predicted proteins | sample atmos_gasesECM1C_FD_203317 | JGI IMG/M metagenome (GOLD analysis project Ga0307475, IMG submission 203317) | Hardwood forest soil microbial communities from Morgan-Monroe State Forest, Indiana, United States - atmos_gasesECM1C_515 | ecosystem: Environmental > Terrestrial > Soil > Temperate... | reverse complement strand
ATCGAAATGCGTGGACTGCTGCGATGAGCTCGCCGGACCACGACCCGAAGGTCGCAGCCAGCGAGGTGGGGGGAGTCCCTGCTGCCGACGAGGAAGTCATCAACGTACGCCGCGGCATGTTCGGGGCCTCCGGGACCGGCGACACGTCCGGATACGGGCGGCTGGTGCGGGAGGTCACGCTGCCGGGCAGCACCCCGCGGCCTTACGGCGGCTACTTCGACGACGTGGTCGACCGGCTGACCGAAGCGCTCGAGGGCGCCGACCTCGAATTCACCGACGCCGTAGAGAAAGTCGTCGTGTACCTCAACGAACTGACCTTGCACGTTCGCCGGGAGCGACTGCCGCAGGTCGCCCAGTGTCTTCGCGACGAACCGGAATTGCGCTTCGAGCTCTGCCTGGGCGTCAGCGGGGTGCACTATCCGCACGAGACCGGCCGCGAACTGCACGCCGTCTACCACCTGCAGTCGATCACCCACAATCGCCGCGTCCGGCTGGAAGTGTCTGCGCCGGACGGCGATCCGCACATCCCGTCGCTGTTTTCGGTCTACCCGACCAACGACTGGCACGAGCGCGAAACCTACGACTTCTTCGGCATCCTCTTCGACGGACACCCGTCGCTGACCCGCATCGAGATGCCCGACGATTGGCACGGACATCCGCAGCGCAAGGACTACCCACTCGGCGGCATCCCCGTCGAATACAAAGGCGCGCAGATACCCCCGCCCGACGAGCGGAGAGCTTACGACTGATGAGCACAACCACCGACTCGACCCACGATGGCGGCGCCGCCGAGACGGTCTTGGTGGCCGGCGGCCAGGACTGGGAAGAGATCGTCGAGGCCGCACGCAGCGCGGACCCCGGCGAGCGCATCATCGTCAACATGGGGCCGCAGCACCCCTCCACGCACGGGGTGTTGCGGCTGATCCTCGAGATCGAGGGCGAAACGGTCACCGAGGTCCGATGCGGAATCGGCTACCTGCACACCGGGATCGAGAAGAACCTCGAGTACCGCTACTGGACCCAAGGTGTCACGTTCGTGACCCGGATGGACTACCTGGCACCGTTTTTCAACGAAACCGCCTTCTGCCTGGGTGTGGAAAAGCTGCTCGGCATCACCGATGAGATACCGGAGCGGGTCAACGTCATCCGGGTCATGATGATGGAACTCAACCGGATCTCATCGCATCTGGTCGCGCTGGCGACCGGCGGCATGGAACTGGGCGCCATGACACCGATGTTCGTCGGCTTCCGGGCGCGCGAGATCGTGCTCAATCTGTTCGAATCGATCACCGGGTTGCGGATGAACAGCGCCTACATCCGGCCCGGCGGCGTCGCGCAGGATCTGCCGCCCAACGCGAAAAGCGAGATCACGGAAGCCCTCAAGCAGCTGCGCCAACCCCTGCGTCAAATGGGCGAGCTGCTCAACGAAAACGCCATCTGGAAAGCGCGCACCCAGGACGTCGGCTACCTGGACCTGGCCGGATGCATGGCGCTGGGCATCACCGGACCCATCCTGCGCGCCACCGGGTTGCCGCACGATCTGCGCAAGAGCGAGCCCTACTGCGGATATGAAAACTACGATTTCGACGTAATCACCGACGACGGCTGTGATGCTTACGGGCGCTACATCATTCGCGTCAAAGAGATGTGGGAGTCGATGAAGATCGTCGAGCAGTGCCTCGACAAGTTGCAGCCGGGCCCGATCATGGTCGAGGACCGCAAGATCGCCTGGCCGGCCGACCTGAAGGTGGGGCCCGACGGCATGGGCAACTCACCGGAGCACATCGCAAAGATCATGGGCAGCTCGATGGAGGCCTTGATCCACCACTTCAAGCTCGTCACCGAGGGCATACGCGTTCCGGCGGGCCAGGTTTACACCGCGGTGGAATCACCGCGTGGTGAGCTGGGCGTGCACATGGTCAGCGACGGCGGTACCCGCCCCTACCGGGTGCATTACCGGGACCCGTCTTTCACCAACCTGCAGTCGGTCGCCGCGATGGGCGAGGGCGGGATGGTCGCCGACTTGATCGCCGCGGTCGCCAGCATCGACCCGGTCATGGGCGGGGTCGATCGATGACGGTTCCCAACATCGGCAGCAGCGGCGGTGAGCGGGTGTTCATCCGGCTGGGACCACCTCCCGAAGAGCCCAACCAGTTCGTCGTTGATGGTGCGCCGCAATCGTATTCACCGGAGGTGCGGGCGCGGCTGGAAGTCGATGCCAAGGAGATCATCGGCCGCTACCCCGACAAGCGCTCGGCGCTGCTGCCACTGCTGCATCTCGTGCAATCCGAGGACTCCTACCTGACACCGGCCGGGTTGGAGTTCTGTGGCGAGCAGCTGGGACTGACCGGGGCCGAGGTGTCCGCGGTGGCCAGCTTCTACACGATGTACCGCCGCGGGCCCACCGGCGACTACCTGGTCGGTGTCTGCACCAACACGCTGTGCGCGGTCATGGGCGGCGACGCCATATTCGAGACGCTCAAAGGGCATCTGGGCATCGGCAACGACGAGACCACCCCGGACGGGTCGGTCACCCTGCAGCACATCGAATGCAATGCCGCTTGCGATTTCGCGCCGGTGGTGATGGTCAACTGGGAGTTCTTCGACAACCAGACGCCGCAGTCGGCACGCAAACTCGTCGACTCGCTGCGTGAGGGTAAGCCCGCGCCGCCCACCCGCGGCGCTCCGCTGTGCGTCTTCCGCGAGACATCACGCATCCTGGCGGGCCTGCCCGACCAGCGCCCCGACCAGGGTCAGGGCGGCGCCGGCGCGGCCACCTTGGCCGGTCTGAAGGCGGCGGAGGAACTCGGCATGCAGGCACCGCCGGCGCCGGACGCGTCCGGGGAAGGACAGTGATGGCTGCGCCCGCCGGCCAGGCAACCCCGTTGACCCCGGTGATCAGCCGCTACTGGGACGACCCCGAGTCGTGGACGTTGGAGACCTATCACCGTCACGACGGGTACAAGGCGATGAAGAAGGCCTTGTCCATGCAGCCCGACGCGGTCATTGGCACCGTCAAGGACTCCGGACTGCGCGGGCGTGGCGGCGCGGGCTTCTCCACCGGCACGAAGTGGTCCTTCATCCCCCAGGGCGACATCGGAGCGGCCGCCAAGCCGCACTACCTGGTGGTCAACGCCGACGAGTCGGAACCCGGTACGTGCAAAGACATCCCGCTGATGCTGGCGACACCGCACGTGCTCGTCGAGGGCGTCATCATCGCCTCCTACGCGATCCGGGCCAGCCATGCGTTCATCTACGTGCGCGGTGAGGTGCTGCCGGTGCTGCGCCGCCTGCAGAACGCCGTGGCCGAGGCCTACGCCGCCGGTTACCTGGGTCGCGACATCGCCGCGTCCGGCTACGACCTCGAACTGGTGGTGCACGCCGGTGCGGGTGCCTACATCTGCGGTGAGGAGACCGCACTGCTGGACTCCCTGGAGGGCCGGCGCGGCCAGCCCCGGCTGCGGCCGCCGTTCCCCGCGGTAGCCGGGCTTTACGGCTGCCCCACGGTGATCAACAACGTCGAGACCATCGCCAGCGTGCCGTCGATCATCCTCAACGGGGTCGACTGGTTCCGGTCGATGGGCAGCGAGAAATCGCCTGGCTTCACGCTGTATTCACTGTCAGGACACATCACCCGCCCCGGCCAGTACGAGGCCCCGCTGGGAATCACGTTGCGCGAGTTGCTCGCTTACGCCGGCGGTGTGCGCGCCGGGCACCGGCTCAAGTTCTGGACGCCCGGCGGCTCCTCGACCCCGCTACTCACCGACGAGCACCTCGACGTGCCGCTGGACTACGAGGGCGTGGGCGGCGCCGGCTCGATGCTGGGAACCAAGGCGCTGGAGATCTTCGACGAAACCACCTGCGTGGTGCGTGCGGTGCGACGCTGGACCGAGTTCTACAAGCACGAATCCTGCGGGAAATGCACGCCGTGCCGGGAAGGCACCTTCTGGCTGGACCAGATCTACGCACGGCTGGAAACCGGCAAGGGCACCCACGAAGACATCGACAAACTGTCCGACATCTCCGACACCATCTTGGGAAAGTCATTCTGCGCGTTGGGCGATGGCGCCGCCAGCCCGGTGATGTCGTCGATCAAGCACTTCCGCGACGAGTACGTCGCCCACGTCGAAGGAGGCGGTTGCCCATTCGACCCGAAAGACTCCATGCTCATGGCGGATGGAAAGGCATGACACCCCAATGACGACGAGCTCTTCCGGTGCGGCCAACACCCAAACCGGCGACGGGGTGAGCCGGCCGACGATGGTCACGCTGACCATCGACGGCGTCGAGATCAGTGTTCCCAAGGGAACTTTGGTGATCCGCGCGGCCGAGTTGATGGGCATCCAGATTCCGCGGTTCTGCGACCACCCGCTACTGGATCCGGTCGGCGCCTGTCGGCAGTGCCTGGTCGAGGTCGAGGGACAACGCAAACCGATGGCGTCGTGCACCACCGTGGCCACCGACGACATGGTCGTGCGCACCCAGCTGACGTCGGCGGCCGCCGACAAGGCCCAGCACGGCGTGATGGAGCTGCTGCTGATCAACCATCCGCTGGACTGCCCGATGTGCGACAAAGGCGGCGAATGCCCGCTGCAGAACCAGGCAATGTCCAACGGCCGCGCGGATTCCCGCTACACCGACGTCAAGCGCACGTTCGCCAAGCCGATCAACATCTCCTCCCAGGTGCTGCTGGACCGTGAGCGTTGCATTCTGTGCGCCCGCTGCACCCGGTTCTCCGAGCAGATCGCCGGAGACCCGTTCATCGACATGCAGGAACGGGGCGCCCTGCAGCAGGTCGGCATCTACGCCAACGAGCCGTTCGACTCCTACTTCTCGGGCAACACGGTGCAGATCTGCCCGGTGGGTGCGCTGACCGGTAGCGCATACCGGTTCCGGGCCCGCCCCTTCGACCTGGTCTCGAGCCCCAGTGTGTGTGAGCATTGCGCGTCTGGCTGCGCGCAGCGCACCGACCACCGCCGCGGCAAGGTGCTGCGCCGGCTGGCCGGCGACGATCCCGAAGTCAACGAGGAGTGGAACTGCGACAAGGGCCGGTGGGCCTTCAGCTACGCCACCCAGCCGGACCTGATCACCACGCCCTTGATCCGAGACGCCAACGGCACGCTTCAGCCGGCGTCCTGGTCTCACGCGATGGTGACCGCGGCCCAAGGACTCGAGGCGGCGCGCGGCCGCACCGGTGTGCTGGTCGGCGGCCGGGCGACCTGGGAAGATGCCTACGCGTACTCGAAGTTCGCGCGAATGGTGTTGGACACCAACGACATCGACTTCCGCGCGCGCCCGCATTCGGCCGAGGAGACCGACTTCCTGGCTGCCCGCGTCGCGGGCCGGCGGAGTGTCAGCTATGCCGATCTGGAATCGGCGCCGGTGGTGTTGCTGGTCGGGTTCGAGCCGGAAGAAGAGTCGCCCATCGTGTTCCTGCGGTTGCGCAAGGCGGCCCGCAAGCACCGTGTTCCGGTGTACGCCGTCGCCCCGTTTGCCACTCGCGCGCTGCAGAAGATGTCCGGCCGGTTGCTCAAAACCGTTCCCGGCGCCGAGGCTTCGACGCTGGACGGCCTGGCCACCGGCGAAGTCGGTGATCTGCTGTCCACTCCGGGCGCGGTCATCATGGTCGGGGAACGCTTGGCCACCGTGCCCGGCGGATTGTCGGCGGCGGCTCGCCTCGCCGACGCCACCGGAGCGCGGCTGGCGTGGGTGCCGCGCCGGGCCGGGGAACGTGGCGCGCTGGACGTGGGCGCGCTGCCCACGCTGCTGCCCGGTGGGCGCCCCGTTGCTGACGACGCCGCTCGCGCGCAGGTCGCCGCGGCGTGGCATGTCGACGAATTGCCTTTCGCCGCTGGGCGTGATGCCGAGGGCATTGTGGCGGCCGCCGCCGACGGGACGCTGGGTGCGCTGCTGGTCGGCGGTGTCGAACCCGCCGACTTCGCCGATCCGGACGCGGCGCTGGCCGCGCTGGACACCGCCGGCTTCGTGGTCAGCCTCGAGTTGCGGGAGAGCGCCGTCACGGAACGCGCCGACGTGGTCTTTCCGGTCGCGCCGACGACGCAGAAGTCCGGCGCGTTCGTCAACTGGGAGGGCCGCTATCGGGAATTCGCTCCCGCGCTGCAGGGCACCGCCCAGCAAGCCGGGCAACCGGACCACCGGGTGCTCGATGCGCTGGCCGGCGAAATGGGTGTCTATCTGAATGTGACAACCGTTGAGGCAGCGCGCGAGGAGATGTCCGGGCTGGGCAGCTGGGACGGCAAACACGCCGCGGGCCCGCAGATCGCAAGCGCGGAGCCGGCCGAACCCGGGCAGGGCGAGGCGATCTTGACCGGCTGGCGAATGCTGCTCGACAACGGCCGCTTGCAAGACGGCGAGCCGTATTTGGCGGGGACCGCGCGCACACCCGTGGTGCGGCTGTCGGCCGATACCGCGGCCGAGATCGGGGCCGTCGACGGCGCACCGGTGACCGTCAGCACATCGCGCGGGTCAATCAGCTTGCCGCTGTATGTCACCGACATGCCCGACCGGGTGGTGTGGCTTCCGCTGAACTCACGGAGTTCAGCGGTGCACCAGCAATTGGGCGTCACCATAGGCAGCATCGTGAAGATCGGACTGGGCTCGTGACTGGTTTCGGGCACGACACCTGGTGGCTGGTGCTGGGCAAGTCGCTGGCCATCTTCGTGTTCCTGATGCTGACCGTGCTGGTGGCGATCCTGGCCGAACGCAAGCTACTGGGCCGGATGCAGCTGCGCCCCGGCCCCAACCGGGTGGGCCCCAAAGGCGCCCTGCAGAGCCTGGCCGACGGAATCAAGCTGGCGCTCAAGGAAAGCATCACCCCCGGCGGTACCGACAAGTTCGTTTACTTTGCGGCGCCGGTCTTTTCGGTGATCCCCGCGTTCACCGCGTTCGCATTCATCCCGTTCGGGCCCGAGGTGTCGGTGTTCGGCCACCGCACGCCATTGCAGCTGACCGATCTTCCGGTCGCGGTGCTGTTCATCCTGGGGCTGTCGGCGATCGGGGTGTACGGCATCGTGCTCGGCGGTTGGGCGTCGGGTTCCACCTACCCGCTGCTGGGCGGGGTGCGCTCCACCGCCCAGGTGATCTCGTATGAGGTCGCGATGGGACTGTCGTTCGCGACGGTGTTCCTTTTCGCCGGCAGCATGTCGACGTCGGAGATCGTGGCCGCACAAAATGGCGTCTGGTACATATTCCTGCTGCTGCCGTCGTTCATCATCTACCTCGTCTCCATGGTGGGTGAAACCAACCGCGCCCCATTCGACTTACCCGAGGCCGAGGGTGAACTGGTCGCCGGTTTCCACACCGAATACTCGTCGCTGAAGTTCGCCATGTTCATGCTGGCCGAATACGTCAACATGACAACGGTTTCCGCGCTGGCCGCGACCATGTTCCTGGGCGGCTGGCACGCTCCATGGCCGCTGAACATGTGGGTTGGAGCCAACACCGGCTGGTGGCCAGTGCTTTGGTTCGTCGCCAAGGTGTGGATGTTCCTGTTCATCTATTTCTGGCTGCGCGCCTCGCTGCCCCGGCTGCGCTACGACCAATTCATGGCGCTGGGCTGGAAGTTGCTGATCCCGGTCGCGCTGGTATGGGTGATGATCGCGGCGATCATCCGCGCGCTGCGTGACCAGGGCTACCAGCATTGGACCCCGGTGTTGGTGATCTGCAGCTTCGTCGTTGCCGTGGTGCTCGTGCTGTCATTGCGAAGGCCGTTCAGCGCCCCGAGTCCGCGCACGCGGGCGCGACAGCTCCGCAAACAGCGCACTGAGAGCCCGGCAAGTATCGGCACCGCACCGGCATTCCCGACACCGCCGCTGCGGGCGCAGGCCGTGACGCCGGCAGCCGGTGCCAGCAAGGAGAGAGTACGTGGCTAAATTCTTGGACGCCGTCGCCGGATTCGGCGTGACGTTTGGCTCGATGTTCAAAAAGACGGTCACCGAGGAGTATCCGGAAAAGCCCGGCCCGGTGGCGCCGCGCTACCACGGCCGTCATCAACTCAACCGGTACCCGGACGGGCTGGAGAAATGCATCGGCTGCGAGTTGTGCGCCTGGGCGTGCCCGGCCGACGCGATCTACGTCGAGGGCGCGGATAACACCGACGAGGCCAGGTTCTCGCCCGGGGAACGCTACGGCCGGGTGTATCAGATCAATTACTTGCGTTGCATCGGCTGCGGCCTGTGCATCGAGGCCTGCCCCACCCGGGCGCTGACCATGACCAACGACTACGAGATGGCGGACGACAACCGCGCCGACCTGATCTACGAGAAGGACCGGCTGCTCGCTCCGCTGCTGCCCGAGATGGCCGCGCCGCCGCACCCGAGGGCGCCGGGCGCCACCGACAAGGATTACTACCAGGGCAACGTGACCCCGAATGGCCTGCGCCAGAACCAAAAAGCCGGAGACGGCCAATGATCGCAGTGCTGGCCTCTAATCTTGCGCAGGACACCATCACTCGCACCTCCACGGGTGAAGCGGTGACGTTCTGGGTGTTGGGTGCGCTGGCGGTGATCGGCGCGCTGGGGGTGGTGCTGGCGGTCAACGCCGTGTACTCGGCGATGTTCCTGGCGATGACGATGATCATCCTGGCGGTGTTCTACATGGTCCAGGACGCGCTGTTCTTGGGTGTCGTTCAAGTCGTGGTCTACACCGGCGCGGTGATGATGCTGTTCTTGTTCGTGCTGATGCTGATCGGCGTCGACTCCGCGGAATCCCTGAAAGAGACGCTGCGCGGACAGCGCGTCGCCGCGGTGTTGACCGGTGTCGGGTTCGGTGTTCTGCTGATCGCCGCCATCGGCAACGTGGCCGTCGGCGGTTTCACCGGGCTGACCACCGCCAACGCCAACGGCAACGTCGAAGGCCTGGCGGCACTGATCTTCTCGCGCTATCTCTGGGCTTTCGAGTTGACCAGCGCGCTGCTGATCACCGCCGCCGTCGGGGCGATGGTGCTGGCGCACCGCGAGCGCTTCGAGCGGCGTAAGACGCAGCGCGAGCGCTCCCAGGAGCGCTTCCGCACCGGCGGGCACCCCACCCCGCTGCCCAACCCCGGCGTGTACGCACGCCAGAACGCGGTCGACGTGGCCGCGATGCTGCCCGACGGCTCGTACTCGCAGTTGTCGGTGTCACGCATCCTGCGAAGCCGCGGCGCGGACGGCAAGGAGACCCCCTCCCCCGAAGCTATCAAGGGGGCGCCTCATGAATCCGGCTAACTACCTTTATCTTTCGGCGCTGCTGTTCACCATCGGGGCAGCGGGTGTGCTGTTGCGCCGCAACGCGATCGTGATGTTCATGTGCGTCGAGCTGATGCTCAACGCCGTCAACCTCGCGTTCGTCACCTTCGCGCGGCTGCACGGCCAGCTGGACGGGCAGATGATTGCGTTCTTCACGATGGTGGTGGCCGCCTGCGAGGTCGTCATCGGCCTGGCCATCATCATGACGATTTTCCGTGCCCGCAAATCGGCGTCAGTCGACGACGCGAATCTACTCAAAGGCTGAGAACGCCAAGATGACTCACTACACCTGGCTGCTGGTGGCGCTGCCCCTGGCGGGTGCCGCAATCTTGCTGTTCGGCGGCAGACGCACCGATCCGTGGGGCCATTGGCTGGGCTGCGCCACCGCCGTGGCGGCGTTCGGGGTGGGCGCGACGCTGCTCGCCGACCTGCTCGGCCGAAATGAGGCCGACCGGGTCATCCACCAGAAGGTATTCACCTGGATACCGGTGGGGGCGCTTCAGGTCGACTTCGGGCTGCAGATCGACCAGTTGTCCATGTGTTTCGTGCTGTTGATCACCGGGGTCGGCTCGCTGATCCACATCTATTCGGTCGGCTACATGGCCGACGACCCGGACCGCCGCCGCTTCTTCGGCTATATGAACCTGTTCCTGGCCTCGATGCTGCTGCTGGTCGTCGCCGACAACTACGTGGTGCTCTACGTGGGCTGGGAAGGCGTCGGCCTGGCTTCCTACCTGCTGATCGGATTCTGGTACCACAAGCCATCGGCGGCCACGGCGGCCAAGAAGGCGTTCGTCATGAACCGGGTCGGAGACGCCGGCCTCGCCGTGGGCATGTTCCTGATGTTCAGCACCTTCGGCACCCTCTCCTACGCCGGAGTGTTCGCCGGCGCACCGGCCGCCGGTCGCGGCGCGCTGACCGCAATGGGATTGCTGTTGCTGCTGGGCGCCTGCGCCAAATCAGCGCAGGTTCCGCTGCAGGCCTGGTTGGGTGACGCGATGGAGGGCCCCACTCCGGTGTCGGCACTGATCCACGCCGCCACCATGGTGACCGCCGGCGTGTACCTGATCGTGCGGTCCAATCCGCTCTACAACCTGTCGCCCGACGCGCAATTGGGCGTGGTCATCGTCGGCGCGGTCACGTTGCTGTTCGGGGCGTTCATCGGCTGCGCCAAGGACGACATCAAACGCGCACTGGCGGCATCGACGATGAGCCAGATCGGTTACATGGTGCTGGCCGCCGGCCTGGGCCCGGCCGGCTACGCCTTCGCGATCATGCACCTGCTCACCCACGGTTTCTTCAAGGCCGGTCTGTTCCTCGGGTCCGGCGCGGTGATCCACGCGATGGACGAAGAGCAGGACATGCGCCGCTACGGCGGCCTGCGCAAAGCCCTGCCGATCACCTTTGCCACGTTCGGGCTGGGATACCTGGCGATCATCGGTGTGCCCCCGTTCGCGGGCTTCTTTTCCAAGGACAAGATCATCGAGGCGGCGCTCGGCGCCGGCGACACGCGGGGCTACGTGCTGGGCGGGGCCGCGCTGCTGGGTGCGGGCGTCACCGCGTTCTACATGACCCGGGTCATGCTGATGACCTTCTTCGGTGAAAAGCGTTGGGCCCCAGGCTCGCATCCGCACGAGGCGCCAGCCGTCATGACGTGGCCGATGATCCTGCTCGCCGTCGGCTCGGTATTTTCCGGCGGCCTGTTCGCAATCGGCGGGACCCTGCAGCACTGGCTCGAGCCGGTTGTCGGAGCTCGTGAAGAAGGCGCCCATGCTCTTCCGGCCTGGGTCAGCACCGCCCTGGCGCTGGCGGTTGTCGTCGTCGGCATCGCGGTTGCCTACCGGATGTATGCCACCAGGCCCGTGCCGAGGGTGGCCCCCGTCCGGGTCTCGGCGCTCACGAACGCCGCACGCGCCGACCTCTACGGCGATGCCTTCAACGAGGAGGTGTTCATGCGCCCTGGCGCGCAACTGACTGACGCGCTGGTCGAATTCGACGACGCGGGTGTGGACGGCCCGGTCAACGCGTTGGCGGCACTGGTGAGCCGGACCTCGAATCGCCTGCGCGGACTGCAAACCGGCTACGCGCGCAACTACGCGTTGTCGATGCTGGCGGGCGCGACATTGCTGGTCGCCGCGATCCTGGCGGTGCGGCTGTGGTGAGCCGCGCCGGCGACGACGCAGAGCAACAAAGCGATGTGGGGGCACCTCCCGCTTGCGGGGGAGAGGAGCGGCGCTCATGAGCAACGTGCCGTGGCTGAGCGTGCTGTGGCTGGTGCCTCTGGTGGGCTCGGTGCTGATCATCCTGATGCCCCCCGGGTTGCAGCGGCTCGCCAAGTGGACGGGCCTGGTCGTCAGCATCCTGACGCTGGCCGTGTCGATCGTCATCGCGGTCGGCTTCAAGCCCGGCGGCACCCCCTACCAATTCGTCGAAAGCCACCGCTGGATACCGGCCTTCGGCGCCGGGTACAGCCTCGGCGTGGACGGCATCGCGGTGGTGCTGGTGCTTCTGACCGCGGTGCTGATTCCGCTGCTGCTGGTGGCCGGCTGGAACGACGGCGGCGAGCGCACCCGCGGCGCGCAGGCCTACGTCGCCCTGACGCTGGCCATCGAGTCGATGGTGCTGATCTCGGTGATCGCGCTGGACGTGTTGCTGTTCTACGTGTTCTTCGAGGCCATGCTCGTCCCGATGTACTTCCTCATCGGCGGCTTCGGTCAAGGTCCGAGGCGGTCGCGCGCCGCGGTGAAGTTCTTGCTGTACAACCTGTTCGGCGGCCTGATCATGCTGGCGGCGGTGATCGGGCTGTACGTGGTGACCGCGCAGGCCGGTTCGGGCTCGTTCGACTTCCGTGACATCGTGGCCGGCTTCTCGTCGGGCCGCTACAGCGCAGACCCCGCGGTGATCAAGGCGCTGTTCGGCGGCTTCATGTTCGCGTTTGCGATCAAGGCCCCGCTGTGGCCGTTCCACCGCTGGCTGCCCGACGCGGCGGTCGAGGCCACACCGGCGACCGCGGTGTTGATGATGGCAGTGATGGACAAGGTCGGCACCTTCGGCATGCTGCGCTACTGCCTGCAGCTGTTCCCAAGTGCCTCAACGTACTTCCGTCCGCTGATCGTGGTCCTGGCCGTTATCGGGGTGGTCTACGGCGCGGTCGTGGCGATCGGCCAGGCCGACATCATGCGCCTGATCGCCTACACCTCGATCTCCCACTTCGGGTTCATCATCTTGGGCATCTTCGTGATGACCAGCCAGGGCCAGAGTGGCTCGACGCTGTACATGCTCAACCACGGCCTGTCCACCGCGGCGGTGTTCTTGATCGCGGGCTTCCTGATAACACGGCGCGGCAGCCGGGCGATCGCCGACTATGGCGGCGTGCAAAAGGTGGCCCCGATCCTGGCCGGGACATTCATGGTTTCGGCCATGGCCACCCTGTCGCTGCCCGGTTTGGCCCCATTCATCAGCGAATTCCTGGTCTTGTTGGGAACTTTCAACCGGTACTGGTTGGCGGCGGCATTCGGCGTCACCGCGCTGGTCCTCTCGGCCATCTACATGCTCTGGATGTACCAGCGCGTGATGACCGGGCCGGTGGCTCGCGACAACGAACGTATCCGTGACCTGGCGCCACGCGAAATGATCGTCGTGGCGCCGTTGATCGCGCTGCTGATCGTTCTCGGCGTCTACCCCAAGCCGGTCCTGGACGTCATCAATCCCGCGGTCGAGAACACCATGACCACCATCGGCCAGCATGATCCCGCGCCGAGCGTGCCACCGGGTACCTCGAAACCGGCAGAAGCACCGCGGACAGCCGAAGGACCGCACCGATGACCCTCCCCACCCCCAGCGTCGAGTACTTCCTGCTTTGCCCGATGCTCATCGTTTTCGGAGTCGCGGTGGCGGGCATACTGGCGGAAGCGTTCTTGCCCAGGCGAATTCGCTACGTCGCCCAGGTGACGCTTGCCCTCGGCGGTCTGGTTGCGGCATTCATCGCGGTCATCGTCGTCGGCCGCTCGGTTCAGCCGCCCGGTCACACCGCGGTGCTGGGCGCGATGGCCATTGATCGAACGACACTGTACCTGCAAGGCACCATACTGCTGGTCGCGATGATGGCGGTGATCTTCATCGCCGAACGCAGCGTCGTCGCGCAGCGTTCAGAGAGCAAGGTGGCAGTCGCAGCGGACACTTCCGGGCTGGATTCCTTTGCCCCGCAGGCGTCCGCGGTGCCGGGCAGCGAAGCCGAGCGCGAGGCCGAGCGGGCCGGGGTTGCCCAGACGGAGCTCTTCCCGCTGCTGATGCTGTCCGTCGGCGGCATGATGGTGTTCCCCGCGTCCAATGATCTGCTGACGATGTTCGTCGCGCTGGAAGTTCTATCCCTGCCGCTGTACCTGATGTGCGGGCTGGCCCGGCATCGCCGACTGCTGTCCCAGGAAGCGTCAATGAAGTACTTCCTGCTGGGCGCGTTCTCGTCGGCGTTCTTCCTCTACGGTGTGGCGTTGCTCTACGGCGCGACCGGCACGCTCACGCTGCCCGGCATCCGCGATGTGCTTGCAGCCCATGGCGATAGCTCGATGGCGTTGGTCGGTGTCGCGCTGCTGTCGGTCGGCCTGCTGTTCAAGGTCGGCGCGGTCCCCTTCCACTCCTGGATTCCCGACGTCTACCAGGGCGCGCCCACCCCGATCACCGGGTTCATGGCCGCCGCCACCAAGGTGGCGGCGTTCGGCGCGCTGCTGCGGGTGGTCTACGTCGCGCTGCCCCCACTGCACGACCAGTGGCGACCGATGCTGTGGGCGATTTCGATCCTGACCATGGCGGTTGGCACCATCACGGCGGTGAACCAGGCCGATGTCAAGCGGATGCTGGCCTATTCGTCGGTCGCACACGTCGGTTTCATCCTCACCGGCGTGATCGCCGACAGTCCGGCAGGCCTTTCCGCCACGTTGTTCTACCTGGTCGCCTACAGCTTCAGCACGGTCGGTGCGTTCGCGATCGTGGGCCTGATCCGCAATGCCGACGGCGTCGAAGACGCCAATCTGTCCCACTGGGCGGGGCTGGGGCAGCGCTCGCCGATTGTGGGCGTGATGCTTTCGATGTTTCTGTTGGCCTTCGCGGGCATTCCGCTGACCAGTGGCTTCGTCAGCAAGCTCGCAGTGTTCAAGGCCGCCGCCCAGGGCGGCGCGGTGCCACTGGTGGTCATCGGTGTGATCGCCAGCGGGATCGCCGCCTACTTCTATGTGCGGGTGATCGTGTCGATGTTCTTCACCGAGCCAACCGACGACACACCGCGAGTGATAGCGCCCGGGATCTTGAGTAAGCTCGCGATCGCGGTATGTGCCGCAGTCACAGTGGTTTTGGGGATCTTCCCGCAGCCGCTGCTCGACCTGGCCGATCACGCGGCACAGCTGCTGCAGTTAACCCCGAGCGCCGGCTGATCGGCACGGCTCGCTAGTCTGAGCCCAAAAACGGCCGCGTGGCCAGGACGTAAATCGCCAGCGCCCCCAGCGGCGCTGCCAGCGGCAACCACGGCAACTGCAGTGGGAACGATGTCGCGACCAACCCGGCGAACGTAAACCCGCCGGCGGCAACAACTGTCGGCCAGCTTCCCATCACGACGCTTGTGAGGGGGCCGGCCGCATAGCGGCACACCAGGTAGGCAGCGGCGCACAGCCCGGACAATGCGGTGAGCACATACGGCGGATCGGACAACACGATCGTGGCCACCGCCAGCAGCACGGCAACCGTGGCCGCCGGCCTGAAGGCCATCCCAACGCCAACCGCAATCAGAGCCACTATTCCTGCGGCAGCCGCCAGTCCGTCGGACCCGACCGCAACCAGGCCCACCATCAGGAGGCCGAAAGCGGTTGAGACGGCGCGTGTCAACGCTACCCCCGGAGCCGTCCCCGCACCCGGCGGCGGCGGTCTGGTAGCACACCCATCGACTGGTCCAAGCTGCGATTCCCTCGCCAGGAAACGATGTCGACGCCGATTGTGGC
>Ga0307475_10001254_pt1 | contig 15241 bp, 10 predicted proteins | sample atmos_gasesECM1C_FD_203317 | JGI IMG/M metagenome (GOLD analysis project Ga0307475, IMG submission 203317) | Hardwood forest soil microbial communities from Morgan-Monroe State Forest, Indiana, United States - atmos_gasesECM1C_515 | ecosystem: Environmental > Terrestrial > Soil > Temperate... | reverse complement strand
CGCAGGATACTCGGCAGTCGGCAGCTGACCAATGGATCTTTCATCTTGGAGTTTGAGCGCGCAGCAGCTGCGTACGTGGGGGTGCCGCATTGCGTTGCCGTCTCGAGCTGTACATCGGGGTTGATGTTGGCCTTGCGGGCGCTCGACCTTCATGGCGAGGTAATCCTCCCGAGCTTCACGTTCCATGCTACCGCGCACAGCGTAGCCTGGAACGGTCTCAAACCTGTTTTTGCGGATTGCGACCCGGAGAGCTTTTGCCTCAGCCCCGCATCAGTACGCGAGCGGCTCTCACGCAAGACTGCCGCCATCATCGCCGTACACATCTTCGGTAACCCAGCCAACGTCACCGAACTCGAGGAAATCGCCGCCGGCGCACAACTTCCTTTGATCTACGATTCCGCTCACGCGTTCGGCAGCAAGATGAACCAGACGCATGTGGGAAATTTCGGCGTCGCCGAGGTTTTTAGTTTTTCGCCCACTAAGCTAGTCGTCGCGGGCGAGGGCGGCTTGGTGGCCACTCGCGACGCGCGTTTAGCGCAGCGCATTCGCGCCGCGCGCAATTACGGAGACGCGGGAAACTCTGATCCCGAGCTCGCGGGCCTGAACGCCCGAATGAGCGAGTTCCATGCCGCCCTGGCGCTGCGCGGCCTCGATGGTCTCGACTCGCGCATCGCGCGCCGCAACGACGTGCGCCTCGACTACGAGCAGCGTCTCAAGGAAATTCCTGGTCTCAACTTTCAACGAATCCCTTCTTCGAATCGCAGTTCCTGCAAGGATTTTCAGGTGCTTGTCGATGAGGTGTCGTTCGGCCGTCCGCGCGATTGGCTTTTCGACGCTCTTCAAAAAGAAAATATCGACGTCCGGCGTTATTTTTCGCCGCCGGTCCACCTGCAAAAGCTTTATCGCCCCATCTGGGACGGCCGCCCTCTCCCGGTCACTGAGCGAATTTCCGATCGCGTCGTAAGTTTGCCAATCTATTCATCTCTTTCCGACGAGGACGTCGCCAAAGTCTGTGACGCCATCCAGCGTGCCCACGATTTCGCAAAACGCCGCGATTCGACCAAAAGGCAAACCGCATGACGCAATCCGCGCCCATGCGCTACTGGGCTCAGCTGCGAAGCGAGGCGCGCTCGTACGCCTGGAAGCAGACCGTTCTTCGCATGGCCGCCGACGTTTTACTCGTCAATCTTTCTCTTGTCTCTGCGTTTGCACTTTGGTTTTTATTTTACGTCGTAATTCTCCGGACTCCCGACCCCCAAGCGCTTGCCGAACGCTTCAAGAATTTCGTGACGCAATACTGGTTTTTCTGGTCGCTGCTGGCTCTCCTGGTTTTTCAGCTGAGCGGCCTCTACCCGCACACCCGCGGTGCTCGAGGAGTCCACAAGGCCCTGGTTGTATTTCGCGCCGTCAGCTTGTTGATCGTCGTGTTCGTATTTTCAGACTATTTCTTTTTCCGCGGCGAACTCGTACCGCGCGGCGTCGCCCTGCTCGGCTGGTTCTTAATGCTCCTCGCTGTGGGAGGTTCGCGTCTCGCGAAGCACAGAATTCTCAAACTCTACAGTGTCGAGCTCAAACGCGACCCCGCAAAGGTGAACCACGTTCTCGTTCTCGGGGGCGCGGGCTACTTGGGTTCGGTCGTCGTCGCGCAACTGCTCGCCCGCGGTTTTAAGGTGCGCGTTCTCGACTCGTTTCTCTTCGGCGAAAAATCGCTCGACGCCGTCCGCGTGAATCCGAATTGCGGGCTCATTCGCGGCGACGTTCGCGACATCGGCGCCGTCGTGCAATCCATGAGAGGCTGCGACGCCGTCGTGCATTTGGCCGCCATTGTCGGCGATCCCGCCTGCGAAGAAAACAAGCAATTGGCCGTCGAAGTCAATCGCGCCGCCACGCGCATGTTGGTCGACGTCGCCCGCGGCTGCGGCGTGCGCCGGTTTATTTTCGCATCCTCCTGCAGCGTCTACGGCGCCTCCGAGTTTTGCCTCGACGAATCCTCGGCGCTTAATCCGCTCTCGGTTTACGCGCAAACGAAAGTCGACTCGGAAAATATTCTCCTCGCCGCCAAATCGGAATCCCTCGGGCCCACCGTATTGCGACTCGGCACGCTATTCGGCCTTTCTCCCCGCATGCGCTTCGATCTGGTCGTAAATCTTTTCGTCGCCCGCGCCATTTCCGCCGGCAGCATCACCCTGGTCAACGAAGACCAGTGGCGCCCCTTCCTTCACATCCTCGACGCTCAGCGCGCCCTGCTCGCCTGCCTCGAAGCTCCCGCCGCCGCTGTCTCGGGTGAAATCTTCAATGTGGGTTCGCCGGATTTGAATCTGAGAATCGCGGATTTGGGCCAGGCCATCGTGCGCGCGATTCCCGGCACCGAAATCGTAAGACTCGAAAACGACGACCGCCGGAACTATCGTGTCTCCTTCGAAAAAATCCAGCGCGCCCTCGACTTCCACTGCGAAAAGACTCTGCAGTTCGGCATCCATGAAATTTGCGAGGCGATTCGTTCCGACGCCATCGACGATTTCACCACCGGTGAGTTCAACAATCAAACCGCCATGCGCGCCCACGCTGCCACCGCTGGCGCCCGCATCTCCCCGCTGCGCCAACTCGCCGCGCTCTCCCGCGTCGAAGGCAAGTGGCTATGAGACTTCGAGCCGGCGAAGCGTCTCAAACGGCGTTGCCGCGCTCGGTCGCGCAGAATTCACCTCCCGAGTTCTACTTCGAACAGCGCCTCAAGCAGGTGATTTCTTCGGGTGATCGCATTCTCGATGCAGGCTGTGGTGCCGGAAAGTTTTTCCGCATGGGACTTGCCAGGCAACTGGGCTGTTATGTGGTTGGCGTGGATCTTCAGCCGAACCTGGCTACAAATTTGGAAATTGATCTAGGCGTGCGCGCAAATCTAAAAGATCTGCCATTTTCCGCCGGCTCTTTCGATGTAGTCAATTGCCGGCTGGTCATCGAGCACTTGGACGATCCTCTCGCGGCCCTGCGAGGCTTTCACCGTGTCCTCAAGCCCGGAGGCAGGCTCGCTATTTTCACGCCCAACCTTCTGCACTATTTCGGCGCCGCGGCGCGGTGCACTCCTCATTGGTTTCATCTGTGGTTCAACTCCAAAGTCCGCGGCTTCGATGCAAACGACATTTTCCGCACCTACTATCGCGCCAACACACGTCGCCGCCTTCGCGCGTTGCTGCGCGAGTCCGGCTTCAGCCGCGCCGAGGTAGCACTCTATGAAGGCGCGCCTAAAGTGCTCGCATTCAATCGCCTCCTCTACGGCATGGGCCTCGCCTACGAGCGTCTGGTAAAGCGGTTCGATGTCCTGGAAGCGTTCCGCCTCAATATCGTCGCAATTGCCTACAAGGAATCCGGCGCTCGACACTAAACCTGGCCAGAAGAGTGAAGCTTCACGAATTCGAAGAATGTGCGGCGCACTTCTCTCAATCGCTCGGGACTGAATTCTCTCGCTTTCGCCAAATTGCGTTGTGCCATGCGTTCCAAGCGTTGTGGATCTCTCGACACCTCTAAGATCTTATCCGCGAGAGCCCTTGGATTTCCGGGGGACACGAGATCCTCCGCAGCGAGCAACTCGGGAATTCCTCCAACATTGGACCCGATGCATGGGCACCCGCGCGCCATAGCCTCGAGGAGTGCACGGCCGAACGCCTCAGCCCGCGAAGGCATCACATATAGATCGGTGGAGTCTAAAAAATCGAAAATAGCTTTACCGAAGCGCAGTTGTCCCAGAAACTCGACCCTTGCCTGAACGGATAGCTTACGCGCCAGGTTTTCCATCGCCTTACGGTGGCGACCTTCACCAACAAGCAATGCCTTCAACTCAAGGCCAGCTTCGGAACACAGTGCCACAGCGCTGAGAAGCGTATCCGGGCCTTTATAGAGTTGTGCGAAGCTGCCAATGAATCCAAGACGAAACGGCCGCTTACCCATTCCGTCCGACCCCTGCGAGTGATGGACGTGTCGGCACCGTTCCGCCATGAGCTCCGCAGATGCATAGCCGTTACTCAGAATTACGCGGGGGGATACGGCCCAGTAACTCCCTTTTCGAGATGGATAGCGCCGTGGCAGCGCCTCGCCACTGCAATACAGCGTTGCTCCAGAACGTTCGCACATTGCCTTCATGTTGCGACTGGCAAGTCTACGGTAAACAGGCCGCAACAGGCCTGAGGTAGTCCCAGGGCCGAGCGCGTCCCAAGGATCTCCCACTACGTCCAAAGCATAAGGCTTCCGCGACCGCCTGATCGCGCGCCAAGCTAACCGCCCCACCAAACCGGGTACACGGAGTATGTAAGCATCGCATCGACCTACTGCTCGTTCGACTCCCTTTCGCAGTAGCGGAAGCTTGGATAGGTACTGCCACGGACCAACGTAATCAGGCAGTTCCTGCACTGAAATGAATGGACCCTCAACTCTGTTTTCGTCAGCCGACGGAGTGTCGTCCGCGCGCACACGCGCTACAAGGACCACTTCGTCGAAGGAATCAAGGAGCTCAGACCACGTTGAGTAACCCGCTGGACCAGCGGCATAGATGTGACCGTCCGGACCAAGTTTCAAGTGATCCTCAAGCGTGACGAGCACTTTCAAATGAGTTCCTTCGAATCACCCCATGAGCGCGTCGTGAGGCGAGGAATACGAAAAACGAAATGAACGCCCCTTCAGTTATTGCCGCAAACACCAAGACATCGCTGTCGTACACAAGTGCCCTGAATATCAGTGACGTCAAAAGGGGAGCGAGGAACAGGCGAGCATCGATTGCGTTCCAAGTTGTCAGCTTTCTCCGATACCAGCCGACAAGTCCGCCATAGATACCGAAGATGGGGACCACGCCAAGCGGTCCAAAGTTCAGAAGTGCTTCTCCACCCAAGCCATAGAGCCGGCTGGATCTCCATTGGGTCGCCTTGCCCCACATCGCCTCGGTCCCCGCATCCACCCTCACCTCAGAACGGTCCGGCCAAAGATTCCTGGGAATCAGAATCGTAAACGCTGCTACGTATGTGAATCCCCATCGGTAGTTGTAATCGTCGGGCTCTTTCACAAGATTGTGCAGAATAAGAGCATTGGAGTCGGCGCGCGCCAAATCACCAAGCAGCAAGTACTTGATGTCGCGTTGGTAACCCTTAGGTTCTAGCCACATGGACGGTGAGCGCAATACCTCGAAGCCTTCCCTTTTATGTTCTTTGTAAAAGCCGTAGAAATACATGAATCCAATTAGGAAAATCACGCCGACAGCCGCAATCCTCCGGGAAAGCTTTTGAAAACGATAGTGGATAATGCCAGCCATCCAGAATAACGCCCAGATTGTGGCAGCCCGACTACCGTACCAGCCCATCAAAAGGAATTGGCCAATGCCGGCAGCGCTCAAGAGCAGCATGCCCTTTGCCAAATGAGGCCGAGCCCTACGCTGACCGTCGGACCGGGCAAACACAATAACGATGAATGACAAAATGGCCAGGGGCCAAGCAAACATTAGCAACCAGCCCTTGCCGACGAACGCCTCTTGGTTGTTTTCGTAGGCCTCAACCATGCCCGAGATACCGTGCAACTGCCATAGAAGCGCCGTGGCACCCGCAATGGAAAGTACCAGGGCGCAAGCGAATACCGGATAGAACCTTGTGCGATTAATCTCCCACTGTACCCCCGACGATTTTGTGTGACGGAAAACCAGGTTGTGGACGATACGATAGATAACGAGACCGAAGGCATCCAGCGTCGCCATTGCTCCGAGCCACGGCCGCCAGTCACCCCAGAAAAGAAAGTCACCTACTCCGAATGTATTCCAGCCGACGTTAAGTAGAGGGGCGATGAAGAAGCCGTAGAAAGCGATAAATGCGATGATAGTTCTCGGATCGAAGAGATCGAGGTGCCCACGCAACCACCGGACCACATCGACTCCGGCGAGGATTCCGCAAGCCATCACTGGAATAAGAAACCAGTTTGCGACGGAATTCTTCCACCACATGGCAAGAAGCGCTAAGACACCTACACAAACCGCCGCAACGGCATAGTCTCCCCGCGACCGCCGCTTTAGCGCCGATTTGACCACGATTGGGTCGCGAACTTGACCCGTGCTCAGAAGCGCTAGATCTTGAACGTCACCCAACAGCGTTCCCCGTGCGAGTATCTAGGTTCGAATTTGGCGGGTTCTTGGCGAATACGTAACCATGTCCCCCGGCCCACGGCAAGATACGAAGTTCGATTTCCCCGAATCCGATTTCGAGCAGTCGCGTTTTCAGGCGAACAAAGCTGAAGACCCGGTAATGGTCGGCCTTCCAGGGCAGACGACGAACGCCGTTTTCCCTTAGCAGCCTCGTTATCGCTAGAACGGCCCCTTTGACAATTTCCTTGCCGCGGCGCCGCATCACCTCCGATAGATTTCCGGTCATGCCATGGGTTCCTATCACCGGAACATGAACTAGCAGACATCCGCCAGGGCGCAACGCGCGACGTGCCTCGCAAAGATAAACCTCCATGACCTGCATGCTCGTGATGTGCTGAAGCACATGCGTTGAGATGCACAAATCGCAGCACCCATTCGGAAGCGGAATACATGGCCTCTCTATAAGATGGAATGACACGCTGCTCCGACCAACTGCATTACGCGTCTGCTCGATCCGTTCCGGCGAAATATCCAACACATGAACCGATGCGAAATCCTGAACGAGGGCAGCAGTCAGGCGCCCGGCGCCGCAGCCAATTTCTGCGCAGGCGCGCATGCGATCGAGGCCGTAGTGCTGCAAGTGGCTCTTGACAAGCGATCATTCCCTTAGGCCCGCGCCCAAATCATGCGAAGCGCCATAATCCAACTTCCCATAGACCTTTCACTCGATGTCAGAGGTGCTGTTCATGTTTCCGATTCACGCGGCTCGGCAGATTCTCGGTCCCAAGGATTTGCTCGTAGGCGCTCGCGACTTCTCGCGCGGTCCTCTCGGAGTCGAAAAGTCTCTGCGCCAACTTCTGTCCCTCTATCGTGCGGAGCTTCGCTTCATCTCGATCGTTCAAAATTTCTAGGACCGCGCTCGCAATTGCTTCTGGTCGGTGCGGAGGCACGAGCCACCCGGTTCTTTTCTCTTGGATCAGATCCGGCAAGCCCCCGACGTTCGTCGCAACTACTGGCACACCGCTAAGAAGCGGTTCCACCGCGCCGCCCACGTTTTCCGAAAGCGACGGCACCACTGCCACATCGAGATCGGGATACAGCGCAGGAACATCGCCCCTCGGGCCAAGAAACGCCAAATAGCCGTTACAAGTTTTCGTTCCAAGATAACGCAGCCGATCCTCGTACCACGCAGCGTCGCCCCACGCACCACCGACGATCACCCCACGCACCCCCGAGCGCGCATCTCGGACCAGCCTTAGCGCCGCAATAAAATCCTCGTGTCCTTTCAGTCCGCGATTCTGGCCCAAAAACCATTTCGGCGGATACATGTACGCCACCATTCCAACAAGGGGAACGTCACTTGACACACCCAATTCCTGGCGTAAGCGTGCGGTGCGCGTATCGTTAAATGCCCCGACATCGGTGCCGGCGTAAGTGAGAAATATCCGGCCCGAGGGAACTCCCAGTTCTTCGTATTTCCGGCGCGTCCATTGGCACGTCGCAATCCAGTAATCCTGAGGCCCGGCGAGTTGCATGTCGAGACGCGCAAAGAAATCATGCTCTAGGTGGAGTATTCCGGGTACTTGGAAAATCCGCGGAATAGGTGAGCGTTTTCCAAGCGCAAGACGCGCGACGAGCGTCGTGCCCAGGTGATGCGTGTGAATCAAATCCGGTTTAACGCTCTCGACGAGCCTCCGGCAAGCAGCAAGGCTCGACGCCATCCGCCAGGGCTGGCGCGCCGGAAGATCCACGTCGATCGGAACCACCGTCGCGCCCACCTCGCGGTAGCGCGGCGCGAAACCTTCAGTATCCGACGGCAGCGCGACCACAATCTCGATGCCAAGCCGGCGCAGTTCACGCACCTGATGGTAAGCCCAGCCCGCTCCCACCGCGGTCTTGACGATGTGCAACACCTTCATGGACTTGCCATTTTAGTCCCGAAACCCGCCCGCGCCGCCCGGAAATCTGCCTCGCAGGATCCCGGTACGGCGAGGCCGCCAGGCGAATCGCGCCAATCAAACTTTAGTGATACGGTAAGAGAGACGCTAGAAACACGCCTAACTCACAGACAACGAACACCGGCACCCATGTCTAATAGCGAATTCTCGCAGATTTTTCTTTCTGGCCTTCATTCGCTCAGAACCCGCATTTCTGATCGCCAAAATAGACGACATGATCGAGGGTCGTCGTCCTGAGCGGCATGGCCAGCATGGCCGTTGTTTCTGGACAATTCGCGGCGGAGGTGGTAAACAAATCAAATCAGCCTGATGCGGGGTCTTCAGGGGGACGCGTGGATTCGATCTCGTCTTTGCCTCACGCACCGAAGCCGACAAGCTCAGCGAAGTTCCCACTCGCGGTCGTCTTTCTTCTCGCACTTCAATTTGTTTTTCTTCCGGCGCTGGCGCACGGGCGCGCTTCTTCGCAGGACTCCCCGAAACAGGCTCTCGGTTCATTGACCAGCGTTGGAGAAGTTTATGTGAACGATTCGCTTGCGCCCGTCGAGTCCACAATTTTTTCAGGAGACGTCCTGCGCACCGGCGCGGCCGGCACCGCGACTTTCGTGACCAGCGGCAGGGGCTCTTTCAAGATCACCTCGCGCAGTGAACTTCTCTTTGCCGGCACTCCGCAGTACGTTGCGCAACTGAAGGCTGGAATCGTTGTCATGAGTTCCTTGAGCGGGCCGACGAGCATCAATTTGCGCGCCGGAAATTTTATGATTGTCGCCGTCACCGAAGGGGAGCAGTCCACCTCGAAGATCGAGACCGCCGGAGACGGCTTCCTCGTGACCTGCGTCGAGGGCAGCGTGGGCGTGCTTCCCACCGAGGGGCCGAATGGACTCTTCCTTCAAGCCGGCCAATCGGTAGGCATTTCTCCGCAAGGCGAATTGTCTGCAGCTCCGGCCCTTACGCCGCCACCTTCCGCTCCGGCTCAGGCTCCGGCTCAACCGGCCACACCACCTGCTGTGCAGAAGAAAAGTTATACGGGCTGGATCGTCCTCGGCGCAGCCGCAGCGGGAGGCGTTGGCGCCGTAGCAGCGTTGGCAGGCCACAAGGGCAGCCCGCCGGTTAGCCCGGCGACACCCTGACGTACGAACCTCAAAATAACCCGCTGAATTTTTAGAGGAAATTGAGAACGGAATTAGTTCGAGCCGGCCGCTTGATTGGCCAGTTTGAAAATCGCAACGACATCTTCTTCGGCTTCCACCGCTTGGCCGCCAATCGACGCCGGTTGATAGCGCCACCGAAGCACCGCGTTCATGACCGCCTCCGCGAGCAAAGGAGCTCCGCTAATCAGCGCGACACTTAACACTCCTCCGTCACGTCCGATCATGGCGTGAACTCTCACGATGCCCTCGAGCCGCTGCCTCTCCGCCTCTGCGGGATAAACCGGGTCGACGCGCGAGATCAATCGTCCAAGCTGAAGGCTCGCGCCTTGGCGCGATACTTGCGACTTCAATTCGGCTGGCACGCGGATCGAAGGATAGGGACTGAAGCTGACAGTTACCGTTCCCTTGAAGCTCTCGGGCCGCACTTTCGGCGTAGTAGGAGGTGAAGGCGCGAGCGAGTTCGCGGTTTGCGCTGGGCCGGCTGATCGCGAAGAGTCCGGCGGCGTCGCGGTTTGGGCTGTGGCAGGGGATTGCGAAACATCTGGTCCGCTAACGATCGGTTTGCTCGCCGTCGGCTGATTTGGAGTCGGATGATTTGTGGTCGCGGAATTCGGCTGGCCGGCAATCGTTCTGGAAGGTGCGCTGGTTGCTTCTTTCGGAGGCGCAATATTGTTCGCCGCAGCTGTCGAAATGGAATGTTCGACGGAACGCACGGACGCATTCAGATTTAGAGTGGGAGAACTCGGAACAGCAGCGGAAGGCAGCGAGGCCGGCGACGCCACCGGACTCGCCTTCGAGGCCGTTTCCCGCGGCGGCGCGTTCGGATTCTTTTCATGCCTTGGTGTACTCGGAACGTTCTCGTTCGCGCTGGTTGCAGGAGAGGCAGCATTGGCGCCGGAATCGCTTGCGTTCGCCGCACTTCTCTCGAACATTTTAAGGAATTGGCTTCTTATAGCTGGTCCGGCTGCGAACCACCCTGCTAAAAACGATATCCCCGAAGCGAGAATCACAACGGCTGCGATGTTGCCCCAACTGCGGTTCAGAATCGATCGGACGAGTCGACCGGCAAGATTCAATTCTGAATTCACTGCGATCCGTTCTGGCAAACTTCGTTTCGGAACGGGCGGAGCAGCGGCGGCCGCCAAAGCCGCAGCGCTGATGGTTCCGCGAGCGGCGCGCGGAGCCGGGGCCGAGGCATCCCCGTATCCCGGAGTTGCATACTCGGGGGTCGCTGGCACTTGCCCGGCAGACGGATCAACCCTCTTCATTCCGCGCGCGGCGGGCATTTCCAGAAGACGCGCGCCCTCTTTGCGAGAGCGGGATCTGTTGGCAACTCTCTGAGATTCGCGGGAAGCAGTTTCCGAAGCCACCCAATTCCTGATCCGCTCGCGATCCTCCTCCTTCATGGTGAGAAATCGCACTCCGCCTTCGCGTTTCGAGTCGCTCATCCACACGATCTCTCCGCTGGCCTCGATCCAGTCTGCGGAATCGGGAAGTTGGAGACGCATCGTTGGCAAGTGATCAACCTGGAGTGGAACGGCGGCAGTGAACACCAACCCGCTTTCGCTGATATTGAGAATAACTCCACCGTTGTCGCCGCCTAAATCGATGTAGGCGAGGGAAATGTCGCGGCGTCTGGGGTGCCTTCGTCGGTCTGGAGTCGGGATGGAGTTTTCGACGCGGGGTTCGCTGCTCGAAGCGGCTGAGCTTTCCTGCGACTCAGATTTTATTGCGGGCTCTTCAGGATTCGCCGGCAGCTCGTCGAAATCTGCTGACGGGAACGAATCCGGAATACCGGCGTCCTCGGGCGCCGGAGATGCGGAGGGCTCAGAAATCGCGGGCCCTGAGGTTGCGAGGGATAGCGGCCTTGAAGCCTGCATCATTTCGGTGGAGGGCTTTCTCTCCTCCCGCGGAGAGTCTGTCTCAGCCGATTCCGAAGACATCCAGCGCTTGATTCGATCGCGTGCTTCTTCGGAGACATCGACGAAGCGTACGCCCGCTTCTCGCTTCGATGGGCTGATCCAGGCAATCGCTCCACTCACCTCAATCCAATTGCGGGAGCCCGGCAATTGAAATCGCAATTCGGGCAGACGATCATCCGGCAGGGGTTCCGCTGCAGTGAGAACGAGTCCGCCCTCGCTGATATTTAATATGATTCCGCCGTTGCTTTGGCCGATTTCTACGTAGGCGAGGGAAATGTCTCGCCTGCGGGCATGGAGGCGCCGTTCAGCGACACCCAAGCTGCTCCCTGCGTTTTGAGGGCTATTCGACATGCATCCTACTGGCTACTGGCCTCCACGTCCGGCTACCCTGACCTTCAGGGATTATATGCCCGGCCGGATATGCGCTTCAAGGGAGCGTGGGACAGCAAGGGACAGCAGGGACAGCATGGACAGCATGGACAATCGCATTTTGGCAGTCGCGGTTAAGTCATAGTATTTCAGTCGCATACGCTAATGGCGCACCAGGCTCACCTGGTCAAGCCATATTTCGCCTTTGATTCGATTGTCGAGTTTCTTGCTGGCGGGCCGTGCGACTCGGACGACAATCAAGCGCGTATCGGGCCCGGTCTTAAAATCAATGCGCTGTAAGGACCATTCGGAATCGCCCACCAGGCCGGAGGTGTAGAGGTAGAGCTTATTCGTATCGTACGGGTCAAAAACTTCCATCCGCGGCCCCGAATCGGTGGTAATTCCTTCGACGCGCATATGCGCGGAAAGTTCGTAGCGCGAATCAGGCTCGACGAGAGCGTATTGGAGGGTTTCGCCGTAGACGATATTGCGGGAGCCATCGAATTCGATTCGCAGCGAGCGAACTCCGTCGAAGCGGTTCAACGAATCGACGCTCACAATCACGCCCTCGACAGGCGCCACTCGCCAATCGAGTCCTCCGTTGAGGATTTCGAATTCAAAGCTTCCATTCGTGATTCGATCACCCGCCAATTCGCTGGGATGAATTCGGTCAGGAAAGCGCGCAGCCAGCGCCGACCACGCCTGCGCCAAAGCGGCAGTTTCGCGCTGTTGAATGAGACTGTCGAGATAGGGAAGAGCGCGGCGAAGATCGAAAGCTAAATTCAGTTGGAGCAACCGCGTCCAAGTCTGCTGGGCGCCTTTGATTCTGCCGGCTCGATCCTGGAAGTCGATGTAGTCGAAGAAAACCCCCGGGCGCGGCGGCAGCAGGTTGTTGAGAACGGCTTCGCTGTCCCGCGTCGCGCTGGTGGCGAGCGCGAACACCTGCGGCGACGCCCCAGCGTCACCAAGCAACACTTTTTGCAGAGTGCGAAGCCCTTCAGGAACCCTGCCGGCGCGAATGTAGAAATTGGCGAGCTTCCAATTGATGTCCGGTGAACGTGGAAAAAGCTGAGCAGCACGTTCGAAAGCACCTAGAGCCTCCCCGGTGCGGCCGGCGCCTTCATACGCCGAGCCCAAATCGGCCCAGTACTGAGCGTTTTCCGGACTGAGGCGCACAGCGGTTTTATAGAGCTCGATAATCCGCCAGGGATTTGCGCTGTCAGAATAGAGGCGGGTGAGCGTCCCTAAAGCGTCGAAGTATTCAGGATTGCCTGGATCCCAGCCGATGGCGGCCTGGATTGCCTGTGGCGATTTCTGACGAAAATACCAGGCGCCGATTCCTTGTCTCGCTGCCAGATACGCACAAAGTGCTATTCCAATCAGCAGCGAACTCGCAATTGCAGAGCGAAACCAGCGTTTGTCGGTCATCTGCCGTTGCACGAAGCGCAAAAATCACGTGCGGCACTCATCATATCTGAAAACAAAATGCGGCTTCGATTTTCTTGGCGCTTTGGAAAATGGCTTGTGAGGACGAGTGGAGCTGACAACCCAAACCCCGGCCCCGGGCGGGTAAAATGGACTGCATGAAAATGTCAGCTCGGCGCCCGATGCGTTGATGCATCAACAGAGTCTCCGAAACCACCAGTGCAAGCCACCAGATTGCGTCAGTCGATGAATCTAGCCCCCTGCGCCCTCGGAGCTGGGGATTCTGATCTTTTCGCTCGCGCCGCCGGCCTGGATTATTACGCGGAAACGTCTGTGGGGGAGTTCTTACTCGGGACGAAGAGAATCTGACCTGAAAGCCGCTTAAGAACACACCTTTTCCAATTTCTTCCCAGCCAGCTCTTGCGTCGGTTTGCCATCGGTGCGGGCGCGGGCATAGCTTCCGGTATACGGCTAGGTGGTGTGGACATAAGTTCCTCCCGTTTTGCGGATGGAGCCTGACGCGGGTGGCCTAACTGGAATTCGCCATCTCAATTCCATTCTGCGGAAAACATACGCCGGCCCCCTCTCTCGCGTCAATCTCAAATCGCCCTTTCCGGGAGTTGGGCGGGAGGGCGTGACGAAACGTCCGAAGGTCGGAGAACCTGTTCGACTCGTCCGGAAGCGCCGGAAGAGCGTAAAGTTTCGTAAGTAGAAAGTCGCAAGTTGTCTGAGACCGACTCGTTCGCGGCATCGGCCTTGATTAAGAACACCCAGGACAATCGATAAGTCATTCAGAGCAGTTTCTTGCGGGCTTGTCTGTGTGCGACAATCACGAGCAGGGAAACGGATTGGTACTCGTTCGATTCGGCCTGTTCGAGTTCGACCTCGCCAAAAGGGAACTCCGGCGCGAGGGCGCGCTCGTCCGCTTGCAATCCCAGCCCGCGCAGGTGCTGTCTCGTCTCGTCGAACATGCGGGCCAAGTGGTTTCCCGCGAGGAACTACGCACTGCCGTCTGGGGCGCTGAAACTTTTGTTGACTTCGAGCGTGGCCTGAACTTTTGCATCGGGCAGATTCGTTCCGCGCTGGGCGACGATTCCACGACTCCACGGTTTGTTCGAACGATCCCTCGGCGCGGATATCAGTTTATCGCTCCCGTCGAACAAATCGACCGGCGCTCCGCACAGTCGGAGACCAGTTCCACGAAACAGAGATCTATTCTTACCGCACCGGCCTTGGTGTGCGCGGGAGTGATTCTTGTAGCGTTTGTGCTGAGCGCAGGATACTGGCTGCGGCCCGGGCAGATTTCGAAGCGGCGCCCAATCGTAGCCGTGCTCCGGTTTGACAATGAAACGAGCGATCCCGGCATGACTGGTTTCCGCGACGGCCTTACCGACAGCGTAGTCGAACAACTTACCTCCTCAAGCCGTGGGCGATTCGACGTCATCGGCAATGCAAGTATTTTGAGGCTGCCGCGTGAACAGCGCGACCTGGGCGCAATCGCCTCGACGCTTCATGCGGGCTATGTCGTGCTCGGCCAGGTGCAAAGCGACGGCGCCCAAACTCGCATCCTAATTCACCTGATTCGCCTGCCGGATCAAACGCACCTATGGGTTATCCGCATGGATCGCCCGGTCACGGATCTGCTAACCGTCGAATCGGAGGCTGCGCAGAAAGCGGCCGTCGAATTTTCTGACCGGCTGATAAGAGACTCCAGCGGGAACACCTTACCTTCGGCTGCAAACCAATCAATTGTTGATAGATACCGCCTCACTTTTTCCTGGTTGTCAGTTCTCGTGATTTAGTTTGCCTTACCAATCGGATCGGAACATCCTCGCGTCGATGTACGAAATTGAGAGGTGTGGATGCCAAGCACCATGCTAAACACGTGGTCACGCCGAAGTTTGCTGAAGCTGGCCTCGCTCGCGGTTCCTTTCGGCCGGAACCATTTCCTGCCGCGAGTTTCCGGACCGGACCTCACGGACAAGGATGACTCGTCGAATCGCGAGTTGGTGCTTGATATATTTCCGACGCAGTCGCCAGAACTGACGCAAGAAATGGTTACCGTTTCACACTTTGACGTCAAACGCGTTAAGGAATTGGTCGAAGCGCGTCCGTCCCTCGCGCGCGCAGCATGGGACTGGGGCTTCGGTGACTGGGAGTCGGCGCTAGGCGCGGCCTCTCACATGGGCAATCGTCCGATCGCCGAGTACCTCATTTCGAAAGGTGCGCGGCCGTCGCTTTTCTCTGCGGCGATGCTCGGACAGGTGGAAGTTGTCAAAGCGTTCGTCACGGCGGAGCCTGGAGCACAGC
>Ga0307475_10001253_pt1 | contig 15250 bp, 16 predicted proteins | sample atmos_gasesECM1C_FD_203317 | JGI IMG/M metagenome (GOLD analysis project Ga0307475, IMG submission 203317) | Hardwood forest soil microbial communities from Morgan-Monroe State Forest, Indiana, United States - atmos_gasesECM1C_515 | ecosystem: Environmental > Terrestrial > Soil > Temperate... | reverse complement strand
AAGAAGAAAAAGTCGGTTCTGAAGCGCGCGGCGCAAGCTCGTCAACGGGCCGAAGTCAACCGCATCAACCGCACACGCGTCCGCACCATGATGCGCCGCCTTCGCACCGCTCTCACCGCGGGTGACCCCACCGCGGCAGGCAATCTGCTCCATCCCACCATGTCGGCGATCGACCAGGCCATTACGAAAGGCGTGTTGCACGAAAATACCGGCAACCGCTACAAGTCGCGTTTAACCCTGGCTTACAACGCCGTTAAAGCCAAGGCCGCAAAGTAACGCAGTTTGCCGTTTTTCGAGTCTGCAGTTTTCCGTCCTCGATCTTCCGCCCGCGGAGTCAAAAAGCTGGGCTCCAAAGGTAATCTATCTTTCCGCAAAAGACCCGATCACTCGAGATTGCCCTTACAATGGCTGGTTCACAATTGGAACGGAGCCGGCATATGAGCTACTACGCCTTGATCTATGAAACCGTGGATGACTATGTAACCCGGCGCTCGGAATTCCGCGAAATGCATTTGCTCCTGGCTCGAGAAGTCCGCGAGCGCGGGGAATTGGTTCTGGCCGGAGCGTTCGACGATCCCGTCGACCGTGCCTTGCTCGTATTTCGAGTCGACGATAAGAGCAAGGTGGAAGAATTCGCCCGGAAAGATCCCTACGTCGTGAACGGTCTGGTCAAAAAATGGGAAGTGCGTTCCTGGAAAGTCGTCGTCGGAGACGAACCACCCTCTCCTTCGGTCATGGCACGCGGCGCAATTCTCCGCCATTGGTCGGCGCGCGCCACCAAAGCGCAACTGCCGAGATATCTCGAGCACTTCTCCAAAAGCGTGCTGCCGGAACTACGTCGCTTCGCCGGTTTTCTAGGAGCTACTGTTTCTACTCGTCACACGGGCAGTGAAGCGCAGATTCTCGTCGAGACCAGCTGGCGCTCGCTCGACGCCATCCGCGCTTTTGCAGGCTCTGACCTCGAAGCCGCCGTCGTCGCTCCCGAAGCCGCCGCGCTGCTCACGGACTACGACCGCCGCGTCCTCCACTTCCAGATCGCACTCTCGGACCTTGCCTAGATTGGGTATTACAAGAAAGATCAACCGCCCGAAGGTGCCTGTCAGCCGCAAACCCCCTAACTGCGTGCCGCCAAGGCTTCCTGCCCGGTCAGTTCCGTGACCAGGAACTCCATCACGGCGCGCGCGTCTTCCCTGCCACCTTTCAGCCGGTCATCGGCTCGCTGCAGCGCGCCTAATCCCGCGAGTAAACGCGCTTTCGGAATTCTCCTTGCGCTCTCTAGCGCCAATTCCGCCTGCTCCGGTCGCATCCCCAGCGCCCGCGCCGCCCCCCAGCCGTTCGTAACGCCGCGTATTTCGCTGGCTTCGATCAGCTTGCGGTACATCCAAGCAATCGCGCCTAGCATCTGCAGCGGCTCTTCGCCTTCGCGCAACAGGCGGTCCAGAAACGCCAGCGCTTTCTTCCCCTGGCGCGAGGCCAGCATGTCTGCCAGCTCCCAAACCGTCGTCGTTTTTTCCGAAACCACCAGCGCGCGGACGTCTTCCCGTCGAATCTGTTTTCTCCCCGCCGCAAACGTTCCGAGCTTGTCAATTTCCGTCCTTAGCCGCATCAAATTCGCGGCCACGAACTCCGCCAGGTCTTCGGCTGCTCCCGGTTCGAATCGGACGCCCCGCTCTTTAGCCATCGCGCAAGCCAGCGCTACTGCGGCGGCGTGGCGCTCGTGCAGGTCTTCGCCTAGCCCGCACTCCACCACCAGCGTTTTCTCGGCCAGCAACTTTCCCCACTTCATACGCTGATCCAATTGCGTGGCCTCGATCACCAGCACGGTGAACGGCGCCGGATCTTTCAGGTAAGCGGTTAGAAGTTCGACGGCGTCCTCGCGGCTTTTCTCTCCGAGGCTTTCGATGGCCTCGGCGTCCTCGAGGAAAACCACTTGTACCGGCGAAAGCATCGCCATGGTTTGCGCCTGTTCGAGCGCCGCTGGCATCCCTCCGCGGTCCGCCGAATATCGCGACACGGCCCAGGGCCGCGCCGCATCCGGCACGTATCTCTCCATCAGCAACGTCCGGCAACTATCCCGCAAATAAGGCTCTTCGCCCAGCAGTAAAATTGCAGGGATAGGCTTCCCCTTTTCGAGCCGCGACAGCAGCTCATTGGCCGAAATCCGCGCCATCTCGTCTTCCCTCCCATCAAATCCAAACGCAGAATTAGCCGGCGGCCTTCCGGAGTTTCCCTCGTAAAGCGCCTCATTCCCGGGGGCCGGAGCCAGCTTTTTTGGCCCGTTTCTAGTAGTTCTCCGTCACCGCCGCCACCAGCCGCGCCGCAAAATCCTGCGCCAGCCGATCCAGGGCCGGATCTTGCTCTTCGAAGAAGCTTTTCACATCGGTCGAGATCTCGTATTCGCTCCGAAACAGAAAGTTGTCCGTGTGATAGAGCACTTTACCTGTGTCACGGTCTTCAAACGTGACCTCGCACTTCACCGTCACCAACATCGTCGTGGCTCGGCCTGTGGCGGTATCAAACAGCAGCGGCACGGCTTCGAGACTCAGCACTTTCCCGCGCAGGACAGCATCGCCATTGGCTGGGTCGGAGACCACGCGATAGGGGGTTTTCGCCAAAAACTCGTGGACCGTCGCCGCTGTCAATCTCTGCTCGATCCGGTAACTCGTGGTCTTGTTCTCGAGCGCCGGCACGGCAATCACGCGAATGCTTTTCGGTAGCCCATCACTTCGTCCCGCAACGTGGTAGCCGCACCCGGCAAGGAGTGCGCTTGCCGCCGCAACCGCAAAAGCGAACCGTCCCATCCTCACAAGAGCTTCTCCGCCAGCTTCACCGCAATCCATGCGGGTAATCGAAGATTATCGGCCGCTCCCCAAAACCACCACGTTCCCTGGACAGCGGGGTCCGCTTGCGGAACGCCGAGCTGGATTGTATTTTCCCCCGCAGCACTGACGTTGCTTGGGGTGCAGTCCTCATCTTTGGCCACGGAAAATCCAGCCTCGCTGCACGCGTTGCGGACCGAATCGGTATCCGCTACTCGAGGATCCAATTCCGCACAGGCAGAAAACAGCATGCCGTAAAACGTGGGCGCATGAAGTACCTGCAAAGCCGGGAGCACTGCACTCTGGTTCGAGACGCACTCATTGATCTCTTCACGAAGAGCCTTCCTCACCCGAGCGAGGTTCTGCCGGCTCGCAGACCCATATTGCTCCAATAGGTTGAAGGCAACCTGGGTGTCGAAAACAGGCTTCCCGACAGATTGAAATGAGAGCAACTGACTGGTCTGGCTCTCGAGTTCTTCGATACCGGCCCTCCCCGCTTCGGAGACCGGCCGAAAGGAGGTAATGCTCAGTGTCCTCAATCCCACTGGCCTCAGCCCGAACGAGAGTGAAGTGGCGGCAACTGCCGCGGCTGAAGGAATCCAGAAGTGGGTGCCATTTGGTCCAACTTCTGGAACGAAGCGAGTGCTCCAAAACTCATCGAGCTTCGGAAACCAAGGGCTAGCGGCCTGGTCTTTCGTCCCGACCTTCCCCGCAAGGCCGATCGTAACAGCCCGAGCCGCGACTGCAGCAGCGAAGTTGCGCTCGGCAAACTCAGGGGACCCGCTGAAAAAAACGAGGCGCGCGCGTTCAAAGCTGCCCTCGTCCACGGGCTGGATCACTGCGGGTTCTCCGCCGGCTTCGGTAAGCGTTCCCGCCGCTTCTTCTTCGTCCAATAACCGCAAATCCCAACCGGCAAACTTGCTTTCTTCCAGCAGCGTCTTCAACTCCGCGCCGAGTAGCGAAGACGCACCCGCAATGACGATGCGATGAGATTCCCTTTCGATCGAAGGCATGAATCACACTGTCCGCGAAGCCAGCCGGTGCCGTGCAAAGCGGATGACATGCAACGTAACCCCAACAATCGCATAGGAGGACGCTATCAGAAACAAAACCGATTCCGACCATCTCCAGATTGCCGCGCAGAGCAGGGCCAGGAGGACCACGGCAAGAGACGGCTGCTTACGCGTCCAGGGGATGTCCTTGAAGCTGTAAAACCGTATGGTGCTGGTCATAAGCGCGGCCAAAGCGAGCGTGATACAGATCCACGTGATAGACCACCGGTCATCCTGCAAGGGTGCTGGAAAGGCGTGTACCGTTGCGGCAATAACTCCCGCAGCCGCAGGCGTGGGCATTCCAATGAAATACTTCGAGCCTCCCGGAGCCATGCCCTGCACGTTGAACCGCGCGAGCCGCCAGGCGCAACAGACAACGAACGCGAAACAAAACCACCACCCAAAATGTCCGATCTGTTGAATGAGAGCAGAATATCCAAACCCCGGCAGATGCTGGACGCCCCAGGCGTAGGAAAGCAAGGCTGGCGCAATTCCGAAGCTGACGACATCGGCGAGCGAGTCGAACTGAATGCCGAAATCGGTATTTGCTTTCAGTAAGCGCGCCAACCGCCCGTCCAGCGAATCGAACAAGATCGCCAAGCCAATGGCTTTCGCTGCGCGGTCCAGGTCGTCCCCGCTGCCGGTCAGCGCGACAGCAGACGCATACCAGCCGCAAAGAAGATTTCCAACCGTGAATAAGCTGGGCAGGAGAAATATGCCGCGCCGGCGAAACCTTTGGCGGCGAAACCGCCTCTCGGTGAAGGGAATCTCGTGTTGGTCGGGCGCAGCGGTCGGAATCATGGCTCGCTCCTAGGCGCAAGCACCGGGCGCGATAATTCCATCCGTAGGTTCGAAAGCGGATTTGTAGCGAGCCTGCTCACGACTGCGTCCCCGTCGGTTTCGGCCGAGCCCTTCCCCTCCGAGGGATCAGACGTACGCTTCGTTGGCCACCTGGCAATCAGACTGGAGCCGCCCTTCACATTCTCTCCTACCTTCACCAGGATCTCCGCCCCCTTCGGCAGCCAAACATCCACACGGGACCCGAATCGCACCAGCCCGATGCGCTCGCCGCGCCGGACTTGTTCGCCTTGCCTCTTCCAAGAGACTACTCGCCGCGCGATGAGTCCGGCAATCTGCTTGAATACTATTTCGCCTGCTTCGGTCGAAAGCGTAAACACGTTCTGTTCATTCTCGAGCGAGGCGCGTTCGCGCATCGCGGCGAAAAACTTCCCCGGCCGGTAATCCAGGTTCGTTATTGTTCCGGAGGCGGGGGCGCGGTTCACGTGCACGTTCCAGATCGCCAGGAAAATGCTCAGGCGCCGGCCGGGGAATCCGGCGTTTTTCTCTTCCGTTAGAACCACCACTCGGCCGTCGGCGGGCGACACGATGGCGCCAGGTTCTAGGGGAATCACGCGATCCGGATCACGAAAGAAGGAGAAGACAAACAGAGCCAGGAACAGCAAAACGGTGGCTAAAAGATACCAATGCAGGAGAAAACCTGCCCCACCGAGTACCAGCGGCGGCAGCCCAAAGTAATAGCCTTCTTTGACCATGCTGACTGGGGTAGACCTCCGCCGTTGTGCTCGCGTTTTAGCCTTCGCGAGCAAGCATGGCCATTCTACGACAGTTTCCTATGCCGCAAAGCTGGTATTGCTTGGATCCCGCTGCTCTCGCAGAATGCGCGCAGCAATCCGCTCCATTTCATCCTTACATTGGAGCTTCATCTTTTTCAGTTTGATTTCTTCCAGGAGGTCTTCTGCATTCAGGTAGGGAGACTTGGAGATGCGTTGCAGTTCTAAATCATACTGCCGGTGCTGCTCTGCCAGACGCCGATAGTCAGCGTCTGCCTGGAGAAGCACGTCCCGAGGTGCCCGCTGCGCGCTTGCCATGCGTTCCTCCTGACGACTTCGTGAATGGATTGTGAATCCTACATGAGCGAACGATATCACTTCGCGGAGCCACGTCAAGAGGCAATTGGTAGTATTTCGGTCCTGGTCTGTAGTTGCCGGAAACACCCTCCATCCGCGGTCGAACTCCTCGGGTGGACATAGCCGTCGGAGCAAACGATAGCGGCTCGCATGTGGCACCGTTTCAGCGGGATGCCGTGTTCGACGCCGTCGGCGGTAGGTGCGCTTCGAAATAGCCCAGAATGTTCGTATAGACGTCCAAGTTCGTACCTTTGCCTTCGGAGATCGCGTGCGTCCGGCCCGGATACACGCGCATATCAAACTGCTTGCCCAGCGAAATCAACTTGTTGACCAGCAGTTCAAACCCTTGGAAATGCACGTTGTCATCTCCGGAGCCATGCACCACCAGCAAATCGCCGCGTAGGCCGGAAGCAAAATTGATCGCCGAGCTTTGTTCATAGGCACTTGGACTGTCCTGAGGCAACCCCAAATATCGCTCTTGGTAGATTGTGTCGTACAGGCGTTGGTCCGGCACGGAAGCCACCGCTACCCCCACGCTGTAAACGTCGGGGTAGCGGAACATCAGATTGAGCGTCTCGGTCCCCCCGCCGCTCCATCCCCACACTCCTACGCGTTTCGGATCGATGAACGAATGAGTTTTTTCGAGCGATTCGAGCGCCGTCGCTTGCTCTTTCGAGGAGAGCTGACCAACGTTGCCGTAGACAATTTTCCGCCACTCGCGGCCTCTCGGAGCAGGCGTGCCCTGGTTATCAAAGCTGGCAACCAGATATCCCGCACTGGTTAAGGCTCGATTGAACATCGACGGCCAGCGATCGGCAGTGGTCTGCCCGGCAGGCTCGGAATACACATACACGATCAACGGATATCTTTTCGCCGCGTCGAAATCCGACGGCTTCAGCAGCCAGGCGTCCACCATCAGGCCGTTACCCCCATCCACCTTCACAAATTCCGCCGGCCCACCCGATAGAGGCTTCACGCGCTCGGCAATTACGGCGTTATCCACGGTCTTTCTCATCACCCGATGATCGGGCAGATGGACCACGTCAAAAGCGGGCGGCACATCGAAAGAAGAGTAGGTGTGAAAAGCCCATTCGCCATTCGGCGAAATGGTATACGAGTGTGTGCCCGGCACATTGGGCGTCAGGCGTTCCCCCTCGGCCGTGCCGGCCAGCGGCGCGCGGTACAGATAACGCTGTGTCGCATTGTCAGGCGAGGCAACGAAGTAAACCCACTTTTCGTCGGGGGTAATGCGGTCCACACTGACGATGTCAAAATCGCCGCGCGTAACCAGCTGGGCTTTGCCAGAATCTCGCGCGACGCGATACAAATGCCGCCAGCCGTCGCGCTCGCTGAGCGCCAGGAATTCGCGCCCTTGATCGATCCAGGAAACGTCGCGGTTCACCTCCACCCAAGCACGATCTTCATCCACAAGCAGCGTGCGCGAGGCGCCAGTTGCCGCATCCGCCAGCAGAAACTCATTCCGGTTCTGCAATCGGTTCATGTGTTCGACGAGCACATGGCCGGAATCCGCCCAACCCATCTCCGGAATGTAATTGTTGTGAGGATCTCCCGAGGTCTGCATCCAAACGACCGGCCCGCCTGCGGCGCTTACGACACCAACGCGAACGGCGGAATTCTGCGTTCCTGCCAGCGGGTACGGGTATTCTAGGGTCTGGGGATATGGCCCCAGGCTCGGATAGGCGATTCCGGTGACGATTTCGCCTCTCGGCGCGTCGAGGTCGTAAATCAGCGTGTATTTTTGCACGCCGCTAATGTTGAACTGCCAGAAGGCAATCGCGCGGCTGTCGGGGCTCCAGGCAAAGCCGTCGCGAATATCGAACTCTTCTTCATTCACCCAGTCGGATGTTCCGTTGATGGTGGTGTCGGAGCCATCGTGCGTCAATTGTGTAATTTTTCCGTTTGCGAGATCTTCCACATAGATATTGTTAGCCCGAACGTAGCCGACTTTGCTGTTGTCCGGCGAGAACTTGGCAAACATCAGGCTCGACGCCGGAGCGTCTCCTCCGAGCTTGCGCAGCGTGCCGCTTGTCAGGTCGAGGACCCAATAATCACCGCGCGTGTTCCGGCGCCATACGGTTTTTGAATTGGTGAACACGAGAACGCGGTGTCCGTCCGGGGAGAGCGCGTAATCCTCGACAGGCAAAGGCGTTTTCTCGCCCGCGGGGATCAAACGTCCGGCGGCAACGAGGATTTCCCTCGCGCCCGTCGCGGTCGCGTACTTCACGATGTCGCTGCCGGTCCCCGACCCGGACGGTTCTAAGTCGAGGTAAAAATCGCCGTTCCCCAACCACGTCCCGCCCCGAAAGGACTTCGGCCGAAATTCCGGATTGCCCATCGTGCCCGCGATTGCTTTCGCGGCGGATTCCCTCAGCTGGCCATAGGCGCGCGGAGGTGCCTCGATTGCTGCCACGAGGCAGGCGGCAACCAGAAACGCCGACAGGAGCCCGTGCTTTCCTCTCGGCGCACGACGTGCTGCTCTCGATGTCACTCCGTGGTGAACCATTTCTCCTCCCCATCGATCAGATCCGGAGAGAAACAGTATCAGATTCAGGGCCTTCCTGCGTGCCTCGGCAAGGCTGGGGTCAGACCGGTGGGAGAAGCTGGTAATCGCCAGCTAGCTTTTCTGCCAATCCGCGAGCCGCTTCTGCATGACGATCGCCGTTTCGACGGGGTCGCGATAATATCCTTCGCGGCGGCCTGCCTTCAAAAACCCGTGCTTTTCGTAAAAAGCAATTCCCGCTAGGTTGGATTCGCGAACCTCCAAATACACGCGGTTCACGCCCCGCGCTTGAAACTCCTCAACCGCCGCTTGCAAAAGCGCACCGCCTGTGCCTTTCCGCCGGTTTCCAGGTGCCATCGCCAGATTCAAGACTTCCGCTTCCTCGACGGTCTGGCGCCCAATCAGGAAACCCACGACTTTTCCCGCAGCCTCGATCACCATACCCAGGCTCCCCTTCCATTCCAGGACCTCTTTCACGCTCGCTTCTGGCCAAAACACTGCTTGCGGCGATTGGTGCAAAATCTCCGCGACCGCGCTAGCGTCTTCCGCGCGCAGCAGTCGAATCGCAGGCCTCGCTCGCTCCCGGCGTAATTCAGTGGCCATGCGCCGCGCCGCCCTTCCAAAAAATCTCTGCATCGGAACGCCGCACGTAGTTCGCATCGAGTCCGAGTGCGTCGGTCGCTTTTCCCTCCTTCAGCCGCCTCTGGCCGATGCGCCCGAGGATTCCCGCCACCGTCGCGGATATCTGTTCGATGGACTCCCCGCGCTTCTCCCGCTCCCTCCAAGCGTCCTCGCCCGTAAGGAGCCCCGCGTCGGGCGAGGCCCAAGTGATTTTCTCCGCCTTAGCCAGCTCGACCGCCGTCTCGACAAATTTTGCCGGAGCAATCACCATCTCTTCGCCGACCTTAGCCAACCCGGAACCGTCGTGCCGATAAACTGCTCCGAAGACCTGTCCACGTCGCGCGTCCACAGACACAGCTACGTAGTTCGACGTCCGACTCGCCTGCGCGGCAAAGGCCTCCAGCCGCGACACCGCTGCCACCGGTTTGCCGTACACTTCGGCCCAAGCCTTGACGCTCGTCAACCCCACTCTCACCCCGGTAAACGATCCGGGGCCGGCGGCCACCGCATAGCCGCCCACCTCGGCCATCCGACATCCGCACCTTTTCAGCACTGCACTGACGGCAGGAAGCAGCCAGGACGAGTACTCCTCCTTCGTTTCATGAGGCCATACATCCAGAACCGCCTCCTCTTCGAGGAGCGCGACGCTCCCCCGCCAATCGCACGTATCTATCGACAGGACAATCACATGCGCATTCTACTCCAACCTTAGACGCAACCAGACCTCTGCAAGATCAAAGATCGAAAAGAAACGCCTGTTTCACCCGTGTTTGGTCGGATCTCAGGCGCGAACGGCATGCTTTTGAGAGCGAATGCTGCCGCCCGCAAACCTCAAACGGCCACTGCCCGAGCAATTCGGCTGCCAAATTTGGATCGATTTTTCTCTAACCTCTTCATTCCACAGGCTATATCTTGACTCTTGCAGCACAAGTTTCTATACTGCGTTTAGCTTCGCTGGGGGGCATCCAAAATCATGGACTATAAGATCGGTGACAAAGTCGTTTACCCGAACCATGGTGTAGGCATTGTCGAGCAGATCAATTACGGTGTATTGAATGGCAGAACCGAGCGTTACTATATGATTCGTATTGTTTCCAGCGGCTTGCGCGTGATGGTGCCGCAGTCCAACGCGGGCACGGTAGGCCTACGGTCAGTCATTCGCTCAAATGAATCCACCAAAGTCCTAGGCTTCCTCGAAAAGGGCAAACTCAACTCGCATCCGGACTGGAAGCACCGCTTCAAGGAGAACTCCGAGCGAATGCGCACGGGGTCGCTCATTGAAGTCGCTGCCGTTCTCAAGAGCCTCGTTTCCCTCAGCCGCAGCAAGCCCCTCTCCTTCCGTGAAAAGAAAATGCTCGAGCGCGCCAAGTACCTCCTCGTCAGCGAAATGGCCACCGCCAAGAACACCACTGCCGAACTGGCCGAGGGCTTGGTTGTAAAGTCTCTCGCCAAGGCCAAGCTGCAGTTCCCCATCATGACGGAGAAATTTGAATAGTTTGTGGCTTTACCGCTTTTGCGGCTCTTTCCAAGCGGGCAAGTTGCTCTTGCCCGCTTTTTGTTTCTTCGGTAGCGGGGAACTTTCCAGAGAACGTGCACGTACCACGGACGGGGGAATTCTATGAACACAAAAACATTGCGTTCTGAAGAAGTGCGCGGTTCTGGCAAACGCGTTCATGGCCTCCCGGCGGCGATGGCATTTGCTGTGATCTGCGGGATGCTCGGCGTTGCTTTGTGTCTGGCGGCTCAGGAAAGGCCGGACAAGGAAGCGGCGAGCGGCAAGGGCTCGCAGGGCGCGGGCATCTACTTTAACGCCGAGGCCGGCGCCAAAGATGTTGGATTGCCCGTCTATCCGGGAGCACGCCCTTATCGAGACAAGGACGAGAATCAATCCTCGGCGAAGTTCGGGCTTTGGGGAAGCTCGTTCGCGTTCAAGCTGGCGGTCGTCAAGCTGGAGTCCAACGATTCACCGCAGAAAGTCGCGACATTCTACAAGAAGGCTTTGGCAAAGTATGGGACGGTACTGGACTGCAGCACCGCCTCTTCCGAAGCCGAGGACAAAAACGAGAACAAACCCTCGCACCAGATCACCTGCGAAAATGATAAACCTAGCCCAGGCGAAATGACCTTCAAGGCGGGAACAAAGGAAAAACAGCATATCGTGGGAATCCAACCGAGCGGCGCGGGCAGCATCTTCCAGCTCGTGTATGTCGAGTCGCCGGATTCGGACAAGAAGAAATAGAGGTCACCTTCGCGGTGCCAACTCGCCCGCTTAATTCGCTGATACCACCGGCGGAGTTAGACTTACGCCCGCGTCGCGGAGGGTGCGGGCCACGGTGGCGGCGATTTGGGGGGCGCCGGGGGTGTCGCCGTGGATGCAAATGGTTTGCGCGCTGAGCTTGAACTCGGTGCCGTCGTGAGCGGTCACGATGCCGTGCTCGGCGATACGGAGAGCCTGCTTGGCGGCTTCCGCCGGGTCTCGGATCAGTGCGTTTTCGAATTTGCGGGAGCGTAGGGTTCCATCGGGCTCGTAGCGGCGGTCGGCAAAGGCTTCGGCGGCTGCGGCGAAGCCTGCTTGACGAAAAACAGTGAGCATTGGCGAGCCGGCGAGTCCAACTAGGACTAGGTACTTGCCCACGCCGTCGCTTTGCGTGCCAGCAGCTTGGGTCACACCCTTGGCGATGGCTTCCGCCAGTTCGCGATTCTTCACCGCCTGATTGTATAGCGCACCGTGTGGTTTCACGTGAACGAGCTTCGCGCCGCACGCGGCAGCAACTCTGGCAAGAGTGCGGACCTGCTCGCAAACGGAGTCAGTAACCGCGTCCAAAGGCATCTTCAATTCGAGCCGACCAAAGTTCTCGCGATCCGGATAGCCAGGATGCGCTCCAACCGCCGCGCCAGCTCGTAGGGCTTGCTCGACGGTGGTTCGCATCGTGCGCTCGTCCCCGGCATGGCCGCCGCAGGCCACGTTTGCCGAAGTGATCGAGCGCAGCAGGGCTTCCTGCGTGCCGTCGGCAATGGCTTCGGGCAGCTCGCCCATGTCGCAATTGAGGTCGATACGCGTCATTTCAGCACTGGCTTCGTTTCCCGCTCATATGTTAAGGCCGTACGGTTCCCTTCGCGTAGGGGTTTTGCCCCGATTCCCCACTCTTCGCTTCCGAATGACAAAACCGCGATTTGCGGCCTCAGGTCGATTCCACCATCAAGTCCTTCGAGGCGAGCAAGGTCTGCTGCTCCAGCAACAGATTGCGCGCGGTTTCGAACGTGACACGTTCGAAACGAATTTCATCGCGCGGGCGAAGCTGGCCGAGGCTGCTCAAGTCCGTCGAAATGACGTTGGCTATCTTCGCGTATCCGCCGGTGGTCTGCTGCTCCACAAACAAGATAATAGGCATCCCGCCGGCGGCGATTTGCACCGCACCCAACGACACACCTTCGCTAATCATTGCGCCGTGCGCGCCTTCGGGAAGAGGCGGACCGTGGAGCCGCAGACCCATACGATTTGCCTCTTCGGAAACGCGGTACGTGCCGCCATAAAGGGCTTTCCCCGCTGCTTTCGAGAACCAACCGCTTTGCGGGCCGGCCGTGACGCGCAAGATCTTGCGCGGCGCAAGACGCTCCTGGATCTTTGGCGTCACTTTTTTGCAGCGACTCGTGCCAAGCGTGCCGCTCGAGTGGCCGGTTCTCCTTGGGCCGTGTGAGTCTCCCAGCTTCAGCACGTCTCCTTTGCGCAAGGCTCTGCCCTCGTAACCGCCGAGCCCGCTGAGAAGATGCGTGGACGCGCTTCCGAGAAACGGCGTGACGGCGATTCCGCCTTGCATGCACAAATAGCACCGAGCACCCGAACGCGTTGGCCCCAGCTGAAGTGTCTGGCCAGACTTCACGACGAACGATGTCCACGGCGGAACATCCGCCCCATCCAGTGCCGCGCCGAAATCGGAGCCTGTTAGAGCCGCCAAAGCCCCTTCGGGGAATAGAAACGTTCCACCAAGTAGCGTCATTTCCAGTGCGGCAGCACTTTCGGCGTTTCCCACGAGCCGGTTGCCGATTCGCAGGGCGATGGCGTCCGCCGCGCCCGAAGGCGAGACGCCCATGGGGCCGAAGCCTTCTCGTCCGAAGTCCTGCACGGTCGTAAGCAGCCCAGGCGCCAGGACTTCGATCACACTCATGCGCGTTGCAACTCCGCGAACCGTTCCCGCACAACCGGCACAAACTTTACGCGATCGCCTATGGAGAGGAGGCTCAGACCGTCTCGATCGGTTCGGAACATCGCCAGCGGCGTGCGCCCCAGCAATCTCCATCCCCCCGGAGTTTCAAAGGGATAGACTCCCGTCTGGTTGCCGGCAATACCTACGCTTCCGACCGGCACTTTCCTGCGCGGTGATGGCAATCGCGGGGTCACTAATTCTCGTGCCAATTCGCCGAGATAGGCGAAACCTGGCACAAATCCCAGGAAATAGACGAGATAAGTCGCCGAGGTGTGTAGCTCAATGACGTGCTCGGGCGTCATTTGATGCATCGCTGCCACTTCATCAAGGTCTGGTCCAAACTCCCCGCCGTAGCACACGGGAATTTCCACGAGCTTAGGCTCGCGCAACTTCACTTTGTTTAGCCGGCCAAGGTATTTGCGCAGCTGTCTTTCCAGCTCGTCGTGCCGCCACTCCAACGGCTCGAACTTAACAAGCAGCGAGCAATAGGCGGGATGCAGGTTGCGCACACCGGCAATGGGTTCCTGCTCCAGCAGATGCAGAAGTCTTCTGACGTTCTCGTTTGCTTCGAGTGTGATTTGTTCGCCAAAATAGATGAGCAGGGACTGATCGCTTGCTCGTTCGAATCGCGCCCTGGCGGTCTTCTTCGTGGGCATGTCCGCGAAAGTATACCGCTCCAGGCGCCGTCAAAACGCGTCGTGGTGGATGATCACTTTCTTCCGGTGAGCTCGCGGATCAGGTCCGCTTCCGCCTCGCGGTACGGCTTTCCGTCAGGATGCAGCACTTCATGGAACCACACTGGGGGCGGCTCGAGGATGTACGGATGCTGCCACGATTCCCACGGTAAGTTGGTTTGCGTCTTCCCGACGACGAATCCCCAGTTGATCGCTCCCACTTTTTCTTGTTTGGCGATCGGCAAAATCGAGTCGAAGGTGCTGCCCACGGAGCGCGCCATAAACTCGGTGCAGATAACGGGCCGATTATATTTCCTCAGCCAGCCGACCTCCCTCTTGAAGTATTCGGGCCAACTGTAATTGTGAAAGGTTACGATGTCCGATTCGCGTAATTGAATCTGCTCGATCTTGCCAAGATGGGATCCATCCGGCGCCTGATCCACGCAGCAGACCCCGCTCGTGAGTGGCTGCATGGGACTCACTTCGCGCGCCCATTCAAACGCCTGCGGCAGCAGCACCAGCACGCGTGCCGTTTTATCCTTCAATTCCTCTTTCGCATAGCTGCCCATGTTGCCGTTCCCGGGTTCGTTCCAAATGTCCCAGGCCAGAATGCGATCATCCTTCGCAAATGCTCCTACAACTCCTTGCACATAGGTTTTGAGCCGCGGGTACTGCTTCGGATCCCCCAGCGCCACGACGCCCGGGCTCTGCACCCAGCCGGAATTGTGAACGCCGGGAATCGGAGGATGCTGCGGCCCCAGGTACGGGAGAGGATCCCAGCAAGAATCGAAGAGCACAAAGATCGGTCGAATGTGATGCTTCGCTGCAATCGTCAGAAACTGGTCGATGCGCTTCTTGAAGCCCTCGGCGTCCTGTTGCCAGAGCAAGTCATGCAGGAACACGCGCATAGTGTTCATGCCGAGCGATTCGGCCCAGCCCAATTCCTCGTCGATTTGTTCCGGATTAAGTGTCGCCTCCTGCCACATTTCCAACTGGTTGATCGCCGAGCGCGGAATGTAATTGCTCCCAATAAGCCACGGCTGCTTTCCGTACCATTCGTTCGCCTTTTGCTCGGTCCATCGCGTCGGCCGGCCCGCGGCCGCGCTGGCGCAAGAAACAGCGCACAATAGAATGGTGGTTAAAAGAAGGCACTTCGCGATTCTCATGAATGATTCCCCCTCGCGTTCCAATTCTAAGCGAGCGACAGGCCAGGGTCGGCGTTCAACGTAAGATCGGCGAGGCGGCCGGCGCGGAGCCGCGAATACGCGGCGGCCGCGATCATGGCAGCGTTATCGGTAGAGAGCGCGCGGCTGGGAAAAAACACTTCGATAGCTGCGGACTTCGCGCGTGCCTCAAATGTCGTGCGCAACTGGCTGTTGGCCGCTACGCCGCCAGACACCAAAATACTCTCAACCCCGAGTTCATCTGCG
>Ga0307475_10001247_pt1 | contig 15288 bp, 13 predicted proteins | sample atmos_gasesECM1C_FD_203317 | JGI IMG/M metagenome (GOLD analysis project Ga0307475, IMG submission 203317) | Hardwood forest soil microbial communities from Morgan-Monroe State Forest, Indiana, United States - atmos_gasesECM1C_515 | ecosystem: Environmental > Terrestrial > Soil > Temperate... | reverse complement strand
CACTTTTCCTGAGCTGCTGTCCCTTTTCAGCCGCTGCAAATCCGCGCGCAATTCCGAAGCATGCTGGTAGCGCAGGTTACGATCCTTCTCCATCGCTTTATCGATAATTCGTTGGAATTCTGTTGACATGCCCGAATTCAGTCGCACCGCCTCTCTCGGTTCTTGGTGCAGGATCGCGTCAAATACGGCCCCCGTGCTCTCTCCGGTAAATGGCAAAAATCCCGTGGCCATCTCGTACAGCACCACACCAAACGAAAACAAGTCCGTCCGCGCATCCAGCGGCTTCCCGAGCACCTGCTCTGGCGACATATACAAAACCGTCCCCAGCGCACTCCCCGGACTCGTCAACTGCTCCGCGTCACGGCCCATCGCCGTCAGCGCTGCAGTCACGCCCTCTGCGTCCCTCGCCGCCCTCGCCGGATCAACCTTGGCCAACCCGAAATCTAGAATCTTCGCGTGTCCCTTCTTGGTCACAAAAATATTCGCTGGTTTTATGTCGCGATGGATGATCCCCTCGGTGTGTGCTGCATCCAGAGCGTCTGCAACCTGAATCGCCAAATCCAGCAAAGAATCCTGTTCCATCGGTTGCCCGCTGATCCGTTGTTTCAGCGTCGTGCCGTCCAGATACTCCATGGCGATGAAGGCCTTCCCCTCCGCTTCGCCAACGTCATGAATGATGCAGATGTTGGGATGGTTCAAGGCTGACGCCGCCTGCGCCTCTCGCTGAAAGCGCGTCAGCGCCTGCGTATCCTTCGCTAAATTGTCCGGTAGGAATTTCAGAGCAACTCTACGGTGTAGTCTGGTGTCGTCGGCCTCGTATACCACACCCATCCCGCCACCGCCTAGCTTCTTGACGATGCGGTAGCGGGAGAACTCCAACCCGATGAGCGAGTCTAGGGGTTGCGTCTGGTCCGGCGTGGGAAGATCTCCTTCCCAATTACCCTTTTGCGCGAATCATAACCGAATGGTCCATACCGCTCAAGTGATTTGGATCAAGGATTTGTGACAACAACATCGTCAGGCCGTCCTGAATTACACCAGCATTCGCAACATGACCAGACCGTTGACAGCTCGTTTTATTGCGGTGCCAGGCGAACTAAAACCCCACACTCCCAGCTAGGACTTCGAAACCTGACGCTATGATTTGATAGAACCAGAATTCGCCCCGTTCCCAATCGTTAAACCTTCTTCGAAAGATCGTTACTAAAAGCCGCCATATATAAAAATTAACTTTCTTTTTTGTTAACCAATAAAGTAGTGACAAATACTGGATCGGCCGAGATTCATTTCACCAGTGTTACTACCACAGGGGACTTTAGTCAGACGAACACATGTGCCGGTTCGCCTCTTATGATTGGCCAAAGCTGTGCAATTTCCGTGGTGTTTACACCCACAGCGACCGGATCGCGTACAGGTACGCTTGGCATCGTTGACAATACTTCGAATAGCGCACAGACCGTTGCCTTGGTTGGAACCGGCGGAGACTTCTCATTATCGGCCGTATCCAGCTCTGCGACGGTGACTGCCGGCCAGCCCGCTACCTATGACCTGCAATTGAGTCCCACTGGTTTCAGTGGCACGATAGCCCTCACGTGCACCGGCGCGCCATCCACCGTTACATGCACGCCCACTCCCGCAGCGTTAACCACCGACGGTACGTCACCGGTATCCTTCGCTGTGAACGTCACCACTCAGGCCCATTCCGCACTTTTCCGCCAAGCTCCTGAATCGCTCCGTAGGCCACCAATTTCGCCCATGATGCCCGCAATATCCTTGGAAACCGTGGCGTGGTTCATCTTCCTTGTCCTGCTTCTTGGCGGCACAGGATTTTCTCGACGTCCTGTACATGTCCGTGTCAAATCCACCTGCTTCCTTGCTCTAGCATCAGCGGTTATCTTCCTCGCCGCATGCGGCGGAGGCGCCACCACCACCCCACTCAATGTCGGCACGCAGAAGGGCACCTACACGCTGGTGCTCACCGCCAAGTCAGGCACCCTAAGCCACAACATGAACTTGACGCTCACTGTGAATTGACAATTACCCCGCGACACGCCGGCAATGTTTTTGTGGAATCGTCAATATGTTTCCGCTCCAAGGATTTCGAAGCTAAATCATTGCCTCACCATCGCGAACTCGTTGACGGGGGTCACCCCTCGATATAAACTCCCGCCAACTTACACGCCATGGACCATAAATGAGCGATTGGGTGTACATCCAGACAGATCCCGCGGAACAGTTGATGCAGGTGTATCACTTTTCCATGATCAAACAGCAATGCGGCGGTGGCGTGCCCTTCAATATCACCATTAAGGAATTTGCCGTCCCACCTCCCGGGCAACGGCTGCGTTTTTATGCGGAGGCGGATAAGGCCGTAAACCAGAAATCGGCTGCGTTTGTACCGTGCGGCTGGGGCACTTCTATCTTTGCCGCCCTGGGCGATTGCGTGCGGCTCATCCGGCAGTTTCCGTACGAAGGCGACGAGGGCGTGGCCTCGTGATCCTGCAAATTACCAGACGAACTATCCAACCAGGCATGATCGCCCTGGAAATCAAAGGTAGCATTCACTCCGGGCCGGAATGCGCCAAGCTGGGCCAGGAAGTTGACAAACTCATCGAAGAGCGACAAACCCGCGTGATTTTTGACATGTCGGCTGTGACCCATGCTGACAGCGCGGCGATTGGGGCCATTGTTAAATGCTTTACCAAGTTAAAGGGTGTAAACGGCGCCCTTCGCATTGCGTCCGTGCAACCGATGGTTGACTATAGCCTCAAACTAACAAAGGTGGACCGGGTGATCGATATATTTCCTTCCGTGGATCAGGCTGCAAAGGGATTTTCGGCGCCAGACGCAAGCTCCCATCACCAATCCTGACTTCAGTAATCAGATCGAAACTTAGCGTGTGCTGAGCAGCGTGTTGTTCGGGAGGGTTAAAGTCCCTCTGGCACTCGAATGAGGGGTGCTATATCCAAAGACGGCGGTAATGCGTCGTCGGCCGAAGGAGGAATCCTTCGGAGGGCAGGGTGTCCATCGTGAGATGGAATCCGAAGGGCATGCGGAGAACTACCGGGCCGTAATCGATGGGGGCTGCCCCGAAGATGAACCGGTCGGCCAAAGGTGGGGCAAGGTCGAGCCTGCACTATGGAGGCGAAGGCATTCTCATTCACCCACCGCACCAAGGTGTTTGCGGACGGCACGGTAGGGAAGAACAAGGCGTGACCTCAGGAGGACTGGCAGAGTCTCCGGGTGGCACCGGAGTAAGCGAGCCCATAAGCGGAAGCGAAAGGGTGAGCGAGGTTCTGTCAGTAGACGGACGGCTGAACAGTACCTGAAACGCAGTGAACGCTGCGTGACCGAGCAATCGGCGACCAGAGTGGGTCGGGGAAGGCAGCCGACGAAGATGGTCAGGAAGAGAAGGAAGCCAGATGAGCAAGGACGAGAGAGGTTGGAACAGTTCCTTAAAGGAAAAACCCGTACGCTCTCGTTCGAGGAGACTGGTGGACTGGATCAACCTGACGGGTGCCAAGAAGGTCCATTCCTTAATCGACAAAGTGTACAAGCAGAAGAACCTGAAGATGGCCTGGGAAAAGGTGAAGGAGAACCGTGGTAGCGGAGGTGTAGATGGGCAGAGCCTGGCAGCTTTCGAATCTCAGCAGGGCCTGCAGTTGGCTCGGCTAGAGAAGGAGCTGAAGGAAGACACCTATCGACCTCAGCCGGTGTTACAACACCCCATCCCGAAGCGGGACAAACCCGGCGAGTATCGCATGCTCGGTGTGCCGACGATCTATGATCGCGTATGTCAGCAAGCGCTACTCAATCGGTTGGAGCCCATCTTCGAGCCGATATTCGATGATGCCAGCTTTGGCTATCGGCGAGGGCGATCGACGAAGGACGCGCTGCGCAAGATCTGGAAGGAGATTCAAAGCGGGTCGGAGTGGATCGTGGACGCAGATCTCCGAGATTTTTTCGGGTCTGTGGATCACGAAAAACTTCTCACGCTGGTCGCCCAACGAGTAGCAGATGGCCGAGTGCTTCGCCTTATCCAAGCGATGCTCAAAGCGGGAAGCTACGGGAAAGGGCAACTCTTTCCGACCGAGCGCGGCACTCCCCAAGGAGGAGTGGTTTCGCCAGTGCTCAGTAACATACTCCTGACGCCGTTTGATCGGGAGATGAGGCTGAGAGGATATCAGCTGACGAGGTATGCCGATGACTGGGTGGTCACCTGTACATCGGCAGCGGAAGCACGTTCTGCAGTGGACGCGGCTCGCCGAATCCTGAAACAGCTGGGAGTGGAGTTACATCCGCAGAAGACGCGGATCGTTCACGTCCAGCATGGCTTCGAGTTTCTTGGTTACAAGATCAAGCGCGGGAAGAAACTGCAGTTACCCGAGAGCAAGATTCGTAGCCAGGCACGCTCCGGTGCGCTGTACGCGTACCCGCGTGAAAAGTCGATCCAACGTTTTCAGGACCAGGTGCGGCAACGAACTAAGCGGAGGGTGCCTTTGCACACCAAGGAGCTGATTGCAGAACTTAACCCACTTCTGCGGGGATGGGGCGAATATTACAAACGAGCCCACGTCCGAAAGCTCTTCAATCAACTCGACCGATGGATCGTGCGGCGGATCTGGTCGCATCGATTTAAGCGTTGGCGTAATGGCGGTTGGACGCAACTGCCTACGGCCACGCTGTACGGTGAGTATGAGCTTGTGAACTTGGTGGGGTTAATTCCTTCTCTCGCATCTCGTAGTGTCGCGTCTTCGTGAAAGCTGCATACGGGAAAACCGTCCGTGCAGTTTGAGCGGCGGACGGAGGCCAGCGCGAAAGCGCGCCTCCTCCGACCCGACACATTGGATGAAGTAAGCTCGCGTCACGGCAATACGAGGGTACACGTTGTGTCGGAAACTCGTTTACTGTTTGTTTGTCGTACACCAAAACATTGTTTACCGGGCCGGAAACTTAGGAGTGCTATGAAAATTATGTGTGCAGCGTTGATGGCTTGGGTTGTCGTGATTTTTGTCCCAGGTGCATTTGGGCAAGCGAAGGTCACGGCGCAACCTGTGAGGGCGGTGCGGTTTGGAAAGTTGTGGGACGGACATGGAAAATTGTGGACTGGCGCGATCGTGATTGTGGAAGGCGGGAAGATTCGTGTCGTGACCACGGACGCGTCCACGATCCCCCAGGGCGCAGAGGTGATCGACCTCTCGAAATACACCGGGTTGCCAGGCCTAATCGACGTGCACACACACATGACCATGTATACCGACGAAAAACCCGGTGAGCCGATGTTGAAGCAGCTCACCGCGAATTCGCCAGCAGTGGAGGTGTTCCTTGCGCGCAAGGGCGCCATGCGCACGCTGGGGTCCGGTGTAACCACCGTGCGCGACCTGGGAGCCGACCAGTACATGGATATTGCCATGCGCGATCTGATTAATCGTGGCGAGATGATTGGGCCCCGGATGTTTGTGGTGGGCTATGGCCTGTACATTACGAATACGCCCTACAAGGCCGGGCTAAATCTCCCTGCGGGAGGAATTGCCGATGGCGTACCGGAAGTATTGAGGGTGGTGCGCCAACAGATTGCCGCCGGCGCGGACTGGATCAAGATGTACGCATCGACGGGAACGGATGACGACGTGACCGGATTCCAGACCTACAACTATGAGGAAATAAAGGCGGCGGTGGACGCGGCGCACCAGTTTGGGAAGAAAATCGCAATTCATTCCTACGGGCCAGCCGGAGCGCGCGATGCCGTCCGAGCGGGGACGGACTCGCTGGAGCACGCGACAGACATGGACGATGCCACGATTCAGGAGATGGTGAAACGCGGAACGTATTATGTGCCCACCATCGATCACAATCGCTACTACATCGACAACGGAGACAAGATCGGCTACGCGCCCGGCTACAAGGAGCGCTTACAGGCCTTCATTCCGCGCAATTTGGAAACAACCAGGCGCGCCTTCAGAGCCGGAGTAAAAATCGCCATGGGCTCGGACGCGATCTATACCATGTTCGGTGAAAATACGCGCGAACTGGGATGGTTCGTGAAAGCGGGAATGACCCCAGAGCAAGCACTGCAAACCGCGACAACAAATGCTGCGGCGCTCCTGGGAAAAGAAAAGGAATTGGGCGCGGTCGCCCCCGGATACCTGGCGGATCTGGTGGCGGTGGACGGGGATCCGCTTACCGACATCAACGTCGTACTCAATAGCGTGAAATGGGTGATGACAAATGGAGATGTAGTTGTGGACAAAACGAACAGCGCAGGTCAGCGATGATGGCGGGGGACTAGGTAGAGTAAACGCGTCTTGCTATTTTGGCAAATCGTAACGAACTAGGCCGCAGGTTTTCTGTACTGATCTGGGAAAGCAAGAGCTAAGACTGCAATGGTGGTGAAAAAGAATCCTAGAACGAACCATACGCCCTGCCGCCTATCCCGCTCCTTCGCAAGCAAGGCGCAACTGCCGCCGAATAGAGGTGCTGCGATGCCAAACCAAATAAGCTCGCGATAAAGAATCGGGTATACCGCCATGAGCACGTATCGTTCCTAGACAGGCATTATAGAACGCAGTTACGGAAACTGCATTCTCAATGTCCGGCAGCACGACCAAAACGTCTTTGTACTGCTGTTCACCCAGTCAGATTTTTGTGGCGATTTCATTGCCTGCCTGCGGCTTCCAAAGGGTATAATTTCGCGTTGTTCCCATCCATTGCATTAAATTTTTGATTCGGAGACCACCGAATATGAAGAGTTCTCGCGTTACCTTCGGCATGGATCGTCGGCATTTCCTCGCGGCCTCCGGTGGCGGTCTTCTGGCCGCCGCTGTGCCCACTGCCGTTGATGCCGCTGGATTCGTTACTGGAAAGCCCCCCGGAAGTGCGGCCAGTAGTGCAGCCATAAGTGCCGCCAGGTCCGCCACACCTGAAACATCATCGATGCGCAAGATTCCCATCGGTGTCTTTGATCCGGTATACAAAAACCTTTCCATGGACGCCATGCTCGATAAAGTCAGCGCCCTCGGCCTCGAAGCCATGGAAATCGGCACCGGTGGGTATCCCGAAGCACATCACTGTCCAATCGATGAACTCTTGGCAGACGCCTCCAAAGCCAAAGCCTGGCAGAAAAAATTCGAGGATCGCGGCATTCACGTCGCCACTCTCAGTTGTCACGGCAATCCCATCCATCCCGACCGCAAGCATGCCGCCCGCGACGCGGAAACTTTTCGCAAGACCGTCCTGCTCGCCGAACGCCTGGACGTCAAAGTGATCGTTGGTTTTTCCGGCTGTCCCGGCGGCTTCGCAACAGACACCCAGCCTAACTGGATTACTTACCGCTGGCCGCCCGAATACGCCGAAATGCAGGATTGGCAGTGGAAAGAAAGGGTCGTCCCCTACTGGAAGGAAGCCGCGAAATTTGCACGCGAACACGGCATCCACAAGCTCGCCTTTGAAATGCATCCGAATTTTGTCGTCTACAATCCGCGCACGCTTCTGAAGCTGCGCGAAGCCGTCGGCGAGGAAATCGGCGCCAATTGCGACCTCAGCCATCTCTTCTGGCAAGGATGCGATCCTGTCGAAGTCATTCACTTTCTGGGCAAACAGGGCGCGATTTATCACGCGCACATGAAAGACACCGCGTTCTATCCCGACAACGTAAACAAATATGGAGTCCTGAATTTCGCATTTGAAACTACCGATTTGCCGCTGGCCTCTGAAACTTTTCGCGCCGTCGGTTACGGTCACGGCGCCGAGCTCTGGAAATCCATCATCAAGGCGTACATGGACATTGGCTACCAGGGCATCCTCAGTATCGAAAATGAAGATCCTATTCTCGCTGGCGAAGTCGGCGTCGAAAGAGCCGCTTACGTTTTGAAAAACGTACGCAACGAATTGCTGGGAACCTAGCGTGCGCCGCCGGCAATTTTTCGGTGCATGCGCCGGAGCCGCCGCCGCTACCGCCGCCACTTCGGCCGGGGTATCCGCCGCAACCTGTCTCGCCGATTTTGACTCAGCCCAGGCAAACGCGAATGGCACGCCGCCGTTTAAACTCTCGGTGATGCTTTGGACCGTTTACGAGAAACTGCCCTTCGACCAACGTATCGAAAAAGTTGCCGAGGCCGGCTACAACGCTGTCGAGTTGGTGGAAGAGCACAAAAATTTTACTAAGGAAGATTACGCCAGATTCCGTGCCAAAAAACGCGAACTCCATCTCACCGTCGACGCTACCAGCGGCATCTCGCACAGTTTGTGTGACGCATCTCAGCGTGACGCTTTCCTCGACGAAGTCCGCGCCAAGTTGCCGGTTCTCGAAGAGCTTGAATGCAATAAGCTCATCATCCTTTCCGGAGATAAAGTCCCCGGCCAAAGCTCTCTCCAAATGCACGGCAATTGCATTGAAAGCCTGAAGCGCGCCGCCGATATCGCCGCTGCTAAAAACGTCGGTCTTCTCCTCGAAAATATCGACCCCGAAGAAAATCCCAAATATTTCCTGACTTCCGTTTCCGAAGGTTTTCAGATTGTTCGCTCCGTCGGCGCTCCGAACGTTCAATTTCTATATGATTTCTTTCACGACCAAATCGCCGAAGGCAACCTGCTAGCCAAGCTGGAAAAGAATCTCGATCTCATCGGCGTTGTACATATCGCCGACGTGCCCGGGCGTCACGATCCTGGCACTGGCGAGATCAACTATCCAAATATCTTCCGCAAGCTCGGCCAACTGGGCTTTAATGGGTATGTAGCCATGGAATTCATACCCGAAGGCGAGACCGTTGCCGCTCTTCGCGCCGCTCGCGAAATGGCCATGAAGTACGGTAGCGCGCAACGAAATCAATCCGCGCAATTCATCAACCGCGAGGGACCTCATGCAACGGCGTGAACTTTTTAGATTGCTCGGAGCCGGTGCCGCCCTCCCGGTTTTCGATCCGAATCTCCTTGCCGCCTTTCAGGACGCCCACCCCAAATCCACTTACGCTCTCCGCACCCTGAACCCTCATCAGAACGCCACTGTTCTCGCCATGATCGATTTGATCATCCCCGAAACCGACACCCCTGGCGCCAAGGCCGTGCGCGTAAATGAATTTATCGATTTGATTTTGACCGAGTGGGCTCACAAAGATGAGCGTCAAAATTTTCTCGCCGGTCTCGACGACGTAGACAAGCGCAGCAACGCTATCTTCGGCAAAAATTTCATGGACGTTACTCCCGTTCAGCAGGAAATTCTTCTCCGTGAGCTCGATCAGCACTGGGCCATGGATCGCGAGGACCGCGCGACTCATCCTTATGTTCGCCATACTCATAACGAGCAGCTCACCGGCGACTTTTTTGGCGTCGTAAAACGCATGACCCTTTACGGCTATTACACCTCCGAGGTCGGCTTCACTCAGGAACTGCGCAAGCAAATCATTCCCGGCGCATATCGCGGATGCACACCGGTAACCGATGCCGGCGTGACCAAGGCTTAGGGAGAATTGATGCCTGGCACAAAAATTTACGACGCAATCGTCATCGGCTCCGGAATCACCGGCGGCTGGGCCGCGAAAGAGCTCACCGAAAAAGGTCTCAATGTTTTGTTGCTCGAAGCCGGCCGCCCCATCGTCCCTGAACAGGACTACGTCGAGCACGTTCCGTCGTGGGAATTAAAATATCGCGGCTGGGATTATCGCGAGGAGCGCATCAGAACACAAAAAGTTCAGCGCGAGTGTTATTACGCGTGTGATGAATACTCCAGCAAATTTTTCGTGAACGATCTAGACAATCCCTACACCACCGATCCTGATAAGCCCTTCGCTTGGATCCGTGGACGCCAGGTCGGCGGCAAGTCCATCATGTGGGGCCGTCAAAGTTATCGTCTCAGCGATCTGGATTTCGAAGCCAACCTACGCGAGGGCATCTCCGCCGACTGGCCCATCCGTTACAAAGACATCGAGTCCTGGTACGAATATGTGGAGGACTTCGTCGGCATCAGCGGTCAAGCCGAAGGTCTGCCCCAACTTCCCGACAGCAAATTCCTGCCACCCATGGAAATGTCCTGTGCCGAACTCGTCGTAAAAGATGCCTTGCCAAAAAGTTTCAATGACGGCCGCATGATGACCATCGGACGCGCCGCTGTATTGACGCGTGTCCATCGTGGTCGCGCTGCGTGTCACTACTGCGGAGTTTGCCACCGCGGGTGCATCACACGCTCCTATTTTAGCAGCTTGAATTCCACGCTGCCCGCGGCGGAAAAAACCGGTCGAATGACTCTTCGTCCTTACAGCGTGGTGCACAGCCTGATCTTCGATTCGGCCACTCGCAAAGTAACCGGCGTGCGCGTGATCGATGGCCAGACCAAACAATCTCTAGAATTTCGCAGCCGCATTCTTTTTCTTAACGCCTCGGCTCTCGAATCCACGCGTATTTTACTGAACTCCTCAACTCCGGAATTTCCCAACGGTCTCGGCAATACCAGCGGCGAACTCGGCCGCAATCTTATGGATCACGTCATGGGCGCCGGCGCCGATGGCATCATTCCCGGTCACGAGGACAAAGACGAATTCGGCAATCGCCCCAACGGAATTTACGTTCCGCGCTTCAGGAATATAAAAACCAAGGAACCTTTCCTTCGCGGCTACGGTTACCAGGGCGGTGCGTATCGCGAGGGCTGGTCGCGCGGCATTAACTCCACCGGTTTCGGAGCCGACTTCAAGAACGCCCTTCGCAAGCCTGGTGCGTGGCATTTCTCGTTCTACGGCTTCGGCGAATGCCTGCCCAACCGCGACAATTTTATTGAAATTAATAAAGAACAGAACGACGCCTGGGGCATTCCCACTTTAAAAATTCATTGCGCCTTCGGCGATAACGAGAACGCTTTGTTGAAAGACATGTCTATCCAGGCCGCCGAAATGCTCACCGCCGCGGGCGCCACTGATATTCGTCCTTTCATTGAAAATAATGCTCCGGGCCTCACCATTCACGAGATGGGCACCGCGCGCATGGGCAAGGATCCCAAAACTTCCGTCTTGAACGAACACAATCAGGCTCACGACGTAAAAAATCTTTTTCTCACCGACGGCGCCTGCATGGTCTCTTCGGCCTGCGTCAATCCTTCGCTCACCTACATGGCCCTCACCGCTCGTGCCTGTGATTTCGCCGTCTCGCAAATGAAAAAAGGTGAGCTTTAACGTATGTCTCAGGTTATGCGTTCTCCGAAAGCTTATGACGTATGTATTGTCGGCTCCGGCGCAGGTGGCGGCATGGCTGCCAAAGTTCTCACCGAAGGTGGCTTGAACGTTGTTTTGCTGGAAGCTGGCCCGCCCGTAAATCCTGAAAGAGATTTCAAAATGTTTATGTGGCCCTACGAACTGCCTCATCGTGGGGCCGGCGTCGGCGGTCAAGCCAGCAAAAACTTCAGCGAATTTTTAGCGCCCAATGGCGCATGGATCATCGATGGCGAACCCTATACTTCCGTGCCAGGCGCCAACTTCCAATGGTTTCGCTCGCGCATCGTCGGTGGCCGCACCAATCACTGGGGTCGCATCGCACTTCGTTTTGCCCCCATCGACTTCACTTCCGGCACGCGCGACGGTCTCGGTGACGATTGGCCCATCACGTATCAGGACATCGCCCCTTATTACGACAAGGTCGAATCCTACATCGGTGTTTTTGGCACCAAAGAAAATATTCCCAGCGCTCCGGACGGTGTCTTCCTTCCGCCGCCGAAGCCTCGTTGCACCGAGCTGCTCGTCAAAAAAGCTTGCGACAAGCTCAACATCATTTGCATTCCCGCGCGCCTCGCCGTTTTAACGCGCTCCATTAATGGCCGCGCTCCTTGCCACTACTGTGGCCAGTGCGGACGTGGCTGCATCACCGGCTCCAATTTCAGTTCCAGCCAGGTGTTGCTGCCTCCCGCAATGAAAACCGGCCGCCTCACCTTAATCACTGGTGCAATGGCCCGCTCCGTTGTCGTCGGCAAAGATGGCAAGGCCGAAGGCGTCTCTTACGTCGATAAAAACACAGGCACCGAGAAACGCGTCAACGCCCGCGCCGTGGTTCTCGCTGCCAGTGCCTGCGAATCCGCCCGTCTGTTATTGAATTCGCGCTCCACTGCATTTCCGGACGGCCTCGCCAATTCCTCCGGCACAGTCGGCAAATATCTAACGGATTCCGTCGGCAGCGATGGCTGGGGCTACGTGCCAGCCCTCGAAAAAATGCCGCCCCACAATCACGATGGCGTCGGCGGCATGCACATGTATATCCCGTGGTGGAAGTCCGATAGCAAAAATGATTTTCCGCGCGGCTATCACATTGAGTTGTACGGCGGCCGCGACATGCCCGGCGTGGGAATGTTCGATGAGCTTTGTCATGACGAAGAGGGTTACGGAGTCACGCTTAAATCCCGCGCTCGACAACTGTACGGCACCACCATCGGATTCGCCGGACGCGGCGAAATGATTCCCAATCCGCACACGTACTGCGAAATCGATCCCGACGTGGTTGACCAGTGGGGCATCCCCGTCTTGCGTTTCCACTTTCTCTGGTCGGAATACGAATTGCGTCAAGCGCAGGATATGCAGCAAACTTTCCGATCCATCATCGAGGCCATGGGTGGCGTCTATAAAACAAAAACCGCCATCGACGGTCAATATCCTTTCGGAATTCTCGAAGGCGGCAAAATCATTCACGAAGTCGGTACCGCCCGCATGGGCGCCGATCCAAAAACTTCCGTCGTAAACGGCTACTGCCAGGCTCACGACGTAAAAAATCTTTTTGTTACTGATGGCGCTCCACTCGTCACCAATCCAGACAAAAATCCCACGTTAACCATCATGGCTCTTTCCTGGCGCGCTTCCGAATATCTGCTCGACGAAGCCAAGAAAGGAAATATCTAGCATGAGTGTGGGAATCAGCAGGCGCGACATTCTGAAAACGCTGGCGTTCAGCGCCGTCGGCGGTTCCGTCTTGCGAGTAATCCCCGCTCAGGCCGCCGAATATGCCCATCAAGCAGTCCAAAAAGCTAGAGCCGCCGCTCCCTCCGGCAAATACACGCCTAAATATTTCACGCCGCACCAGTACGAAACGTTAACCTCACTTTGCGACTCGATTATCCCTAAAGACGAAAAATCCAGCGGTGCCATCGAAGCTGGTGCTCCCGAATTTATCGATCTTCTCACCAGCGAAAACGAAAAATATCAACTCAGACTCGGTGGCGGCTTGTATTGGCTCGACGGTTTCTGCACTGATCGTTACAGCGCTCCATATCTGACTTGCACTCCCGACCAAAGAAAATCCGTCCTCGACCTCATCGCTTTCCGCAAAAACGCGAAAGCCGACCCCACTCTGCGCCAGGGAGTGGTTTTCTTCGCCTTTGTTCGCAATCTAACGTGCGATGCCTTCTACACCAGCAAAATCGGCATCGCCGATCTGCAGTACATCGGCAACACTGCTCTCCCCGAATTTCCCGGCTGCCCGCCGCTGCCCGAAGCCTGACGGTGTTACCCGCGGCGCCAAAAAATCTTTCCGCGCTAACCTCCACTCCATTCGCTCTCTAGCCGGTCTCCGCGTCGTCATATACCATCTTGCGAATTGCCACCACCGCGCCTGTTGGCGCCGCGGTCTTATGGACACACCCGCCCGCGTCGGTTATTTTTTCGTCTCTTCTGGATTTCTGCTGACCCTACACCTACAGCGCGCTTTGATCGCGACGAAATGAACCACGGTAAGATTTGGCTGGGACGCTGCGCGAAAAAAAAAACGGCTGGCATTTTCGCCAGCCGTCCCTTCAATCCTTGATGATCCTCAGGTAATTAGCGATGGCCACCACCACCATGTCCGCCACCACCATGGAACCCACCGCCGCCACCACCGTGGAATCCGCCACCGCCGCCGCCGTGGAATCCGCCACCACCACCGCCGTGGAAGCTGCTACCACCACGCGATTGGAAGTTTCCGCCGCGACCCCCGCCGCTAAACCCGCGTCCGCCACCGCTGAAGTTACTGCGTGCGCCATATCCACCGTAGGAACCACGGCCAGCATAAGCGCCGCGTCCGCCGCCGTAGTAGCCGCGTCCGCCGTATCCGCCGCGTCCATAGTAGCCACCGCGACCGTAATAACCGTGGCCATAGTAACCGTGCCCGTAGAAGCCGCGCCCGTATCCCCAACCCCACCAGGGTCCGACTCCGATGAACACGCCGTTCACGAAGTAATCAGGTCCCCAATAGCCGTATGGGGCGCAAGCGTAAGGCGCGTAATCATAGTAGCCATACGCGCACGCTGGCGGGCCGTAGGCGTAACCGCCGTATCCGCCGCCTACCCCAACTCCCACCGAAACTTGTGCGTGCGAATAGCTCGCTGCAAACACGCAAACCGCTAACAACGCAAAATATCTTAGGTATTTCATGTGGCCCTCCCGATGACCGGCAAACCGCTCATTCTCGGCTACTTGCTCATCCGGGAATCTATCTGTCGAATCACCGATACTTGTTGAACTCCAACGCGGCCAAAAAGTTGCGTTCGCGTTGCCCCTAAATACTCCTACCGCTAGCTAAGTTCAAGCCCTTTCGTAACATAGCAAAACGATAGGACTCCACTCCATTAGATGCTCTTCCTTCAATTCTGATATCAAATTGCTAAACCCCAAACACATCGCTTTTATGCCTTAATCTGCTGCGATGCCGCATCCCAACTCGTAGCACTCTGCCTGAAATACGATTCATTAGCCAAGTGGCACGCCAGCGCCGCATTATGCCCAAAAACCGCATCCTCAGTGACCGGCTGCCGGCTCTTTACCGCTTGAAAGAACCGCCACAAATGCGGTTTTTCCTCATCCCACGACACGCCCTTATAACTAAAGCCCTCCATCGTCGGCTCCTTGCCCGGAGGCGGGTCATGCTCTTCATGCCACTTCTTGATATAAGCCTCCCGCATCTCCCGCGGGTAGCCGCTCACGTAGTAACTCGGAGCGGTATCTTCGCCCGTTTGCGGCATGTAATTGATCGCCGTCTCCGTCACTTCCAGGATCCCCTTCGAACCCATAAACCGGTACATCTCCGGCGTCTCGCAACCCAGGTCCAGCCGCATATACACTGGCACTTCTCCATACTCAAATAACGTAGCGTGCACATCCGGCATATTCCGCCCGTCCGGGAATCGCAATATTCCCCCCGTGGACATCACCCGCTTCGGCGGCTCATTCCATCCCAGCATGTACTGCATTCCGCTGACTAGGTGTACCAACAAATCGCCGGCCACGCCCGTCCCGTATTCCTTCCAGCACCGCCACCGCGCAAATACTTTAGCGTCAAAAGGCCGCTTCG
>Ga0307475_10001246_pt1 | contig 15290 bp, 13 predicted proteins | sample atmos_gasesECM1C_FD_203317 | JGI IMG/M metagenome (GOLD analysis project Ga0307475, IMG submission 203317) | Hardwood forest soil microbial communities from Morgan-Monroe State Forest, Indiana, United States - atmos_gasesECM1C_515 | ecosystem: Environmental > Terrestrial > Soil > Temperate... | reverse complement strand
ATCTGTCGCAGGCGCGCGAACGCATGACCCGTGCGATGCGAATTCCACCGGCAACGATTGCCGCAGGGAACCGGAAGCGGCCGATTCGCATCCAAGTCCTTCAATGATCAAGTCGCAAACGAATCGCGCCGGATACAGGTGCGCTGCTTTTCGAAAGATTGCCCGCATAAGCCCCGGCTTGCTGCTACTACTTCTGCTTGTCGCAGCATCGGCATTCGCAGGCAGTCCGAGCGACAATCCGACCATTATTTATCGCAAAGTCTTCAAGTCCAGCTACCCGGAATACGTGCAGATTAAGGTGAGCCAGAATGGCGCCGCCACCTACGATATTCGCCAGCTCGACGAAGAGTCCGAGCCGGTAGCCTTTCAAGTCAACGCCCCGCTCGCTCAGCGTATCTTCGATCTCGCCTCGAAACTCCATAACTTTCAGGGCGCCGATCTGGACATCCATCGGCGGATAGCGAACCTCGGCGAAAAAACCTTCCAGTACACAAAGGGATCAGAAATCCACGAAGTGAAGTTCAACTACACCCTGGACGATTCTGCCACCCAGCTGCTGAATATTTTCGAGGGTTTGGCGCGGCAGGAGTCCGATCTCTCGAACCTGCAAAGAGTAATGCGTTACGACCACCTGGGTGTAAATGATGCCCTGGTCCAGATCGAAGCCGACTACAACAGTAAGACGCTCCCGGAGCCGGAACGCCTGCTCAGCGCCCTCGACCAAGTCTCCGCGGATGATAAGTTCATCGACATCGCCCGGCAACGCGCCCGAACGCTCGCCGGCCGTATCCGAAATTCACGTTGAGATTCGAAGCCAAATGCTATTACAGTGAGACAGCGTTGTAGTTCCCAGGACAGCCGGGTTTTTGCCTCGGCCAATCCTCAATTCGGATAGTACCTAGCCCGCAAAGTATTTACATTTACGAGGCAACCAGCAACCATCTTATTTGCCCTTTCGGGGCATCAGAGATACTCATAAAAACCATGCGACCCACACACACGGTTACCACCAGATTGATTGCACTCTTTGCTTTTATTTCCATCGCCGCGCTCACAACCCCGGCGCAAACCAACCAGGCGCGTTCGCTCGTCACCGCTCCTGTCAACGATAGCCAGATGGTCATGCGTCCTGGCAGCACCCATCCGCTCGCCCGCGCGGAATTCGATCGCGGCCTGGCGCCGGATAGCCTGCCCATGGACAACATGATGCTCGGCCTTAAGCGCACTCCTGAGCAGGACGCCGCCCTCGCCACCTTGCTGCGCGAGCAACAGGACCCCACCTCCGCGAACTATCACAAATGGGTCACGCCCCAGGAATTCGGCGCCCGCTTCGGGCCTTCCGACCATGACCTCCAGGCCGTCACATCCTGGCTGCAGTCGCACGGTTTCCAAAGCGTCGAAGTTTCACCATCGCGCACCGTGATCCATTTTTCCGGTACCGCCGGGCAAGTTCACGACGCATTTCGCACCGCCATCCACCGCTACGTGGTTAATGGTGAAGAGCACTGGGCCAATTCCGCAAATCAGCAGATTCCCGCCGCGCTCGCAGGCGTCGTCGCGGGTGTCGGCACGCTGCACAATTTCGCTCCGAAGCCGGCCAGCCATTCCCGCGGCAGCTTCACGCGTACCGCCGACGGAAAGATAAAACCCCTTCACCCGCTGTTCACTTTTCCAGTGCAGGGCGATTGCGGATTCGTCGCGAACAACTGCTTCGCGCTCGGCCCCCAGGATTTCGCCACCATTTACAACGTCCTTCCACTATGGAACGCGGGCATCGACGGCACCGGGCAAACCATCGCCGTCGTCGGCGATAGCAACATCAACATGCAGGACGTCGTCAACTTCCGCAAAATGTTCGGGCTCCCAGCCAAGAATCCCACCATCACCATCCCGCCGGGCTCCACCGATCCAGGAATCACACCCGACGAAATTGAATCCGATTTGGACGTCCAGTGGTCGGGCGCAATCGCCAAGAACGCCACAATTAATTTCGTGATTGCCGCCAACACGAATTCCACTGCCGGCGTAGACGCTGCCGCCCAATTCATCGTCGACAACAAGCTGGCTCCGGTTCTCACCGAAAGCTTCGGCGATTGTGAGCTTGATCTCGGCACCGTGGTGAATGGAATGGTCAATACTCGCTGGATGCAAGGCGCATCAGAAGGCATCACGATCGTCGTCTCTACGGGTGACAACGGCTCGGCGGGATGTGATTTTGATAATCCCAATGTTACCACAGAACAGCCGGCCAAACTCGGCCTCGCGGTCAGCGGTCTCGCCAGCACGCCCTTCAATGTCGCTGTCGGGGGCACCGATTTCAATCAACTCACCAATGCCACCTCGTTCTGGAGTGTGGCAACCAATCTGAGCACCAATCAGAGCTCAGCCCTGGGCTACATTCCCGAAACTACCTGGAATGACTCCTGCACGAACGCGCTTTTCGGTCAGGTTGGTTTTAGCACCACTCCGGAAGTCAATTGCAACGACACGGCAAATCTGGCGAATTCGATTGGCCCCATCGGCGCGAGCGGCGGCATCAGCAACTGTACAACGTCAACTGATCCCACCAACCCAGCAACGTGCTCCGGCGGTTATCCGCGCCCGTCATGGCAGACGGGGCCCGGGGTTCCCGGCGGCGGCACGCGCTTGATTCCGGACGTCTCACTTTTTGCGGGTGACGGAATCGTCGGCAGCTTCTACATCATCTGCCAGCAAGACACGAACAGCCCGAGCAGCACCCCTTGCAGCCTGGGCTCAAACAACCAGGGTGTATCGTTTTTCGAAGGTGTAGGTGGAACCTCCGTTTCCACGCAAGCGATGGGCGCGATTTTTTCGCTTCTCGTCCAGAAGACCGGCGGAAATCTCGGCCTTCCAAATTCCACTCTTTACTCGCTGGCGGCCCAGCAAAATGCCGCCACCTGCAATTCCGCGGCGCCCGCCAGTTCGTGCATTTTCCACGACGTCACAGTCGGCACGATTTCCTCTCCGTGCGTCAAAAATACCCCGAATTGCAGTGTGGCTACGCAGGGCGATGCCAATGGAATTCTCACGGGCTATAGCGCTGGCACAGGCTTCGACCTGGCAACCGGCCTTGGCTCCGTGAACGCCTGCAACCTCGCGAACAATTTCGCTGTCACAAATCCAGGCGGCGCTGCTGACTTCTCCTTGTCCAACTGCGTCGCTGTCGTCAATGTGGCGGCCGCCGGCGGTTCGGGCACCCTGAATTTGACCATCACCGCCATCAACAACTTTAGCGGCACATTCAATTTCACGCCGTCTTCATGCACAGGCCTCCCGACAGGGGCGGCATGCAGCTTCAGTCCTGCTTCGGTCACTCTCGATTCCACGCACCAGTCCGCCTCAACCGTCGTGACGATCACTACCACCGCAAGCCTGCCGCCAGGCACCGGCGCTCGGCCGACTGGAAATGAACGCCTCTACCTGCCTGCGGCCATCACTCTTGCCATGATGATCGGCATGGCCTTCGTTCTCTTTGGCGGGAAGCTGAAACAATTGCGCTGGAGCGCAGCCGCGATGTTCATGCTTCTGGGTTTCGCCCTCGGTATGGCCGCATGCGGTGGTGGAGGCGGGGGCGGTGGTGGAGGCGGGGGCGGCGGAACTTCAACCGGTTCCAGCACCACTGCAACGATCACGGCTACTTCAAACGCCACTACGCACTCGATGCCGTTGACTCTGAACGTCTTTTAGAAAACGGAACTGTGCAAGTTGCAATCGGCGACCGCCGGCATCGCGCATCAACGAATCACGATGCCGGCGTAACCCACCACCCGCTCCCGGTCGCCATTAATATCTCCTGAGGTCGCGTACCGCACCAGTTCGGCATTCGTTGCACCCACATCGCGCACCGCTACCAGCATCACTACCGCCGCCGCGATTCCGCACATCGTAATCCCTTCCGCGCGAACTGTGTCGTAAAGTCCGCGAGGATCGAGCGCCAGCACGCGCGCAATCGCTCGCTCGTCTTTCACCCGCGTAATCGCATCGCTTTCGTAGTGATTCATGTCCGAACTCGCCACCACCAACACCGGTTCGCTCTGCGCGGCCGCCACTCTTGCCACCGCGTGACCCAATTCTTCTAGAACGCCGTAGCGATCCGTTCCCAGTACAATCGGTACAAATTGAAAATCACCGCGAAGCCGCTGCAGAAAAGGAATCTGCACTTCGAGCGAATGCTCTTTCTCGTGAGCCACCATATCCTCGCGGATGCGCGGAAATTCGTGTTTCAATTCCGCCGCTAGCGCGGAATCAATCCTGGCCTCACCGAGCGGTGTCGCCCAGCTTCCTTCCGACAAGATCGCAAGCGATTCGCCCCGCGGAAAGTGCCGTGGTCCAATGAGAACCAGCCGCGCAGGAATTTCGAGCGCGGAGTATAGGGCGCCCGCCACGTGTCCCGAATACATGTAGCCGGCATGCGGCACCACGCACCCCAGGGCGCGCTTCTTTTCCACTTGTGGCGAGAGAAACGCATCTACGGCTTGCGCGAGTTCGTTTGGATTGGAGGAGTAAAACTGTCCGGCAACTGCAGGAGGGCGAATCATCGAACCCTGATAAATGCTTTCCAGATTCAGCGAATCATTATGACGTACTACGTGACGTACTGCCTGACGTGCTGCCTGACGTACTGCGTGACGCAATGCCGTGCGGCACTACGAGATTAAAGCGGCTTCGAGGGGTCTCCCTTGATGTCGAGCGCCTCCGTCTTTCCGGGCATATGGCGTATCTGGATCTTGTCGCCATATTGATAACCGCCCGCTTCCAGCACCGCTTGTATCTTCTCCCGCGCCTTATCCGAATAACTGAACGCATGAATGTTCAGTCCGTTGTCTTCCTCGCGCACCAGAAGCGAGAGCTGGTCGGCATGAATCACTTCCGCTTTCAGCCAGACTGGCTTCGCAGGTTTCTGCTTCACAACGATCGGAGAATTCGTAGTTAGTGGAGTGGCTTGGTCACTCTGCGCTTTTGCAGGCGCAGACGTGAGCGCGATCCCAGCAGCGAGAACCGCTAGCGCGGCGAAAATTCTAAGCGTCTTCATCGAAGGATATTTTGAGCGACTTCAGGAATTTGATGTCCTGCGCCGTCATTTCCAGTTTCGATTGCACCGGCTCTTCTTCGAGCGACTGTTCGTCCACCTGGATGTGCAGCGACTCCAGGAAGCGCCGGTCTTGGGTCGTCATTTTCGCGTCCGAAGCCTGGCGGCGCGCCAGACCGATTGTCGCGTCCAGCTTCAGCACGATGTCGAATCCAGCTGCGCGAACGCTGGAGATGGCTTCGGCGATCCGCTCCGAATCCGAAACACTGTCGTTGATCGCGTGGCCCAGTTCCCGAAGCAACTGCTTCATGCGGTCGTCGAGTTGCAAAGCAGTACCTCCTACCCCCAGCTCTTCCTACACTAATTTTAGGCCGCACACAACACCCGAAACAAGCCCATGCTGCACCATACGATTCAAGTCGGTAACCTGTCCCCCAGGCCAATCTCCCGGCAGCCACAATGCCTTTCAGTAGCACAGGCATTCCTGCCTGTGCCACAGTAACAACGCATCACCGCCGTCGATTCTTGTCACCCGCCGCGACCGCGTTCTTTTGTCTCGCCAGCTACCTTGAGATCCCGCAAGCTCCTTCGCCTTTTCCCTATTTGAAATCTGAAATCTTAAATTTGAGATTCACCTCGCTGCCGTCGCTCGCCTTTCAGTGGCACAGGCACTCCTGCCTGTGCCACCGTACGAACGTACCTCCACCGCCGATCCTTGCCTAAAACCGCTGCTTCGTTCTTTCGCCATTTCGCCCCGCCGATTCACCCGCGCAACCTCCATGCCTTACGCGCATCCGCTTGTACTACAATCTCTCCATGCCCGCGAACATGCTTCCGGCCCTCTGGCGCTCCTCCGCCGTAACGTTCCGCGCCCTCTGGCGCATCGCCCGCCAGGTCTTCCACGAATTCGCCGGCGCAATGTTCATAATTTTCGCCGGCTTCGGCGCCCTCGCAGCCTGGCGCCAATGGAAGACGCGCCCCGTCCTCTGGCTGATCGGCTTCGCAATCGTTTACGTTCTGATGATGGCGATCTTCGGCCTTGTATCCTTCCGCCGCGCCCGCCGCGTCAGATAACATGACATCTGCAGGCAGCCAAATGGAAACGGCTCTGCCCATTTTCACTTTTCGATTTTCAAGTTTCGCTTTTTCTAGTTGACGGAAAGCATGACCGACAAAATCAAAAAACCAGCCGACCCAACCGAGCGCAAGCTAGCCTCACCCACCGGCCTCCCGATGGAAGCCGTCGTCACACAAGATGCCCTCAAAAACTGGGCCCCCGAAACCGAACTCGCCTATCCAGGCCAGTTCCCTTTCACCCGCGGCGTCTATCCCACGATGTACCGCGGCCGCCTCTGGACCACCCGCCAATACGCCGGCTTCGGCACCGCCGTCGAATCGAACCAGCGCTATCGGTATCTCTTGGCGCAAGGCGTCCACGGCCTCTCCGTCGCCTTCGATCTCCCCACGCAGATCGGCATGGATTCCGACCACCCGCTCGCGCAGGGTGAAGTCGGAAAAGTCGGCGTCGCCATCGACTCCCTCGAAGACATGCAAACCCTCTTCGACGGTATTCCCCTCGAGCACGTCTCCACCTCGATGACCATCAATTCCACCGCCGCGATTCTTCTCGCCCTCTACGTCGCCGTCGCCAAACAACAAGGCGCAAATCTCCAGCGCCTCGCTGGTACTGTCCAGAACGACATTCTCAAGGAATACATCGCCCGCGGCACCTACATCTATCCGCTTCGCCCGGCCATGCGCATCGTCACCGATATCTTTGCCTGGTGCCGCCGCGAACTTCCCAATTGGAACGCGATTTCGATTTCGGGCTACCACATCCGTGAAGCGGGTTCCACCGACGTCCAGGAAGTTGCTTTCACCCTTGCCAATGGAATCGCCTATGTCCAAGCGGCAATCGACGCCGGGCTCGCGATCGACGATTTCGCGCCCCAGCTTTCTTTCTTCTTCAATTCTCACAACGAATTTCTAATGCAAATTGCGAAGTTTCGTGCCGCCCGCCGACTCTGGGCCCGCACAATGCGCGACCGCTTCCACGCCCGCGATCCGCGCTCGATGATGCTCCGTTTCCACGCACAGACCGCCGGCTCCTCTCTCACAGCGCAACAGCCCGAAAACAATCTAGTGCGCGTCTCGCTTCAAGCCCTCGCAGCGGTGCTAGGCGGCTGCCAGTCGCTCCACGCCAATGCCCTCGATGAAGCTCTCGCGCTCCCCACCGAACAATCCGCTCTTCTCGCTCTCCGCACACAGCAGATCATCGCCAACGAAAGCGGCGTAGTGAACACGGTCGACCCCGTCGCAGGCTCTTACGCGATCGAAAAACTTACGAACGAAATCGAGTCGGGCGCCGAGGAATACATCGCGAAAATCGACGCCATGGGAGGCATGCTTCGGGCCGTCGAAGCTGGTTTCGTCCAGCAGGAAATCCAAAAGGCAGCCTACGAGTATCAACAGGCCGTCGACAGCGGCGAACAGTTGGTGGTAGGCGTGAACCGTTTCCAAGCCGACGAAGAACGCCCGATTCCCACGCTTCAGATCGACCCGGCAGTCGAAGCCGCCCAGATCGCGCGTCTCAACGCCCTCCGCGCCCGCCGCGACACCACAAAAACCAAATCCGCCCTAGCCGAAATCGAGCGCCGCGCCCGCACCACCGAGAATCTAATGCCCGCCATCCTCCAAGCCGTCGAATCCTACGCCACCGTCGGTGAAATCTCCGACGCCCTCCGCCGTGCCTTCGGCGAATACCAGGAATCCGTAATCATCTAACCAAAATCAAAGCCTCACCCTGCGATAGGCCTCGCGTTGCCGATGTGTACGGCTGCACTTCCGTAACGCCGGCGTCCCGCCGGCTCTTTTCCCCGTGCGCGTCTCCGCTGCGGTCACTGCGCGCAAATAAATTATCGGTTTCCCCGCCGAAGCGTAGAATCTAACTAATGGTGTAATTACCGATGATCGAAAAAGACATCGATTCCGTAAAACCGTTCGGACGCTACGGCGTCGGCGTAATCACCGAACATCCCGCCGGTTTGCTGGTCATAGCCGCAGTGATTCTTTTGACAGTCGAAACGATCCCGGGAGCCCTCTGGTTCCTCGCTGCCACGCTCATTGCTGGAGCCTCTTTCGGATTCGTCCTCTGGCTACAGCACCGCTAGAGAAATATGCTTCCCCTTGCAGCCCCTGTGTTCTCCGCGTTCTCTGTGATAATTTTTCAAAGCGCTCATGAAGAAACTCATCCTCGCATCCTCATCCCCGCGCCGCGTTGAAGTCCTGCGCAATGCCGGAATCGATTTCGAAGTGCGCCCATCCGACATCGATGAAACTCGCCGCCCAGGCGAACCAGCGAGCGATTACGTGCAACGCCTCGCGCTCGAGAAGGCCCGCACAGTGGCAGAAGCGGCGATGGGCACCGAGGATTCAATTGTGGTCGGTGCGGACACGGTGGTCGTCAATCGAGGAGAAATTTTACTGAAGCCCGATTCGCCCGAGGATGCGCGTCGAATGCTGCGCCAGTTGAGCGGCGGCGTGCACGAAGTTCACACCGGCCTCGCCGTAATCCTCATGCCCCAATGGACCGAGCGCGTAATCGAAGAAGTCACCAGCGTGCATTTCGCCCAGCTCTCCGACGCCGAAATCGACGCCTACATCGCCACCGGCGAGCCCTTCGACAAAGCCGGCGCCTACGGAATCCAAAGCCTCGGCGGCCGCTACGTAACCCGGGTCGAAGGCTGCTATTTCAACGTAATGGGTATGCCCCTCGCCCGTCTCTGGGCCACCCTGAGAGAGTTCAGCTGGTCAGCCAATGGACCGATAAGGCAGGCCAATTGTTGCGATTAGCCCAAATTTCTAATCGCAAATCTGGAATTAGAATTCCCCGCAAGTAGTCTGAAAACAAGGCATGTGAAAATTTCTAATCGCAAATAAATCGCACTTTCTTGTTTCGATTCCGGATGCCGCAGCGAAGGATCCGCCGGGTCAAGACAAACTTCGGAGATATAGAAAAATACAGAAGAGACAAATGGCGCTTACCGCGTCGCGTTACTTCTTTTCTTCAGTAGGAGCAGGAGTAGTCGTTGAGGGCGGCGTATTCGTCGGAGGATTCGGATTTGGTTGGTCGCCCCGCATGCCATCTTTGAACTCACGCACACCCTGACCCAGGCCGCGCATCACTTCAGGAATCTTGCGGCCGCCAAAGAGCACGAGCACCACGATGGCGATAATCAGCAAATGCATTGGGCTGTCCCACATCACTCACCTACCTTTCTGGCCACACAAAGTCCAAACTACAGCCAGTCCGACCGTTGACGCTCGTTAGAGTATAACACGCTCGTCACCTACGCGGCGCGTAACGCGTTCCCGATCGAGGTATTCCAGCAGGGGAATGGCGTATTTTCGCGTGATGCCCGTAAGCTCTTTAAACACAGGGATTGGCAGCTTGTTCCCGCGCTCTTTGCGGTATTTCGCGAGCAACCCTCGCAGTTGCGCGACGGCCGTGCGGTGAAAAATCAGTTCGTCTGTCACCTTGATGAGCACTTTTTCGCGCAGCAGCATCTGCAGAATTTTCTGCGCGCGCTTCGATTCCACCGGCAACTTTTCAAGTACAGCTGAGAAGCTTGGAACGCTGAGACCCGCGCGCTCGAATTCTTTCTCGATCAGCTCCTTTGCTTTTGCTTCTTCGGCGGAGAGTGCGATCTCGCGGCCCGCGCGTTGGACCAAATCTCCGGAGACAGTGACGATTCCAGCTTTCGCGAGATCTTCGAGAGCCGCAGCAAATATTTCCGCGCTCGTTTTTCCCGCCCGGCCGCGCAGATCTTGTTTCGGAATCCCGGGCGAAAGCGGATTGGCTTGGTGAAATTTTTCAAGAGCGATGCGCAGGCCGGCCGCACAAGCCGCCACTACTTTGGCGGAAGCGATCGTAAGCGGCTGGTCACCAATTACCCGTGCACGCTTGGCAGCCACCAAGTTCTTCACGATTTGCCGGAGCTCAGAATCGCTCCAACCGGTGCGCGCGGTTAGTTGCGCAAGGCTCAGGCCTTGCGGCGCGGCTTCTGCGAATGCCGCGAGAATCTCTTCGCGATTGCCGCGCTCGAGCGTTTCAAGAAGTGGCGCGACCGACGGATCGACGCGCTTGTGACGCGGTGCCTGTACATCGAGAGCTGTGCCGCCGCCAATGGTCACAACAGGAGAAAACTGGCGCAGAATAAACCGATCGCCCGGCAGCAAGAGAACAGATTGATCGAGACGCAATTGCGCCAGCGCAGATTGTCCTGGAGCCAATTCGTTGCCGGCGATCAAGACAACGTCAGCAATAGCTTCCGCGGTGCCCTGATGAAAATGTACGCGCGCGCGATTTTTCAGCGGCCGCGCCGAAGCGAGTAACGTGATGCGGGCATCGAGGCGCTTGGTCGGTTCGAATACGCCGGGCGGCCCGAGGACCATCCCGCGCTGAATTTCTTCGCGTTCAATGCCAGCCAGATTCACAGCGGTGCGCTGACCGGCCATGGCGCGAGGCACGGCTCTGCCCCCAGAATGCAGTCCGCGCACGCGAACACGTTTGCGCAGCGGATACAGTTCCGCTTCATCCTCAGCTTGCAAGGAGCCGGAGACGAGCGTGCCCGTGACGACCGTGCCGAAGCCCTTCATCGAAAATGCCCGGTCAATCGGCAGGCGAAAGTGTTGCGAGGCATCTTTCGCGGGGACGGTTTCAGCGACGCGCAGCAGTTCTTTCTTGAAGGCGTCGAGGCCGCCGCCGGTTGTCGCGCTGACGGGCGCCACCGACGTGCCTTCCAGAAACGAGCCGCGAACGAACTCGTCAATTTCGAGGCGTACGAGGCCGAGAACATCGGGATCGACGAGGTCGGATTTCGTGATGGCAACGATTCCGCGCGGGATTCCAAGAAGGCGGCAGATATCGAAATGCTCGCGGGTTTGCGGCTTGATGGATTCATCGGCGGCAATCACAAGAACCACGAGATCGATCCCGCCGACACCGGCGAGCATGTTGCGCACGAATTTTTCATGGCCCGGAACGTCGACGAAACCGAAACGCACGTCGCCGAGATCGAGAAAAGCGAAGCCTAGGTCGATAGTGATTCCTCGGCGCTTTTCTTCTTCGAGACGGTCAGGATTCGTGCCGGTGAGCGCTTCGACAAGCGTGGATTTGCCGTGATCGATGTGGCCGGCGGTGCCGACGATGACGTGCTTGGTGGTTTCCATCAGCAGGATTTGATGCGATGGACGATGCTAGCGGACGTGCGGCGGCGGGTCAAATTGTGCCGTGTGCGCGCAAAGCCCACGACGAGGAATGCATCGTCGTGGCTACCTGAGAAGAGTTGGCGTTGTTTCGAGAGCCTCTCGGTGCGAGTCCATCGGTGGGAGCCCTTGCTTCAGCAAGGGGAGCTGGACTTCAGTCCAGCGGAAACGCGATTTACTTACGAAGGGGCTTTAGCCCCGGGAAGCCTAAGGCCCAGCGCTAAAGCGCATCTCTAAAACTAGGCTTTCTTCTCGGAGCGCTGAAGTGCTCCTCCCCCCGCATAAATGCGGGGGCTCCCACCGAGGACCGCCGACGAACCGCTCCAGCCGAAGCCTCGCTTCGAGCGTTTTCGCCGAATCTCCGCTACCCTTCGGGACTGGCGGGACCCATTTAGGCCGAGCTGTGGAGCGAAGCCGCGAAGTGGCGCGTTCGACGACACTACGCTGTTCGCAACGCGGCCGGAGCCTGCCTTACTTTACTGGCCCGTGCCTTTTTGCTGCAGCGGCGGAGCTGTAGTGGAGCCTTTGTATTTCGGCTTCCCTAATTTTGTGATCCAGATGCCGGAATTGATGTCGTTGAAGAAGATCAAGCCGTTGGCCAGCTGCGCGCCCCAGGCCCATTGCACGTTGGGACGAAAACCGCCGGGATCGCCCGTCCAGAGACGCGCGATCTCGCGTCCTTGCGCGTAGAGGTTGCCGCGAAGCTCGCCGGAAATATCAACCACGCGGCCGCCTCCGGCGTAATCGCCTAGAACCAGCATGTCATCCAACGCCCAGACGTTGTGAACGCCGCCTTCGGGCACTTCGTAGTAAGCGACTTCTTTCGGATGCTCGATATTGCTCACCTCCATCACGTGGCAGATGCCGCGGACTGGGACGCGTTCCTTGCTGTCGATATCGAACATTGCGGGAAAAACCTCGTCGCCGATGAAGACATAGTTCTTATAGCGGAACGCGGTGTGCGTGCCGGCGAGCCAATCGTTTCCATACAGCTCGAAGTGATTGTACTTATATTGCGAAACGAGCTGCGGATGCTCGGGGCTGCCGCCTTTGATGCCGTTGCCGACGTCAAGAATGATCATGCCGTCGCGCCAGTAGGCAAGATAGGCGAGACCATCGAGCACATACAGATCGTGAAGGTAGCGGCCGGTTTCCGTGGGGCCAAAGGGGCCAGCTACCGTTTGCGCCGTAGCGTTTTCAGTTTGCCAGCGCGCCATTTCCTTCGGGTGCGCTACATCCTGAAAATCAATGATGCGGAGCGAACCCGTCGCATCGTCGGTGATGTAAGCGTAATGCGAATTGATAAACGCGCTGTGGACGCCGCCGGTAACGGTTTCGGTGTATTCCGACAGCACTTTCAGATGCGCGGGGTCGGAAGCGTCGAAAAACACGATGCCGTTCTTGCGGTTCGAAGCGCCTTCGCGCGTGAACACTCCGACTTTTTCATCCGGCGTCGTGCTGATGTCGTTGACGAGGCGGGCATCCACCTTCATCGAATCGAGCGCCTTGGGATTCGCGGGATCGGAGATGTCGTAGGAGTAGACACGATCGGCGATTGTTGAAACGTAAAGATGTTTGCCGACAATCCATTGCTCGGACGTCTGAAGAACAGCGCCGTCGGTGGGATTCTTCGACGGTATATGCGCCACCACTTCGATATTGCGCTCCGCATTGCGCGGCGCGACGGTAATGGATGCAACCGCATCATGCCGGCCGATGGACGCTCTCACCAGGAACGTTCCCGGCCTCACCGCCACGAAACCACCATCCGGATAAATCGAAGCGCCTGCGCCGGAGACGCTCCAACTGGTGAGCATTTCCTTCACGGCTCCCTTTGCGCCCTTGGCCGCAGCGGTCAAGTGCACCACGTCGCCGGTTTTGGCATTCGTGTCCGCGGGCGACACGGTGATGGATTGCACTGGGTCAGCAACAACGTGCAGGCTTGTTTCAGCGCTGGCCGGCCCGGCAGTCGCCTGGAATTTCGCGGCGCCCGGTGCTACGGCGGTCACGAGGCCGGACGCGTCGATCTTCGCGATTGCCGGTGTGCTCGATTTCCACTGAATCGGCACATCGGTACGAGGGTCACCGTTCGAGGAGCGCGCGGTCGCGGATAAGACCGTCGAACCTCCCACGGCCAGCGCCATTGAGACGGGCGCAATGTCGATCTTGGCCACCGGTGGCGTGACCACGGTAACATGCGCGATTCCGGGCTTCTGGTTGATCACGACGCCGACGGTGACGATGCCTGGCTGATGAAATACCACGACGCCCTTATCGTCGACTCCGGCTACGTCGAAAGGAGCAGCAAACCAGACTTCGGGCTTCACGTCCATCACCTTGCCGGACGCGTCTTTTGCTACCGCCTTGAATTGCACCTTGTCGCCGACGTGAACTTCGGTGCCATTGGGCGTGACTTCGATCGTCGCAGGCTTTGGTGCTTCCGCAGGTTTTGCTGTCTCGGCAGGCTTTGTGTCCTGCGCGCGCGACAGTGGTGCAAAAGCGATCGCGACGATTGAAAACGCGCACAGCGCGCATTTCTTGACGAAGTTCATGTACTGCTCCTTCCGAATTTGAAATGTTAGCCGCACAAAGTGACTGCTAAGGAGCGAATTGTCAAGGGGAACGGGAGCGCTAGCGGTTCTGCTAAACCGCCGCGATCTCGTTTGCGACAGCGAGGGCAGCGACGCGCGGGTCTCGGGCAGAGGTGATAGGGCGACCGACGACGATGTAGTCGGCGCCAGCTCGGATGGCTTCTGTAGGTGTGGCGATCCTCGACTGGTCATTTGCTGAAGCTGTCGCGGGCCGTATGCCGGGGACGACTATCAGAAACTTAGGGCCGCAGGCTCGACGAATGGATTTCACTTCCTGAGCCGAGGCCACAACGCCGTCCATTCCGGCCCTTTTTGCGATCTCCGCGAGGGCAGTGGCTCGGCTGGCAGGCGACCCCGACATGCCAATGGTGCGCAGAGCCTTCGTGTCAAGGCTCGTCAGAATGGTGACGGCCAGCACGGCTGGGCGGGATTTTCCGCTGCCGGCGGCCTCCCGGGCGGCGCGCATCATCTCGACGCCACCCGAAGCGTGTACATTGACTAGGCGTACCCTCGGCAGCTTGGCAGCGGCAGTGACGGCGCCGGCCACGGTGTTCGGAATGTCGTGGAATTTCAAGTCGAGGAAGGTATCAAAACCAAGGCCCGCGAGCTTTTGAACAGCGCGCGGGCCTTCGGAGGTGAAAAGCTGGCTGCCGACTTTGAACATCCCAGCTACGCCCCGTAACCTCCGGGCCAAAGCCAAAGCTGGCCCGAGACGGTCATAGTCCAAGGCGACGATCAGTCGGCGCGTTCCATGGTGCGTTGGCGTGAGGGCACCTCGAGAAGTTCCAGCCGGACTTTTGCCAGCCCGTGCTGGTCAAATCCAAGCCTGCGTGCTACTTCGTACGAGACGTCCAGTTCGCGGCCTTCGACATATGGACCGCGGTCATTGATGCGGACGATCTGGCTGCGGTGGTTACGCGGGTTTACTACCCGCACGATCGACCCGAGCGGAAGCGTCGGGTGAGCCGCAGTGGCGGCATACATATCATAGGTCTCGCCGTTGGCGGTAGGCTGACCGTCAAAGTCATCGCCATACCAGCTGGAAGTGCACTCCCATACGGCCAGCGGCTTTCGGACGGAGGCATTGTGCAACTTGGGGGAAGTAGCGGGTGTGCGCTCTACAGCCGATGACGCGTCACTCGGCTTGCCGGTCGCGGTTGGATTAATCGTTGGGACCAAAACCAGCAGGCCGATTCCTAAAAACGCCGATTGCATGACTACGAAAAGCTTAGCTCTCATTTTCACCTAACTTTATTTGAATCAGCAAATTATACCTTTTCGAGAGTACGAGGGGCAACCACTTTATGCCCGTAACGCTCCTCGTAAACTGCTGATTTCAAATACCCTTTCGTCCCGGCACCACATTTCGAGGCCACCCACTA
>Ga0307475_10001245_pt1 | contig 15290 bp, 8 predicted proteins | sample atmos_gasesECM1C_FD_203317 | JGI IMG/M metagenome (GOLD analysis project Ga0307475, IMG submission 203317) | Hardwood forest soil microbial communities from Morgan-Monroe State Forest, Indiana, United States - atmos_gasesECM1C_515 | ecosystem: Environmental > Terrestrial > Soil > Temperate... | reverse complement strand
GCGCCAAGCAACTTGACCGTTCTCATCTCTGGCGAGACAGGAACGGGGAAAGAACTCGTAGCACGCGCCATCCACCGACGATCAGATCGGGTCTCACGTCCGTTCGTCGGTGTGAACTGTGCAGCAACCCCTCGCGATCTGATCGCGTCGGAGTTGTTCGGCCATGAGAAGGGTGCCTTTACGGGCGCGACTCATCAGCGCTTGGGTCGGTTTGAACTAGCAAATGGAGGCTCGATCTTCCTCGACGAAGTCGGAGAGCTCCCATCCGAGACTCAGATCGCACTCCTGCGCGTTTTGCAGGAGCATGAGTTTGAGCGTGTCGGCGGTAATCGTCGAATCCGCGCTGACGTGCGAGTGATCGCAGCCACAAACCGTGACCTGCAGGCCGCCATCAGCGCTGGGTCCTTTCGTAGTGATTTGTTTTATCGGCTCAATGTCTTCCCGATTGAGATACCTTCTCTTCGAGAACGAAAAGAGGACATTCCTCTGCTGGTCGAATATTTTATCGATCGCTACGCGCGAAAAGCTAAGAAGAACATCAGGGGCGTGAACAAGAAGACGCTGGAATTGCTTCAGTCCTATCGTTGGCCTGGAAACATTCGCGAACTCCAGAACGTCATCGAGCGGCTGGTCATCGTCTGTGAGACAGAGAATTTCTCGATCGACGAAAACTGGTTACCTCAGCAGCCGCTGCTGACGGCAGAACCGAAACCGCAGGTCGAACTCTCTCATAGACTGTTGGTGCAAGAGAAGGACATGATTGAGGCCGCCCTGAAAGAGATCCGTGGGCGCGTGTCGGGACCCACCGGGGCTGCGGTGAAGTTGGGGATACCACGGTCTACTCTGGAATCGAAGATACGCTCGCTGAAAATCGACAAGAATCGCTTCAGGACTTAGACAGGGTTATCGTCTTGAGCTTGAACGGTTGGCGATTTTTCGACATTTGGCGGAAACACACCACCTAAAATCTCATAAACGCCTTATTTTCAACTTGCTACGTTGGCTGTCGCCTTGCAACAAGCATCCTATGTTCAGAATTTGGCGATGTTCACAGTCGGGTTTTACTCTTCTACAGCACACGCCCGGAAAACGGATTGGGATGCTTGGGATTCTCCTGCTGTCCCTGGTTCCAAGTGGTTGCCACACCTCGAAACCAGAGCCCGCAAGTTTAAGTTACTTACGTCTCGGCTGGTCTCAACCAGATGACCTGCCAGAAATGGAGCCTTTGTTGGAGCAGTTCACGCGAGGAACAGGAATCCACGTTCGCGGTCTCCCTGTTCCTGAAACCACCCTGGACCAATTGGAACTCTCTCGCAGGCTCCTGAAACAGGTTGGCTCAGGCCCCGATGTCCTCAACATTGATGTGATTTGGCCCGGAGTTCTGGAGCCTGACTTGGTTGACCTTCGACGCGACTTGGCAGACGAAATTAATTCCCTCGAGCCACAGTTATTGCAAAGCTACGCAGCCAAGGGAAAACTCGTGGCTATTCCTTACACCGTTCAAGTAGGTGTTCTCCAGTATCGAAGCGATCTCCTCCGCGAATACGGTTACCAGCATCCGCCGAGAACATGGGACGAACTTGAGACCATGGCTGCGCGGATTCAGTCCGGCGAGCGAGCTAAAGGCAACAAAGACTTTTGGGGCTACGTCTGGCAGGGAGCAGCTGCTGAGGCTCTGACCTGTAATGCCATTGAGTGGCAAGCGGCGCAAGGAGGGGGGAGGATCGTCGAAAGCAACCGGGCGATCAGCGTGAACAATCCCGCAGCAATACGCTCATGGCAGAGAGCCAAACATTGGATCGGCTGGATCTCGCCGCCCAGCGTTCTCGCGTATCAGGAGCTTGATTCTCTCAACATTTTCGACAAGGGAGGAGCGGCATTTGGTCGGATTTGGGGTGGCGCCTCGATTGCGCGTATAGCTTTGTTCCGTCAGATGCATTGGCGAAATTCGTTGGCACAAAGCATAACTGGATACACTACCATTCCTGGTGGATTAGCCGGTGCGGCGGGTACGCTAGGCGGATCAGGTCTAGCCGTCTCGCAATACTCTTCACATCGCAAGGAAGCTATAGAACTTGTTCGATTTCTGACCCGAGCCCAGATTCATTCAAATCAGGTCGACGAGCGCGCGGTTGTCCATGAGCCGGGCACCGACAGCGCAAGTTCCGTATCTGAGGAAAGTCGGACTTCCGAGACAGCGGTCCGAGCGAAACTGGTGATCCGGCCCGCTCGCGAGACCGGATCACACTACGAACAGGTGGCCAGAGCTTACATCGATACAGTCCATTCCGTTCTGACTGGTGATAAACCGGCACCCGAAGCAGCGGCCGCATTGGAGAAGGAGTTGGTGAGGATTACCGGCTTCCCAATCGGACCGCCTCTGAAAAGAGACTAGTCCTGCACTAAGCCGTCGAGGACCTGTTGAAATGATTCTTTCGATGAGCTCGGGACGATGATCTCACGGATTAACCAACTGAAGATTGGCCCTCGCCTAAGTCTATCGTTCGCTGTCATTGTCTTGCTGATGTTGGTGGGAAATGGCCTGCTGGTTTGGCAATTTTTCTTAGTCAGTCAACAATCGGACCGCGTCGCGGCATTCGGAAGAGAATTGGCTGCCGTTTCGCTCTTTCAAAGTGACATCTTGTCGTTCGATGCAAGCCTTGATCTGCTAGCTAAGTCTGAAAACCTGGATGCGCTTAGGCCAGAAGCGGGACGCCTACGATCAATTCTCGCTGCCGACAGCGAATCCGTCAGGGATGCGCTCGCTCATCTTCCCTCTGATGTGCCTGGAGACACTGCAGTCCTACCCACTGTGGAAGCGGTCAAGATCACTTTACCACCCCAGCTCGATGCGGTAATCGCCTTGGGCATGGCTTCAGATTGGGATGCCGTACGTCTCCGTCTCGCAAATGAAAAGGCGCCGCTGGAAGCTAGTACTTCGGAGCTGGTTCGCAATGTGCAGCGGCAAGTTAGCGACGAGCTTGCGCAGTCGGTCGTGCAGCATGAACGACTAAAACGTCGAATCCTTCTGATTGTGCCTTCGACAGTTTTGGTTACGCTGTTAGCTTCCACATTTCTTGTCGTCGTCGTAACAAGCAGCATTAGTGCTCCACTTCGCCAGCTGATGCGAGGATCAACTGCATTGGCGCGAGGAGATTTTGACCATCAAGTGCAGCTGTCCGGAAATGATGAACTGGCTCATCTGGGGGCTGTCTTCAACGAGACAACCACTAAACTCCGAGAGCTCTATCAAAAGGTACAAAGCAGCGAAGCGCATCTCACGGAGGCGCAGCGGCTGACCCACATGGCCAGTTGGGTCTGGCAGGTCGCGGACAGAAGCACACTGCATCTTTCCGATGAGTGGTATCGCATATACGGATTTGATCCGAGAAAAGGGATGCCCCCTTGGGAAGAGCGGCTACAGCGAGTACATCCCGAAGATCGAGGCGAGTGGCAGCGAACAATCGAACGAGCGATCGCTCAGAGCTCGGCTTACGAAGTTGAGTTTCGCATTCTGCTTCCTGACGGAAAGCTCAAATGGGTTCGCACGGTTGGCCACCCTGTCCTAAGCCCAGCGGGAGAACTCGTCCAGTTCGTGGGTAGCTCGATGGACATTACCGAGCGCAAACACGCCGAGGAAGAATTTCAACAACTTGTTGATTTCGTTCGCCACATCATTACGGTGTTGTCACCCAACGGCAAGATTACTTACGCCAACCGTGTGGCTAGGGAATACACCGGTCTGACTATTGACGAATACCGGTCAGTGGACGTCATTGCTCGAGTAATCCATCCCAATGATATCGAGAGGATGCGAGCGGTTCGCGAACGTGGACTCTCGGCGAATCACCCGTTTGAAATCGAAGCAAGAACGGTAGGGAAGGACGGCCTCTGCCGGTGGTTCCTGTATCGTTATAACCCATTGCGTGACGAACACGGACAAATTACCCGCTGGTACGTCGCCGGGACCGATATCGACGACCGCAAGAGGGCTGAGGAGAGACTGCAACAGGAAAACGTCGCTCTGCGCCAAGAAATCGGCAGAGCCTCAATGTTCGAAGAAATTGTTGGCGCGTCTCAACCGCTGAAGGCCGTTCTTTCGCAAATTGACAAAGTTGCTCCAACGGACTCGACCGTTTTGATCACGGGAGAGACGGGGACTGGCAAAGAACTCATCGCGCGGGCTGTTCACAAACGCTCAGAAAGGTCGGAGCACGCTTTCATCAGTGTGAACTGTGCTGCATTTGCGCCGACACTGATTTCCTCGGAACTATTTGGCCATGAGAAGGGGGCCTTCACGGGAGCCATGCAACGCCGAGTCGGCCGGTTCGAGCTGGCCGATGGGGGCACGATTTTCCTGGACGAAGTCGGCGAACTGCCTCCTGACACTCAAGTTGCTCTGTTGAGAGTCCTTCAAGAAAGGGAGTTCGAGCGCGTTGGCGGAACCCAGTCCATCAAGGTCGACGTCCGTGTCATCTCCGCCACGAATAGGGATCTGAATGCGGCCGTGGCCAATGGTTCCTTTCGCAGTGATTTGTTCTACCGCCTACAGGTTTTCCCGATCGAGATTCCTCCCCTTCGAGAGCGAAGAGAGGACATTCCATTGCTAGTGGAGTACTTCATCGATCGCTACGCGCGCAAGTCGGGTAAGACTATAAGGCACGTAAACAAAAAGACGCTCCAACTGCTCCAATCGTATCCTTGGCCTGGAAACATCCGTGAGTTGCAGAACGTTATCGAACGTTCCGTGATCCTTTGTGAATCAGACGTTTTTTCTATTGACGAAAGTTGGTTGCATCTGCCGCTTCCCGAGACAGAATCGAAGCGCCACGTCGAACTTCCTCGAAGACTCGAAGTGCAAGAGAAGAACATAATTGAGGAGGCTCTCAAAGCAAGCCGCGGACGTGTGTTTGGACCCACGGGGGCCGCGGCCAAGTTGGGCATACCGCGGTCCACGTTGGAATCGAAGATTAAGTCGCTGAAAATCGATAAGAACCGCTTCAGGACAATTCCAGAAAGTTGACGGCTGTACGGGGCAAACCTGCAGTGAGGTCAGCTCGAATGCCCGCAAGATGTGGGAATGCACGGGAGGGGACAAAGAAAACAGGGGAAAAGGGTAGGGTCGATAGGTATCGGCCGTGACCGTGTTGCATTCTAACCACTGACGGGGCAGCGTTCTAACCAACTGAACTACGTCCCCAACCGTGGAATCAACGAATTAGCGTACGCGCCTACGTCTGGCGGTTCAGGTGGACCACCCTTTAATAGATCCGGTAGAGTGATTGGCATAAAGTTCGCGGTGCTTAACGGCTTTGGCGGCTCGAATCTTGCGGTTCCGGCCAAATACGCAACCGACTTGCTTAAGTAACTAAGGGGCGAGGTCCGCTGGCGTGAAGTTGGCGGTCCCTAGCCAGGCCACTTGCCACCTCGCTCATAGTAGGCCGCCTCAGACAGCCGATGCTTGCGACTGCAAGGCTACATCGAGCATCATTTGGATCGCACGTTTTCGCCACTAACGGTGGCGCTTTGCGCGGATCATGAGCCCGGAAGCGAAACTTCATCGTCAAAACGAGCGGCTTGACCTGCTCCTGAATCTAACGAGCCGAATCACGTCGAGCCTCGACCTGCGGGAGGTTTTGCGCGCGATTGCCGCGAATATACGCGAACTCGTACACGCGGATGCCGCGGGTGTTGCGTTTTTCGATGAGGGATCGAATAAGAGCCGGATTTATGCTGTTGATTTTCCCGATGCGAAAGGATTTGTTAAAGAAGAACTTGTAGTCACGCCAGGCCACGCCCTGAAACGAGCTTGGAGGACCACTAAAGCCGTAATCGTAAACACAAATGATCGCGACGAACTCGGGCCTGAAGTATATGACATGGTGGTTGCAGAAGGCCTGGATGCCCACTGCCTAATTCCACTCGTGAGCCGTAATCGACCACTCGCGGTCCTCATACTCGCACGTAGGCGACAGAATTTATTTACGTCCGAGGACGTGAATTTCCTCACCCGAGCGTCAGATCAGATAGCAATCGCAATTGAAAACGCTTTGGCGTTTCAAGAAGTTTCTGGATTAAGAGATCGGTTGCAGTTGCTCCTCAGTCTGAGCACGAAAATCACGTCGAGCCTCGACCTGCGGGAGGTCTTGCGCGCGGTTGCCGCGAATATACGCGAAGTTATACACGCCGACGCCGCAACATTTGCATTGCCCGATGCAGCTTCGGGAAAATTCATGGTATTTGCGATGGATTTTCCGCACGGCAAGGGAGTCATCAAGGAAGAGTTGCTCGTGCCGCTAAGCCCCGAAGCTAAGAAAGCGATGGATACCTTGAAACCGGTAGTTTTTGACACGCGAGAACGTGACGAACCCGGACCTGAGCCATATGACCTCGCGGCTGCGGAAGGCCTAAAAGCCGTTTGCATTATTCCACTTGTGAATCGCGGCCGGGGTGTCGGCATTCTGTCAATTTTACGCACGACGGAGAATCCGTTTTCGCCGGAAGACGTCGATTTCCTGAGCCGGGCGTCAGGGCAGATAGCCATCGCCATTGAAAACGCGTTGGCGTACCGCGAGATTTCCGAACTCAAGGACAAGCTTACCCAGGAGAAACTCTATCTGGAGGAAGAATTTCGCAGCGAGATGGGTTTCGAGCAGATCATCGGGAACAGCACGACCCTAAAGCACGTTTTGCAACAGGTGGAAACAGTTGCCCCCAGCGATTCCACTGTTCTGTTGCTTGGCGAAACTGGCACGGGAAAAGAGTTGATTGCGCGCGCGATTCACGACCGAAGCCGCCGCAAACAGCGGACACTCGTGAAGCTGAATTGCGCTGCAATACCAACCGGGCTGCTGGAAAGCGAGTTGTTTGGCCACGAAAAGGGAGCGTTTACGGGCGCGATCTCCCAAAAAATTGGACGGCTGGAGCTCGCGGATCAAGGCACTCTGTTTTTAGATGAAGTGGGTGACATCCCCATTGAGATTCAGCCGAAGCTGCTGCGGGCTCTCCAGGAGCGAGAATTTGAACGTCTCGGCAGCACGCATACGCGGAAGGTGAATGTCCGCCTGGTGGCAGCTACGAATCGCGATCTGGAGGTAATGATTGCGAACAAGGAATTTCGCAGTGATTTGTATTATCGGTTGAATGTGTTTCCGATCCGCATTCCCCCGCTGAGAGACCGCAAAGAAGACATTCCTTTGCTCGTCAGCCATTTCGTCCAAAAGTTCGCCAAGGAGATGCAAAAGCCTATCGAAGCGATTCCTACGGCGGTAATGAAGGGGCTGAGGACTTGGGACTGGCCCGGCAATATTCGTGAACTCGAGAATTTCATTGAGCGAGCCGTGCTCCTGACGAGGGGCAAGTCGCTTGAGGCTCCGCTCGCAGAACTCCGAAAGACAAATACAGCGTTTGTGCATACCGACCTGCATGAAGTTCGACAAGTCGCTGGAGAAAGAACAAATTCGCGAAGTGACAAAGGTAGCGTTGCTGACGAATATGAAAGAAAGCAGCGCGATCAGATCATACGGGCACTTGCTGCGTGCAAGGGCCGCGTGGGTGGCGTCGATGGTGCTGCTGTGCGCCTGGGAATGAACCGCACGACTCTCCTCTCTCGAATGAAAAAATTCGGCATCTACCCCAAGCAGTACGCTTAAGTTGCACCCCACCTCTTTGCCGGTTGCCCTCAGGCAATAGCTTCGACAGTTTCGACTCTTTCAACTTCTTCAACCTCGACATTTTCAACTTTAGGCGGTCTTCTCCCGAAAATTCAGCAACTTACAGTCTGCTGGTTTTGGCGCGTCTCTTGCCCTTGTCATCCGTTGTTGAGAGCGTCATGGACCGCTGAAGCTGCTGGAGACGACGATGGTGGCGGACCAACTTGTGGGTCTCATGGCGGAGATCCATCTTGGTGGATTACGTAAGGCACTAGAGCTGGCAAGCTCAAACAGATCCTCCGTTTGGCTTGCGGTGCGCCCTATTTTTGAACGAATTGCGGGAGAAATCGGCCAAAGTCCGGAATTTGCACGTGCATTTCTTTCATCGCAGATCGTCCGAGAACTTGTGAAGGCTAGACGAACGCGGGTCGAGATCGATTCAAAGGTTGATACCGAGAATGTCGCGCTTCTGCTCTATCAAGCATTTTTGGGAACTCTCCTGCTTTGGTCTTTGCGAGGAACCCCACACTTAGAACTCGCGGTTCGCACCGCCTTCCATCAGTTAGCGGACGCATGACGGTTCGTAAGAAGCGTCTCCAGAAATGCCGTGTCGTTTAGAGAGATCGGAGTTTCGAAAATGAGCCTCTTGGCTTACGACCTGGTTGTTGTTGGCAGCGGTCCATCGGGGCAGAAGGGCGCGATCGCTGCGGCGAAGTCTCACAAGCGCGTCGCTCTAGTTGACCGCACCGTGATGATGGGAGGAGTTTGTGTTCATACTGGGACAATCCCAAGCAAGACACTGCGTGAGGCCATCTTCCAACTCACTGGCTCCACCGTAAACGCCCTATACGGTAAGCCAAATGGCGACATTTCTGTTCAAGATCTAGCTTCACGGGTCAGCGCCATTGTGTCGCGAGAGACTGAGGTAATTCGAGCGCAATTAAAGCGCAACGGCGTCACGGTGTATCAAGGCTGCGCGGTATTTCTAGATCCTCATACCTTGGAAGTTCAAGGCGACGGCGAAAAGGCGGAACTCAGAGCCGAGAAAGTACTTGTCGCCTGTGGCACGCGACCAGCACACGACCCAAAGATTGCTTTCGATAATCACCGCGTCGTGGATACGGATCACCTTTCTGGCTTAGGTCGCATCCCCAAGGAAATCATCGTCGTCGGCGCCGGTGTCGTAGGCATGGAATATGCTTCATTCATGGCGGCCTTGGGCGCTGATGTCACATTGATCGATCAGCGTCCAGCGATTCTTGAGTTCGCGGATCGGGAAATCATCGAGGCGCTCTGCTATCACTTGCGGCAGCTGGGCGTTACTTTCCGGCTGGGGGAAAAAGTAGCTCAAGTTGGGATCGACCCCCAACGCGATTTAGTTTTTGCGGACCTGCAGAGTGGCAAGAGGGTTCACGGGGAGGCGCTCATCTATGCTGTCGGCCGTCAGGCTAATGCTGATCGGCTCCAATTGGAAGCCGCTGGGTTAGCCGCAGATTCGCGCGGGAGGTTGAAAGTGAATGAATTCTTTCAGACTGATGTCCCACACATTTATGCGGCAGGCGACGTTATCGGATTTCCGGCGCTCGCCAGCACATCGATGGAACAGGGGCGTCTCGCCGTCAGCCATATGTTTGGAATTCCCTTTGAGCACATGCCCGACCTATTCCCCTACGGCATCTACACCATTCCAGAAATCTCTATGGTTGGCCAGACCGAGGAAACGCTAACCGCCAACAAGGTTCCTTACGAGGTAGGCATCGCCAGGTATTCTGAGCTGGCGAAAAGCATGATGCTGGGCGACGAAGTCGGCGTGTTGAAACTCCTTTTTCATCGCGAAACTCGCGAGTTACTTGGCGTGCACGCGTTAGGGCAACGTGCGACTGAACTTATTCATATCGGCCAGGCGGTACTCTTCTATCATGGCTCAGTCGAATACTTCCGCGATATGGTCTTCAACTATCCAACCCTGGCTGAGGCTTACAAGGTAGCCGCGCTCGACGGCTTAAATAAACTTTGACAGATAACTCATCGAAGACCACCTCAAGGCGCTGCCGCGCTGTTGGGAATTAACCGCACAACGCTCCTCTCTAGAATGAAGAAGTTTGGGCATCAATGCGAAATGTTTCGCATGATCTGAAACCCGCCCTTTGTTGTAGCCCCGAATCGCTTCGACAGTTTCAACCTTTTCGACTTCCTCAACTTCGACACTTTCGACCTATGGCGATCTTCTCCTGAAAATTCAGCGACTTACGGCGCGGCCGGTTTGGAGCGGGCTTTGCCCTTACTGGTGGTGTGAGCAAGAGCAAATGTTGAAGATCACCATTCTCGATACTCCCGATCGGCGACGATTGGTGCTGGAGGGCAAGCTGGTCGCACCGTGGGCCGCTGAGTTAAGGAAAGAGTGCCGGGGAGCCGCAGCGGACCTACGGGGTCGGGAACTCGTGATTGAACTGAGGAACGTTACCTGCATCAGCAAAGACGGAGAAAACGTACTGCTTGAGCTAATGAAAGAAGGAGTCAGGTTCCGCTCCTCGGGCGTGTTCACAAAACACATCATGAAACGGCTGGCCCGCAAGTCTCGCAGAAATGCTGGGGAGCAAAGGGATGAGCGGCAATACTAGGTATCGGCTGGCCCGGCGCCGCCTGGGCTACGCAATTTTGGCGATGGGAGTCACCTCTTGGTGGGTAATGCCTGCGGCGGGTCAATATCCCACTGCGAGCGTCGCGGCAGACGAGGCGAGCGCAGTCAAGGAGAGTGCCCCAAGTGAAATGGCAAACATTGACGACCTGCCTTTGACGCGGCTCGAGAGCAACCAGTCCTCCCTTTATTATTGGAATTCTATTCCGGTGGGTGACAGCGCTCAGTTGCTAACACTTTTTTGCAGGGCGTGCAGTGTTTTCCAGGGTACTGAGCGCGACGTGCCGTTGGTCTCCGTGCTCCGCGATACGCTCGGCGATGAGGCCAATGAAAACGACCGCGTCACGTACATCTGGTTGTTAACCTACGCTCATCCTCGCCTGGAACAGCGCATCCTTTCGGCTATTCCGTTCTTCTACTGGCTCGGGGGGCGAGGGTCCGGTACGGTCAGCGCGCATGATACGAAGCCGCTCATGGATCTGAGCGCGCCCGAGTATCCAATGACGGCCCAGACTGGACGAGACCTGCTCCAACGGACTGCGTTCGATCCCATGATGACTCCGGTACGGGCCTCCACACAGGCGTACGGCGGCAACAGCCAAGACGAGGAGAGACTGCATCTGGAAGAGGCCATCAGCTATCTACGCCAAGCGCCGGTCTCCGACGACGCTTCGGCATTAACACAGGCGCAGCTGGATACCGTAATCGGCCGCCTGGAACTGCGCAGGACGATGCTCGGTGGTCTCGTGAACGAGAACAAGGCCACAAGCGTTGGCATGCAAGCGGGCTTTGAACAGGAGCGCATCCGCAGCCGTAACTGGGAGCTTCTGCGCCAATGGGCGGAAAAAACCGGATTGATCTTTGAGCCCATGAGCTTATCCGGAAACCAGAGCCAGTACGCGATCCTTTGGTTTCCTCGAAAAGAATCAATCGAGCCGCGCGGCAGTTCGATGCAGTCGACGTGGAAATTATTGGGTATTCGAAACCCGTGGAACGACGACGGCTTGAAGCACTGGGAAGGTCCGGTTTATGAACGCAGTTTCGACGAAAACGGCTCGCTAAAGGTCATTCCGCTGGCCGCGTACAGTCTTAACTATCCAAAACTGCCCCTGGTCCTGATCGATTTTCGGGAGAAGCTCAGCGGGCGGCGGCGCGAAATGAGGCAGCGTTCCATCGGCGAACTGACAGCCGGGGTGTTCGGGCTGTCGCATTTCGCGAATTGGTATTTCTACATGGGTTTTGATCTTCTTCGATTTGTCGCAGCACGGCGCGGGAAGGCAGTGGATAAAGCATCCCGCCTCGACTGCTACTCTGAGTTTCGCATAGAGCTGGCGCTGGATCAGAGTATCGATCCCGCTTTCAAGAAAGATATGGAGCAGCGGATTCGGCAGCTTGGAGTGAACCCGCTCGAAGCTGCGCCGCAACGCGAAATTCAGGATGCATTTGCGCGCTATCAACTGCTCAAATCAGAAGCGGGAGAGAACGGCCGGTTGATGGCTCAAGTCAACCACCAGCGTCGCTTCGAGTTGGCTTCCTTCGGCCAAAGCGAAAAAACGAAACTAGCCAAGAGCATGCTGCATGTCGCCACGTTGGGCCTTTACAAGGAGCAGGCAAAGCACGATGACATTTCTATTGTCGATCGCGACCGCCGCGTAACGTATCAGTTGAACTACCTGGATTCGGTCGTTCAGGCGGAGACTCCGCCCGAGATCGCTTACGACAGTCAGCGTATTAGATCATCCGTGAGCGAGCTGAGCAGCTTGATTCCGGCCGTCTCGTCGGCCAACGTGCGGTCGCATGCGGAAGCGACACTGGAACATCTGAAGAATTTCTCGAAAGACGAAGAGCTACAAGCCGAATGCACAACCGCGCTCGCCGTCCTGAAACAGAACGATGCGCTGAGAAAAACCAAGTCAGCTGAAGTTGCAGCTTTATCTCACGACCTGCCTGTCGGGGCTGTCTCTCCGAATCGGGAGCAGTGAAGTGATTCGCCTGCTGGCATTGCTTCTGCTGGCCGCTGTTGTTCCGTGCAATGCGCAACAATCAGTGCGGCGCGTTGTCATTCTTAAAATTGACGGGCTGAATGCGGATCTGCTCTATCGCAACATGCGGGAGAAGGATGTAAGCGCCGGAAAACCGCGGCTGCCATGGTTCGCTCATATCTTCGGTGACAATGGCACTGTTTTCCAGAACTTCTACACGCGCGGAATAAGTTTGTCAGCGCCCTCCTGGTCCCTATTGGTGACTGGCCGCCATACTGTCATTCGCGGTAACGTCGAGTACGACCGCTACACCGGCGAGGTATACGATTATTTGAATTTCTTTCCGTTCTACCTCGGCTACGCGCGGGGCCGGGATGTCGATATGCCAGGTGTGGAGGTGCTGGATTCCGCTGGTGTTCCCCTGCTGATTGACACATTTGGCTACAAGCAAGCGTACGGGGGCTTTCAACTGTTTCAGCGCGGAGTCCGCTGGCCCACTCTGAAGCACGCACTGGGTCGGCGGTTTTCAAAAAGCGCTCTGTTTACCATGGTCGAACATGCTGGCGCACCTTCTTTCGAAGAAGGACTCGATCAACAGACGGAGTCCGAACTCGATCGCGCATTGCAGCAGCCCGAAGTCCTGTATCTGGATTTCTTCACCGGCGGCATGGATCATAAGGCTCACACTACGAACGACCCCGCCGCTCTATACCAAGAGTTGCGCCAGCTAGACATGCTCGTAGGGCGTATCTGGACAGCCATCCAGAACTCTCCCCTGGCGGACCAGACCATTTTTGCCGTGGTCTCGGACCACGGGATGAACAACGTGCCGGGAATTTTGAGCCAAACCTTCAGCCTTCCCGATCTGTTCAATAGCCCCAGTGGCGGAGGCCATCATGTAGTGACGAATCGTCAGCAGCTCAGCGACTACAAACTGAGAGGTTTGAATCCGTTGGTGCATCGAGTGATTGCGCCCAGCACATCTTCCTTTTATCTGGCGGGGGAGGCATCACGGTATCCCACAGCGTGGCTTGATATCGACGGAAACGAGCGTGCCTCCATCCATTTGCGCAACAGTGATTTCAATAAAATTCACATCCTGCTGATCGAGCTCGAAAAGCCGGATATGCAGCCCCAAGCCCGCCGAGCGGCTGCAGCCTATTTGCGCGAGATAATCAACAGTCACCGAGCAGCATGGGCCGAAACAGCGAACGATCTAAATCAAGAAATGGCGGCATTAGAGGAAGCGATTCGAGCGCGCAAACAAATAGTCGTACAACAGCCGAAAAAATGGACTCCTGAACAGATCGCAGCCGGTGAAGACCAAGCAGCTCGAAGGGTGGCAGCCGAATTGCGAGCCTGGGAACGCGAGCACGCGAGTTATTGCGGCTATATATCCCACTTGCGCGCTCTGCTCGCTTTGAATCCGGGTCCGAACCGCCTGCTTAACGAGAACATTGGAGCGCTCGTGCCGGAACTCTCGCTGGGCGATAACAATACGATTCGGGACCTGCAGCACTACGTTGTTGGGCCCGCTCCGGCGGGATTGACGCTTGATGCCTCCGGTAACCTCGATCCCGAACGCTCGTTCCGCTATGTGGATAATTTCGAGCTGCTTGCGTTGCAGCGCGTGCGAAATAATCCGCAACCAGCGTTATCTTCGAAGCCGGTTGACTTCATTGCTGCGGCGTTGCCGGATATTGGCTCGCAGCACGCCTATTGGATCTACGGAGACGAAGCTCACCAACTTGTGATCCTGACTGATGCGGAAGGAAACATCGCGCTCCGGCCAGTTGCTCATCTCCGCCAGGACCAACAAGGAAACGTAAGCTGGTCTGCCGAATCCTGGGCTACTGGCTTTCCACTGCGCCTGTTCGAAGATCCTGAGCTCCAATTGCCTGCTGGAAGTGACCGCGCTGACTGGCTTTCCGCATCGCATCCCGAGCGCGAGTGGATGGATGCCGTGCACCGGTGTGAATACTCGAATGCCGTGATCGGAGTTACGGAAGAGATGTCACCAGTAGCAGAATACGTTCCCGGATCGCCAGGCATGAGCCCCATTCTGCTTCGCTTCGAGCGCCGCCGCCGCGAACTGGTGCAGGCTGATTTTCATGTGTTTGCCGCGGATCACTGGAACTTCAATGTGCGCTTCCCGAATCCCGGCGGTAATCACGGGGGTTTCTTCCGCATTTCCACGCATTCGGTCTGGATGCTGGCAGGAGCGGGCATACCAGCGAGTGTGGTGAGCGACCCGTACGACAGCCTGAATTTCGCGTCGACCATCTTGAGCCTTACTGGTCATCAGCCTCCTATGCCTGATCGCGTGGTGACATTGCAGTAGAAGATGCCCGTCTCAATCGTTCCCTCGTATTTTCTCCGCACAATGGGTGGCAATACTGTCCAGGCGTGAAACCACAGGGAATCAAACCTGTCGAAGTGCGCTAATGGTGCCGCCGCTCGGCTTGGAATTTAACCGTACAACGCGCCTTACTCGACTGAAGAAATTTGGTATCCACGCGAAGCAATGCACCTGAGTCGCGCTTTCGACCATTCTCGAAGAGGTCCGAATCACGTCGACAGTTTCAACTCTTTCGACTTCTTCAACTCCGACACTTTCGACTTCTCTCGTCTTCTCCTGAAAATTCAGCGACTTACGATCTAGTCAGTTCGGCGCGGGTCTTGCCCTTACCGCACGTGTAAGAACGTAATGCAGGAGAGAGAGGGGGCGCTATGTCACCGATTTTCATATTCCTCCGCAGGTGGAACAAGTGGTACCGCGTTCTGCGGTATCGCAAGGGATTCGGACTGTTGGATTCCGCGCGCTATGGCCTGTGGCTGGCGCACAGCTGACCGGAAGGTGCTGTCATGAATGACGCACGCTCAGCGAATGTGAAAGCGGAACTTCGGCCAGCGTTTGCCGGCCGAGGCGCAGGTTCCTTGCTCGAAATTGACGCTTGGATGCCGAGCGAGATTAGCGCGATCTCACCGCTGGTGGAACGGCTGATGCGGCTCATCGAA
>Ga0307475_10001244_pt1 | contig 15291 bp, 18 predicted proteins | sample atmos_gasesECM1C_FD_203317 | JGI IMG/M metagenome (GOLD analysis project Ga0307475, IMG submission 203317) | Hardwood forest soil microbial communities from Morgan-Monroe State Forest, Indiana, United States - atmos_gasesECM1C_515 | ecosystem: Environmental > Terrestrial > Soil > Temperate... | reverse complement strand
TCATAACCTCTGCGTGCGTTGTCTTCGTCTTCGACAATCAGAACACGGTCGCGGCGCTCGGTCGCTTCGAGAGCGCGAACCGCACCCTTCGCTTCTTCCGCCATGTGTAAAAAACCTCTCCGCCTATCGTGGTTTTGGCTATTTAGAAAGCCGCTTGACTGGGCAATCTCGACTCTAACAAGCCCGTGGGTGCTTGCCAAGTTTTTGGTAACTTTTTTGTTAGAGCACCCGTGAAATTCACCGCATGTTAATCCGGTTAAATCCACGTTAATGAACGTGTCGCCGCAGCCAGGACTGGCGTTATTCTTTCAGCAAATACAGCGCTCTTTCCAACTCTAATTCCAGTTTTGCGCCCTTCGGCAAATTTAGCTCGTGTCCGCGCCCGGACTCCACGAGGTAAGCCGTCAGGGCTCCGAGGGCTGCGCCTTGCGCGGCTTCTTTTTTATTTTTGTCCCTCACGCCTTGAACCGCGCCACCCGCTGCGCCGGCGGCCGCGGCTTGGGCGGCATCCTGTTGCGTGCTACTGCGTCCTTCGATTAAGCCCTCTTGATTAACTCCGGCGGGTTTAACGCTGTGATCGCCTGGAACGCTTACCACCTCTGCCACGATGGGGAGCTTGCCAAATTTTGTGTAGATGTCATCAAAGGTCAGCCAAATTTTTGCGCGTCCAGTGGTGCCTGCGGATTCGATGCGGCTGACATGGCCATGAATCTCCACACCGGGAGGTAGATAGATGCCTCGACCGGCCTCAAGCGGCTCAACCGTCCGGACTATAAATTTGGCGTTTTCTTCTGTGCCCCTGGAAGTTAAGTCTTGTTCCAGAACTACTAGGAATTTCGTTCCTGGAGCGACCGCGAAAGTCTCGGGAGGCAAACCATGCCTGCGTCCATCGGCCTGCTGCGGTTCCGGCGCGGATTGCCCGTTATCCTGCACACGCGTTTGCTGATTTTCTTTCGCGCGTGCTGAGTAAATTGTCACCGCGAGTAATATGGCGAAGAGGGTGCTAGTGGACTTGGCGTAAGGTGAAAATTTTCGGGTCATGCTTTTCTCCCTAGATTTTATTTCCGCCGGTTATCAATATTGATGCGCAGAGTATTAGATGCGGCCTGGGTGCCAACTCGTATTTAAAGGGTATTTCTTCATTTGTGGCAATGCAAGAGCCGGTGTACCGAGTAGGACATGTCCAAGCTTAGTCGCCAAGAAACTTTTGGATGCGGCGAAGAGCCTCAGCATACATGGCCGGAGTGACTTTGCCGGTCTGTGTGTTTTGTTGGCTGGGATGATATACGCCGAACAACCCGGGAGCGGGTGGCGGAAGTTGGATTTCAGCTCCGTGCGCAAAGCGGTAAGGCGCGCGCGAAGTGATGAGGCCCGTTTGCTTGAGCACTTCGAGGTAGGCGTCCCAGGCGATACGGCCTAAAGCTAGAACTGCTCGCGGTTCGAGAATGCGGATTTCGCGCTCCATGTATCCGCGACAGTTCAGGATTTCGCCGGGCAATGGTTTGTTGTCTGGCGGCGCGCAGCGAGCCGTGGCGGTGATGTAGCTATCGATCAGCTGTAGACCGTCATCTCGGCGCACTGATGTTGGCTGGTTCGCGAATCCAGCTTCGTACAGTGCGGCGAAAAGAAAATCACCGGAGCGGTCGCCGGTGAATACGCGGCCGGTACGATTTCCTCCGTGTGCCGCGGGAGCAAGCCCGACGATCAGCAACCTTGCGTCGGGATTACCGAATCCCGGGACTGGTTTACCCCAATATTCCCAATCGAGATAGGCGCGTCGCTTTTCACGGGCAACGCGCTCGCGATATTCGACCAGGCGTGGGCACAAACGGCACGCCACCACCTCGCGGGCAAGGCGCTTCAGCGCAGCCTGCCGGTTCATGTCAAAAGTCCCAGAACCTTATCGTGAATTTTCCCGTTACTGCTGACGAATTGCCCGCCGTAAATCGTTCGCTTGCCCAGAAGATTCGTGGATTTTCCACCGGCTTCCTCGACGATTAAACCCAGCGGAGCCAAGTCCCACGGCATGGACGTCCAGTCGACGGCGGCGTCGATCGCGCCTTCTGCAACCAGCATGTGTTGCCAAAAGCCGCCCAGGGCGCGGCTGTTTCGCACCGCATCGTGCAGCCGGCGTAGTTTTGCGCGGTCGGCTGCATTTTTCTTGGGGCCAGTCCCGGTGGTGAAAATCATCGCTTCACTGAGTTTAGACACGGTTGACACATGAATCTTCTTGCCATCGCGAAAAGCACCCTCGCCGCGATAGGCGAACCAACGCGTGCCGAGCGCGGGAGCGCTCACCATTCCAGCTACAATTTCGCCCTGGTGTTCGATACCCAGCAGCGTTCCGAAGGTAGGAATGCCGCGCGAAAATTCTTCGGTGCCGTCGATCGGGTCAATAATCAATCTTGCGCGATCGCCGGAGCTGGCCGCTCCCATGTCGCGTCCGCCCATTTCCTCGCCCAAAACGTCGAGAGCCAAGCCGCTGGTGGCTACTTTTGCGCGGGCCATTTCTTCGACACCTTGATCGGCCTGGGTCACCGCTGAACCATCGCCCTTGCGGTCCACGCGCATTTCCAGGGCGCGAAAATATCGCATGGCGATAAGGTCGCCCTCCTGCACGATGGAATCGAGCAGTGGGCCGTATTGTTCGCGATATCCCATCATTTCTCCATGTAGTTCTCAACGCCTTTCGCATTGGTTCGGAGCGTCCGCCATACCTGCCGATGCGACAGGCCTGCCCGTCCATTTGACAGGCTCGCCGCAGCTACCTAGCATACAAACTTACGCGTTTGAGCGCTCAAACCAACTCCGGAACGGTGCTGGACCGTATTCTCGAGGCTCGTCGAGCCGAGGTGGAGCATCGTAAATGCGTGCTGCCTGAAACGGCGCTGAAATACGGCGCGAAGGCGGCGTCGCCGGTGCGTGATCTCTATTCCGCGCTGTCACGCGATGGGCTAAACATTATCGCAGAACTGAAGCCGGCATCTCCTTCCCGCGGCGTGATTCGCGACCCATTTGATGCGCCCGGACTGGCCAAGAGTCTGTCGCAAGCCGGCGCCGCAGCTCTCTCTGTGCTCACTGAAGGCGAATATTTTCATGGCTCGCTGAAAAATCTTCGCGATGCGCGAAAAGCTATGGGCCTGCCTGTGCTGCGTAAGGATTTTATCTTTGACCCCTGGCAAGTGTGGGAGGCGCGGGCCAATGACGCGGACAGTTTTCTTCTGATTGTCGCCGTGTTAAGCGATCCTCTCCTGCGCGATCTGATTGCCCTTGGCCGCGAAATCGGCATGGAACCGTTGATTGAGGTGCACACCGCCGCCGAGCTTGAACGGGCTCTGGGCGCTTCGGCGAGAATTATTGGAGTGAACAATCGCGATTTGAAAACCATGGCGGTGCGCATCGAAACGTCGCTGGAGCTGATCGAGAAGATTCCAGAAAATTGCGTGGCCGTCAGCGAGTCCGGCATTCGCTGCCACCAGGACCTTTTAAAGATGCGTCAGGCTGGCTTCGATGCTTTCCTCATCGGTGAGCATCTTATGAAGGCGGCCGATCCAGGGGCGGCGCTATTCGAACTGCTTGGACAGCCAAGGGTGACGAGAGAGCAATTTGATGCGGCCTCCGCGGCGACCGACGCGAAGAATAGTAATTGGCAAAATTAAGTTATGACCCGAGTAAAAATTTGCGGGATTACCAACGTGGAAGATGCTCGCGCCGCCTGTGAGGCCGGCGTCGATGCTATTGGTCTGAACTTTTATCCACGGAGCCCTCGCGCACTGTCTGTCGAAAAGGCCGTCGAACTACGAGCTTTAATTCCCTCGGGCGTGCAGGTTTTTGGGGTTTTTGTAAACGCTGAAACCGGTGAAGTCATGAAAATATTCCGGGAGGTACGGCTCGACGCGCTGCAACTACATGGTGATGAGTCGCCCACAACGGTTGCGCAGTTGGCTCGTATCGCCCCGGTCTTTAAGGCGCTACGGGTCGGCCCCGATTTTTCGGCCGTCACGTTGGAGAGTTATCCAGGGGTTTCAGGCTTCCTGTTCGATACTGCTGATGCCATGCCCGGTCAATATGGCGGAACCGGGCGGCTGACGGACTGGGGAGTTGCGCAGCAGGCGGCGCGCAGCCGCCGAGTGATCCTGGCTGGCGGGCTGAGTGCCGGGAATGTGGCCGCCGCGATTCTGCAAGTGCGCCCTTATGGTGTGGACGTGGCCAGCGGCGTGGAAGCCTCGTCCGGCGCAAAAGATCATGCTCAGCTGCGCGAGTTTGTTCGCGAAGCGCGTCGAGCCGACCAGGAACTGAATTCACCAGCGGAGAAAGTGCGCGCCAGATGAGCTCCATTCTTAAATCGCTGAGTTTTTCGCCCGGGCGATTTGGCCCTTACGGCGGCCGCTATGTTCCTGAAACCTTGATGGTGCCGCTCTTCGAACTGGAACGCGCCTATGAATTGGCGAAAGCGGACGCCGGCTTCCAAGCCCGGCTTGCCGATCTGCTCAAGAATTTTGCGGGCCGTCCCACGCCTTTACAGTTCGCGGAGCGGCTCACGACCAAGCTGGGCGGTCCCAGGATTTATCTGAAGCGTGAAGATTTGTTGCACACCGGCGCGCACAAAATTAACAACGCCATTGGCCAGGGATTGCTGGCGGTAAAAATGGGCAAGCCCCGCATCGTTGCGGAAACGGGCGCCGGACAACACGGGGTAGCATCCGCGACGGTGGCCGCGCAGCTCGGTCTCGAATGCACGGTGTACATGGGCACCGATGATATGGCGCGACAGGCGCCCAACGTTTCACGCATGCGCATCCTGGGTGCCCGCGTTGTTGGCGTGGAGTCCGGGAGCCGCACCCTGAAAGACGCCATCAACGATGCGATGCGCGACTGGGTCACCAATGTCCGCACCACGCATTATCTTCTGGGCTCTGTGCTTGGCGCGCATCCCTATCCCACGATGGTGCGCGATTTTCAGTCGGTGATCGGCCGCGAAGCGCGCGAGCAAATCCTGGCCGCGGAAAAGCGCTTACCGACACATTTATTCGCTTGTGTAGGCGGCGGTTCGAATGCGATTGGACTCTTCTATAATTTCCTGCGCGACACGGATGTGAAGATGATTGGTATTGAGGCTGGCGGGCGCGGCACGGGTTCAGGCGAACACGCAGCCAGGTTAGGCGCGGCGCAAGGCTTTACCGGCGCGCGTCCGGGCGTTCTTCACGGCACGTACACATACGTGCTGCAAAATGAAGATGGACAAATTTCCGCCACGCATTCTATTTCTGCCGGCCTCGATTATCCGGCGATCGGTCCGGAACACGCGTGGCTGGCGGATGAACGGCGCGCTGAGTATTTTGCGATGTCAGACAACTTGGCGCTGGATGCCGCGCGATTGCTTTGCCGCAGCGAAGGAATTATCCCGGCGCTGGAATCAGCGCATGCTCTTGCCGGCTTGATTGAACGCCTGCCGTCGTTACATAAAGACGACTTGGTCATACTCAATTTATCCGGGCGCGGCGACAAGGACATGGACACTTACTCGCGCCTGCTCTAAGCTTTCCCGATAAATAATGAGCATTCCTGCCGCGCAACCAAATCGTATTGAAAAGTGTTTTGCCACGCTCCGTGCGGCCGGCGAAATGGGTATCGTCGCGTACATCACTGCCGGCGATCCTTCTATCGATGCCACACTGGAATTTGTGCTGGCGCTTGAAGAGGCTGGCACGGATGTAATCGAACTGGGAGTGCCGTTCAGCGATCCGCTTGCCGATGGGCCGACCATTCAACGCGCATCGGAACGCGCGTTGAAATCCGGCGCCAGCTTGCCAAAGATATTGGAACTGGTGAGCCGCATTCGGAAAGCGTCGCAAATTCCGCTGGTGCTTTTCAGCTATTACAATCCAATTTTGCAAATGGGATTGGAGACGTTTGCTGCCGCAGCTTCCGGAGCAGGAGTTGACGGTGTGCTCGCCACCGATCTTTCACCGGAAGAATCCGTGGAATACCGGCGCATTCTCGCGGCGCATCACTTAGATACAATTTTTCTGTGTGCGCCGACTTCGACTGACGAGCGGCTGGCAAGCATTGCGGAATGCTCGAGTGGCTTTCTGTATCTGGTGTCGCGTACCGGCGTCACTGGAGCGAAAGATACGTTGCCGGATGATTTGCCGGCGTTGTTACGGCGGGTACGAAATTTTACGAAGCTTCCTATTGCTGTAGGCTTCGGGATTTCGCTTCCGGGGCACGTTACTTTACTCGGCGGGCTGGCAGATGCTGCGGTGGTGGGGTCCTCTTTGGTTGCTGAAATTGAACACGCAAAATCGCCTCAGCAGGCCGCGAAAGCTCTTCGTGAGCGGGTCGGTATATTGAAAGAAGCGGCTCGCCACGGGCTTTCCAAACGCGAGGCGGCGCCATGAATCTCCAGGACTGGCGACGCCGTATCGATGAGATCGACCGCAAACTTGTGGAATTGCTGAATGAGCGTTCGCGCTGCGCTCTGGAAATCGGCAAACTGAAGCACGCGGCGAATTTGCCGCTTTATCAGCCGGACCGCGAGAAAGAAGTGTTGGAAAACGCCGAGCAATCGAATCCGGGCCCGCTAACGGATGGCGCGATTCGGCGTCTATTCGAACGCATTATTGACGAAGCGCGAACGGCGGAACGCGCGGCCATGGAACCGGAAGCGAAGAGCTCTAAAGATAAGTTCGGCTAAAAAAACGAGATGGAACCAATGCAAATCGACGAAGGGAATAAAACGCGCTCATGGTAATTGTCATGCAAGAGGGCGCCACAGAAGCCCAGATTCAACACGTGATCGACCGGCTCGTGGGCAGCGGATTTAACGTGCATCGCTCCACCGGAGAATCGCACACAGTGCTGGGCGCCGTTGGCGTGCACCGCGATTTCGATCACCGCGATTTCGAATTGCTGGATGGTGTGCGCGAGGTCATGCGCATCACGCAGCCGTTCAAACTGGCCAGCCGCCAATTTAATCCCCAGGGAACGATCATCAACTTGGGTCGCGGTGTAACCATTGGCGGTAATGAAGTGGTCGTCGCTGCGGGTCCGTGCTCCATCGAATCGCGGGAACAGATTCATATCATTGCGGAAAACGTGGCGAAGTCCGGAGCCAAAATTTTGCGCGGCGGGGCATTCAAGCCCCGCACATCACCCTACGCGTTCCAGGGCATGGGCGAACAGGGCTTGGAACTCATGCGTGAAGCCGCTGAAAAATTCCGCCTCTTTACCGTCAGCGAAGTCATGGATGCTTCGCAGATTCAGATGATGATCGGCTACGTCGACATCCTGCAGGTCGGAGCGCGCAACATGCAGAACTATCATCTGCTGCGTGCCTTGGGTGAAGTCCGCAAGCCGATCCTGCTGAAGCGCGGCATGTCCGCGACCATGGAGGAATTGTTACTGAGCGCTGAGTACATCCTCGCCGGCGGAAATCCGGATGTCATCTTATGTGAGCGAGGCATCCGCACCTTTGAAACCTACACGCGCAATACTTTTGATATCGCCGCCATCCCGGTGATCAAGAAGCTGTCGCACCTGCCCATGATAGGCGATCCTTCCCACGGCACTGGGCGTCGAGACAAAGTGGTGCCTATGGCGCGTGCAGCGGTGGCGGCGGGAGCCGACGGATTGTTGATCGAAGTGCACAACGATCCTGATCACGCGCTGTCGGATGGAGCGCAATCGCTCGATCCCGAGCAGTTCCAGCGCTTGATGGGAGAGTTGCGCATTATCGCGCCGGCTATTGGGCGGCGCGTAGCGTGATTGTGGTCCAAATTCATAGTCTGATTCATGTCGCCAACTCACCTCATTAATCGCGTCAGCATTCTTGGCACCGGCTTGATCGGCGGTTCTTTTGCATTGGCGCTTCGCAAATATACCGAAGGGATTCACATTAGTGCGTGGGATCGCCCCGATACCCTGGCACGTGCAAAGGAACTGGGCGCAGCTGACGAGATTTTCTCAGGTGAGCTGAAACCTGCCATACAAAGTGCCGACCTGATTTACGTGGCGCTACCGATCAGTACTACCCTGGATGTTCTGCCGGAGATTGCACGGCATTGTCCGCAACACGCGTTGGTGACCGACGCTTGCAGCACCAAGGTACGAATTGTTCACTCTGCGGAGGAATTATTTTCGCGAAGTGGTGACAAGCTTTTTCTTGGCGGACACCCGATGGCGGGGAAAGAATCGTCCGGAATTGCGAATGCCGATGCAAATTTATTTCGCGACACGACTTACGCGCTCATCGGCGAATCTTCGTCCAACGTCAATGGCGCAGTTGCGCCGGACTTGTCACCCGGAGGGGAGCCGGCGCCATTGCCGCATGCGCGTCCAACACTGGCGGGTGCGTCGAAAGAAGATCCACGTGTGGCTGCTTTCCTGAAGATCATCGGCAAAATTGGCGCCCGGCCGCTTTGGCTCGGAGCGCAACAGCACGATTACGCCGTGGGCCTCGCATCGCATCTTCCGCAACTCGCAGCAATCGCGCTGGCTTCCTTTCTTTACGATCATCTGGATGAAAATGGCTTGCCCATCGCGCTCGCCGGCCCTGGGCTGCGCGACTCGCTGCGGCTCGCAGGGAGTCCTTACAGCACCTGGCGGGACATTGTGCTGACCAACAGGGAAGTTCTTTCGGCCGGACTCGACTTGTTTGCTCGCCGACTGGATGAATTGCGCGACAAGCTCGCTTCCCGCGAACTCGAAGCCGATTTCGACGCCGCAAACGAATTGTACAAACTGCTGCGTAGCTTCTAACCATGACAAAACCGTGGCTATTCCTGTTAACAGCCCGACAGCTTGCATTACACTAGGCCCTATTCGCGAGAGCTTTCATGGACAAACGGACTTCTTCGGCTGATGCGGCCATCAAAAAGTTAACCGATGGCGTAACCATATTGATGGGCGGATTCGGCTTGTGCGGGATTCCGGAGAATTTGATTGCCGCGGTGCGCCGTAAAGGCACCAAAAATCTCATCATCGTCAGCAACAACGCGGGAATCGATGATTTTGGCATCGGGATCTTGCTGCAGAGCCGGCAAGTCAAAAAAATGATCTCCACCTATGTCGGGGAAAATAAATTGTTCGAACAGCAGGTGCTCAGCGGGGAGCTGGAAGTCGAACTGAATCCGCAGGGCACTTTGGCGGAACGCTTGCGCGCCGGCGGGGCCGGGGTGCCGGCTTTCTTTACGCCCACGGGAGTGGGCACCATGGTTGCCGAGGGGAAAGAGACACGCGAATTTGATGGGCGGCAATACGTCATGGAACGCGGATTGCGCGGCGACTTCGCATTTGTAAAAGCGTGGAAAGGCGACCGTTGGGGAAACCTCGTTTACCGCAAAGCGGCCCGAAATTTTAATCCGCTGATGGCCACGGCCGCGGACTACGTTATCGCGGAAGTGGAGCAACTCGTAGATCTGGGTCAACTGGAGCCCGACTCGATTCACACGCCTGGAATTTTTGTGAATGCTATTTTTCAGGGAACGGCATACGAAAAGCGAATTGAGAAACGTACTACCAGAAAAGAACAATTCGGACATGCTGGGGCCGCAGAAGTGAAAGGCATACATGGTTCTAACCGAAGAACAAAAACGTGAGCGCATCGCGCGGCGTATCGCACTGGAGTTGCGCGACGGTTTCTATGTAAATCTGGGCATCGGCATGCCGACTGTTGTAGCGAACTATGTGCCGAAGGGCATGGAAGTAGTGTTGCAGTCCGAGAACGGCATCCTGGGTGTCGGGCCGTACCCTCTGGAATCTCAAGTCGATCCAGATTTGATCAATGCCGGCAAGGAAACCGTCACTGAACTCCCGGGCACTTGTTATTTTTCGTCCGCGGATTCCTTTGGGATGATTCGCGGAGGACATGTCGACCTGACGGTTTTGGGCGCACTGCAGGTGGATGAAAGAGGCACGCTCGCGAACTGGGCTATTCCTGGAAAGATGCTGAAGGGCATGGGCGGCGCGATGGATCTGGTCGCGGGAGCGAAGCGAGTGTTCATCGCCATGGAACACGCCACGCGCGACAAGCGCCCAAAAATTCTGAAAAAGTGCACGCTGCCTCTTACCGGCGTGGAAGTGGTAGATCATATTGTCACAGAACTGGCACTAATTGAGGTGACGCCGGAAGGCTTGCTGCTTCGAGAGTTGGCGCCAGGAGTCACTGTTGAAGAAGTTCAATCACTCACGGAGCCGAGACTTCTGCTACCTCCCGGTGGTCCTCGAACAATGGCTGTTTGACTTTCCGTTCGATTTCCCGATCGAGCAGCACCCTCACGAAGAGCTAAGCCGCCTCGAAGTCGTGAACGAATAATGAAAAGCAGAGAACACCGTGATGCCCGTCACGGCATAGGTTAGAAACCGATTTACAGGTCTGAATCCAGGAAGTGGATAGGCCGCCGCCAAAACGACCATGAACACAAGGACGATTTGTAAAGCGGTAGTCAGCTTTCCATAAATGGTGGGCGGAAAGGGGCGGTAGCCGGAAATGAGAAGTATGACTACGGCAACCATCAGTATCAGCACATCGCGGCTGAGCACAATGATAGTCAACCACCACGCCAGTTTTTGTTTGAACGCCAGAATAATGAAAGAAGAAGAGAGCAGCAGCTTGTCCGCGATGGGATCCAGATACGCGCCCAGTGGGGAACGCTGATTCAGCTTCCGCGCCAGTAATCCATCCGCAGCGTCAGAAATCCCCGCGGCGACCAATACCAGAAGCGCCCACCGGTATTGTTCATAAGAAATGAGAATCAGAAAAAACGGCAGGAAGCCCAGCCGCAACAAGGTAATTTGATTTGGTACTGTCCAAATGGGGCCTTGCATTTGCGGATGAGGATAGCGCAGTTCACGCAAATTGCGCGAGATAGTCGCTGAGTGAGCGGCCTATTTTGCGTTGGAAAAGTTCCGCCATGGAGGGAATGGAACCGGAAGATTCGTCCAGAGAAATCCGCTCCACGCGATTCATGGGGAAGAAAATGGTGGGGAATCCGACACGCTCGCCGTCAGGCTCGTTAATGGCGCGCAGAAAATGGTCGAAAGAGTTGAGGTCAATACCACGCACAGTTATGCCGGCCTGATTGAGAGCCAGCAATTCACCCCAAAACTTCTCCTTCGGCGAGTGCAGGCTTACGACAATGATGGAATGTAGGTCCATGTAAGAATTAGGTTGGGCCGAATGCCGAGCTGATTACACGCCAGCGATAATGAGAGTAACGCATTTCGCAGCGTTGAAATGAGCTGAGTCGAGGTGTCGTGCTGTGTGGTTAACCGCGGCCAGGAAGCTTCACCGCAGGGGATCGCGGAAGTGCAGGATCATGAAAGCAAAGCTGGCAAGGATAACAATAGCTGCGCTCCAGCCGAGCGCATGAGCGCGTTTCACTTCCGCCGGATTCATCGGTTCACGATCGGCAAAAACTTTTCCCAACCCAAAGCCGGCCGCTAATCCCCCAAAGTGCGCCCAATTATCGATACCGGACATGACAAGGCCGAAGACAAAGATAGAGACCACCCAGGAAATGAGACGCGAACGCAGCGCTTGCATGGACGATCCGCCGCGGCGAGTTGTGATGGCAATCATCACTCCGATCAATCCCAGTATTGCACCACTTGCGCCTACACCCAGCGCGGGGTGCGGGCGAAACGGAGTAAAAGCGCTAAGAACGTACCCGCCAATTCCCGTGGCGGTGTAAAGAAACAAAAAGCGTGCCGAGCCATACACTTCTTCCACTACCGGTCCAATATCCATCAGCACCATCATGTTGAAACCGATGTGAATTAAACCACCATGAAGAAACATGGCGGTTACCAAACGGTACGGCTCGCCGTGCACGATGGCCGGTGCCCACAAGGCGCCGAGCCGGTAAAGAACCTCTCCATCGAGGCCGAACAGAATGCGCAAGCCGCCGCCTTGGCCAGCCTGTATCGTGGCAACCACGCTGACACCGAAGATCAGAATGTTCGCGATTAGGAGTGCGGTCGTGACTGGCGCGCGTCCTCCGAAAAATCCAGAGAAGCGGCGATTTATGGCGGCCATCGAAAAAGTAAGATTGGTGCCACACTGATGGCAACGCGTCGCGTTGATGCCCACTAAAGTTCCGCACGAGGGGCAAATTTTGGGTCGCGGCTGTTGACCGCCGCCTCCAAAAAATCTGCTCATCGCGCTTCGCCAGCGATTTACGCGCATCTGCCACTGATAGGGAAGCGCCAATTCTCCTCCTTGCGAACCCGCACACCGCGTTCCTATAATACCCAAGTCGGCGAACTTGTCTGACTTGCGAAGGACTGGTTGATGCAGGTTGATGCAGGAGGGCGGAACATGGACAAATTTGAGGAAATTGGACAACGGCTCGACAAAGAACTGACGCGTTTGCGCAAATATGTGGAAGAAGAAGTTGCGCCGGGCACCGAGAAGCGCACTGCACGATTTCTTCGCGAGGTTTCGGAATTACTCACCGATGCTGCCAGAAAGCTGGAAGCGCGCAGTGCGGGTCGCGAAACGGGATCGACGAAAACCGCTAATTCTTAACAAGGCTGGAACAATGCGCGCATATACGGGCCGCCAGTGAACGCAGCCACGCCGCGACAACAATTCGTCCAACAATGCAATTTACGAATATTTCCTACCGCAGTGGCTACTCTACAAGTTGGCTCCTTCAAATTCGCACTTTTAATAGTTTTAGTAGTTTCCGTTCTTGCCGTGGTCTCAGGATGCGCCTCGCATAAACCACTAGCAGCCGGCCAACCGCCGACTGAATCCTCCTCTACGCCTGAAACCGCATCGGAATCCGCCAGGAAATCAACCCCGCCCAGTCCACCGCGTTCGGGGGCTGCTGCAAAGCGCCGCAGGGACAACTCCATTCCTGTGCCCGCGGGCTACGAGGAAAAAGGCGAAGCGTCCTGGTATGGCGTGCCATTCCACGGGCGGCAGGCGTCCAACGGCGAAATCTATGACATGAACAAACTGACTGCCGCTCATCGCACGCTGCCGTTCGAAACCATGGTGCGGGTCACCAACGAGAAAAATGGAAAATCCACCGTGGTGCGTATCACCGATCGCGGACCGTTCGTGAATAACCGCATTATCGATCTTTCTTATGCCGCGGCACGCGAGATTGATTCCATTGGGCCGGGAGTTGTGCCGGTGCGCCTGGAGGTTTTATCGACGGAGATAAATCCCGAGGCGGGATTTTTTACCATTCAAGTCGGATCGTTTCGCGAGCGTGCCAATGCCGAGCGATTCCGCGAACGCTTGAGCGCGGCGTACTCTCCGACTTTTGTTAAGCGCTACGACACCACCAGCGGTCCTTTTTATCGCGTACACGTCGGTAAAGTATCCGGCGAAGAAGCCGCCAAGGAATTCGGCGAGCGGCTGCGCTCGCGCGAGGGAGTTACGCCCATGGTAATTCGGCTTGACGACACTTTTTCGGAGGCGGGGGAAAATTAATGAGCGCCGACTGTCTTTTCTGCAAAATCGCAGCGAAACAAATCCCCGCAAAAATTGTATACGAAGATCCTGACGTTTTTGCTTTTGAAGATATTAGTCCGCAAGCGCCCACACATGTGCTGATATGCCCGCGTAAGCACATCGTCTCGCTGGAGGATGCTACTGACGAGGATGAGTTAATGCTCGGTCATTTGCAAACGGTGGCAGCAAAGCTAGCCCGGGAGAGGAATTTAACGGAAGGGTTTCGCACCGTGACGAACACCGGGCGCAATGCGGGTCAGTTAGTGTTGCACCTGCATCTTCATTTATTAGGCGGAAGAAGTATGCGATGGCCCCCAGGCTAGTAACTACTAGTAAGCCAGGCTCACGACAGCGAGATGTAAAAACGGAAGTTCGTTGTGGTTTAAAAAAAAGGCGACAGCGCCAGCGAACAGCGGCATCCGTCTTTTCGCGCTTAAATCCCTAACCAGCGATTATTGTGGCGTCAAAGTAATATCGTCGAACGTCAGGCTGTAACCCGTACTGGCTGGATTTTTTCCCACCACCGTAAATGTAAAAAGGTAATTTCCCGCGCTCGCGAAATTACAAGTTCCCAAATCCGTTACACCGTACGCATCCGAGGTCGCTATGAATTGGTCAATCTGAGGCCCGAAATTCGTGCCGTTGACAGCGCTTTGCATCATGCCGCGGGGCTGGTACTGCTTATAGGAAATCTTCACGTCGTAGGTCCCGGCGGCAGGAACGTTAACCGGAAAGGTCACGTTGTCCCCAACATTCGTGGAGAACAACATGGTGCCCAGGCCATCCGGGAAATTCTGGTAGCTGAATACTTGAAGAGCTGGCCCCGATGTCGTTGCGGTCGCCACCAGATTCGTTGTTTGAACAACCAACGCAGGATTGCCGGTAGTATAAGACCACGTCAGTATCTGTTCGTTGGATACAAGACCGCCGGTAGCGCCCGTGAAGCCGACGTAAGCGGTTCCGCCCACTGCGGCCGGAATATTTACAGGCCAACTGGTGGTGAAGGTCTGCGTTGCGTTCGAAGCATCCGTTATAGTCAACGTCAACGTGGCACCGTCATAGGTCATATGCACGGCCATCACGTCGCCAGACGAAAGGTTGACCCCACCGCCTATAGTGGTTGCGGGAACTGTAGGGACGGCTCCATTGAGATAGAGACCTGTCGAGTTAGTTCCTTCCCCTGCGTTGTCGTAAATATCAAATTTTACAGCGACGCTGTTCGCCATACCTGCATAACCCAAACCGCCGCCGACAGCACCCAGCGCAGTTGGTGCTGTTCCTTGAATCGCGAAAGTAATGCCATCCGCGCCAGGATTTGTTATTTGAAAAGTGAAGTCGTTGGTAAAGGCCTGAACAGTTACCTTTTGATTCCAGAATGCGCTGCTGTCTTCAAAGGTCGTAGAAGTATCACTCAGTTGAAGGCGATTGCTGGCCAGTACTGCATTTCCGTTGAACTGCATTCCGGTGCTTGAGAAGCCGGAAGCAAAATTTATTGTGCTGGAGCCACCACCCCCGCCGCTGAGTGACACAACTGACGCGCTTGTCCCAGAGGTCAGCGTGCAATTAATAATGTCTTGAACAGCCGTCAAACCGCCGGTTCCTGCTGTAAACCCCACAAACGCGGTATTTGCGCCGACCACTGACGAGATATTCACTGGCCACGCGTGCGTGAAGGTAGCATTTGCAGTGGGATCGGTGATGGTCATGGTCAGATTTGTTCCGTCATAGCGGATCTGGACGTTCATGACATGACCACTGTGTAGATCAATGCCGCTGCCGGTTAGATCGACGGACGGCGTGGTGAGAATCGCGCCGTTGGTATA
>Ga0307475_10001242_pt1 | contig 15306 bp, 11 predicted proteins | sample atmos_gasesECM1C_FD_203317 | JGI IMG/M metagenome (GOLD analysis project Ga0307475, IMG submission 203317) | Hardwood forest soil microbial communities from Morgan-Monroe State Forest, Indiana, United States - atmos_gasesECM1C_515 | ecosystem: Environmental > Terrestrial > Soil > Temperate... | reverse complement strand
ATCCATGCGAGGTTACCCCTTGTCCTTCTCTGCTTTTGCCGCTGCGCCACCTTTTTTCGCGTCTTTCTTGTCGCCGCTATCCTTCTTATCCTTAGCGTCGTCGCCCGCGTCCTTCTTATCTTCTTTGTCCGCTCCTTCTTTATCCGCTCCCGCTTTTTCCGGCGCCTCGGGTTTTTCAATTTTGATTTTCGTGCCGTCCGGCACCGCATAACCCCCGGAAGTAATCACCGGGTCTCCCACGTTAATCCCAGTGGCAATCTGCGCGTCTTCGCCGTTGCGAATCCCTACTTGAACTGGCTTCACATGAGCCTTTTCATCCGTTCCCGCGATAAGAACGTAGTTGCCATTTCCTTCTGGATTCTTGTATACAGCCGCCGCTGGCACCACCACCGCATCTTTTACCGTCTTCGCGGTCATCGCGACTTGCACGGTTATGCCTGGTCGCAAATTCGGATTCGCTTTTTTTGCTTCGACCCATACTTCAATCGTCGTGCTCCCGGGATCTAACGCCGGACTAACCAAAGTCACTTTGCCTTCAATCGGCTCATCCATGCCCGGAACCTTCAATTTCGCCAGATTCCCGACCTTCAGTTGCGCTGCCTCCGATTGCGGGATGTGTCCTTTGGCGATCAGCCTTGAAATATCCATCAACGTCAAAAGCGGCTGGTTCGCTGTCGCGACATCTCCTACGTAAAGGGGCCGGTCCGTCACCACTCCATTGATGGGGCTCCTAATCTCCGAATAGCTCAGCTGCGCCGCCGCGCCGCGGTACTTCCCTTCTGCTGACAGCCTTTGTCCTTGCGCGGACTTAAGCGCCTGCTCCCTTCCTACCCGCTGCAAGTCCGCAAGTTGCTTTTGCGCTTGCTCGTTCTGGCTTCGCGCCGCGACTAAGGCCACTTCGGCGGCGTCAAGCTCGCGGCGAGGAAGCGCCCCCTGTTGAAACAAATCTTTACGGCTGTTGTAAACCTTTTCAGCCGCTTCGAATGCCGACTTTGCAGAATCCGCATCCAGCTGCGCTTTCTGAATCTGCTGCGGCAAGCTCGACGTCACCGTGGTTGTGTATGCCGCTTCGGCCTGTTCAAAATCCCCGCGGCTGGATTCCGCCGCCGCAGCCAAATCGGCATTTTCTAGTCTGGCAAGCCGTTGCCCCTTTTTCACTTTGCTCCCGCGTTGTACGTAGAACTCCTTGATGGTGGAAGTAATCTTCGGGGCCACGGTGGCCTGTTGCAGTGGAAAAATCACCGCGTCCGCGTTCACAATCTGCGAGATATCTTCTTTCTCCGCCGGCGTGGTTTGGACGCTCACCTCCGGTTCTTTTTCTTTCTCTGCCTTCGCGCAACCCCACGCGAAACCAAGTAGCAAAGCGGTGCCAGCGGCCATCGCCAGGTTGGAAAGTCTTCGAGCGCCGTATAGTGATTTAATTTTCATGGATTCGTCGGTATACCCGTTAGAGTTTGCAAACTCGCCAGCGCTATGCGATAGCGCAATGCGCCATCCTGATAAGCAGAATTTGCGCTAGTAAAAGTCGTCTGCGCGTCCACCACTTCCAGCACTGTGGCCTCGCCGTTTCGATAACGAAGGGTGACCAACCTGAGACTTTCTGCCGCCAGTTCACCAGATCGCCTCAGATCTTCCAGCTCGCTTAACGCTGTGCTGGCCTCTGCGTACAGCGATTGAATTTCCGCGATCAGTTTTCTCTGCGCCATCGAAAATTCCCGCTTCGCCTGACTCTGCTTCAATTCCGCCTGCTTCACTTTGCTTTGCGTGGTGCCCCAATTCCAGATGGGAATATTCAGCGTGGCCAGCCACGAATAACCTACGTTGGAATACTGTCTGCCGTTCCCCAACTCCGCGTTCACCGCAAAGCGCGGGGCATCAATTCCGTAAAAATAATCGAAACTCAGTGACGGCAAGTAACCCATCCGTGCGCCAAAAACGTCATATCTCGACTGCCGCACCGCTTCCAGCGCCGCGCGTAAATCAGGATTATCTTTGGTCCCACGCTCCTGTATCTCTTCAATACTCGGCAATGGAGCCGACGCATGTATATCGTCGGCAACCTCAAAGTTGTCGTTGAAATTTGGAAAGATCAGAACCGCCAAATCCAGCCGCGCATTCAGCAACGCCAGCTCTGCTTCTTGCAGCTGCCGCCGCCGGTCCCGCATCTGCAGCTCCGCTTTAATCACGTCCGCGTGCGCCACTTCGCCGCCACCCTCCAGCTTTTGCGTGAGCTGGAAAAATTTATCACCTTCCGCGGCGGCCAATTTCGCGGTGTCCAACTTGTGTTGCGCGGCTCCCACCTTGTAATAATTTTGTGCCACGGTAACTACTAAGCCGCGCTTCGCGATTTCAACTTGCGCCCGCGCCACCGCCGCTGCCGCCGAGGCACGCCGCCAATTTCCCAGGGCCGATATATCGATCGATTCGTGAATATCTGCCTGGCTGGTGTATTCGTGCGGCGCATTGTTCGCAATATAGATCACTGGTGGGGCAGCCACCACCTCCGCCGTGCCTGCTGTCCTTGGCACCGTCGCGCCCGGGACGCTTTGTGTGTACAACGCGGAATTGTTGTATGTCACCGTCGGCAACAACGTGTTGCGCGCCTGCTTGGCGTCTTCGTGCAAAACGCCCGCGTTGGTGACCGCAGCACCAAATTGAGTGGCGTTTTTCCGCGCCAGCTCCAGCGCCTGCTGAAATGTTAAATGCAGCACTTCGCCGCTTCGTGGCGGCGCTGCTTGCCGAGCTGCCGCCGTAGCATCCGTTGGCGGCGGTAGCGGTTGAATGTCCGAGCCGGACGTCTGTGGCGCGGGAGTCTGGATGACAGCGGTTTGCCCCGTGGGACTTTGCGGACTTTGTGAAGCAGCATTTTGCGGCGGCTGCTGCCGACTTTGCTGTGCCTGCGCTGGGCCACTCCACGCCAAGATCATCAACGCAACCGCAGCTTTATTGACGAATTTCGCGCAAGAAAATCCCATGAACTCCATCCGTATAAATGACGACTTCACCGTTACTTAGATTCCCAAGCCGGGTGTCCCGGGTTCGCCTTTGAGGTTTGAACCCGGGTCTTTCCTTACCGCCAGCGCTACGGAAAACAAATCCGCACCGCCGCCCCCAGGTATAAACCGTGATTTCACCGTTACTTTAGATTCCCTGTTCGGACGATTGACGTGCGGCTTTTTGGCATCGACCGTGACGACGAACCCAGCGGTTTCTAAGTCCGCATAATACTTCCAGGGGCGGTTAATTCTAAATTAAGTTTCTTTTAGGTCGACGCCGGTACCAGACGCCCTACTACGTCGTTTCAACCTCTTGCGGGGACAGCGCCTTGCGGAAAAAATCCTTGCCTTTACGTTCCGGGCCCAGCGCAAACACAATCACCAGCGCCACAATCGCGCACCCTTCGAAAATCGTCAACGCCCATTGATATCCAACGCGATCACGCAAGGCGTATTCAATCGTGTTCGTCGGCGAACCAAACAGCACTCCCAACTGGTAGATAAAACCCGGAAACAAACTGCGCACCGCGTCCGGCGACAGTTCATTCAAGTGCGCCGGAATTACTCCCCAGGCGCCTTGCACTCCTACCTGCATCAAAAAAGCGCCGATCGCTAAAATTGCCAGCGAATGCCCGAACGCCCACAGTGGAATAACCAGCGCGCATATCCCCAACGAGCCAATGATGCTCAGCCGCCTTCCCAGCCGCTCGGAAATGGCGCCCACGGAAATCGTTCCGAGCAGCGCCCCAACGTTATAGATCATCGCCAGGTAAGCCACCACATTTGGCGAAATGTGGTGTGCCGTTTTCAAAAAATCCGGATAAAGATCCTGCGTCCCGTGCGATAGACAAATCATCAACGTCAATGTCAGCACCAGGTACGCGAAGCCCTTGCGATGCTCCCACATCACCAGCGAAATTCCGCTCATGCTCGGCACCAGGTGCTCTTTCCATGCCGCGGATTCCGGCGATAGATAGGTCACAAATATCGTACTCGCCGCGGGAATCAGCCCCGCCCAGAACATCGCTCGCCATCCCCAGGCCGGCAAAATCAGACGCGCCGCCACTGCCGCCAATAAATATCCCAGCGGATATCCGCCCTGCAGTAATCCAGAAAGCAAACCCCGCCAGCGCCTTTGCGCGCTTTCCAGCGTCAACGACGCGCCCACTCCCCAAAACCCGCCCATGCCAATTCCGTAAAGCAATCGCAGAATTAGGAACATCGGGTAGTTCACTGCCAACCCGCTTAAAACTTCGATCACCGAAAAATACGCCACCACCGCCATCAGTGGTTTTCGCCGCCCATAACGGTCCGCCATCATCCCAAATAACAATGCACCCACAGGCCGCATCGCCAGCGTGGCCCCCAGCGTCAGCACGATGGAGCTCTTGCCCACCTGAAAATGCGTGGCCAACGTATCGACCAGAAAAACCACCACAAAAAAATCAAACGCATCCAGCGTCCATCCCAAAATTCCCGACGCCACCGCATACCCGCGCCCCTTTTGAGGCACATCGCTATCTGGCTGCGTGCTTACTTCGTTGATCATGGATCCCTCGAATTTCGCAATCGTCGGCGCAGAGTGTAATTCAAAAAGCTGAAAACGTGCTGAATGAAAAAATAAGCTTTCTTGACTGTCAACATAGTGCTCAAGGTGAGAAGTTCGCCCGCCGCAGATCTCCTGGCCTAGTTTTTCAGTGCTCATCCGTCTTCGCGAATGATAAATCGACGGTTGCATCACCCGGCAAGCATTTCAGCGCGGCAATACTTCCCCGCGGGTCTCCTGCGCAAACGGAATGATCAAGAGCCCCAGCCCAAACGCAATCGCTGTATAAGCTACCGGCTTGCCTATCGTTCCCGCATTGCGCACCATTGCGCCAATCATGAAATTCACGCCCGCTCCGATGAACCTGCCAAAAGAAGTCGCAAACGCAAACGCCGTGGCTCGCACGGAGGTCTCGTATTGTTCGGGAAGCCACAAGCTGAATAAAGTAAAATTCCCGCCAAAAAATCCCAGAAAAAATAAACAGGCGATAAACGTTGTCAGGCCATTCTCCCGATAAAACGCCCAACCAAAACTCAACCAGATGAACACGCTCATGCCCAGAAAATAGGTAGCCAGAGCGCTCTTCCTTCCCAGTCGTTCCGCGAGAATCGGCGCCGTCAAACAACCCAATATAGTTCCGATGGAAAGAATAGCCGTCCCTATCGAAGCCGTCTTCGAGGCCTGCGCCACCGACATGCTGGCCTTTTTAGCGAGGGTGATAATTGCGGTGGGTTCGTACACTGCGCCGGCCCACAGACCAATGATCGCGACCGTCAGCAATGCCGCGTTAACAACGGTTTTCCGCCGATACTTCGCGCCAAAAATTTCCGCGAGTGAAGATCCCCAGCGTCGCTGGCCTGCGAGCCCGGGCTGGCCCGCCTGCCGTGGCAGGCCAGCCTTTTCCTTCCACCGCTGCGGCTCTTTCACTCGCGCCAGAATCACTACCGAAATAATCACCGGCGATAACCCGCACAGAAACATGGCGCGCCAGCCAAATCGCGCCCCCACTGTGTAATTCAGCGCCGCCGCCAGAAAAAATCCAAAGTAATAACCAGTCTGCAAAAATCCCGCGCCCATTTTTCGCCGGTCCTCAGGCCACGCTTCCGCGACGTACGTTCCGGCCAGCGCCCACTCACCTCCTATGCCAATGCCCGCCAGCAGCCGAAACAACCCTAATTGCCAAACACTCTGCGCCAGCGCCGCCGCGCCGGTAAACACCGCATAAGCCAGAATCGTCGCCGCCAGCACTCGCGTTCGTCCGAAACGATCGGCGATGGGGCCCCACAGAAAGGAAAGCCCCCAACCAACCAGGAACAACGCAAACAAAATCGAACCGGCCAGTCCTACATTTGCAGGCGTCTTCGCATATCCCGACTTAGGCAAAAGCTCCGACAGCGCCGGACTCAACACCAGCGCATAGATAAACGAATCCATTCCATCGAGAGTCCATCCCGACCACGCACCCCAGAAACCGGTGATTTGTGCTGATGAAAGTTTTGTGTGTAGCATGCCGCTTGAGACAGCGGGGACAATTAAGCATAACTAGCAGGTCCCCGGCAATTAATAATCGCGCCTCAAAAAAAATTTCTGCTATAACGCCGTCGCATTACGTTGACGTATTTAAATTGCAATCTTCAGCACTCACAAGAGAGAATCCCCTCCCGAGTCAAATGCCCACGCCACCTCCTCCATCGCAGCCACCTCCATCGCAGCCACCTCCATCGCAGCCACCTTCATCACAGCCACCTTCATCACAGCTATTGACCGGCAAACTTTGGCGCGTTTTAATTTTGTTAGGACTTTCCATCTTCATCAGCTACATCGATCGCTCCAATCTCTCCATCGCCGCTCCCCTGATAAAAGACGAACTGCACCTCTCCGCCTCGCAGCTCGGCCTCTTGCTCTCTTCCTTTTTCTGGACCTACGCGTTTTTGCAACTTATTTCCGGATGGCTGGTGGATCGGCTCAACGTGAACTGGGTTTTTGCGGGCGGATTTTTTCTGTGGTCCGTCGCCACGATCGTCACTGGCCTCGTGCACGGATTTTTCTTGCTGCTGACCTTGCGTTTATTGCTCGGAGTAGGCGAATCCGTCGCTTATCCGTCCTACTCAAAAATCATCTCCCTTCACTATCGCGAGGAACATCGCGGGATCGCCAATTCCATAATTTCGGCGGGCCTCGCGCTCGGCCCAGGCTTTGGCCTGTTGGCCGGCGGCTTGTTAATCGCCAAATTCGGATGGCGCGGCTTCTTCATATTTCTCGGATTAATCAGTTTGTGCTGGCTGATCCCGTGGCTGACTTGGATGCCTCCGGCGAAATCCGCCATTCATCAGGACAAAATCGCCGCGCCAAGTTACGCGGCTATTCTTCTCCAGCGTTCCGCCTGGGGCACTATCTTCGCGCAGTTTGGCTACAACTACGTGAGCTACTTCCTGCTCACCTGGTTGCCATTTTACTTGGTACGCGAGAAACATTTCTCCATGGCCAGCATGGCCAAAATCGGTGCCACCGGCTACATCCTCAGTGCTTTTCTCGCAATATGTTCCGGCTGGCTCTCCGATCGTTTAATCCGGTCAGGCGGCACACCAACTCGCGTCCGCAAACCTTTCGTCGCCGGGGGCCTGGCGGGCGCCGGTACATTACTTTTTCTTTCCGCCGTCAGTCCCCCAGCCTGGAACGTGCCTTTACTTATTCTGGGCATCGCGTGCCAGGGCATCAGCTCATCCAACATTTGGGCCATCTCTCAGACTCTCGCGGGCCCATACGCCGCGGGACGTTGGACAGGCGTGCAAAATGGCAGCGGAAACTTGGCCGGAATCGTCGCCCCCGCCCTCACCGGATTTATTCTGGATCGTACCGGCCACTTCGAATGGCCTTTCGCGGTCGCCGCACTCGTCGCGTTGGCAGGCGCCTCATCCTGGCTTTTCATCGTAGGCCCCGTCCGACCAATTACCTGGCCCGAACGCCCCGCAGCCCACCTCGCATCGACGTAGCCTCGTGGCCTCGCAGGTCGCCGCTTCAGCCTGCCCACCTAAGTGGGCCGCGATACAAACCACCAACAAAACGCGGAGCTTTAGCCCCTGAAGCCCGCAACCATCAAACAAGGGAGTCGGTTTTTCAATTCCTAAATTAGTCTTAATTTTCATTTATCTACACCATCTTCGGTAGGCAGAACGCCCATCACCTGCTAGCCTCTCTCCGCGGCAATTACCGCCACGCTCTTACATCATGGCGGCAGGGCGCCAGCCTCTGCCCTCACCCGCCAAACGAGGAAACAAAACATGCATCGATTGTTGCGAAATTCGGCTCTGATCTTTTCCGCCGCCGCGCTCACGTTAGCACCCAGCGCCTTACGCGCCGGTGATGACGGCGGCAAATTCAAAATTGTGAAAAAAATCCCTTTCGAAGGTGGCGGGCGCTGGGACTACGTGACTGTCGATCCAGAAGCTCACCGCGTTTACATTGCGCGCGCCACACATGTCACTGTTCTGGATTCCGACAACGGAACTGTCGTTGGTGACATTCCCGACACCCCCGGCGTACACGGCGTCGCGGTAGCGCCCGACCTCGGCATCGGCTTCATCAGCCAAGGCGGAGCCGCCAAGGTTGCCGTCTTCGATTTGAAAACGCTGAAAGTCGAATCTCAGATTCCCACCGGCGAAAATCCTGACTCCATCCTCTATCATCCCGCCACTCATCAGGTCTTCGTTCAGAACGGCAAAAGCAAATCAACCTCCGTCATCGACGCTAAAACCAAAAAAGTCGTCGCCACCATCGCTCTCGACTCCAAGCCGGAATATTTCGCCTACGATCAGAACGGCAACATTTTTATCAACCTGGAAGATAAGCACGCCATCGCGGTAATCGATGCCGGCAGCAAAAAGTTAAAAGCCACCTGGCCCATGGAAGGTTGCGAAGGCCCCTCCGGACTCACGATCGACACTAAAACTCACACTCTCTTCTCCAGTTGCGACGGAAAACTCATGATCGTCGATAGCAACAGCGGCAAAGTTCGCCAAAGTGTTCCCATCGGCGATGATTGCGACGGCGTGTCCTTCGACCCTGGAACTGGATATGTCTTCGCGTCCCCGAGCACCGGGAAATTTCAAATCATCCACGCGGATAAGTCTGGAAAATACTCCGTGGTCCAGGAGATCGATACGCTGGTGGGATCAAAGACTCACGGCCTGGACCCCGTCGCGCACAAGGTTTATGTGCCGTCGGCTAAATTCACAGGTGACCCCAGCAAACGTCCCCGCCCGTCGGTGGTTGACGGCTCAATACAGGTACTAGTCATCGGCGAATAAGCCCCACTGACATACCACCCAGCAAGGCCTCGTAAGCGTCTAACCAGGGTGTGTTAGCGCCTCCGGGGCCTTTTCTCTCTCAACCTAAACGAAAACTAATGGTCGCTTAATTCGATTCCTCACATCTCGCGTTAAAATGACAGAAGTTACGCAACGGGTGTTCATGAATCCTGTTTCAGCCCCACAAAGCGTTATTCTAGCTAGTCCCAGACGTTACTCGACTAGCCAGCTATAGGAGCCACCATGGACTATTCCGCACTATTACGCTCCGCGCTCGTGGCGCTGCTCAGAAATAAAATGCGCAGCCTGTTGACCGTCATGGGCATCACCATCGGCATCGCCGCGGTGATCTGCGTGGTCGCCATCGGCAAAGCGGGCCAATCGCGCGTCGAGCAACAGATGAATAATCTCGGCGACAATTTCGTGTGGATCGAAGCCGGCGGCCGCTCCGTCAGCGGCGTGCGCACCGGCACCCACGGCTCCCCTTCTCTTTCCATGGCCGACGCTGCGGCCATCAAAAATCAGATCGCGCTCATCAAAACCGTGTCGCCCAATGTCGATGACCACGTGCAGGTCATCTACGGCAATCAAAACTGGTTTACCGCCTACCGCGGCGTGTCCCCGGAATTTTTTGACATCAAGCGTTGGTACGCGGACCAAGGCGCCGTCTTCACCAACGACGACGTCGAACGTTCGGCGGACGTTTGCGACATTGGCGTCACCGTTCGTGAGCAACTCTTTGGCGCGGAAGATCCCATCGGAAAAGTTATTCGCGTAAAGAATCTCCCCTGCAAGGTCATCGGAGTCCTTCACCCCAAAGGTCTCTCCATGTCTGGCCAGGATCAGGATGACAACATCATCCTGCCGTACACCACCGCTCAGAAAAAAATTAAAGGCAATCCCTGGCTGGACGACATCCTCTGCTCCGCCGTCTCCCAGGACTCCGTGAAACTTGCCGGCCAGGAAGCTGCTGCAATCTTGCGCGATCGCCATCACCTGCGCCCTGAAGAAGACGACGACTTCAACATCCGCAATCCCGAAGACATCATTCAGGCCCAGATGGAGGCCAGCAAAACCCTCGCGGTACTCTTAATTGCGATCGCCTCCATTTCCCTCATCGTCGGCGGCATCGGCATCATGAACGTCATGCTCGTATCCGTCACCGAACGCACCCGCGAAATCGGCGTGCGTGTGGCCGTGGGAGCCACTGAACATGCCATCCAGCTGCAATTTCTGGGCGAATCCGTAATGTTGAGTTTGGTCGGCGGCTTCGCCGGCGTGTTGTTCGGCGTGCTCGGCTCCTATGTGGTCGGCCAGACCTTGAAGTGGCCGATGGAAACTTCCCTGCAAGCCATCGCCGTGGCCGCCCTGTTTTCCATAGCCGTGGGAGTTTTTTTCGGTTACTACCCGGCGCGCAAAGCCTCGCTGCTCGACCCCATTGAAGCTTTACGATACGAGTAAGTCGAATAGCGAAGCTACTTGGCAACTAGGTTGTGCTGTAATTTAACCATCGCCAGTTTTTTATTTTTTCGGGACGGGGAATGAAGAAGAATCTCAAATGGCTGGTTTTGGCGGGCGTGCTGGCGGTAGTAGCTATTTTTGCGGCCTTCGGTTTCAATTCCAAGTCGCATGACCAAAATTTTACCGCCAAAGTGGAGCGCGGCGACATCCATGACGTTGTTGAAGCCACCGGCACCATCAATGCCGTAATTACCGTGCAAGTCGGCTCCCAGGTTTCCGGCGTCATCGCCAAGCTTTTCGTCGATTTCAACTCTCGCGTGCACAAAGGCGACATCATCGCCCTCATCGATCCCGCATTATTTCAGGGCGCTGTGCAGCAAGCCGAGGCCGATCTCAATAGCGCCAAAGCCAACCTGCTGGCTGCCAGGGCAAATCTAGAAAAGTCCAAAGCCTCCCTGGTTCAGACCAAAGCTGATTTCGAGCGCGCCAGTCAGCTCACCCGAGAAAACATTATCAGCCAGCAGCAGCTTGATCTCGCTAAGGCTAATTACGATTCCATGAACGCCAGCGTCGGCGCGTCCGCTGCCAACGTTACTCAGGCCGAAGCTCAAGTCAACCAGAAAGCCGCGGCGTTGCAGGTCGCGCAAACCAATCTCAACTACACGGTGATCCGTTCGCCAATTAACGGCACCGTGGTAGCTCGCAATGTCGACGTCGGTCAGACCGTCGCCGCTTCCTTGCAAGCGCCCACCATCTTTACCATCGCCCAGGATTTAAAAAAAATGCTGGTCTACACCAAGACCGACGAATCCGACGTCGGCAACATCAAGCCCGGCAAACAAGTCACCTTTAAAGTCGATGCTTTCCCCAAGGAAACTTTTCACGGCGCGGTTTCGCAGGTGCGCATGAATCCTACCACCGTGCAAAACGTCGTCACCTACGACACCATGATTGAGTTTGATAATCCTGAGCTTAAACTTTTTCCAGGCATGACCGCATACGTCACTATTCCCGTAGCTACCGTGCAAAATGTACTGAAACTCCCCAATACTGCCCTGCGCTACAAGCCGCCCATGTCCCCCGAAGAAGTCTTGCGTCTCTACGCGCAGTACGGCATCGACGAAAAACAAATCGAAAATTCCTCGCAAGCCGCGCAGCCCACCGCTGCACCTGAATCAAATATCACTCGCGTTCCACGCGCCACCACCGCCGTGGTTTGGAAATGGCATCCCGATAACACTATGGAGCCCGTGAAAGTCTCTCTTGGAATCACTGATCACGCGTTCACGGAAATCGCCACAGTCCTCAAAGGCGACTTGAAAGAAAGTGACAATCTCGTGGTTCGCTCCATCAGCTCCAATCCCACTGCTCCCGGGGCTATAAGGCGCTAGGTTTTTGCGACCCTTACAAGGCTTTGTGAAAATAATTTAATGGCCGCTGCGATTCCAACTGAGCTCCACTCGCCTGCCCGAGACCAGGCCGTTATCCGCGTGGAGGATGTTCACAAGTATTACGACCTCGGCGAAACGCGCGTGCACGCCTTGCGTGGGGTCAGCCTCGAGATCCAGCGTGGAGAATTTCTCGCCATCATGGGCGCCAGCGGCAGCGGCAAATCCACTTTTATGAATTTGCTTGGCTGCCTGGACAAGCCTACTTCCGGAAAATATCTGCTCGATGGCATCGACGTCTCCGAACACGATAAAAAAGCCCTCGCGCACATCCGCAATCAAAAATTAGGTTTTGTTTTTCAAGGCTTCAATTTGTTAGCGCGCACTACCGCTCTCGAAAATACCGAACTGCCCACGTTGTACACTAAAATTCACAAATCCGAGCGCACCAAACGCGCCACCGAGGCTTTGGCTATGGTCGGCCTCGCCAACCGCGCGAAACACTTCCCTTCACAAATGTCTGGAGGACAGCAGCAGCGCGTCGCCATCGCCCGCGCCTTGGTGAATCGCCCCTCCATACTTCTCGCCGACGAGCCCACCGGCAACCTCGACACGCGCACCTCGGTCGAAATCATGGAAATCTTCCAGCGACTGAACGATCAAGGCCTAACGATCGTTCTCGTAACCCACGAACTCGACGTCGCCCGCTTTGCGAAACGCATCCTCGTATTTCGCGACGGCAAAATTCGTAAAGATGAGCCGGTGCTCAACCGGCCCATCGCCACTGAAGTCCTGAAAACTCTGCCCACCCTGGAAGACTGAGCTGCCACTAGCTCAACCAACTCCTGAGTGGGTCACTTTTCGCTTGCGGCAAAGCGGCGGACCATACATTCCGGTTTGCCGGCCATTGTCCAGAACGGCAGATTCGCTGCAGACCGAGGCTTCACAGATAGCCGTTTCGAACGGCTGGGTCACCGATGCCAAGAAGAGACAAAATGGAGCTCAACCTGGAATAAAAGTGCATGACAGTACGTCTAGGAAAAGATGGGGCAAACAGAAGGCCGCCACAAAAGCCAAAAAAAGGAGCGTGCCGGACATCTTGGCGAAGACGAAACTCATCAAGCAACTGGTGTTGGTGGTTGTCATTGGCGGCATCTTGCGGTTCGGGTTGAATAAGCTTGGGTGGCACCCGCCGTCATTAGAGAAGAGACTAATCCCCGCTCTCGTACTCTGGATGATATTCGGACTCTACTGGGGTATCGCGGGACTAAACTCCGCGCCAACCAGGAACTCCGAATCCTGGGTGTCGACGTATTTCCATCAATTCGTGCTCTGTGCAGCTCTCCTGCTGCTCATAGTTCCCGTGCCGGGGTTGAACGGCTGGTTTCTGCCTGCCCAGCTTCCTTTTCTCGTTGCCGTTGGCGCGATCATCCAGGCAGGATTTCTTCTACTGGCGGTCTGGGCGCGGCGGCATCTGGGACGCAACTGGAGCGCAGAAGTCAGGATTGCCGTGGATCACGAATTGGTCCGTACGGGGCCGTATCGGTTGCTGCGGCATCCCATCTATACCGCGATGCTGGGCATGTTCCTCGGAACGGCGATAGCTTCGAGCCAGTTTCATGCGCTGCTCGGATTAGCGATATTGGTGCTTGCTTATCTACGAAAAACGCGGCTGGAAGATCAGATCCTGGCCCAGGCTTTTGGCGCTGACTATAATGCTTACCGCCGTCACACATGGGCGCTGGTGCCTTTGCTGTTCTAACCGAGTGCGTCGAACGGCCGATTCCGGGCGGATTACGAGCAACCCTTCCGTAATCCCGCAAGGGAAGGGTTGCCGATTTTTGGGACACAATCGGGAGTGAATGGGGATCTGTGTACGATGCGGCTCTTATCGCTGCTAGTCGAAACTCAATCATTTAGGAGATAGGAGACCCTAAACGCGCTTGGCCGCCGCCTTGTAGGAATACAATCCTGACAGAAACTCGTCATCGTATCCACGAACCGGCGTCCCGCAGCGGAGGTCGCGATGCACAAGAACGCTTCGCCCGAGGCAGACAAGACTCCGCAAACCTCACCTGAAGCGCCCAGCACAACGTTCATTCAATTGGACTCATTTCACGCAAAGAACAACAAAAACAGCAAAATCCCGCAAGAAAGCGTGCGCGTAAGAGCCTAGAGTTGCCGGGGACATATTTGCTATTGTCCAGTTTTAGTCACACAGAAATGTGTGAAGGCAAAGGAGAGCAAAAATGACGCAAACAAAACCTAGCATTGTGTTCTGCCACGGACTCTGGGCCGATGGCTCGTGCTTCAGCAAGCTGATCGTTCCCCTTCAGGCGGAGGGGTATGAGTGTATTGCAGCGCAGTACGGCCTCAACACAACGGCAGAGGACGTCGCCTTGGTGAAAGCAACGATGGGCCGGGTCAGCGCCCCCGTCATCCTCGTCGGCCACTCCTACGGCGGAAGCGTCATCACCGGCGCCGGAACCGACGATCGCGTTGTCGGGCTGATTTATATCTGCGCGCTCGCTCCGGACGCCGATGAAACGTCTCAGACGCAACAGTCCAAGTTCCCGAGGACCGACGTCTTCTCCCACATCGAAGTCGTGGATGGACGTATCTGGCTGCGTCCGGAAGGCACGAAGTATTTCTGCGGAGACCTTTCGGAGCAGGAGCAGAAGCTCGTTTGGGCGACCCAGGGCGTCCCCAAACCCGACCTGTTCAACGCGAAAGTCGGGGGAACCGCTTGGAAGTCGAAGCCGAGCTGGTACATCGTCGGCAAAAAAGACCATACCGTGCATCCTGACTTGGAGCGCTTCTTCGCCAAGCGCATCGGCGCAACCACCTATGAGCTCGACAGCAGCCACGTGCCGATGCTCTCCCAACCCGAACGCGTCATCGATGTAATCCGTACCGCCGCGAACGCGGTTCGAGCGCGATCAACAACTGCGTAAAAACGCGTTGCAACTCAGGAGGACCCGATGAACGCCGATGTTCTGACGACAAGAACAGCCGATGGAATTGCTGTGATTACGCTTGGTAGCGCAAAACGCATCTACTTCGACGAGGAGATGGGCGACGCGCTCACCGCGGCGCTGGACGGATTCGCGGGCGATGCCAACGTTCGTGTTGTCGTCGTGACTGGCGGCGCACCCGGTTATTTTATTCGGCATTATTCCATCGCTGCGCTTATCCGCCTCGCAGAGTCCCTGCGCGCGTCCGGTCGCGAGTGGCCCGAGAACGCGACCTACAATGGGGGGTTCCTGGACCAGGCGATCGCGCTGTGCGAGAGCATGCCAAAACCTGTAATCGCCGCCATTTCCGGCACAGCCCTGGCCGGTGGATTCGAGTTCGCGCTCTCCTGCGATCTTCGTATCGCTGAGGATGGAGACTACCTGATCGGATTCCTGGAGCCGCACCTTGGACTCGTTCCCGGCGCTGGTGGCACGCAAAGGCTGCCACGCACCATCGGAACGCCAGCCGCGCTCATGCACATCCTCATGGGCGATCCCCTCACTCCACGTGAAGCCGAAAGGAAGGGACTGGTGCACGAAACCGTCAGCGGCAAGGCTCTCGATCGCGCAATGGAGATTGCACAGCGCCTCTCG
>Ga0307475_10001241_pt1 | contig 15306 bp, 15 predicted proteins | sample atmos_gasesECM1C_FD_203317 | JGI IMG/M metagenome (GOLD analysis project Ga0307475, IMG submission 203317) | Hardwood forest soil microbial communities from Morgan-Monroe State Forest, Indiana, United States - atmos_gasesECM1C_515 | ecosystem: Environmental > Terrestrial > Soil > Temperate... | reverse complement strand
GGTGATTGAAGTGATCGAGGAAGAAAATCTGCGGGAGAATACTTTTGTGGTGGGCGGCTATTTCCGCAAGAAGCTCGAGGAGTTGCAGGAAAAATATCCGCTGATAGGCGATGTGCGCGGAATGGGAATGATGCAGGCTCTCGAATTGGTGAAGGACCGGCAGACGAAAGAGCCAGCCGCGCAGGAAGCCACACAGGTGATGGAGGCGGCGCGCAAGAATGGACTTCTGATCGGCAAAGGGGGCTTGCTTGGCAACACGATTCGCATGGCTCCGCCGATGAACATGTCGAAAGCTGATGTAGATGAAGGCATCCGACTTCTCGACAAGAGTTTCAGCGAAGTGCGCATATAATATTTCGTAGGATTGTTTAAGGACAAGCGATCATGGCGACAGCGACAGAAATAACGACGCTTTGCAGAAATTACATTAACGGCGAATGGGTGGAATCGAAGTCGCCGAAGATCGTGGAGCGACGCAATCCGGCCAATGCTGACGAAGTGGTCGCGCGCATTCCGCTTTCGACGCGACAAGAGATGAAGGAAGCGATAGCGGCGGCGAAGATGGCATTTCCCGCGTGGAGGGATACACCTGCGCCTGCGCGTGGGAAAATCCTGTTCAAAGCAGTGCGAATCATGGAGGAACAGAAAGAGGAACTGGCCCGGCTGCTCACGCGCGAAGAGGGCAAGGCGCTCAAGGACTCGTTGGGTGAGGTTCAGCGCTCCATCAACATCACCGAATTCATGGCAGGAGAAGCGCGTCGCCTGAACGGCGAGACGCTGCCAAGCGAATTGCCGAAGAATTTCTCCTATACGATTCGCCAGCCGCTTGGTGTGGTAGGCGTGATTACACCGTGGAACTTTCCGGTGGCGATTCCTGTGTGGAAAATTGCGCCCGCTCTTGTGTGCGGGAATACGGTGGTATTCAAGCCGGCGACTTTGACACCGCTTACGGCTATGAAGGTTGTGGAGATTTTCGAGCAGGCGGGTCTTCCGCCTGGAGTGCTCAATTTAGTGATGGGCTCGGGGCGCGACACCGGCGATGAGTTGGTTCAGAACCCTCACGTGCACGGGCTTTCGTTCACGGGTTCGAACGAAGTGGGCAGCCAGCTCTATGCGACCGGCGCGCTTCAGCTCAAGAAGTGCCAGTGCGAAATGGGCGGGAAGAATCCCATCGTGGTTCTCTCGGATGCGGATTTGCACCTCGCGATGGAATCGACGCTTTTTGGCGCATTTGCTTCTACGGGGCAGCGTTGTACGGCTACGAGCCGAGTGGTGATCGAAGAGAAGGTTGCGGATCAGTTCGTGTCAATGCTAGTGGAGCGCGCCAAGAAATTCTCAGTCGGCGATGGGCTCGAGTCCGGCGTCGAGATGGGGCCATCGGTTGACGAATCGCAGATGAACACTGTTCTTCGCTACATCGAAATCGGTAAAAGTGAAGGCAAGCTGCTTTGTGGTGGCGAGCGATTGAGTGGACCGAAGTACGACAAAGGATGGTTCGTTGCGCCTACCGTGTTTGATCATGTACAGCCGGACAGCGCCATCGCACAGGATGAAATTTTTGGGCCGGTACTGAGCGTGATTCGCGTGAAGAATTTCGATGAAGCTGTAGACGTGGCGAATTCTGTTCGATATGGACTGACGAGCGCCATTTACTCGACTGACTCGAACAAGATCTTCGAGTTCGTCGACAAGATTCAAACGGGCATGACGCACGTGAATTCGCCGACGGTTGGCGGCGAGGCGCACGTCCCGTTTGGCGGCACCAAGGCGACGAGCGTTGGCCCGAAAGAAGTGGGCAACACTGCGCTCGATTTCTACACGGACCTCAAAATCGTGTATATCGATTACACCGGACGCAAACGCGAATCGAGCATCTACTGACCGGCGGGAAAGTGTGGCGCGCGTATAGTTTCGCTTGTCTGACCTTCTGTATCGCGTTTTCTGCAGCTGCCAAAGATGATGGACGTATTCACTGGAAGCCGATCGATCGAGGGCAGGTGCACCTCGATGACAAACAACCGCTAAAGACGGCCGTCTACCAGCCGGATAAATCGCAAAAAAAGCCGAATCTCGTTTTAATCCTTCTCGGACATCGGTGGCTTGCGCTGGATATTAAAGCCAAGACCGTATATCAAGTGCTACCGAGTGATTTGCAGGCGCAAGGAGCCGATTTCGAAAGCGGGGATCTTTTCACCAGCGACCGATTGATTCCCACGAAGGACTGGATCGAGCGCGACGTCGGTCCTGCCGAGCGCATCAAGCTAACGCTGAACGATTACGGACGCGAACTCGAAATAATGTTGCCGCATCCGGCGGACCTTCGGGCTTTTTACTAACGATTCAGGCGTGCTGCGTGGGAGGGCCCGTTGCGCCGGCCATCTTCTGTTTCCAGGACATAGGCGGCAGGCCGTTATCAATCTGCTGCATTGTGATACAGCCGTCCACCGGACATACGAGCGCACACAAGTTACAACCAACACATTCCTCTTCGATGATGCGGGGCACATGAACCTCCATTCCGTTTGCATTGTGTTTGCTGTTTCCATTCTTGGCGGACGCGCGTTCGATGCACTGGTGCGCGCCGTCTTCACAAGCGACGTAGCAGAGCTGGCAGCCGATGCAAAGGTTGGTGTGAATCTTGGCGACGATTTTGTGGTTGAGATCCAGATCGCCCCAGTCCAACACGTTCGCCACGGCGCGGCCGCGAAAATCATCGATCGAGCGATAGCCGTGGTCGTCCATGTAGGCGGCCAGGCCGTCCGCCATATCTTCAACGATGCGGAAACCGTAATGCATTGCGGCGGTACAGACCTGAACCGTTGAGGCGCCCAGTGCGATGTGTTCTGCCGCGTCAATCCAGTTGCCTACTCCCCCGATTCCGACGATTGGAATCTTCACTTTCTTGGCGACGCTTGAAACAAGATGCAGGGCGATGGGTTTCACGGCGGGGCCACAGTAGCCGCCGTGCGAGGACTTGCCTGCTACGTTCGGGGTCGGTGCGAACGTCTCAAGATTCACGCTCATAAGCGAATTGATCGTGTTGATCAGGCTCACGGCGTCAGCGCCTCCGCGTTGAGCGGCAAGCGCAATGTGAGAGATGTCTGTGACGTTGGGCGTCAATTTTGAAATCACTGGAGTCTTTGCGACTTCCTTGGCCCAAGACGTAATCATCTCCGTGTATTCCGGGACCTGTCCGACGGCTGCGCCCATTCCTCGCTCGCTCATTCCGTGCGGGCAGCCGAAATTCAATTCGAGCATGTCTGAGCCGGCATCTTCGGCGCGGCGAACGATGTCGTGCCATGTTTCCCGCTTCGATTCGACCATCAGCGATGCGATTACAAGGTGCTTCGGATAGCGCTTTTTCACTTCCGCGATTTCGCGGAGGTTCACTTCGACAGGACGGTCGCTGATGAGTTCGATGTTGTTCAGGCCCATCATCTTTACGCCGTTCAAATCGATCGACGCGTAGCGTGACGATGTGTTTTGAATAGGTTCGCCAATCGTCTTCCACACGGCGCCGCCCCATCCGGCGTCGAATGCACGCATCACCTGGTCGCCGGTGTTTGTGGGTGGCCCGGAAGCGAGCCAAAAGGGGTTCAGCGATTCAACGCCGCACAGTTTCACACGCAAATCAGCCATCTCTCACCTCGCAACCACTTGCGTCGAACGACTTACGTCCTTCACGCGGCGCCAAATCAGCCAGCCGACTACGCTTAGCATACCGATCCAGCCGAGGAAGCGAACCGTCCCTGCAATCTGAACATCATGCTGCAACATTCCAAATTTGCCGAACAGATAGTTCCAATCGTGAATGAGGTAATCGCCATCACCGATCGTTAAGAGCGGCAACGCTTGCGCCCGGGCGTCCGCCATGTAGGTGGCAATCGGCAAAAACTGCTCAAAAAAGAAAAACATGCAGAAAGCAACGCCCTGTGCTTGTCGCTGGAATAGAAAGTAGATCGCCAATGCGATCGGCACGCCGAGTTGCATCAGTGTGCCACCCGCGATATTCAGAAACTCTCCGAAGAACCGAAAGAGCAGATGCCCACCTTCGTGAATCGGAACAAAAACCCCGTCCATCAGTAGTAGAAGGCCGTTGCCTCGTGCTGCCTGATAGAGAAACAGAAAGTAAAATCCCGACCAAGCCACCAAGGCCCAGCGAGCAATCGGATCCCAATCGTTCTCAAGAGCCTCTAGTAAGGGCAGGCGGTCGGTGAGGCTTCCGGGAAGCTGCACAACTCAATTCCTCGCACGGGGTGTGCCCAGCCATGCATTGATACTCTGTGCCGCTGCTTTGCCTTCCGCGACCGCGTCGACAACTTCTTTGCCACCATTCGTGCAGTCGCCACCCGCGAAATACTTCTGCGCGCCTGTGTGATATTTGTCGTTGATGGCAATCGTTCCGTTGTCGCGGACTTCGATGCCCGCAATGGTGCGAAACAGATCGGTCACAGGTTTTTGGCCGATGGCGCGGACCACCATATCCACCTCAATCTTGAACTCGCTACCGGGAATCGGCACAACTTTTCCGCGCTCTCGTCCGTTTCCTTGCTCGAGCCGAGTCCGCAGGCACTCGATCCCCGTAACTTTGCCCTCCTCACCGATAATCCGAACCGGCTGGGTATACCAGTGGAAAAGAATGCCGTCCTGTTTCGCAAGGTCGTACTCGTAGCGGAATGCCGGCATTTCCTTTTCACCGCGCCGATAAATCAAGTGAACGAAATCTGAACCGAGTCGCTTTGCGGCGGTGACAACGTCGATCGCTGTGTTCCCTGCCCCGATACAGGCGATCCGGCGGCCGACCTGGACTTCAGCAAACGACCGTAGTTTGGTGGCCTCAATGAATTCCATTGCACCGCAAACGCCGACCAGGTTTTCACCGGGCAGCGCGAGATCCCACGTTTCGCCCAAGCCAACGCCGATGAAGATCGCGTTGTAATCGTGTTCGAGCTGTGCGAACGGAATGCCGTGTCCGATTTCGATATTCTGCTGGAACTCGACGCCGAGCTTGCGTATCGGCTCCACCTCGCGAAGAGAATCGTCGGCCCGCAGCTTGTAAGCGGCAATTCCGTAAGTATTCAGGCCACCCGGTACGCTATTACGATCGAAGATCGTTACCTGGTAGCCGGCTTGTGCAAGCTCTGCAGCGCACGCAAGCGAGGCGGGACCGGCGCCGATGCAGGCAACGCGTTTCCCGTTAGGCGTGCCGGCGCGGACGAGCTGAATCTTACGGTCAAGCACGTAGTCAACCGCGTGCCGTTGCAAGCGTCCAATCTCGATCGGTTTTTGCCCTTTTTCGTGCATTACGCACGCGCCTTCGCAAAGAACCTCAGTGGGACAGACCCGTCCGCAACTTGCGCCCAAGATATTCGCTTCCAGAATCACGCGCGCCGACCCGCGCAAGTTACCTGTATAGATTTTCTTGATGAATGTGGGCACATCGATATGAGTAGGACAGGCGTGAATGCAAGGAGCATCGAAGCAATAGAGGCATCGGGCCGACTCGATGGCCGCCTGGCTCGGTGTCATTGGCGGCACGAGCTCAGCGAAGTTCTTTTCGTATTGCTCGGCCGAAAGAGGCGGAGCTGTTTCGTGTAGGGTCATAGAAATATTTTCGCGAGAATATGAGATTTCCGAAAGAGGCCATTTTAGTGCGATTGCCCCAGGATGTCTCCATGTTCCTTCCTGCTCCTGATGCGGACTAGTAAGGAGTGATCTCCTGGTAGCACGTCGGGGAAACCTCCTTCTCTCTGAGATGCCAATGCGTTGAAAGCGGTGTAAGCTACTCGCCCTGCAGGGAACACGAGGAGGCCACGATCCATGCGCTTCGATACGGTGATTCGCAACGGTACGGTTGTTACTGCCACCGACACCTATGCGAGCGATGTGGGCGTTGTTGGTGGCCGAATCGTGGCGATCGCCAAAGATTTACCAACGGAAAATGCAGGCAAAGTTATTGACGCTACCAATTGTTATGTGATGTCTGGGGGAATCGACGTCCACACACACCTTGATATGCCGTTCGGCGGTACGAAGAGCGCTGACGACTTCGAATCGGGCACGGTGGCCGCGGCGCACGGCGGCACGACCACCCTGATCGACTTCGCAATTCAATACAAAGGGCAAACTCTTCATCAAGCTTTCGACACCTGGATGAAAAAGGCCGACGGCAAGGCTGTGATCGACTACGCGTTTCACTGCATCATCACGGACTTACCCGACGCGCAGCTGCAGGAGATGAAGACGCTGGTTCATGAGGGCGTGCCGACTTTCAAGCTGTTTATGGCATACCCCGGTGTGTTCATGCTTGACGATGCTTCGATCTTTCGCGCGATGTCGGCGGCTGCGGATTTCGGCGGCATGATCTGTATGCATGCAGAGAACGGCGGCGCAATCGATGTCATCGTGCAGCGCGCGCTGGCCGAAGGGAAGCGAGCTCCGAAGTATCATGCGTTGACACGCCCGACCACCGCTGAGGCGGAAGCAACGTCGCGCGCCATCGCGCTTGCGGAGATGGCGGGTGCGCCGGTTTACATCGTGCACTTATCGTGTAATGAGGCGCTCGAGAAAGTCCGCGAAGCGCGCGATCGCGGATTGAGAGCCTACGCGGAAACGTGTCCGCAGTATCTTTATCTTTCACTGGAAAATATGGACGCCCCGGGGTTCGAAGGCGCGAAATACGTCTTTACTCCACCTCTTCGCGAAAAATGGCACCAGGAAAAGCTGTGGCAGGGGCTCGCTCAAGACGATCTGCAGGTGGTCTCAACCGACCATTGCCCGTTCTGCTTCAAGGAACAGAAAGAACTGGGAAAAGATGATTTCACCAAGATTCCCAATGGTGGCCCTGGAATCGAGCACAGGCTAAGCCTGGTTTACAGCGGCGGCGTCCACGGGAACCGTTTTTCGCCGAATCGCTTCGTGCAGCTCGTTTCGACCGCTCCTGCGAAACTCTTTGGCCTTTATCCTCGCAAGGGGACGATTGCAATTGGTTCAGATGCTGACATTGTCGTGTTTGACCCAAACGCGGAGCATGTAATCAGCGCGAAAACTCACCACATGCGCGTGGATTATTCGATGTTCGAAGGCATTCGAGTAAAAGGCACGCCGAAAGTCGTGCTGTCCCGCGGGCGTACACTCATCGAGAATGGAAAATTCCTTGGAAAGGCCGGAGCGGGCGAATTCATCAAACGAGAGAATCCAGCGAGAATCTAGCCATTGGCGATTCCTGCCACTTAAGGCCGCGAAACACCTGAAACCCACGGGATTCCAACCAGCCCTCCATTAACGTGCACTTCAACGACGTCGCCGGTTGCGAAGCGGTCAAAATCGCTTGGGTCTACAGGGACGCGCTCGAAGCGCCGGTCTTCGCGCCAGGAATTGACGATTAGTCGGCGGCTTGGAACCGGGCCGCGCATTGCGAACTTGCCAACCACCCGCGCAGTTTCGATCTGCGGCGGCGTGTGGTCAACCGCACCGTTTGCCAAAAGCAATAGTGCGAGTAGCCAAGGAATCGGAATCAGCCCGTAATATACCCGTTTCAATGCTTCGACCTCAGCGTGCCGGAGCGCGCGTCGCTCCACCCAAATCGCCACCCCGAGGGTCAAAAAGAACAGGACGCCGATGAAAATAAGGATTCCATCCAGATCGAGGGCCGGATAGCGTCCGCTCGCCGCAACAAATGCGATTGCACCAAGCAGGAAAAGGGCAGTGCGATTCAATAGTTTGCTGCGAAGCGAAAATTCAGCAGCCGCCGAGCCTAGCCCACAAGCTTCGCAGACATCCGCGTTCCGATCCGCTCCACAGTTCAAACACCGCGTCATGTTTATGCCCGCGCTGACCCCAACAATAATTCATGCTAAGCGGTGCCTTATGAACTGTCAATTCAGGCACACGCCCACGCCCTTAAATTAGACACCAGAAATCCCGGTGATGGCTGACGTATAATCGCAAAATGACGCTGCAGCAGTTTTTTCTAAAGCAAAAGGAAGCCATACGGGCTCGTAGCCGTGACGTGTTTGGCATGATTCGTCCGGAGGACATGAGCTGGAAGCCGGAAAACGGAGCGCTGACCGTAGGGGAATTGTTGCGGCACTTGTGGGTGTCTGAAGAAGGCGTGCGACGTTGTGCGCTTGACGGTGATTTCGGGTATTACGAGATTCGCGTGCCGAAAGGACTGCACGCCGTAATGGGTTCTCCCGGTTCGCTTGAAGACGAATTGAAGAACCTCGAGCGAGTGCACGCGGAAACTATCCAGGCTGTGGCAGCCTTGCCCGAAACTGCCTTTGACGAGGAACGATCACATGCCGCGCTTGGCTTTCGCCGAAAAGTTTCCGTGATTCTATTCGGGATCAACGAGCATGAGATTCATCATCGCGCTCAATTGATGACCTACTTGAGGATGCTTGGAACGCCAGTTGCGGTGAAGCTGGCTACGAAGTAGCGCCACCGGAGACGGCTACTTGACTTGGCGGACGCTCGCTGGTTGAACGTCGTTGCAAGCCATTACTTCGTCGCGCCCGTTAGTGATTAGTCCGCAATCGATGTCTCGGGCGCTTCGAATTGCTTCTTCCGCAGTGGAACCACGCGCGGTGGCGCAGTGCGAGCGGTCTTTGAAGTTTACACAGACTTCGTATTCCTTCTGTGTCTGCTGCAAAGTGGAATACAGGAGCACGCCAAAGAAGGCGATACCGCCAAGCACCACGATCCAGCGCATCTGTGTCGACTTCTTGGCCATGGAGTTCCTCTGTCGCCTGTCGCGAGACTAATCTAGATTATCCCGCTGCCCTGTCGCGCGCCGGTCTAATTCCCGTTCGATGTACTTCTTCAGATGTGGCGCGAGGGACTCGAGCGTTGCGATTTCCTTTAGATCATGCACCGTCAGGTTTGGGAGCATAGCTGATACAACGGGCGCCGGAGTGTGAGCGTTCCGCATCAAGCCAAGCCGAACATTGTATTGGCAGGACCATTTCGGGTGTTGCGCAATTGCGATCACCACTCGTTCAGGTACATCCGGCTTCGCGAGTACCTTCAGTATTTGGCTTTCGGCAAGAAATCCATTGCCGAGGGCCAACTTGATTGCCTGTGGATGCCCTTCCGCCAGAACGGCCCCTGCAATCCTTGACGGGCCGCGCCGCGCCAAAGTCAACTTCTCTCCGACGGGCATATGGGGGATCCGAGTGAGAATAATTGCCTCGGCCGCTCGCCGTACGTCGGCGGGCGCAGATGGCTGCAAACTCACGCTCACCAAATCGAAAAGAAACAGCTGGCGGAGAAGAGCGAGCGTAATGCGCCTGGGAGTGTGGGGATGCTTAGCAAGGCGCAGGCGAACGCGTTCGCTCGAAGTCCATTTACCCGCATCGGCAACAGCGGATAGGAGTTTCGAGGTGAGATCTAAACGCTCAAGCAGGTGAACAACGTCAGGCTCGTCGAAATTCGGATTCTCGAGTAGCGCAAGCAGAGTCGCTTCGCTGGCATCGTGAACCAGAACTTTAATTTCTTCGGCACTGGCTGACCGCGCGTGTTGTGCGGCCAGAGCGGCGTCATCCGGCATGGGCCTTGCGTCGTCCCGAGCGGATCGCGAGCTGAGCTGCAGCCTCCGCGGGCTTCATCGCAAGCGAAATCAATCTCGCGCGGGGAGCTACACGATTCAAACCCTCATCAATCGCTGTGTCAAAAAACCTGCTGCGCCCCACCGCACCGCCAGCTTTCGCGATGGGAATCTCACGATCGTTCAACTTAAGTCTAGACAGTACACTGGCAACAAGCTCGGTGAGGGATTCGGTCGCGTTGGACAAAATGGACTCGCAGACCGGATCTCCCTTGTCTCCAAGCTCGGCGACCAGCGGAAAAATTCGGGGAAACACATCATCAGGATTCTTCACAACCCAATCGAGAACTCGATTCCACTCCGCGCATCCCAACCATTTCAGCACGCGTTCGGATAGCGCCGTTTCGGGGCCACGATTTTCCTCAGCACGGACCACAGCGGCAAGCGCGCGTCTTCCGATGTCGAACGCGCTACCCTCATCGCTAAACCAAGGACCGCGGCCACCTGCTCGCGATGTCTCGCCACCAGCCCCGCGCCCGTAAGCAGCGGATCCAGTGCTGATTATCAGCACGAGACCTTCGCCGTCGCCTACTGCCGCTTGCAGGGTAATGGCCAAGTCCGTCGTAACTGTTACCGCCGCCTCGGGGAATGCATTCTCAAGGAAAGTACCGATTCGTCTTGCAACCACATCTCGTCCTGCACCACCGATACCAGCGTAAATGCCGCGAATATCTCCGGCTTTGATGTGCTGGTGCTCGAGCACCACATCGGCTGCGTCGCTAAGGGTGAACCATGCCTTGGCGTAGCCCGCCCGAATCGGATTTGATGGGCCCGCTGTTGAACGGGCGAGAGTTTTACCCGAGCCATCGACCAGTATGCAATCCGTTTTCGTCCCGCCGCCGTCAAGCCCCAGGAAGTATTCTGTGTTGGCGTGTTTTTTATCGGACATTCATCCTCGCTGTACTTGACAGGCTTCGAAGACGGCAGTTAGCATCGCGCCACCCGCCGGCCTTCATGAGAAACGGGCGCGATGCAAATCAGCCCAATCGATCTCGGTATCCTCGTTCTGTACCTTGCAGGTATCACGCTTTTCGGCGCATATTTCCGGCGCGGTCAAAACAGTCTTCGCGATTATTTTCTTGGCGGGCGCACCGCGCCTTGGTGGGCAATCGCGTGCTCCATTGTCGCCACCGAAACCTCGACACTCACAATTATCAGCACTCCCGGCATTGCTTACGGCGGAAACCTCGGATTCTTGCAAATCGTGCTGGGCTATCTTGTCGCGCGCGTGATTCTGTGTGCTGTACTGATCCCGCAGTATTTCCAAGGCGAATTCTACACGGCTTACCAGCTTCTCGAAAAGCGATTTGGGACGCGAATGCGGTCAGCGGCTGCGGTGGTGTTCCTTGTCACCCGCGCGCTTGCGGAAGGCGTTCGAATATCGGCCATCGGAAAGGTGGTGAGCGTCGCATTCGGGACGGGCGAACGAATCTCAATCTTGATTATCGCGGTGCTCACTTTGTTCTATACGTTTGAAGGCGGGATGCGCGCTGTGATCTGGACTGACGTGATCCAGTTCGCGCTCTACATTACGGGCTCGGTGGCGGCATTCTTGCTTCTGCTTCACAAGATTCCAGGTGGCTGGATGGAGGTTACCCGTGTTGCGGCGGCGGCGGGCGGCAAGCTCACGATTTTTGACTTCGCGTTTAGCCTCACAAAGAGCTACACATTCTGGGCCGGTATTCTGGGCGGCACGTTTCTTACGATGGCGAGTCATGGAACGGATCAAACACTCGTACAGCGATTGTTCGCGGCGCGGAATGAGAAGGACAGCAAGACCGCGTTGCTCGCCAGCGGCGTGATCGTATTCGTGCAATTTTCTCTCTTCCTCGTGCTGGGCGTGATGCTGTTCGTATTTGCTCAACAAGGAGCGCTGCAGAATCCGGGCAATGACCCTGATCGCCTTTACCCTCAATTCGTCGTTCGCCATATGCCTGTAGGCCTTACGGGGCTCGTTCTGGCATCAATTTTTGCGATCGCGATGTCGAATGCCAGCGGTTCGTTGAACTCGCTGGCTTCCTCCAGCATCATAGACCTCGGAAAACGGCGTACCGACCAGGGAGCGCTGGCGCTGGGGCGGTCGCGGATTATGACGATTGTCTGGGGCGTGATTCTCGCGCTGCTCGGATTGATTCATTGGGGGCCAGTTTTAGTCGCTGGTCTCACAATTACGTCGATTACATACGGGGCTATGCTGGGTGTGTTTTTGCTCGGGACGTGGAACCGGCGCGCAAATGAAACAGGGGCGCTCGTGGGCTTCGGGGTCGGCCTAGCGTCCATGCTCTGTGTTGCGAAACTTACGCCATTGGCGTGGACCTGGTACGTTTTGGTCGGCACGATCATTACCTACTTTGTAGGAGGGCTTGCAAGTATCGCCGCCGACGGGGGACAGGGACCGCGTCAAATTCGCCATCAGGTTAGGCGTCAGTTTCTACGGAACAATTCCACGGACCAAAGGAGAAATTTATCGCCATTTCTGCTGAAACAAAGCCGCCACAGCGCCTCGAATTAATTCGCGGACTTGGCGCTTGGGCTGCCGCTGCGATCGTCGTCGGCACCATGATCGGCACCGGAATTTTCCTTAAGCCGGCGGAGATGGCCCGCGAAGCTGGTTCAACGGCAGTCGTGTTTGCCGCCTGGATCGTGGGCGGAGTGCTATCAATGTTTGGCGCGCTTAGTTTCGCCGAACTCGGAGCGGAAATACCGGAAGCCGGCGGCGAGTACGCCTACTTGCGGCGCGGATTTGGTCCTGTGTGGGGATTCCTATTCGGATGGACACATTCAATCGTCGGCCGCCCGTCATCCACCGCATCAATTGCGGCCGGCCTGATGCGATTTGTCGGTTTTCTGTTCCCGGCTATCGCTGCGCCTATCTATACGCTCCATGTACAATTGCCTTTTTTCTCGGGGCATCATTCTGAGTTTGCGTTTACGTGGGCACAGCCGCTTGCCGTTCTCGCACTCATCCTGATGACGTTTATAAACTATCTCGGCGTTCGGCTCGGTGGACAAGTCCAGATCGGCCTCACGATCATCAAAATCACCTCGGTGGTCGCTATTATCGGCTTCGGATTCTTTCTCTCGCATGGGCGTGCAGCAAACTTCCAACCGATTTGGCCGACATCACTATCCTGGAGCACAGCAACGTGCTTTCTGGCGGCGCTAGCCGCGGCGCTGTGGGTGTTTGATGGCTGGGAAGACCTGAACCTGGTTGGCTCGGAAATCAGGGAGCCCGGTCGAAACATTCCTCGCGCGCTAATCGGCGGAGTTGCGTTTGTCATTGTTCTCTTCAGCGTTTTTAGCGCGGTTTGCTTTTACGCATTGCCGTTTGATGTCGTTGCAGCGTCCCAGCACGTCGCGTCGGATGTCGTGGAAAGCTTTGCAGGTCGCGGCGCAGCCGTGTGGGTCACATTGGCGATGGTAATCTCGGCGCTCGGTACTTTGAACTCGTCGGTGCTTAGCGGAGCTCGAGTTGACTACGCTATGGCGCGAGACGGAATCTTTTTTCGGTTCGCAGGATCTATCCATCCGAAATTTCGAACTCCGGGAAACGCACTGATTTTTCAATGCTGTCTTGCTAGCGTGATGGCTTTGACGGGAACATTCGAAGATCTCACTTCCCTCTTCATTTTTGCCGGATGGATTTTCTACGGTTTGGCGGTTGTCGCGCTCTTCCGCTTGCGTGGCTCGGAACCTAATATGCCGCGGCCCTACGAGACTTGGGGCTACCCCATAGTTCCGCTGATTTTTGTGATTGGCGCAATGGTGTTGACTGTCAGTATCTGGATTCAGCGACCAGTGCGTTCGTCAATTGGCCTGGCTTTGATGTGCACCGGCCTGATTTTTTATCGGTATTGGAGCAAACGGACGACTGAATAGAAGTCCATTGAAGGCCGCTAAACGCGCTGAAACGCTTCACCGCGGACATTCGATGGCACGAGTTGCGGATGAAACAGGTGCGCGAGGAGTTCTACTCCATTTGCGAGTCGCGGGCCTGGACGCGAAAAATAACTATTAGCATCAACTCCAAAAACCCGCTTGTCGCGTATCGCCGGCAGATTCTTCCAACTGGTCGGCAGCTCTTGTAAATCGAATTCATCTATGGCGCGCCGTGAGCTATATCCGCACGGCATCACGACAATGATCTCAGCGGCGGTTTCTGCGATTTGCTCCGCCGTGGCGCGAAACGACGGCTCGCCCCCACATCCTAATACGTCCTCGCCTCCCGCCTTCACGACCATTTCTGGAACCCAATGCCCGGCTATATAAAACGGATCCATCCATTCGAGGCAGAGGACACGCGGCCTGGCAGCGGCCGCAACTTTCATTTCGATTGCGGCAACCCTTTGCGCGAGAGTAATTGCCAACCCCTGAGCATCTCGCCGCCGGCCGGTCGCCTCGCCAATTCTGCGAATGTCTTCCCACACATCCGCAAGCGAGTGAGGCGTTAGAGAAAGGATTTTGGGTCTCTTCGAAAAACGCGTAAGTGCGGTAGCCAGATCCTCTGGCGAAGCCGCACAAACGTGACAAAGATCCTGCGTAATAATGAGGTCAGGCGCCAGTGTTGCAAGCAGCTCCGCGTCCACCGCGTAGATGCTCTCGCCGCGTGAGACAAGCTCCATCACTTCTTGATCGATTGCCGCGGGCGGCGCTTGAGGATCGACTCGCGGACGAATCAGCGGCGGCTTCTTCGCCGCCTCCGGCGGATAATCACACTCATGCGTCACCCCGACAACGGCGTCGCCGAGACCTAGAGCGTAAAGAATTTCTGTCGCTGACGGCAGGAGTGAACAAATCCGCACAATTGCCTCAGTGAAAATTCAAGCGCCGCGACACAGATAAGGCGCCATGGCCAACTCCGTTCCGGGAAGGAGATCGGCAAATACGAATCCGTCCCGCTCAACGATTTCTCCTACACTTATCAGAAGCGGAGGCCGGAACATAGGACCAGCGCATGCAAACGTATGAAATTCTCCGTTTTCACCACAAGGGTCCACTTCACGCGGCAACTCTGCGAGCAATTTCGAGTCGAACCGGCGCCCGGCAAACGCGCGATCGAGTCGTGCCGGATCGACGCAGGTAATGTACGCCGAAAGGCCACCTTCGAGCATTTCATTAGCAAGAACCTGGGTATTCCTTCGCCAAAGCGGAAACACAGCTTTCATACCGCATGCGGTGAGATTCTTCTCACGAAAAGCGCGGATATCTTCGAGAAACAAATCGCCAAACACGATGTGGAAGACTCCCTCGGACCTCGCGCGCTCCATTGCTGACGCCATAGATCGTTCGTAATCCTGGTTCTTGCAGTGTGCCGGAATGGGTACTTTGACGAGCGGGAGACCGACCGCGGCAGCCTGCATTTCGACTAAGCTTTCGCGAACCGCATGCATGGCAACTCGCGAGTAGTCGCGGTTGATCGTCGTCAGCAGGGCGACGACATTGACTTCACGGGTTTGTCGCACAGCATGCAATGCCCAGGCGCTATCTTTGCCACTACTCCAGGCGAGCCATGCTTTGGGTAGGTTTGCCATCGCCAAAGCCAAATTCTCCAATCGAACAATTCAATGGTACAGCAGATACTTCTCACGCATCGTTCGAAATTTATCGAGATCAGCAGCCCATCCCGCTTCGATTTCCTTCGGGTCCTCGCCGCGCGCCAGTCCGTCGACCGCGGATCGCGAGCCAAGAAGCTCGATCAT
>Ga0307475_10001240_pt1 | contig 15310 bp, 31 predicted proteins | sample atmos_gasesECM1C_FD_203317 | JGI IMG/M metagenome (GOLD analysis project Ga0307475, IMG submission 203317) | Hardwood forest soil microbial communities from Morgan-Monroe State Forest, Indiana, United States - atmos_gasesECM1C_515 | ecosystem: Environmental > Terrestrial > Soil > Temperate... | reverse complement strand
AAGTGCACGGTTCGGCAAGAATGCTTCGGCTCGTCCTCGAAAGAATTCCCAAACATTTCACTCCGTACAAGCAAGAGCCGTCGTATCGGCTCACCTACTACACCGAAAAACTGGAATGTGTGCACGAACGGTTCTATTTCCCGCAAGCCGGCCCGATGACAAAGCGCCGGCACTGCGCGGTCTGTGCCCTCGCTCGTTCCCTGCCCGAAAAGAAGCCGGCCGCGTCGGTACGCGCGCCAGCTGAGGAGAAACAAGCATGAGTGTTACCTGGGGAGATCCCGAAGGTCATACCGCGGCTTTCGTGAAGGCGCTCGAGGAGTTTCACCGCGAGCACCCGGATGAAAGCCGGCCGTTCGAGCAGCTCGACCGCGAACAACAGAGCGCCATCCTGGCACGCCAGGTCGAGCTATATCAGATCGTGCGAAATCGCTCGACGGTGCATGCGTGACGGTTTCCGGATACCGGATCGATCTGAATCACTATCACGGGAAAGCGTTCTGCCTCGCCGGCGGTCGCAAGGTCTGTGCCCGCCGGCCCGAATTCCTTCTCCATTTTGCCTATACGAAGAGCATCACGACGAAGGACGGCGCCCGTAGTGAGATCGAAGTGGTTGCGAATCGGCCGGCATGCCGTGAGCACGCGGAAAAGTTTGCGAAGAAACACAAAGTAGGAGTGCCCGCGGTCTTGAAACGGAGTCGGTGAAAGCTTCGGACCTTCACCGACTCATGGGGCACGAACAAGGGAAAAGCTGACTCGTTATATGCGCATTCTACCTCGACTGGTGCCGTCTGATTCCGAACTTGTTTATATGTCGATCACTCTGCTCGAGGATCCCGACGGGCGAGCGTACAAGCTGCGGCTCAAGCGTCACCTGCAGCGCTTCGGTTACATCCTGACACTTTTCGGCACTGCTTGGTTCGCGGGCTACGCGATCGCGCTGCCGGTCCGCATCGCCCGCGGTCTCTATACACCCGTCTGGTGGTGGTTCGCGATCGACATTCCGCTCGTGTTCCTCCTCTGCGGTCTCGTTCTCATGTTCCACGTGGAACGTTTGTATCGAAAGGTAGGTCTATGAACGATCTGACAATCCAATTGCCGGATGAGGCACTGGAGATTTTGAACGAGCTCTCAGAGACGCTTGATCCGGACAAGAACGAGTCTGGAATCAAATTGCTAGCGCTGTGCGTTGCTAGAAAGTTCCGGATGGCTGCAGACAAAACGACTACAACCCTGATCATCAATCCTGCCGTAACTGACGTACCGCAGGTCTTGCGGACGGTAAAAGCACTCTGCGAAAAGAAACTTTTGGAATTCGAGAAACGCAAGTGACAACCTACGTCGGAGTTCGCCACGAAGGCCGCGCGATCGTTTCAGTCGTTGACCGCGAAACGAATTGCGCCTCGATGCTCGATGCCGGTCGGCGCTATGTGAATCATTCGCCGACCGGCTTTGAGTGGGGTTATCTCGGATCCGGCCCTGCACAGCTGGCGTTCGCGATCCTGCTCGATCACTACGGTGCCCCAGGCCCGGCCCTGCTCTTCTACCAAGACTTTAAAGAGCACGTGATCGCAAACTTCAACGCGAACCGCTGGGAACTCACGACAGAAGAAATCGAGACCGCACTCGACCGGATCCGCATCCTGCGCTCACGCTCGCAAACGGAGGCCACATGGCAGAGTTCAACCTAAAGATTACCGATAACGAGCGCATGCTCCTGATGTACGCACTCGTCTACACGATCGACAGCAGGAATCTGCAGGTGATCGGTAAGCTCTGCCAGGGTGAGCCTCACGCCGATACTTCGACTCTGGTGCAACGGCTCGCATCGCTGGCTAACGGCGAGCCGGCCGCCAGGCCATCGCAACCGGCGGGGATGCCGGCCGCGGTGGAAACAAAAACCGCGCCGGTAACCCCAGCACTAGACAACCCGCCGGCGCGGTTTATTGATCCCGAGATCACCGAGCGCACCTTTCGCACCGACTCGATCACTAAAGTCGGCAATCGCCTGGTGCTCAAGTGGAAGGACCGCGACGCGGTTCTGCAGGCGTCGTGTTGGGATGCGGCGCTCTTCCCTGCTCTGCTCCGCACCGTGAAGCTTGAGACGACTTACCTCGTCAAAGCTGTCAAAAAGGGGAATGCGACCTATCTCAACGTGGTGGGTGTGAAGTGAAGTGCGCCGGTTTCAAGCTCTACGAGTTGCTTCGCCTGATGACCGCGATCCGGCTCGAGGATCCTCGGTTGTGGGAGGAGATCAGAGCGTTTGCAGTTCGGAAAAGTTCTCTCGAGGAGCGGGAGAAAACCGGCCGGCGGATGTCGGAGGGCGAGCCCTTGAATACCGGAATCCGGATCCGCCGGCCGGCAAAGGAAAGCCAATGACTCAACACTTCACACGGAACACGGTCTCGGCGCAGTTCTACTGCTCGAAGTGCAACCGCATGACCGCACACCGGATCGATGATCGCCGCAAAGGTCCGTGTCTTGAGTGCATCGCTCGCCTAGAAGAGAGCAACACAAGCAAGAGCTCGAGCAGGCTCGCGACGAAGAAGCAAACGGAGATGTTTCCCGATGAGTGAACGGATTACGACAGCACAGGTGCGGATCCTGTCACGGCAATTCGAATCGGAGTGTTGCCCGGTCTGCAACAAGTGGAAACAGACCCGGTGGTGCTTCTGCCGCGGCTGCTATTTCGCACTGAAAACGGCGCAACCGGCGCTCGCCTCCGGACTCTGGCACCAAGCTTTTGACGGCACCGATCGATTTTTCGAGAGTTACGCGCGCGCGAAAGCGTGGCTCTCGACCACGGGGTTACAGCGCACCAAAAACGAACAGGGAGGGTTGTTCGCATGATGACGAATCTCTTGAAGAAACTCGTTCCGAACGGGAAAGATCACACACTCGAGGTTCCTAAGTACGAAGGGAACGTTCTCAACGTGCAAGCGGTTGCAGTGAAGGACGAAGACATCGTAGTGCTGCACCCGATCGTCGAGATGTCGAAGAGTGCGGCTCTTGTGCATGCCGCTTGGCTCGTCGCCCTGGCCGATCAGACTGAAAACTTTGAAGAGTTTCGGGGCGTGCTGAAAGCGGTGCTCGAAACATGAGCGACGAACAGACTTTCACAACGTTTTCACTCGAGTGTGCAGGCCGATGCGGGCGTGAGATCTCTTACGCGACTCCGGACGAAAAGGAAGATCTTACCGATTCCATGGCGCGGGGTGCCGGTTGGGCGACTGTAGATCTCACGAAAAACGGCGTCGGTATCTACTGCCTAGCCTGCATCCGTGAAGCGCGCCGGCTTGTGAAACAACTCGGAATGGCGGATGAGAAATGAGCGGCGTTTGTTTTAGTTGCCTGCACAACATGCACGACGGTGTGTGTCGAAAGATGCTTCTCGATGTGCACGGCTCGTACGAATGCCTTTGCCCCGACGGTGTAACCGCACCTAGCGGGATGGTGCAGATCAAGATTCCCGAGGATGTATGGCAGTTCTTTAGCGAGACGTCGCACGGCCGCGGTGAGCAAGCGATCGCGACCACACTCCGCGCCATTATGGGGCTGTTCGCATGAAATTCTCCGTCCCTTTGCTTCCCCCATCGGTGAATCACTACAAGCAACCGCGGCGCGGTGGTGGATGGTACCGCGCCGCGGATGCGATCGCGTTTGTCGATGCCGTTTGTGTCTTCTCGCACCGAATCATGGTGACCGGGAACTTCTACGAGATCTCGCTCACCTTCCACCTTGGCCCGAAGAAACAGAAACTTTCCTCAAACGATCTCGACAATTTTCTAAAAGTCGCACTCGATTCGCTCGCCCGCGCCCGGGTGATCGTGAACGATGGCCGGGTGCTCGATCTCAGCGTGCATAAACGATTCGTTTCAACCGACCGTGAACAGCGGACGGATTTCTCTGTGGAAGGGATGCAACTCGATGAGAGAGAAGTTCTTTCAGGAAGGGCATTACAAGCTTCGGCTCGATGACATCAAACCGAAACAGGCGAAACCGCATAACCGCATTCACCTCAATTGCTCGATGCTTCTGCTCGAGGAAGATCTCCGTTATGCGCCGACGAAGATCCGCCGAGTGTGGGAGATCGTCTCAAATCCCGAACTCGACACCGTGAAGATCGCGATCACCTCAAAGCTTGCCGGCATGGATGTCGAGATCTTCCCCACACCGCCGACGTCGAAGTCGGTGCCTCTCCTGATCTCACTGACAAACACGATCTTGCGAGACATCGAAGTACACCGCCGGCTGAAAGGTGAGATCCGGCTCTACTTCTCGATCGGGATGGCCTGGGATACCGCGGTCTGGAAGTGGGGCGGAAAGCAGTTCTCGATGGATTGCTTCGCGAAGTTCTCACAATCACAGACGGAACTATTCGACGATAACCCGGCCGATCAGGCGATTACGCCATCTGAAGAGCGTGAGAGGCTTCGCGGGGTCGAGGTCGACAGTTTGGCTCAAGAGCTCGGCACAAACGCAGCAGCGAGCCTCGAATCGCCGGGAATTGACCCTTTACGCGCCGAAGGTGCCTTCGATCAGAACAAACCACGGAAGAGTAAAGCGAAAAAACTGCGGACTCTGGCCTTCCGCAATGCCAAGGGGAAAGCCGATGCCAGACCAAACGCCTGATTTTGACGCTTATTTATTCGAACGCCGAGCCCTCTACCGGTTGGTGAAAGATGCGGTCCACCTGCTGAACGCGATTCTCGATGTACCGATCGATCATCCGATTCCCTTCCTCTTGCGGGAACGGGCTGCAGCGCTGGTCGATGGGATCCGAACTCTAACCCGGCCGAATCAGCAGAATGGCGAGAGAAAGCGTGATGCTAGACCAAGCGCCTGATCAGGCTGAAAGGTGGATGTGTCCCTGCTGCTCGAACTGGTTCAACGCACCGGAGGGGTGTGCGGAGTTCTGCTCGATCGAGTGTGCACGCACCGCGCAAAACTCTTACCGGGAATTCGGAGAGTTGCGCCGCTGTCAGAGTTGCCGGCGGGAGTTTGTCGCCTTCGAACGTTATCACCGGCTTTGTCCGGCGTGCGCGTGCGGAATTCACAGGTCGGAAGCCGATTGTGCATAACTCGAGTGATTTTCACAGGGGGGCTGTGCACGAGTTCACTCAGTAGAAACGCAGTCGGGATGCGGTTTCCCACATTTTCACAGGCGCCTGCTACGGCTTCTGGTTTTGACTTTAAGGTGTTGGTGTTGATTTTGATCTTGATTTTGATCTTGGTTCTTAGTTGAGATTTTCGCGCGCGCGTGCGCGTTCTCTTTATGCGCTTTGAAACTCGCAAGTATCGCGAAGACTTCGCCGGGCTCACGCACCGTGTGATCGACACGGAGGACGGCGAAGTTATCGACGAAGCGATGACGGCAGAGGAAGCACAGGAGTTCGCCGACACGCTGAACTCACTCTGGAAGTACTACCGAGATCACCTATGAAACTGATCGCGATACTGTGCGTTATCTCGGCTGCACTCGCGATCGTCGGCGGGGATATCCCGGGCGCGATCGGTCACGTGCTGCTCTACGCCTCCGGTGTGATTGCCGGCGCGATGTTGTTGGTCATTGCTTTTGCTTATCGCGAGCGTGAGCTCGAGCGGAAGGATAACCCGCGGTGCTTTTTTCCGGACTGCGGCGCCGATCTCGGCTCGTTCTATTCGAATCGAATTCGGATGGAACGGAAGGGGAAGCGATGAGACTTGCGCTCGTTTTCGTGCTCGTCCTTTCCGTCGGCTGCAAGCGTCAGACACCGGTACCTGTGAAACCCGCACCGCCGGCGAGCCAACCGAAAACACACGCAACCATCGCCCCGCCGCGGTCGGGCGATGTTGTGGTCCGCAACTGCACATTGACAAAAGAAACAAACGGCCGTGTCGACTGCATCTGCCGACATGCAAACACTCATATCGATTCAACTGATACCTCGAAGCAATCGCTGGTGTGCCGATGAGGCTCTACGTCTATCGCTGGAATCGCCAGGGGCGCAAAGGACAAATCTGCCGGGTGCTTGTACGCGGTGCGATGAATTCTTGCCTGGTCGAGTTCGCCGATGGCTTCAAGATGGTAACGAGCCGAAATGCGCTGCGCCGGCTCTGATGCCCTAGGATTGGGGGCATGCGTGCTGCACTTTACGCTCGAGTGTCAACAAACGATCGAGGCCAGGATCCAGAAATGCAACTCCGTGAGCTCCGCGAATTCTGTGAACGGCGCGGCTGGTCCTATGAGATCTTCGCGGATCCCGGTTATTCGGGTGCGAAGGTGAGCCGGCCGGAACTCGATCGCATGCTCGCGCTCTGCCGGCGCCGGAAGTTCGATGTCGTGGTCGTCTACCGGTTCGATCGCTTCGCCCGCTCGACTAAGCAGTTGGTCGACGCGCTCGAGGAATTTGGCCGCCTCGGCATCGAATTCGTATCGCTCCACGAACAGGTCGACACCTCGACACCGAACGGGAAGCTGCTGTTTCATATCTTCGCGGCGATCTCAGAATTTGAGCGCTCATTGATTCGTGAGCGAGTGATCTCAGGTCTCGCGCATGCGAAGGCGAAGGGGAAACGGCTCGGCCGGCCGGGCCGGAATCCGGACGTCGAACAGATTAGGGCTCTGCGGCGTTCCGGGGCCTCCTGGCGCCACATTGCCGCGGTGATGGGGGTTCCGGTCTCAACCGTGCGCCGCGCGCTTCTCGTGGGCCAGAAAAGCGCGACGGAGGTAGTCCAGTAACGTGCGGCGTTCTTGCACGCGGCAAGAGTCGAGTGGAACCACAGCGTTGCGATTCGCTGCCACTCGGTTAACAACGGCCTGATGAGCAGGCCCGCACGGTTTGAGAAAACGGGTGTGCCGAAATCCTAGTTTCCGAATGCGGAGAAAGTGTCTTGTTTTCAGTGTGCGAAAATTCGCACAAAGGCTGTACCGAAAAGGGATGTTTTTGAACCGCTATGGGGACTAACTACTACGTGCATTTCGAATGCTGTTCCCACTGTGGCCGGCCGGCTTCGAAAGAGCACATCGGCAAGAGCTCGATGGGTTGGTCTTTCAGTTTTCACGGCACCGATGAGATTCGTTCGTGGAAGGACTGGCAAAAGGTTCTCGAGAATCCAGCAAACCGGATTTTTGACGAATACGAGCGTGAGATGCCGTTCGATGAGTTCAAGGCACTGATCGAGAAAAAGAAGATCGAGCGCTTCAATCACGCGCGCGACACTGACGATCCTGACTCGCCTTACTATCAATATATGCGGGAGACCTACGGGCGCGACTGTTTTGTCTCTCACTATCAAGAAAACTGGCTCGACGATGAAGGGAACAGTTTTTCAGCGGGGGAATTCTCGTGAGCACACAAGAGGAAAAAGCGAAAGCGCTGGTAGATGCCCAAAAGGCGGAATTGAAAGCGGCACTCGAGAAACGGGAAGAGGCCGAAAAGGCACTCGCCAAGCAACGAGATGAGGAACTCGTCGAGAAGTACCGACACTTTCAGGCTCTAGCGTTCCGAATGGTGGTCGGTGATCCTCAGCCGGGAGAAACCTTTAGTTTCGATGAGAAAGAAGTCCGGCACATGGCCGAAATGCTGCTTCTGCTCGACATCGCTCGCGGTTCTCACTGGTCTCGTTTCCGGGCGCGCTACAGTGGGAACTACTGATGATGAGCACCGTCCTGATCATCGTCGGAATCGACATCTTCCTCGGCTCGCTCTACGCCGGCTGGTGGGACGATCAGGAGATGAAAAAGCACGTGCCCTATGGTGACCTGCCCTCGATCCTGCCCTTGCATGCAATTCGTATGGTTACGTTTGCGGTGATGTCTCTCGTTTTTGTTCCGCTCTGTCTGACCGGTGTGATCATTGTCGCGGCGCAGACTGCCTATAGTCGATTGCGCTTCCATCGTGCCTTGTGGTCCCTGGGGTGGAAGCTGCGAAAAGCTAGTCCAGAGACGCGACGTTTCCTGCGCGAGGTTGTGAAGAAGGCGCGCAGATGAGCACCGTCCTTCTAGGTTACGAGCTCCGCACCGGCCGGCCGATCGAGATCCCGATCGGGCACCTGGCGATCACGGGGCAAAGCCAGGCGAGCGGAAAAACGACCACGCTCGAGGGGCTCGTCTCGCGCTGCGGTCTCCGTGCCGTCGCCTTTGTCACGAAACGCGGGGAAGGAAGCTTCCGAGTCGCCTCGCCGATCCCCCCTTACTTCCGCGATCGTTGCGACTGGCCCTTTATCAAATCGATCCTCGAAGCAACTGCTTCCGAGAAACTCAAGTTTCAGCTGGCCGAGATCATCAAGATCTGCCAGGAGTACTCGGGTCCGGAGGGATCGTGGAGGGAGCCGAAGAGTCTGCGTGACGTGATGGCGAATGCAGAGACCGCACTCAAGAAAGCCCGCGGGATCCCGGCGCGTGTCTATACCGAGCTCTTCGAATACCTGCGCATGGTGGTGCCTGAGATCGAGCGGCTGCCCTACACAAAAAAGCTGAAACTGAGAACCGGTCTCAACGTGATGGATCTCACTGATTACGACTTTCCTCTGCAAGCGCTTGTCGTGCGTTCGGTGATCGAGTGGGTGCACCATAATGCCGATCAAACGATCATCGCGATTCCGGAGGCTTGGAAGTTCGCACCGAAGAGCCGAGGATCGCCGGTGCGCCTGGCCGCGGAGGAGCTCATCCGCCAGGGTGCGGCGCTCAAGAATTTTCTATGGTGCGACTCTCAGGATCTCGCGGGCATTTCGTCCGTACTCTTGCGCCAGGTTACGGTGTGGCTGTTTGGAGTGCAGCGGGATCCGCGGGAGATCGAGCGGACGCTTGAGCACATTCCGGCCGACACTGCCAAGCCAACCAAGCGAGACATTGCGACTCTTGGCCGCGGGCAGTTTATCGTAAGCTTTGAGCGCTCGATGTTTCGCGTCTATGTGCAACCGGCCTGGATGACACAACTTCACGCGGAAGCGATCGCGCGGGGCGAGGAGCCGGTAGAAAGCGCGCGAGAAATCGTGCGCGACTTCGATTTAGAGCATGCAAACGGGGGAGAATGATGGCCGAGCAGATCGAAGTTCCCTTCCCGCACTGCCCTCACTGTGATGGGGAACTCGCGACACCGGCGCTCTTCACCTGGCAGCATGGCGCCTGGGTGATCTTCTGCGTGTACTGTCCCGAATGTCTCAAGACGATCGATCTACAGATTATGCCGGCCGCGGCCGCGGCTGCCGTCGCTGCTGCACAGAACGAAGCGCAATCACCGATCATTCGGAACTAAACGCCGCTTTCCCTCCTCGCATCCGGATCGCTGCTTGTTCTAACTGCTGTGCCTCGCGGATACAGCCGGAATCTTCCCAAAAAGGACGAATTACTTTGCGTTCTGGATCGATCGACATGCACCGAATGAGCCATCCGGCCGGGGGCGCTGATGTGACAAACATCGGTTGCGGTGGTGCGGGGAACTTCACGATGGGAGGCTGTGCCGACCAGAAAATCCCGACCAGAAACAGACACGTGAGCGCGAACCAAATCTTATTCCATCGCTGTCTCTCGATCTCGAGTCTCATGTCGAGAGTGGGACCGTTCTGCGTCTTATAGAAGTATCTCCGCGGCATTGTCTCCTTTCATGGTCCGCAAGCGACATCAAAAACATAGGTCTGCGCGCTCGGCGTGCCTGTGAATGTAAACGCTGTCGATGTTGCGCTGATCGAGGTTTGCCGGCCGCTGGTTAAATCTGTTGTTGCTCCTCCGCCTGTAATCTGACATCCGCCTGGAGCCTGCAAGTAGGCTTTGGGGTAGGTCCATGTCAGCACCGGGCCAGCCGCACCCGCCGCACCTGTGATCGTGACGTGGCATCGGTGTGAATCGCCGCCTGTCCCTACGCTCGCGATCGAGGATGTGCCCCATCCTGAAGTAAGCGCCCAATTCCCGGTTGCGCAAGCGGTTCCCCAAGCATAACCCGAGCTCCACTGATTAAACGTGCCAGTGCCGGTGAGCCCGCTGACGGTGACGCCGGGGGTGTCATAGTAATTGCAGGTACTACCAGCAGAGCAGGATATAGCGTTGGCTGCGGTGACTGTCGTGAGCTTGGTCGAGGCACCTTTCAAGTTGATATTGTTGGTGCCTGTGCTGGTGACAATTCCGAAACCTCCGGCGCCGGAATTTATGACACCCGTGTCGGTGAGGTTGAGCGTGGCTGCGTTGAGCGCAATTTCCGCAATCCCTGCGTTCGTCGCGTAGTTGATGTAGTCTCCCATAAAGGTGCAGATGGTCCCGGTGTCGCACCAGATGTTATGCGCAGAATTGCTGGCTCCTACGAATCCGTAAAACGTGTGACTCGATGACCATTGATTATTTTGATTGACGAAGAGGCAACCCGCCTTGTTGCCTGCTCCGAGTCCGGCGCCAGCACCATTCCCGCAACTGGTAACTTGAGAATTCGTGATTTGAAACATAGCGCCCGGGGCGCTGGTCGCGTCATTGACCTGTATCTCGGTTACTCCCAAGCTTTCGATGATCGAATCGGAAATGAGTCCGCCCGACAATGTGGCAGCACCGCTGCCGAGCGACATACCGACCACTCCCGCTTGGTTCGCGCACCAACCTTGAAAGATCGAATTTCGTATCGAGAAATTCGGTCCTCCAGAGGTCGCGTCTCCTGAGATTTGAATGAGAACTTTTCCGTTAAAACCTGCGCCGCAAGCCGCATTCCCCATGCCGTTCACCTGCAGATCGCGGATGTTCATGTCTCCCTTCACACCGAAGAGACAGCCAGTCGCCGCCACACAATCGGCGGTCACGAAGTTTGGTGTGGGGATGAGGATCGTCGCAGCGTTTCCCTGTCCGTAGATGGTGTAGCCTGCGCGCACGAATTGATGTGCATTGTCCTGCCCGCATCCGATTGGAGAACCGGTAAGAAACTCTCCGCGCTCGATCAGTGACACACCGGAGGGAAGGGCGAGAGCCTGGCAGCTGCCGATTGCATTCGTCCAGGCATTTAGCATGCTATCGTTCGCAGTCGATGGCGTCTGCGAAGAGGTTGCGGTGTCGAGATCACCCCACATAATGAAGCCCGACGTCACGGTCGACGCCGTAGCGTTGCACGCGGTTCCAATCGATCCCACCGTGCCCATGTGAATCTGGGTGGCGCTGTCGATCGACTGGATGAGGCACTCGGGGGTGGTCAGGCTCGAAGTTATCGCCGAAATATCACTCGTTGCGTTGGTGCCGAAGACGGTTTGCGCGACTGCTGCCATTGGCCTCCCCTGCGCATCCGTGCCAGTGAAGTTGCAGGTTGAACAGGGAACGATGTTAGAAGTATTGGTAAAGCTCGGCCCGACTCCGATGTGCCCGTCCGCTTTGACTCCGTAGGCTTGGGCGTTGACCGAACCGAAAATTGTGGTCGAGGTGGTAGTACTTGCGCCGCCGGTAGTCAGCGCGAGCGGTGGGACTGCGTTGATCTGCGTCGTGATGTCCTGACTCGAGCCGGAAATCGTAAGCGCCGGCACAGTGAAGCAAACCGGACCTTTTCCGCCGGCCGGCTGTACCGTGCCAGCTGCAGAGCAGATGAGGAAACTCCATTGCGATCCGCCAGGTGTGAGTTGGGTATTGTCGGCGAGTTGCATCAGGAATTTCCCGTTGAGATCGAGGCCGACCGGCTGTGTCGGTGGGGTGTAACCGAATCCGCCAATAAAGTTCGGGGTGCCGCTGATCACGAGTTTGGGCACAATCGTTCCGTTTGCATAGGCGACACCGTTCGGATCCTTCACTGTGCCGGTCACCTGGGTAAACTGCGCCGCGGCTGCCGTGCCTAGCGGGATCACGCCGGCGTAACCGATCAGGAGATCGATGACCACATAGGCGACGATGTACCATTTCAGTTTTCGCAACATCTCAGTTACTCCCTAAAACGGCGATGTTCAGATTCGAGGACTGCGGATTTGTAAGCGCCGGCGTGACCGATGCGTTCGCAGTCGTTCCACTCGCATGGCTCGACGCTGCGATCACGGTGAACGTCACCGTCGTGCCGTTCGCATAAGTCGTCGGAGAAAAGCCGGATCCGAAAAGCCCGAACGCGGTTGCCGATCCCGTGGTCGCGGTCTGTGCCGTCGCCATCTGACACGCGGCACCCGAGCACAGAGTCGAATTGTCCTGCACCATCGCGGCATCCGCGCCCGACGTTGTGGTCGAGAGAAAGAGCGAATAGGAAACGAGCACACGACAGGGACAGCCGGCACCCGGGAAGGTGACCGATTTCGTGATAATCGTCGTATTCGAGTTCGCGATCGCAACCGGGCAGAGTGTGCACGTGGTGATCGATGGTGTCGTGATCAACCCGGGGAAGCACGGCACACCGTTACAAAGCACCTGGCCGTTCGGTGAGCCCGTACCGACGTTTAAGTTGATGTTCCCGCCGCGCCCGGTGCCGGCGCCGTTCCCGGCGGTGAGAGTGTTATCGCCGCCGATCCCGTTCGTTCCGCTGCCGTTGCCGCCGGTCAAAGTGTTCGATCCGCCATTATTTCCGGTCGACGTTCCGCTTGCCGTTCCGCCTGTGATGGTGTTTGATCCGCCGGGGGAGTTGCCGTTACCACTGGCATTGCCGCCGGTGATCGAATTCGATGCTCCCGGACTCGAGGCCTGCACACTCGCGGCATTCGCAACTTTTAGTCCGGCTGCACTCCCACCTCCGCCACAGCAATCGCCACCGCCCAAAAACTCGAAACCCGCCCCGCCCGTCAGGAAGCCGGTTGAAAACTTCATGTAGTTGACCGGAGTGAGCGAAGTGTCTCCGCTGATGATTAGGGGGCTGACACTACCGATCTGCCCGCGGACCGCGTTGAGAATGATCTGGTCACCGCCGGTAGAGGTGCTGAACGTTGCACCGTGGGTGCTTGTGGTGTCGTTTGCCTGAATGACTCCCGGTGTGCCGGATCCGCTCACACCCACCGTCAGCTGATTGTTCGAGGAAGTGAAGATAAAATTGCTCGAGGTGACACACGAGCCGGAATTGTTGATGTAGACGACACCGTTATTCAGCGTCGGGGTGCAGGAAATCCCGGTCCCTGTACCGAAGGGCAGAGTCAGATTGAGAGCCGCGGCGTTGAGCGCGGTCGTGAGACTTTGCGACGATCCCGAGATCGTGATCGGTGCCGCCAGCGTGAAGCACTGTGATGCGGTTCCGAAAACCGGCTGCAGGGTGCCGATCGCCGAGCAGACCGTAAAGTTCCACTTGGTATTCGCCGGCAGAAGTACCGTGTTATCGGCAATATTGAATGAGAAGCTTCCGGTCGTGTCGAGGCCGACCGGCTGTGTGGGTGGGGTATAGGGCTGCCCGTTCAAAGTTGGCGATTGGCCGCCCGGCAAGATCAGCACTGCGGTGATCGTGCCGCGGGCATACGGTACACCGTGGGGATCGATCACGGTACCGGTCACGGTCGTAAGTTGCGCCGCGGCGCTCGCGGCGAACAGTAGTGCGAAAAGCGACAATATGAGTGCGCGACATTTCATTTTCTTTTCCGGTCGGGCGCCATTTCGCGCACACGTGCATTCAAGAGATCCGTTAACTGTCGGATCTCGGTTCTGGCCTTATCGAACAGGTGCTTGCGTTTTGCTGGATCGGTCGCGATTTCCGCGAGATCGATCGAGCCGAGTATCACTTGCAGTCGGTTAGAAACTTGGTGCATAAGCTTTCGCGAGATCACTTTCTATTCCCAGGCACTTGTTAGGATCCACGCGCCCAACCCGAGCAGCGCGAGAAGCAAAAACGAATTCATTCCGAAGCCCATCCCGGCGCCGGCTGGAATGGTCGGCGCCGCATCGATCACCTGGCTCGCATCGGTTGAGAAATCGTAGGGAGTCGGCAAAGCCGGCGCCGGTCCTCCGCTTGCGAGCTCCCTGAGCGTCGTTCCCATGTCGACACCGAGACCGGAAGCTACCGCCGCGGCATACGTGAAAGCGTCTCCCTGCGCGTTGACCGTCGGTGTCGACTGGCCGAGATAGTGCGCGGTGATATCGAGGATCGTGTCATTCGGGTAGTCGGTGACGTACTTCTGCAGCTGACGATAGAGCGCCTGAAAGCCGGTGACGTCATCGGGGAAGATTGCGAATCCTTGCGGATCTGCTCCGATCGCGCCCGCTTGGCCTGCGAATTTCAGATTGCCAGGGTTATGGTTGCGCGCCGGGCGCGATCCGGGTGAGTTGTAGCCTTCAAACTGCGCGATCGAATTCGCCCATGCCGGAATGAAATCGAAAGTCATGGGATCTAGCTTTCCTCTTCGTCATCCTCTTCTGCTTCCGGCAATTCATCGTCGTCGATCTCATCGAGCGTCTCGATCGTTCGGCCTTCGCGCACCGCGGCTGCCAGGTACTCACAAGCCAAGTGTTCTTTGAAGTAGTGGCGCGCCTCCTCTTCCGTAAGTCCGTAGAAGTGATGACCGACTTTGATCGTCTTATCACTAGGATCGACGATCAGGATCTCGAGATCGAAAGCCATTTCATTGCACCGCCGGCGCTGATGGAGGAGTGGGGGGAGGCGGGGGCGGGGCGATGTCGGCGACTTCGACGCGTAGCCAGGGCAGATAACCGAAAAACTGGTAAAGCAGAGCATTCGCGGAATAGCCTCCGATGCCGGCGATCGCGGTCGAGGTCACGGCAAGTCCGACTTCGGCGACTTTGCCGGCGACGGTGTGAATGATGAAACCGTAACCGAGTCCCGAGAAAAAGGCGCGCGTGGCGAGGTTCACACCGTGCACGCGAAACCATCCGGCGAGTGTCTCGAGTCCGTTCGTCTTTGACTTCACGGAGTTCTGCGCCTGCGCAAACACGAAGAGCAGCCATCCGAGCGTGTACACCGAAGCATTGAGAATTTCCCCTTTGTTCATCGTCCTAGCACCCCACTGCGACCGAGGATCTCGGCAAAAACCCAACAAGCAAGCCCGGCACTTATCACGTTGAAACGTCCGTACCAAGGCACCGCTGCACCCGGGGCAACGAAAGTACCGAGCACGAAGAACACAAACGCGAACACTAAGCAAATCGTCGTGATCATGCTTCGCGCCTCCCTTCCCTACTGTGCCGACACCGTGACATCCATTGCTGCCGAAGACTTTATGCAGATTCCGTTCAACATGTTCACGTCGTACGTGAAGGTCGGAAGTGAAGCTGCCGCGGTTGTCGTGATCACGGCGACGATGTTCGTTGCGGGAGTTCCAATGCAGGCTGCGGATCCGAGATCGAAGACACTGAACGTGCCGGCAGCATTCCCAAGGTTGATGTTGACCGTATGCAGAAAGCCCGCGGATGGTTTGACGATGAATGCATTCGTCCCGCCGTAGTGCGTGTACTGTGTCGCCT
>Ga0307475_10001238_pt1 | contig 15321 bp, 17 predicted proteins | sample atmos_gasesECM1C_FD_203317 | JGI IMG/M metagenome (GOLD analysis project Ga0307475, IMG submission 203317) | Hardwood forest soil microbial communities from Morgan-Monroe State Forest, Indiana, United States - atmos_gasesECM1C_515 | ecosystem: Environmental > Terrestrial > Soil > Temperate... | reverse complement strand
TTGTTATTGCCCACGACTTCAGCACCTTCTGTTCTTCAGTACCCCCGACCCGACGACAACGCCATTTTCACCGAGAAAGGACCTGGCGCTCACGACTTCGACCCCGGATCTGCCTAACGTCCCTGCATCGCGGATCGAACAGCCGTGACGTCAGCCAAACGATCGACAACACGAGGATGAACCCAATGAGCGACCAGACCGCCTGCGACGCGTGCCGGGACGAGGAACCGGCATTCACCGACCTGGTGCAGGCTCGCAGCTCCGACATTCATGTGATTAACGGCAGACTGGAACCGTGCGTATGGCGCGAGCGCATGCGGGCGGAGATCCTGATTGCCATCCCGGGCGAGCGCGCCGTCGCGGAGCTCGCATTCAGAGGCGCGGACGGCCGGATTCAGCGCCAGGCGGTAACCGAACGGCAGATCTGCATCATCCCGTCGGGTCAGCCGCACCAGCTGACCTGGCAACACGGCACCGATCTGACGATGATCCTGCTGGCGCCGGAGTTCCTGAAGCGGATGGCGCACGAGAGCGGCATGAAGGGTGTCGAACTTGCGGGGCAGCGTGGGGCGTTCGATCCGGTCATCTGGCATCTGGGCCGCGCGCTACGGGCAGAGCTGCGCCGCAATGGCCGACTGGATGCGGCCTATATCAACTCCGTCGCGACCGTGCTGGCGCGGCACCTGCTGTCGACGTACGCAACGGCGGTGCGGCTGCCGGTCGAGAACGGCGGGTTACCGCGCTTCAAACTGAAGCGCGCCATCGAGTTCGTTCACGAGAACATGGTGGACGACATCAGTTTCCGGGACGTCGCCGCTCACCTGAGGATGAGCGCGTACCACTTTGCCCGGATGTTCAAGCAATCGACGGGCGAGTCGCCGCACCGCTACATCGTGCGCTGCCGGATCGAGCGGGCCAAGGCGCTGCTGTCCGAAGCCAGGTTGCCGATCTCGGATGTCGCATTCGAAGTCGGATACAAGAGTCAAAGCCATTTCACGACCTGCTTCGGCCGGTTGACCGGGGTGACTCCAGGTGCGTTCCGGGCGGGCAAGTAGATCGTCGTAGTTAACCTCGACCAGGAGTGAATCGAGCATGGACGAGTTCGTTTCGGATCTTCGCAATGGAGCATCCTGGACCAGGGATTGCCTGCTCGACCGCGTTCGAATGGCCGAAGCCTGCGACCGCCTGCAGGCGAAATGTCGAGGTGGCATCCGTCACTTCAGCGCGCTGGGACGGGCGGTTCCACTGGATCAGGCGAAGAAGATAGAGATCGAGATCTCCCGCCTGGAGAGCGAGGCGGATGCGGAGTTGGGTTTTCGCTCGAAGTCGGGAACCTGATCCGAGGGCTTGCGGGCCATCGGTGGGCTCGACGGGCCTCGCGTGGAGACGCCCTTGTTGAGTTTTCCCACGTTGCTTCGCCGCTGGAAACAGCAGGGCGACCAGCCGTACTCGAGCATCAAGCTTTTCGCAACCCTGTCGAGCCGGGAGTTGAGGAACATCGCCTCGGTGCTGCACGACCGCACTTATATCGAGGGGGAAGTGGTCTTCGATGAGGGCGAGGTCGGCCAGGCGATCTACTTCGTGCTGGACGGCACCGTGTCGCTTCGGCGCACCCTCGCGGACGGTCAGCGCATTCTGGTGCACATGGAGAAGGGCGACTCCTTCGGCGCGCTCGCGCTGCTGCTCGACGAGCCCCGCGTGGTCCAGGCGGTGGCGCAGACGGACTGCCGGCTTGCCGTCTTCTTCCGATCCGATCTGCACCAGCTGATGGACACGCGGGCGCCGGCGGCGTTCAAGATCACCCTGGAGATGGCACGGCACCTGGCACATATCCTTCGAAGGGTGGCGCTCAATCCCGGGTCGGTGGAAATTTGACGCTTGAATCGAATCCGGCTGCCGCCGATACACCATCGGAATGCGAGGTGCCGGGCACGGACTCGACCGGGCCACTGGGCGCGCTCGCGACCATGGGCGTCACCTGCCTCGTGCTGGCGATCTTCCAGACCGCCTTCTGGCTGGTTGTCCCGCTGATCCTGGCGCTGGTCCTCTACTACCTGCTGCGCCCCGTCCATCTTTCCCTGATGCGGCTCGGAATGGCGCCCGGCCCGGCCGCCGGCGCGGCGGTCGCGTGCTTCAGTGCCATCGGCATCGCCGCCCTGGCGACATCGCTGCCCTGGTTGGGCACCCTGGTGCTGGAGAACCACGCCGCGGTCGAGCGATACCGCGAGGGCGGCGCTCAGCTGGTCAATCAAGTCGTGGTTGCCATGGACACCTTCGTGACGAAGTTCGCTTCGGACAGCCTGAGAGACGAAGTGAAGCGGGCGATCCCGGACTTCGTCGCCAGCCTCGGACGAATCGTCGAGCCATCCATGGCGTCGATGTCGAGGTGGCTGCCGGCGATCGTGCTGGTCCCGTTCCTGACGTTCTTCCTTTTGAAGGACGGTCGTCAATTGAAGACTCTGCTGGCCAGGCCCGTCCCCAATGCCTTCTTCGAGAGGTCGCTGGTGCTTCTGCACCGGGTCGACGAGGCCGCGAAGTCGTACTTCCGGGGTCTGCTTCAGCTCACGATGCTCGACGCGACGGCGCTGTCAGCGGGATTGGCCGTGGTCGGAATGCCGCACCCCGTATTGCTCGGCGTGGCTTCGGCAATCCTGATGTGGATCCCGTACGTGGGTGGGATCTTCGCTGCGGTCGCGGCCTCCATCGTTGCCATCACCGAATTTCCGCAGCAGCCGGCGATCCTGTACGGAACGCTGGCCTGGTACCTGGCCGTCCGATGGCTCGACGGTTTCGTATTCATGCCGCTGACGATCGGCAAGAGCCTTCACATCCACCCGGTCGTCGCGGTCCTGACGATCCTGCTGGCGGGGGCCATCGCGGGGATCCCGGGGATGATGCTCGCGCTGCCCGTCTTCGGCATCCTGAAAGTCCTGTTCGACAGCTCGAGCCTGATCCTGCTGGACGAAAGGCTCAGGGCGCGGCACCGCCAGGAGCGGATCCTGCGGCGCCGTCAGGCAACTGCGGGCCTGATCGGAATCAAGGAGGATTAGGGACCGACGTCGATCATGTCGCCGGTGGCAAACGTGAGTACCGCGCGAGCCGTCAGAACGTCGGCACCGGCCTCGCTGACCGCCATCCGGGCGCGGGCCAGCGCGGCAACCGTCGATTCGAGCTCCGGCATCGTCGACAGGCCGCGGCGATAGGAACTGAGCGTCGAATCGAACGAATCCTGGGCCGCGGACATCAGCACGGCCGTGGACTCGCGGCGCCGCAGGGCGACGCGAAGATCGTCGTACGACTTGACGACCTCATGGACGACCTGATTCCGGGTCCCATCGAGCTGAGCCTGGGCTGCTTCCTCCTGGGACATCGCTTCCCGCACGCCGCTGCTGCGGATCGTGCCATCGTAGATCGGGACCTGAAACAGCAGGCCCACGCCATAGACCGGCTGATCGACCGAAGTCCAGTCGCCGCCCGCCGAGCGCAGCCGGCCGACGTTCTGGGCGAGATTGCCCGTTAGCGTGATCTTTGGAAAGTATTCGGACTTCGCGTGGCGAATGGCCGCCTCGCCCGCCTTGACCTTCGATACCGCCGCGTTGACTTCCGGTCTTGTCGCGATCGCCTGATCGATCAGGCGGTCCAGATTCCGGTCCAACGCCGATCGAGAAGGGCCGGGGACCGGGATCGAAACGCAGATCGAGGTGTCGGGGCGCAGCCCCGCGGCTTCCAGCAGCGCCAGCCGCGCATCTTCGACGGATGCTTCGACCTCTTCCAGTCGAAGTCGCGCTTCAGCGGCTGCCGCGCGGGCCTGAAGCGTCTCGGGTGCGGTTCCGGTGCCTTGATCCTGGCGCGCCTGCGCGGCCTGCTGAACCAGTTCCGCGCTATCCAGCGATGCCTGCGCCGCCGCCTTCCGGGCGACCTCGGTGGCCAGGCGGAAGAACTGCCGGGTGACGAGGATCGACACCTTGCGGTGGGTCGCCGAAAAGCCGAAATTTGCGCCAGCCAACGCCTGGTCGGCTTCGTCGAGCACCGCGTCGCGCCCGCCGAAGTCATAAACGAGCCATTTCAGCGTGATCGCCGGTATCGCCGCCGCGTTATCGGACTTGAAATAGCCGCTGGGACTGAGCGTCTTCGGCAGTGGCAAGGCGGAACGCTGGTAGATCGTGGCGGCCTCGGCCGCCAGGATCGGGCCATATTTGCTGCGCGCGATGCCCCGGTTCAGTGCGGCTTCCTCGGCCTGGGTCCAGGCCACACGGGTCTCGGGATTGTTCTTCATCGCGATCGCCACCAGATCGGCGAGCGACTTCGGCGCCTCCGATGCCTGCGCGTCGCCCCGGACGGTCAAACCCGGAGCCGACGGCAGCCCGCCGCAATACAAGGTCGGCCCAGCCGAATCCGGCGCGACCGGGTCAGAAACCGGGTGGGGATCCGCCGGCGCGCTTCGCCCCGGCAGGCTGGCAAGGCAAAGCAAGGCACCGGCAAGCACCCGAGCGGCCGCCCACTTCCGGCCCCGGCGATAAAGTTTGTTGGGCATCACGACGAGCGCAGTCTAATATCAAGGCGAGGGGTCGCGACGCGTCCGGTGAGAGCGATTCGCAACGCCGTCGAAAAAAGCGCACGGAGTCAAAACGCGCCACCGGCTCCGGATGCGAGCATGCCGTTCCAAACGTTCAAGGCCATGTTCCAGTGACTTGCAAAAGAGCCCTGGCCTCGTTGGCCTTGCTCTGCGGCGGGTGCAGTCAGGCGCCCAACATTCCGCTGTTCGGGGCCTATTTCCCGGCCTGGATGCTGTGCGCCCTGCTCGGCATCGTGCTGGCGATCGCCGTTCGCATCGCCAGCATTGCCACCGGACTGGGCCGCGCGAGCCCGCCTTTGTTTTACCCGCTGCTCGCGATGCTGTTCACGGCAGCCGGGTGGATCCTCTTCTTCCGCGGGTAACTTTCCTATGGCCCAGCAACCGGCTCAACCCTCCGGGCAACGCCCCGGGAAGCACAGAAATGCCTGGCTCGCCGTCGTCGCCGTCCTGGCGATCGGTGCGATGGCCTATGCCATCGGCCTGGATCAGCGCCACCCGCGCACCAACGACGCCTTTGCCCAGGCCGATGCGATCGGGGTCGCGTCCCAGGTCGCGGGCCGGATCGTCGCCCTCGAGGTGAAGAACAATGCGGCGGTCAGGAAGGGCGACGCACTCTTCAGGATCGACCCACGCCCGTACCAGTACGAATCTGACCGGCTGCACGCGCAGCTGGCGACGCTGGATCACCAGATCGAGCTGACGCAACGCCAGGTAAACGCCCAGAAGTACGCGGCCCTGGCGTCCGCTGCAGCGGTGACGCGCGCCGAACAGAACGCATCGCAACGCGCATCGACCTTGAACCGCCTCGAACCGTTGCTGAACGGCGAATTCGTCACGCGCGAGCAGGTCGACCAGGCTCGCACCGCGCGCGACACGGCCGACTCGGAGCTGAAAGCTGCGATGCTTGAGCAGAAGCGGGCCGTGAGCGCGGTCAGCGGCGTGGACGCCCTGGTGGCGCAGAAGAAGGAACTGCAGGCGGCCATCGCGTACGCGGATTACCAGCTGGAACAGACCGTGGTCCGGGCCCCATTCGACGGCCTGGTGGTGGATCTGGACATCGCCGAAGGGCAGTTCGCGTCCATCGGGAGGTCGCTTTTTACGCTGATCGACACCCGCACGTGGTATGTCGTGGCGAATTTCCGGGAGACCGAGCTGCCGCGAATCCGGCCAGGCACTCCGGTGCGGGTGTACCTGATGATCGACCCCGAGCGTAAATTCGAGGGAGTGGTCGACTCGGTCGGATGGGGGGTACTTCCGGACGAAGGAGGCAGTGCCGAGGGATTGCCAAAAGTTCCAAAGTCGATCAACTGGGTACACGTTGCACAGCGATTCCCGGTAAGGATCCGCGTCAAGGCGCCGGCGCCGGACCTGTTCCGGATTGGAGCCTCCGCAGTCGCCGTCGTGGCGTCTTCTTCCGGCGATGGTCGCTGATCCGCCGGCGGTGCGGCCACTTCAGGCGGCCAGCAGTTCGGTCGGGGCATTTCTAACGTGGCTCCAATCGGAGCTTGCACCATTTCCCGGACGCGGCGCCGCCACGCTCCGGATGGTCGTCGCCTGCCTGGTTGTCGTGACGATCTCCATGGCGCTGCAGGTTCCCGAAGGGCCCCTGTCGGCATTCTTCGTGTTTTTCATATACAAGGAGGACATGGTCACCAGCGCGATCACCGGGATTGCGCTCACCGTGGCGATCGTCGTTGGCTTCGGTCTTAGCCTTCTTGCCTTCCTGATCACGGTGGATCATCCAGCCCTTCGCGTTGCGTTAATGGCGGTGCTGTTTTGCGCCGCGATGTACGGCTTACGCGTCCTGACGGTCGGGCCGATCGCATTCGGAATCGGGTTTGTCGTGCTCATTACCCAGCAGTTCGTCGATATGTTCCAGCAGCCGGAGACGCTGGTTCGGGCCACGCTGTGGACCATGGTTGCGATGACCTTTCCGATCGCCGTCGTGTTGATCGCCAACCGGCTCATTTTTCCGGCGCGCCCGATCGAGCTGCTGCGGCGGGAAGCCAAACTCAGGCTCGGTTTCGTCATCGAGGCGCTGGATCGGAGGCTGGCCGGACCGGCTGCGCCTCCGCCTCTGCCGTTCGACGCGAACGTGATCGGCGCGGCCAGGCTCCTCGGCCTCTTGAAACTTTCGGCGAGCGGTGCTCCAGCTCTGAAGGAAAAGCTCCCTTCTTATGAGTTGATCATCCATGCGTTGAATCGACTGGTCGAAGCGGCCTCCCTGCTCAACGCCCTGGGGCCATCCGCCGATCCCCCAGGCTCTCGCGGGCGCGAGTTGGCCCTGCGGTCGGTGTGCGACGACCTTCGCCGCGCCCTGGACGCGGATCTGGACAGGTTTCAGGGGCCTTTGAAGTTCGAGTCCGCCGCCGCAGATGCCGGGCCGGTTGCGTCGATCCTGAAGGAAATGGAGCGCCACCTGACGGACATCGCCAACGGGCTGCGGCGACTGTCCACCGCGCCGAAGGATGCCCCTGTTGTCGGGCCGCCCCAACCCCGGCGCATGCTGGTGTCGGATGCGTTCAGCAATCCCGTCTACCGCCAGTTCGCACTGAAAGTGACGTCCGCGGCGATGCTGTGCTACTTCGCATACACCGCTTTCGATTGGCCCGGCATCCATACCTGCGCCATCACCTGTGGCGTGGTCGCGCTCACCAGCGCCGGTGCGACGATTCACAAGGCTTCGCTTCGGCTGACTGGCGCACTGATCGGGGGAGGTCTCGCGCTACTGGCTACGGTGTTTGTCGTCCCGCACCTGGAGTCGATCGGGCAACTGCTGCTCCTCCTCACTCCGGTCGCTGCCTTGGCCGCATGGATCACGAGCGGGTCGGAGCGCATTTCCTACTGCGGGGTGCAGCTGGCGTTCGCCTTCTTCTATTGCGTAACTCAGGGTTTCGCGCCGAATTCCGACGTCACGTTCGTCCGTGACCGATTGGTCGGAATCGCGTTGGGCATCAGCGTGATGGCGCTGGTTTTCTCCTACCTCTGGCCGGAACGCGTGGAACAGCAAATGCGGGCGGCGCTGGCGAAAGCGGTCCGGACCGGCGCTGCGCTGCTGAAGCGCCACGGCGGCTTGACGGCAGCCGCCGCTTCGCCTGCGATTGCGGCCGAGAGCACGGTGATGTTCGAAAACCTCGCGCTGGCGAATCGCCTGGCCGACGTGGCCCAGTTCGAACCGCCACCCTTCGGAGCTGCGACGCTTCGGAGCGATGCCGACCTGGTGACTGCAACGCAGGCGACCTCGATCGGCGCCCTGAAGCTGGCCTTATTGCGCGAGGCGGGCGCGGCACAAACCGCCGAGCGGGCCAGGCATGTGTTCGAAGCTTTCGAAAATGCGATCGCCGCGGTCCTGCAGCGGATCGCCGATCGACTGGATGCCGGCACGCCGGGCGATGATCTTCTGGCGCGGGATGCCTGGCGGCGGTTTTCGGAGTTCGAGCAGGCCCACATGGACCGCTTGACGGCAGCCGATTCCGGGTCGGGTGTGGTCGATGCGTTCGACGATCTGCTCGCAAGGGTCAAATGGCTTGCTGGCGCGCAAGGCCGGTCGACCGGGACGACGTGACCGGATGAGTCCGCTTGCGCAACCAACAGATCAGAGGGCGATGCGGCTGACCTTGGTGCCCTCAATCGAGGCGTCAAACATCAAGCCCGAGTTGGTGAAGACGAATCCGATCACCGAGGTCGCTTCCGTTTCCGTGTCGACGGCGCCGTTGGCACCCACCTTCAGAAGCGCCACCGAGGCGTCCACTCCAGCCGTCCAGCCGTCGCTTCTGCGGAAGCGGTCCAGGGCATCCTGGGTGAGAAACAGGACGACGATCGCCTTGGACTGCGCGCCCAGTTGCGCCCCGAGGGTCAGGGCGCTGGTGCTGTAGAAGGCAACGGCCTTGCCGTCGACCAGCAGCTCGCCCTTGCCGTATTCACCGCCGATTCCGATTCCGCCCGCCAGCACCGAAGGAAAGACCAGGACCCCGCGGGACTTGGCAACCAGCTCGCGTGAGCCGCGCGTGCTGGCGTACAGGCGCGAAAGCGCCTCATGGGAATCGGCCTCGATCTGCTGGCGCTTGACGTCATTGGTGCCTGGCGCCTCTTCGCCAAAGGCCACCCCGGCGCCAGCGGTCGAGAAGAAGACGACGCACAAGCCGGAACGCAACAGCTTGCTGTTCACGTGAATGCTCCGGCTGCGCCATCACTTCCGGCTGAGGATCCAACCGACCATCTTGCTCAGGTCGGCATCGGAAACGTTGTTCGGTGGCATCGGGATCGGGCCCCACACGCCGCCGCCGCCGGTTTTGATCTTCAGCGCAAGCTTCTCGGGGGCTGACGAATCGGTTGCATACTTCTTGGCGACGTCCTTGAATGCCGGCCCGACCAGCTTTTTGTCGACGGCATGACAAGCCTGGCAGTTGTGCTGCTGCAACAGTTGCGTCGCCTCGGAGTCGCTGAGGGCGGCGCTGGCAGTGCCGGACAGCACGATTGCGCCGATCGCCGCGTAGGTCAGTCTGATCGTCTTCATGGGCAGGGATCCTTTGAAAGAGTGGGTCGGGATGGAGCGGCGCTTGCTTGTCATGAAGGCAGGTAATGGTCGACCAGCAGAGCCGCGAACAGGCAGGACAGATAGAGGATCGAGTAGCGGAAGGTGCGCGCAGCCAGGCCCGTGCTGAAGTCTGTGTAAAGCCTGACCGCAAAGCCCAAGAACACCCCGTCGAGAGCAATCGCCGACACGAGGTAAAAGCGGCCATTCATCCCGCTCGCAAACGGCATCAGACTGACCGCAGCCAGGATGATCGTGTAGAGCAGAACATGAAGGCGCGTGAAACGGTTGCCATGAGTGACCGGCAACATCGGAATGCCCGCTTTCGCATATTCGTGCTTGCGATACAGCGCCAGCGCCCAGAAGTGCGGCGGCGTCCAGGCGAAGATGATCAGCAGCAGCAGCAGCGCGTTGGAGGACACCGCACCCGTCACGGCGCACCAGCCCAGAACCGGGGGCATGGCGCCCGACAGCCCCCCGATCACGATGTTCTGCGGCGTCAGGGGCTTGAGCACAATGGTGTAGATCACGGCGTAGCCCAGGAAGGTGGCGAGCGTCAGCCACATCGTCAGCGGGTTGGCCCCGAAGTACAGGCATAGCAAGCCGGCGCTGCCGAGGCCGGCAGCGAGGATCAGCGTCTGCAGCGGCGTGGTCGACCCGGTCGGCAGCGGGCGCGCGCGGGTACGCGCCATTTTCGCGTCGATCTCGCGTTCGATCAGGCAGTTCACAGCGGCTGCCGCCGCCGCGACCAGCGCGATTCCGAGGCTGCCGAACAGGAGCGGTCCCGCGGGCGGCAGACCCGGGACGGCGAGAAACATCCCGATCACGGCGGTAAAGACGATCAGCGACACCACGCGCGGTTTGCACAGGCGGAGCAACGGCGACCACCGGAAGGGCAGCTGCCCGCGCGTGCTCGCCATCACCGGCGTGCCCATCAGGTCTCTAGCGGTTGCGGCGCCCGCGACGACGCTAGCGTTCTTTGTCATGGCTCCGCCGGTTCTGATCCAGCTCAGTACTTGATGGTCAGGCCCTGCTGCGTCGAGTAGTACAGGGCCAGTTCGCGAATCTCTTGTTCCGTCAGCGGCTGCGCCATGGCGGACATGATCGGGTTCTGGCGCGTTCCCTTGCGGTACGCCGCCAGCGCCTGCATAAGGTAGTCATAATGCTGCCCCGCAAGCCGCGGCGTATCCGCCATCACCGGCTTGTTCCCGGCCGGACCATGGCAGCCAGCGCAGACTTGCTCTGCCTTCTTCTTCCCCGCCCCTTCATCGAGGGCCAGGGCCGAGGCGCTGGCGGCGACCACCGAGCAGAGCATTGCGGTTCGAACGAGCGTTTGAGTGAAGCGGATCGCGCCGCGTAGGGTGGTCATGCCTTGCTCACTTTCCGCTGTTACCAGCATAGTAAGCGGCCAGATCCGCGATGTCCTGGTCGCTCAACGTGGCCGCGATGCCGCGCATCGAGGGATGTGCGCGCGCCCCGGACTTGTAGTCGTGCAGGGCCTTGACCATGTAGTCCGACTGTTGCCCGCCCAGCTTCGGTACCGAGTAGACCTCCGGAAAGGCGGTGCGGTAGCCCGGGATCCCGTGACAGCCTTCGCACATCGCGGACTTGGACTTGCCTTTGGCCGGATCGCCGTCCGCCCATGCCGGTGTGCAGAAAGCGACGGCCACGGCAACACTCAAGGGCAGCAATTGACGCGGTTTCAGCCTGGATTGTCTGTTCATTGTCTGCTCGATCGGATTCTCGTGGTCAAAGGCAATACACCAGTACGAACAGGATCAGCCAGAGTACGCCCACGAAATGCCAGTACCAGGACGCGGCGGTAAACGCGAAGTGGTGCTGCGGCGTGAACTGCCCGCCCAAGGCGCGGGCCAGGATGAAGATCAGGATCGTGGTGCCGATCAGCACGTGGATGCCGTGCAAACCGGTGAGCGCGAAAAACGTTGCACCGTACGTTCCGGATGAAAGGCTCAGGTTCTGCTGGGTGAGCGCATGGTGATACTCGGAGGCCTGCAGGCACAGGAACGCGACGCCCAATACGATGGTCAGCAGCAACGCCAGCTTGAAGCGGCCCTGTTCACCCCGCGCGATGGCGAAATTCGCCCAGGTCACGATCGCCCCGGAGGTCAGCAGGATGACCGTATTGAGGGTCGGGACTCCCCACGCGACCATCGGAGAGAAGGTTCCCTCGGGAAGCGGTCCTGCCGTCGGCCAGCCGCTCTTGAAGCCCGGCCACAGCTGTGCGGTCTCGCCCGACGCCAGGTCGTGCATCGCCAGCACGCGCAAGTAGAACAGCGCACCGAATAGGGCCGCGAAGACCATCACCTCGGAAAAAATGAACCAGGCCATCGCATAGTGGAACGAAGCGTCGACCTGTGTGTTGAGCAGCCCGGCATTGTTCTCGCGAACTACGGTGCTGAACCAGCCGATCAACATGATCAGCAGCAATGCCGCGCCGGCCGCAAGCAGCCAGGGACCTGGGGCGGCGCGGTTGACCCACGCGGCAGCGCCGACGGCCATGATCAGCAGCGCGCCGCAACCGAAGATCGGCCAGGGCGTCGGCTCGGGTAGATAGTACTTTTGAACATTGTTCATCACGCACTCTTTCTCGGTCGAACTTCGAAGAACGTATACGAGAGCGTTATCGTGGGCAGATCTCCGGGAATCGCGGGATCGATCAAAAACACGACCGGCATGCTCTTTGTCTCGTGCGGCCGCAATGCCTGGCTCTTGAAGCAGAAGCATTCGATCTTGTGAAAGTAGGCCGCCGCCGCGGGGGGCGCGTAGCTCGGGACCGCCTGTCCGATCATCGGCTGATCCGAATCGTTGGTCATCTCGTAGCGGATGTGGACCAGCTCACCGGGATGGACCTGCGAGGTCTTTTGCAGCGGTCGAAACGACCAGTGCAGGGAACCGTGCACGTTCGCGTCGTATTGAACCGCGATGGTTCGCGCCAGATCGACCCGGGTGACCGGCCGCGTCGCATCCTTCGCCGCGGTTTGGGTAGCCCGCTCCGCGCCGCACAGCCTGTCGTACAGCGGGGCGAGCAGATAACCGAAGCCGAACATGCCCAGCGCGGCCAGGCTGAGCTTGGCCAGCAGCATCCGGTTGCGAGCGACGCCACTCATCGTTCCGGCCTTCATTCGACGACCGGCGGCGTCGAGAACGTGTGGTGCGGGGCCGGCGAAGGGACGGTCCACTCAAGGCCCTTGGCGCCTTCCCACACTTGCGCGGTGGCGCGTTCGCCACCGCGAATGCACTTGATCACAATGTAGGCGAACAGCAGCTGGGTGAACCCGAAGCCGAAGGCCCCGACGGTAGCGAGCGCATTCAAGTTCGTGAACTGCAGCGCGTAGTCGGGGATGCGCCTGGGCATTCCGGCCAGGCCGAGGAAGAACATCGGGATGAACGTCAGGTTGAAAAAGCTCAGAGTCAGCCAGAAGTGCCACTGGCCCAGCTTCTCGTCGTACATGTGGCCGGTCCATTTCGGGAGCCAGTAGTAGGTTCCCGCGAACAGGCCGAACAGTGAACTGGCGACCATCGTGTAGTGGAAATGCGCGACGATGTAGTACGTCTGGTGCAACTGAACGTCGACGGGCACTATCGCGAGGATCACGCCCGTCAACCCGCCGATGGTGAACACGAACAGGAACCCCATGGCAAACAGCATCGGCGTCTCGAACGTCAGAGAGCCTTGCCACATCGTGGCCAGCCAGTTGAACATCTTGATGCCCGTCGGCACGGCGACCAGCAGGGTCGTATACATGAAGAACAACTGCGCCGCGACGGGCATCCCGACGGTGAACATGTGGTGCGCCCATACGGCGCACGCAACAATGCCGATGCCGACCGTCGCGGCCACCATCGACCGCAGACCAAACAGGGGCTTGCGGGAGAAGGTCGGAATGACCGCCGAGATAATCCCGAACGCCGGCAGGATCAGGACGTAGACCTCCGGATGGCCGAAGAACCAGAACAGGTGCTGGAACAGCACCGGGTCGCCGCCGCCGGCCGCGTCGAAAAAGTGCGTGCCGAAATGACGGTCGAACAGCAGCATCGTCACCGTACCCGCCAGCACCGGCATGATGGTGATCAGCAGGGCGGCAGTGACCAGCCAGGTCCACGCGAACAGCGGCATCTTGAACATGGTCATCCCGGGGGCGCGCATGTTCAGGATCGTGACGATGATGTTCAGGCCGCCGATGATCGAGGAGATGCCGAGTATGTGAATGGCGAAGATCGCCATGTCCATGCCCGGGCCCATCTGGACCGAGAGCGGGGCATACAAGGTCCAGCCGGCCGCCGTGGCTCCACCCGGAGCGAAGAAGGACGCGACCAGCAGCACGGTCGCGAACGGCAACAGCCAGAAGCTCAGGTTGTTCAGGCGTGGAAAGGCCATGTCGGGCGCGCCGAGCATCAGGGGCAGCTGCCAGTTCGCGAACCCGACAAAGGCGGGCATGATGGCCAGGAATATCATGATCAGGCCATGCATCGAGGTGAGCTGGTTGAAAAACTCGGGACGGACGATCTGCATCCCGGGCTGGAACAGCTCAGCGCGAATGGTCAGGGCCATCAGGCCGCCGACCAGGAACATGCTGATGCTGAAGAACAGGTACAAGGTGCCGATGTCCTTGTGGTTGGTCGTCCGGATCCACCGCAGGATGCCTCCTTGCTGAGGCAACTGCGCGACGGCCGGGACATTGTCGAGTGCTACTTGCATGCTGTTCTCCTGGCTTGTTGGCCTGGCGAGGATTTGTGTTCGGGGACGCGTGGCCGTTTCACTGGGGCGCCGCCGCCGCGGCGCTCTTCGCGTGCTGATCGGCGACCCAGTCCTGGTAGTCTTTTTCGGACATCGCCTCGACGACGACCGGCATGAAGCCGTGTTCCTTGCCGCACAGCTCGGTGCAGGCGCCGCGATAGATGCCGGGGGCATCGACCTTGAACCACGAGTCGCGCACGAATCCCGGTACGGCGTCCTGCTTGACCGCCAGCGCGGGCACGAACCAGGAGTGGATCACATCGTCGGCCGTGGTGAGGATCCGGATCTTCTTGCCGACCGGAACCACCAGCGGGTGATCGACTTCCAGCAGGTAGTGTTCGCCCTTGGGCGCCTGGTTTGCGATCTGGTCACGCGGCGTGGACAGACTGCTGTAGAAGTCGATGCCGTCGTCGACATAGGTGTAGCGCCATTTCCACTGGTACCCCGTGATCTTGATCGTCATGTCGGGGTTCGTGGTGTCTTTCATCTCGATCACGGTCTTCGTGGCCGGGTAGGCCAGGCCTGCGACGATCAAACACGGAATCACCGTCCACAGGATCTCCAGCGTCGTGTTGCTATGGAACTGCTTGGCTTCGCGTCCCGCCGCCTTGCGGAACCGCACGATGGAGTAGAACATCAGTCCGAATACGAATATCGCGATCACGATGCATATGCCCAGAACGAGCGTGTGCAGGTCGTATATCTGACGGGCAACGACCGATTGCGGCGGCTGGAAGCCGAAGCTCGGCCTCTCTGCCGCGAACGCCAGGGCTGGCTGAAGTAACGCAGACACGGCGATTTTTCTTGCCAGTTCGGTCATCTCGGTCTCGCGGCACATGGCTTCGATACGACCGAAGTCTAGGAAGCGTCGGTCGGCCCGGTTTGATCTCCTTGCGGTAAAGCGCCGATGTTGCGGAGGAATTCCCCGCCATCCGGCGCGGCAAGCGGAATCGCCGTGGACTCCTTGGAAAACCGCAAGATGCAGTGACAAACGCAAGAGAGCGCAAAACGCGTCCTCGCCATACGTGCACCATCGCACGGCCTGCAGCCCCGCAGTCGCGCCCATTGAGGGCGCATCGAAGGCGCTGGATTGAAGGAATGCCGTGCCGACAGGAAGAATGCTGAAGATGACTTGCCGTATGACGAAGCCGAGCCTGCGCCAGGCGGTTTGTGCTGCATTGCTGATTGCGCTCTACTGCGCCGGGACGGGGTCCGCGACGGCGGGCGTCCCGGCGTCGCCGGTCGACGCCGCTCGCCTGGAGAACTCCGAGCGCGACGGGACCGACTGGCTGAGTTACGGCCGAACCTATGCCGAGCAGCGCTATAGCCCGCTCACCCGGATCTCCGCCGACAATGCGAGGCGGCTCGGCCTTGCCTGGTACGCCGACCTCGATACGGATCGCGGACAGGAAGCAACGCCGCTGGTGATCGACGGCGTGCTGTATGTGTCGA